>Ga0070671_100000012_pt1 | contig 196420 bp, 199 predicted proteins | sample KBSS73metaG_FD_65341 | JGI IMG/M metagenome (GOLD analysis project Ga0070671, IMG submission 65341) | Switchgrass rhizosphere microbial communities from Kellogg Biological Station, Michigan, USA - KBS S7-3 metaG | ecosystem: Host-associated > Plants > Roots > Rhizosphere > Soil ...
CCTTCCGGTGTGCGCTCATCGCCCTCCATCAGTTTGGGGCCTTTCGGGCGTGGCCCGAGCATGATGCGATATTGTTTAATGGGTTGGCCGCCATGCAGCAGATACAGCGCGCGCTCGGATTTTTTCACCAATACAAAATCGGCTTTTTCCAACGCGATACTCGCGGAGGATAACAACAGACTGACGGCGAATAACAGACGTTTCATTGCGCATTCAAGAGTGGTTGCAGTGCGTTCCAAACGACGGCCGGCGTGAGCGGCGCCATGATAGCCGGCTCCACGACGTGATCGGCAGCGGCATAATCACGCGCGCTAAGATGAATTTGATGCTTACCGTAAGTGCCGACGCGTGCTGGATCGGTCGGCCCATACAGCGCGATTGCCGACACATCGAATGCCGCTGTTAGATGCGCGAGACCGGTATCGACGGCCACCACGGCCGTGCTGGTGGCAATGACCGACGCCAATCCATTCAGGCGCAGACGCGGCAGCACTTCGGTATTTTCCGCCGCTGCGGCAATGCGCTCGGCGCGCGCACGTTCGGTGTCATTGCCCCATGGCAGCAGCACGCGACAGCCGGCGGCGCTCACCTGTTTGCACAATTGTCGCCAGTACTGCTCCGGCCAATGTTTGTCGGCGCGGGTGGTGCCATGCAGAAATAACACGCGTTGTTCGCGCGGAATAATATCGACGAATTGATTTTTATCGAGGCCATAATCGCCGACCGATTCAGGTAATGGGTAGTCGAGCGCCGCAGCAAATAAGCGGCGCACGCGCTCGACCGCATGCAACTCCCACGGCACGGCGGTTTTTTGCTGATAGAAGCGGGAAGCGATTGGCTCACGCGCGGAGTTTTTATCGAGCCCACAAATGGGTGCCCCCACTTGCCGTGCTACCCATGCGCTTTTCAGCAACCCCTGCGCGTCGATCACCAGATCGTAATGCTGCTCGTGCAGCTGCTGTTTGAAACGTCGCCACTCGCCGCTGAGTGCAGTCGTTAGAATCGATTTGCGCCAGCGCCGGATCGCGATCGGAAATACTTCGGCAACCGCCGGATGCCAGCTCGGCACCTCGGCGAAAGATTCTTCGGCCACCCAATCGAATTTGATCGCAGGCAGCGCGCGCATCGCGTCGGTGAGTGCAGGCAGGGTGTGAATAATGTCGCCGAGCGAAGAAGTTTTAACGACCAGTATCCGCACTAACGCAGCTCCAGCGCAGCAATATTGTTGTGGCCCGGCGCGATTAAGTCATCGATCGCGGCGATGACGCGTGCGGGTTCCAGTTGTTGCAGGCATTTTAAATGGCCTAGCGGACATTCGCGCTGAAAGCAGGGGCCGCAATCCACTTCAAGCTGCAAAATCTTCACGTGTTCGGCGAGCGGCGGCGTAAATGCTGGGGACGTCGAGCCATAGACAACCACCAATGGCCGGGCAACCGCCGCCGCGATATGCATCAGGCCGGAATCATTGCTGACCACAGCGCTTGCGGCGGATAACAAATCGACCGCCTGCTCCAACTTTGTCGTACCTGCGAGATTAATCGCGTGCTGACGCGCGGTTTCTGGCAATAGCGCGGTGATGTTCTCGGCTACCGCCTTGTCGTTGCCCGATCCAAAAATCGCGACGCGCCAACCGCGTTCGATCATCGCGGCGGCAACCACAGCATAGTGATGCTCCGGCCAGCGCTTGGCCGGACCGAATTCGGCACCAGGGCACAGCGCGAGAAACGGCGCGGCGCCATCGAGCTGGAACTGGCGCAGCAACTGGGTGCGGGCCTCGATGTCGATCGTCAACCCGGGGTACGGCAACTTGTCCGGCAGTTTCGCATTCGGCGGAAATGCGAGCGCGGCGAAACGCTGCACCATCAGCGGATATTTCTGCTTGTCGAGCGAGCGCAGATCGTTGAGCAGGCCATAACGCATTTCGCCGCGCCAGCCGGTGCGGCGCGGAATACGCGCGAACCACGGCACCAGCGCGGACTTGAACGAGTTCGGCAGCAGAAGCGCCTGATCGTAGCGCTGTGCGCGCAACTCGCGGCCGAGTCGATAGCGCACGCGCAATTCGAGCTTGCCGTGCCCGAGCGGCATTGCGATAGCGCGCCGCACTTCGGGCATGCGTGCGAGCAACGGCAGACTCCAGGCTGGAGCCAATACATCGATTGCTATCTTGGGATTTTGTTGGTGCAGCAGCGTAAACAGGGTCTGCGCCATGACCATGTCGCCGACCCAGGCCGGGCCGATGATTAAAATATCCGCAGGCTTCATTTCAGCCACTGTTGCAGGTGCTGGAACACACCTTCAAGGTTTTCCATAACATCACGATTGCTGAAGCGCACAACCCGCAACCCGAGCGATGCTAAATATTGTGTCCGCAAATGATCGTATTCGATCTGCTGGGCATGGCTTTCACCGTCGATCTCGATGACTAATTGCAATCGCGAGCAGTAAAAATCTGCAATAAAAGAGCCGATGGGTTTTTGTCGAACGAATTTGTATTGCGCGAATTGCTTATTTCGCAACACTTCATTCCATATCCTCGCTTCGGCAGGGGTCGGATTTCGTCGATTTGCGCGGGCTAGCTCTCGAAGGTTTTGGTTGTAGGGCAAAAACGCAGAATTTAACCCCACCCCAGAAGAAAACCCCTCCCCGGCCCTCCCCTTATCAGGGGAGGGTGACTTACGTGCAGAGTCCGAAGTTGTGACCTCCCCCCTGATAAGGGGGGATTGAGGGGGGTTAGACATTTCAGGCAACAGGTGTCAGCCACTCCGGGAACTGCTCGCGGCGGCCTTTCACCTGATCGAAATACATCGATTGCAGCTTGGTCGTCACCGGACCGCGACGGCCGGCGCCGATGGTGCGGCCATCGAGCTCGCGAATTGGCAACACCTCGGCGGCCGTGCCGGTGAAAAACGCCTCGTCAGCGATGTAAACCTCATCGCGGGTGATACGCTTTTCAATCAGTTGATAGCCGGCTTCTTTTGACAGATTGAGGATGGTGTTGCGCGTGATGCCATTCAGGCAGGACGTCAGCTCCGGTGTGTAGATGACGCCATCGCGGACGATGAACACGTTTTCGCCCGAGCCTTCGGCGACGTAGCCTTCCGGATCGAGCAGTAGTGCTTCATCGGCACCGCCGGACAACGCTTCCTGCAGCGCCAGCATCGAATTGATGTAGTTGCCGTTGGCCTTCGCGCGCGTCATCGAGATATTGACGTGATGGCGCGTGAACGAGCTGGTCCGCACTTTGATACCTAGCTCGCGTGCCTCCGGCGCCATATACGAAGGCCAATCCCACGCCGCGACGGCTACGTGAATCTTCAGGCCGGTCGCACGCAGCCCCATGCCTTCCGAACCGAGGAAAATCACCGGGCGGATGTAGGCTTCCTTCAGGTTGTTATCCCGCACCGCGCGGCGCTGAGCTTCGTTCAAATCCGCATGGCTGAATGGCACCTGCATGTTCATGATCTTGGCCGAATCGAGCAGACGCGTAGTGTGCTCGTTCAGGCGAAAAATGCAGGTCCCGCGACTTTCGGTATGGTAGGCGCGCACACCCTCGAACACGCCCATTCCGTAATGCAGCGTGTGAGTCAGCACATGCACCTTGGCATCGCGCCAAGGGATCATTTCGCCATCAAACCAAATCAGACCATCGCGGTCGGCCATGGACATAACAAAACTCCTGAGGGTATGTGGGGGTAGTGCGAAAAGCTGGGGTGCTATTGGATCATAAAAAGGGTTTTGGGGGGTAGCAGAGCTCCTCGAAATCCGTGGTGCTGCCGCTTAATCGAACAATTCGGCGCAATCCAAGGTAACGGCTTGTCGATCCTTGCTAGATAGTTGCGGTAATCCACTAATCGGCCATGCAATGTTTAGCATGGGATCGTTCCAGGCAATGGATCGCTCGAATTCGGGATACCAGTAATCGGTAGTTTTATAAAGAAACTCCGCAGATTCGGATAGCACTACAAAACCGTGTGCAAACCCGATCGGAATCCACATTTGTTTTTTGTTTTCTGCAGAAAGAATTTCGCCAACCCACTTTCCGAAAGTTGGAGATCTTTTGCGAATATCAACTGCCACATCTAACACCTCACCCGCGATCACCCGAACCAGCTTTCCTTGAGGATGTTGAATTTGATAATGCAGGCCGCGCAGCACTGACTTCGCAGATTTTGAATGATTGTCCTGAACGAACTGCGCCGAAACGCCAACTGTTTCTTCAAAAATTTTTTGGTGGAAGCTCTCAAAAAAGAAGCCGCGGTCGTCGCCAAATATTTTGGGCTCGATCAATAAAACATCAGGAATTGCAAGTCGAGTAGCTTTCATTGAAAAGCTCTCTGCCGAAGTAGGCTGAGCAAATAACTGCCATAACCGTTTTTTGCCAGCGGTGCAGCTAATTTTTCAAGTTGTACATCGTCGATCCAGCCCTGATGCCAGGCTATCTCTTCAGGGCAAGACACCTTTAAGCCTTGTCTGTGTTCGATTGTTTGAATGAACTGTGACGCGTCGAGTAGTGATTCATGTGTCCCGGTATCGAGCCATGCGTAGCCGCGCCCCATGATTTCTACTGAAAGAGAGTCTTGTTCAAGATAGCGGCGATTTAAATCGGTAATTTCCAGTTCGCCACGCACTGAAGGTTTCAACGCTTTCGCAAACTCGACCGCTTGATTATCATAAAAATACAAACCTGTAACCGCATAATTCGATTTAGGCTTCATCGGCTTTTCTTCAATGCTTATCGCTTTGCCACTATTTTCAAACTCAACGACACCATAGCGCTCGGGATCATGTACGTGGTAAGCAAATACCGAAGCGCCATGCTCACGCATTACTGCGCCTGCTAATAATTCTTGTAGGCTGTGTCCATAAAAAATATTGTCGCCGAGTACCAGCGCACTCGAGTGATTATTGAGAAATTGCTCGCCGATAATGAAAGCTTGGGCAAGTCCATCAGGAGACGGTTGTACCGCATAAGTAAGCTGCAATCCCCAGTTCGAGCCATCGCCAAGAAGCTGTTGGAATCGGGGAGTATCGAGCGGCGTGGAAATGATCAAGATTTCACGAATGCCGGCGAGCATTAGCGTGGAAAGCGGATAATAAATCATTGGCTTGTCGAACACCGGCATCAGCTGTTTTGATACAGCCAGAGTGGCGGGATACAGTCGCGTGCCAGAGCCGCCGGCTAAGATAATGCCTTTACGATTTTTTGAGTGCATTAATGCCTTTCCGCCAGCTCTTGTACCGTGCGAGCGAGATGATAACGCCAGTCGGGCATTCTCAGGCCAAATGTAGTTTGAAGCTTTGTTGTATCCAGCCGGGAATTGGCTGGCCGTTTTGCGGGTAATGGATACTCGCTCGAAGATATTGGTTCGGCGTTGTAGGTTTTTAATGGAATGCCAAGCAGCCGTGCTTGTTCAAGAACGAAATTCGCATAACCGTGCCAGCTGGTTTCGCCGGCAGCTGCCAAATGATAAAGCCCTCCTGGAGCACGTCCTGCCAGAATATCTCGTATTGCGTGGGCTGTGACATCGGCAATTAATTCTGCGCTTGTTGGTGCCCCGATTTGATCGTTAACGACACGCAACGTATTGCGCACACCGGCTAGTTCTAGGATCGTCTTGGTGAAGTTGTGACCTTGAGCACCAAAAACCCAGCTAGTGCGAAATATTAGATGGCGGCAGCCGCTGTTGATTATAACCTGTTCGCTCTGAGCTTTGCTCTTGCCGTACACCGATAATGGATTGATTTTATCGCTTTCGGTATAGGGTGATGGTTTAAAGCCATCGAAAACGTAGTCAGTGGAGTAGTGAGTTAGCAGAGCGTCGCTTTTGGTAGCCAACTCGGCCATAACTGCGACTGCCTCAGAATTTATTTGAAAAGCGGCTATGGGATCCTGCTCGGCTTTATCAACAGCAGTATATGCGGCGGCATTAACGATCACATTTGGTTTGGCTGCTACGATAACGTTGCGCAATTCATCGAGGTTTGTCATATCGCATGTGCTGCGATCATGGGCCGCAAGTTGTCCAATCAGGGAAGTTGATCGTCGTAGCTCCCAGCCAACCTGGCCAGATTTACTAAAAAGTAATATATTGATTTTCGTCAATTTATGTAATCACAGTACAATAAATAATTACGTTGCAATCAATTTATATCAACAGCGCAAGCGATTTTCTAAATCATACATTCATTGTATCAGAGAGCGTTATGGCAGAGTTATTAAATGACCGATATAGTGGTTGTTGAGGGGTGAAACAGGCATTTGACGCCATAAGCTGAACTCCATAGGCCCTAAGCAGAGGGAATTCCCTAATCCTAATGTAGTATCCATGGACGGCCATATCGGAGCATCCGCTTCGTAAGCAGCGTGGACAGTACTTTCAACTATTTGTCCAAGGACAGCAAATGAAATCAAAATATGCCTATGGTCGTCGCGACAACTTCTTTCTTCTTTCGAGGAGCTCTTGAAAATACTTTTTTTTAATCCCTCCGGCTTGCTCGGAGGCGGAGAGCGGGCTCTTTTAGATCTGATGATATCGATGCGTGCCCGCGTGCCGACCGCGAACATTCATCTGCTGATTTGCGAATCGGGACCTTTTGCCGAACTTGCGGCAAAGTGCGACTTCTCTGTTTCTGTCTTGCCGATGCCAAAAACTTTAGCAAATTTTGGTGATAGCCAACTGAATTTGGCGGCCATGAACAGTGAAAGAAAAAAAAGTCGCTGGCTTCTGTCTTTGGTAGGAGCTTCTTTAGCAAGCGTTCCGTATTTATTGCGGTTGCGCAGCGTACTACTGTCCATGTCACCTGATCTGATTCATTCAAACGGCCTTAAATGCCACCTGCTTGCAGCTATTGCAAAGCCACATTTCAGTGTCTTGATCTGGCATGTCAGGGATATGATCGGGCAGCGCTCTGTAATAAGTAAACTGCTACGTTTGGTTGAGAAAAGAGTGAGCGGGATCATAGCCATCTCTCAAGCAGTGCGTAAAGATTTTGAACGAGTCAGTAATAATATTCCGGCTGTCGTGGTTTACGATGGAATAGATCTGCGGCGATTTAATACTTCGGATAAGAAACGAAGTTTTAATTCAGATCGATTGGATCAAATGAACTCACCGTTCGAAGACTGTATTCGGATTGGAATTGTCGCCACCTTTGCGCGCTGGAAAGGACAGGACCTGTTTCTTGAAGCCGTTGCAATTTTTAAGTCTTTGCGCGCCGATTTAAACGTGAAATTTTACATTGTCGGGGGAGCTATTTATAAAACCACAGGCTCTCAGTTTACTGAGGACGAACTAAAAAAGCTGGCTGAAAAGCTACTCTGTCTGCGGGACATAACATTTACAGGATTTATCGAAGACATAACTCAGGTCTACAAATACCTCGATATAGTAGTTCACGCCAGTACAAAGCCGGAGCCATTCGGCCTGACCATTGTTGAAGCCATGGCTTCCGGAAAAGCTGTCATTGCTGCAAATGCCGGTGGAGCAGCGGAGATTTTCCAAAATGATTACGATGCACTGGGGGTTCCTCCTAGCAATGCTTGTGCACTTGCTGCTGCTATGATAAGACTTGCTGAAGACAAAGTGCTTAGGGAAAGGCTGGGAAAGGCTGGGCAGGCAACGGCTATAGCGCGCTTTTCTAGAGACCGCCTAGGAGCCGAAATGTTTGCCGCCTATCAGGCATTCAATATTGCTTCTAAAGAGTAAAGGCTTGATCCCTCTCTAATATTTTAAAAAATCAAACGAACAATCTTTAAAATAACTTTTGAATACAAACTAGTGTCGTTTCCAAATAACAACTGCCGCATAAAAATTCGCACGCGCGTGAGAGAAACGCCGGCTACTGCGACCCACGTAAAGCGCATGAGTAAGAGGTTGTCGGAAGTTGAACTGAAAATTTTTTGTTTTACCAGTTCTGCAGAATTCTCAAAGCCACTCGCTCGAAACCGTCTATATAAATTCAAATAAAACCCCTGTTCGCAGCCATTAGTATAAATACTAACTTCGACACTATTGATCGAGGATAACAAGTGGAAGTAAAGCTGGTCCTGCTCTTCTTTTACCAGCTTGCGCTGGGCCGTTGTCGTCTGCCCGCTATGGAAACGTACTCCCACCAGCTCTTCGTCTACGTGACAAAAGGGATACTTCGAGGCCAGGCGAAACCAAAAATCATAGTCTTGGGTAGTTTTCAAAGATTCATCAAATCCACCTTCAATCTGCAAATAATTTCTCGGAATCAAGAGTGTGCAACCGTGCAGGGCGTTTGACTCCATCAGGAAACATCGCATCCGGTAATCTGAAATTCTCGGTAACTTATGAGAGTACAGTTTAACCCCGTGTTTATCCATCACAAAAAAATTGGAATAAACTATCGACTGACCATCTGAAGCCATAAACGCTGCCACAGCTTTTTCAATTTTTTGAGGAGTATAGATATCATCATGGCTAAGCCAGGAAAATAACTCTCCTTGCATAGCAGCAATACCAAAATTTAAGGCCCTGGCTATACCTCCGTTAGGAATGTAGAAATAGCGGATAGCCTCACCAAAGGATCTGGCTAAGCTTTCAGTCTTGCCGCCATCGTTACTGCCGTCATTTATAACGATAATTTCAATATGGGGGTATGTTTGAGCAAGAGCGCTAGCAATAGCTTCGCCGAGAAAGTTCGCCCCGTTAAAAACAGGAATAATTATAGAGACTCCCGGTAAACTGCCCTTTTCAGTTAATTCCAACTGCCCACCTTTATATCTAGGCACGAATATTTCCGTTTGCTTATTACTCTCCGGGCGACATTACAAAAATGGGGCTTCGATGTGAATAAACAATTACTCCGCCTCATCTTCATCTTTAAAAACGGTAAGAGTTATCTTTTCCAGAGGGGCTCCCACCATAACGCCCTCAATGCTCGTCGCTACAACCTTAAAGAATACGGCATCGTGCATCCAATGCAATTGCACATGCTCTTGAAGAGTCCCGTTTGCTATAGCGGCAACAATCGAATAATCACCCGCCGCTAGGATAGGCATTGCAAAGTGAAACTCCGCTTCGAGTAACTCTCCCTCACGGACAGCCGCTGGTGAGTTTTTATAGGAATGAAAAGTATTCCCACCCAGCAGAGATTGCCCCAGCCGATCCTTAATAGAAAATCCAAGGATGGGCATATCAAGCGAGCGAACGGCCTTCGCGACAACTCGCACAACAACCGGTGCCCCTCCCGCGCATATACCCAATTCGGATCCGCTTTCATCACAGAGCATCGCGCTTATAATTTGTGCGTCGCCGGATCCAAAAGATCCCGAATCATAGTTAAAACCAAAGGTTTCTATTTGCTGAAGGCCGACCGATAGCGTCCCATCCGCACGTTTCACTTCCTGGCGCTGAATGGGCTGCCGTTCCGGCAATTCTCTGGATTTTGGCACGGTGTTAACTTTGTTTTCGGGAATTTTGCTGGTATCGCCGCCTGCGCTGTTCTGAATATAGATTTCGGCAAAATAACTTTCGCAAACTTCTTTGGCGGTGCCTGAACTTCGTACCACGCCCTGTTCCAGCCATATGGCATGGTCACAAAATGCCGTCACTGCCGCAAGATCGTGGCTTACGAAAAGAATCGTCCCGTTTTCCTGGAACCTGCGCAAAAACCTCATACATTTTTGCGCAAAGAATGCGTCGCCGACAGAAAGCGCTTCATCAATAATCAGGATGTCGGCATCGACATGGGCTATGACAGAAAAGGCAAGACGTGCCTGCATACCGCTGGAATAAGTTTTTACAGCCTGTTCTATAAAATCCTGCAGTTCGGAAAAAGCGACAATCTGGTCAAATCTACGATCGATCGTGGATCTATCGAGCTCATATAAACTGGCATATAAATAAATATTTTCTCGCCCGCTAAATTCCGGATTGAATCCAGATCCCAGCTCCAGCACCGCCGCTACTTTTCCATTGACAGAAATATGCCCAGCAGTAGGGGTTAAGGTGCCTGTTAGTAGTTGAAGTAGCGTACTCTTGCCGGCACCGTTACGTCCTATTATGCCAACGGACTGCCCCTTTGAGACGTGGAAACTCACATTCTGTAATGCGAGAAAATCACGATAATACGATTTGTGCCAGCCAAAAATAATCTGCTTCAGCCTGTCATGTGGCTGATCGTATATATGGTAAGCCTTGGTCAGCCCTTCTACTTCGATGACCGGATGCAGATTCATCGCAACTCCTCAAATCACATCGGCAAAACCTGGGCGCACCGCATGAAAGAACCGCGAGCCCAGCAAGCAGATAGTCAACCCCAGTATCGTATATAGCAACAAGCTGCCGAAATTAGGTAGGCCACCTTTTATCATCACTAATCTTGTCTGCTCTACAATCAAGGAAAGAGGATTTAACATAATCAACCAGACAAATCGTTTGGGTACATTCTCAAGAGGATAGAGAACCGGTGAAAGAAACATAAGTGCCTGTGTTATGACTGGCACGATCTGCCCTATATCTCTGACGTAAACTCCAAGCCCTGCGAGTAACCAGCTCAGGCCGAGGATAACAAAGATAAGCGGCAAGACGACGATCGGTAGTAAAACGATGGTCCAGTGCAGCGAACCATGGAAGATCCAAGTGATTATCATCCAGGCGACAAAGCTGAGCGAAAAATTGAACAAGGCAGAACCAATAGGCACCCAAACCAGTAGATCAAGAGGAAACACTACTTTTTTTACGAAATTTGGATTGACCACAATCAAAGACGGTGCCCGGTTAATACATTCTGCAAAGAAGTTGAACAGAATCAGCCCGGGAAAAAGTATAAGAGCGAAATCGGCGGTGTCGTCGACGCCTGGCCATTTCGCACGCATGAAACTGCTGAACACGATGGAATATATACCCAATGTTAATAGCGGGGTGACCAGCGACCAAAGCACCCCCAAAATTGCGCCTTTGAATTTGAGGTCAACATCGCGTCTGATTAGCTGCAGCAGTAGATCTGAATGGCGGAAACGGAGTAGGGCAAAACTTTTCATAGTGTTCGCATAATATGAAAGAGATCGTAAATTAGGACGGCTCGTGCCAAATCACTGCTTAAACTCACTCATGATATTCAGCAGTTATGCTTAAACTAGCATACCGGCTCGCCCATCATACTTCGATGCTTGTTCCGATTAAAAAATATGGAAAGAATCATGCCGGGAATGTTCACTATGAACATTCCTATGCGGAAGGTGAAGTATATCGTAGCGAAAGGCGCAACCCTGCCAGTCAAATCGGCGCATATTTTCGCGAACATGGATTCCCCGACGCCAATACCTCCCGGTGTTATCGGGATAACGGAAAATACGTTGCCAAAGACCCCCGCTATAGCAGTAACCGCTGGCGCGGCTGCATATGAAAATATTGACGCCACAAACACCATGCCGGCAACCACAATGCCGCTGGCTATCAACGAAATAGCCCAGCAAAGGACCAACATCTTCCACCTTTTTTTGTATATCAGAGCGGTAGATACAAAGGGATTTAAATATCCTTGAATAGGTGCGGGGATATATCTCAAGAGAGAAAAGCGAAGCGCTAGCCAGATCAGAAAAAGCGATAGAACAAATGCGGCAATCGCGCCACAGACCACACTTTTTATCAAAACGATATATATTTCAAGCGCGGGATTGTGAGCCAGTGTCACTGGAAAAAGTAAAGAAGCCAGACCTGCCGCCGACAGCAATCCCAGTAATGCAAAAATACGATCGGCGATAATGGAGAGTAAAGCAACAGATCTTCCGCTTTCCATAATACGAAAAAGATGAAAGCCGCGCACTATATCTCCGCCCGCCGCTCCAGGTAGATAGGTCGAAAAGAAACTACCCATCAATTGAAGATGCAGTACTGTATTGAGGTGTATGTTACAGCCGGCAATTTTTAGCAGAATCCACCAGCGACATCCGCTGATAAGAATCCCTGAAAACAAACAGAGCAAAGCCGGAACGAACAAATCCGGACGCGTGAAAACACCGCTGATTGAACTGAAATCAAGTTGCCCGTATTTAAGCAGTACCGCAATGAAGGCAGCCGCCACACCAATTTTGGCAATCAACATCAAATAGTGCTTATTGATATTACATTTACCGCGCATGAATATTTTTCAGCCGAGTTAGAGCTGCCGCGCTGTTCATTATCCGATAGCTTGCCATTTCCGATATACCATCCCGTCAACTCGCTTACAGCCCACCAGTATCAGTGCCAATACGATCAAAATCCCTACAGACACCAAAATTGCGATTGACAGTGTGTAAGGTCGGTAGGACATTCTAATTACATAATCGCCTTTCGCAACCACGACACCACGGAAAGTACCGTTTACCCGGGCAATAATCGTTGGTTTACCATTGACGGAAGCGGACCAGCTTTTGTGCCAGTTATCACTTAGCACCACAAGGCTGTCGTTGGCCGCCGTTCCTGACAGCTCCACCTCCGCATTATGATAAGCACTGACTGTCGCGGGCTGTATGTGCGCAGGGAAGTCGGATGGTAAAGTGAAATCTGTATCGGCTACTGCGCCCGGAAGGGTAACGCTAAATGCGCGGGGCAGGGCGTTCGGATTTTCAAAAACCGATGTCGCCGGCGTCTGGTACACCAACTGCAGCCCATTTTGCACTAGTTCACTAGCGTATGTCGGAAAATTGGCCGGCAGAAGTACATATTTAACACCCAATAAATTCAGCGCAGACCAATCAAATTTGTTGCTTGCCGGTTTATCCTGCACTAGAAGCAATGTTGGAAATGCACCTCGCGGGGTTGTTACGTTGTAACCAAGTCTTTGCGAATTATCCAGATTGATTGCTGAGTAGAAATACTCTTGATAATTTAGAAGCACTCCCTGATTCATAGAAGTGACCTCTTGAATTTGCAGGGCGGAACCTAATTCTGGATAAAGGCCGGCCTGGCCAAAATTGAGCGAGCGATTTATTCCCGCATTCCTCTGGACGAAATTGACGGCACCGGGAGGCGTCGAGAACAAATCGTTTCGTTGAAACCGAACTATTTTTCCATCGAACATCAGTTCTATAAACAACCCGAACACAAAAATTAGGGCAATAGAATGGCCTACCGCATATCGGTCTCTGCAAAGACGTTTTATTAACAGTAAGAAAAATGCTCCGGCAGTCACTACGCCGAACAGAACCAAGGCAATTAATTTTAAAGTGATATGCGGCTCACCAAAGCCAAATATTTTGTAAAGTTGAATGACTGCAGAGGCACCAAATACAAGAAATAAAAGTGCAGGCCAGATAATTGGCTCATCCTGACTTACATTATGGATGCCAAACCCAACCAAGATCATGGCAGGGACAACGATGCCGGGCCACCAATATTGGCATCCGATTTTCCCTATTACTGGAATTAAAGATATCGCGCCCGCAAAATAACGCACATCAAAGAGACGAAGAAAGATCAGTACTATGCACAGAATACTGACTATAACTAATCGGTTGTACTTATTATTCGCACGTGAAAAAGCGCAACCTATCAGGGTAATTGCGATAATGCCCATATGAAAAACGGTGTTTCCCGTTATGGGCGTCGACCCTCCGCGCCAGTATTTTGCGGCCTGCTCCATTGCGTTATAAGATTCGAAAAAAGTAGTCGATGAAAACAGTGACGAGATCGCCTGTGGATAATATAAGGGCCAAAAGATCCGGGTCGAATATTCGTCTAGCGTTCCCAAGCTTCTGATATTCTCCAGTATGGGAAAATAAAGCACTGCCAGCAATAATATTGATAAAACTACACCTCCTCCCTGTACGAGAATTAAACCTGTAGCTGAGCGGTACGTTAATCTGCCATCACCTACCCGCACCCAGAGGTAACCCAAAATTATTCCGTAGATGGCAAAAAGAGAGGTTATCGTGGTCGGTATAAACGTGCAGGACAAGAGTGCCGCAAACGAAAATGCGACTGCCACGAATTTGGCACTGGTGGGTTTTTTTAAAAAAATAAGCGAACAGTACAAGCACATCGGCACATAGAGGTAATTCTGAGTAACGTTTGAGCCGAAGTTTGCGCTTGAATAACCATTGAGAACATAAAAAATGGCAGCACCCACGCCTGCAATCGCGGACAACTCCAGGCATTCGCGAACTGTTCTATACAGAAAAAAAATCGCAAGATAATATAAAAGGAGCAAAACAATGTTGTATGTGCCAGAGCCTCCATCCAGCACAGCATTGAGGAGCGTTAAGACAGAAAATTTTTGATCGACCAATGCTTCGGGACCCAACGATCCTGCCGCAGAGTAAGGATTCCAGTACGGCGACTCACCATTTTTTATGCAGTATTTCATGAACTCTATCATTGGTTCTGCTTGGAAAGTAGCGCCACCGTTATCGTTATATCCCCCCCACCAACGCACATAACTTGCGGGAAAATAAAATGATTTAATGGATAAGTTCTGTTCTGACCCAGCAATTTGATCGGTTAACCTTAGGCTGGCCCCCTTGAATATAACATCGGGGAAAATTGCAACCGTCAGGATCAGGGCGACAAGAGCCGCTTCCAACCAGGAGTGGCGCGTTTTCATGCCAAAAAATTTGCTGTTCAACCCAAACACTTACATCCCCATTTTTTATTTTAGTTAAAACCAATAAACCAACTTTGATTTGTGCAGCAGAGCTCTTATCAAACAGTAACCAAATCCCAACCCCTCCTTGCGGAAGATAAATTTGGATACTCCGCGCTCCCTCACCCCTTGCGCGCCTGCTATGTATCGGACGGTCCCGCCCATCAATATGGATTTGAATGTTATCTCGGGGCTTATACTAAATCGATTCTGGCTCAAACCGACGCCCAGAGTTTCGCGACGTCGAAACATCTTGAATGCATAAGTCGAATCGGGAATGTATTGCCCCAACGCAAGGCGCACTCCGATGCGGAAGAAAAACTGAAAAAATTTATACTTAAACGGAATGGTATGATCGTCCCCTGCTTGAATATAACGTGAGCACTGCGCCAGAATGGCACCCTTTTCCATTTCTTCGTACAATTGAGGGATAAGATGGATGGGGTCCACGGCATCAGCAGATACGAAAATACAATAGCGCCCGATGCCATGAGCAGCCCCGTAACGTACAACGGCACCATAACCGCGCCGATGTAGCGAGCGGCGAATTACGCGAACCATAATTACAGCTCTGTTTTCAGCGCCCCACTGACTAGCCAGCTCGAACGTGGCATCGTCGCTTTTGTCGTCCACTACGATTATTTCCGCAGAAAAAGGCTGTTTCCGCACAGCATCTCGAACGTTATTCAAAATGCCAATTACATTTTCTGCTTCATTTAAACAAGGGATTACTATCGTCAAATCGATCGGATCTTCAACATAGTTCCTTGAATTGGTAGAATCGGTGGGTCCATTCATCTTTCATCCTCCCCTGGCATTTCAATTTAAATAGTGTTGGCGACGAGCTGGGCGCTCTTGGCTCTTCCGCGCAAGCGAAAGGGAGTTTCCACGAAACGATAATTCATTTCACTGAATACGACGATCAAAAAAAATGCTGTCAGCAGAAAGCGAAGACTATACGTACCATTGAAACTAGTGCCCTCAGGCATTATCCGATACCAAAGTTCGTGCGTGAGCCAATAAGCTGGATTGTGAATCAGATAAATTGCAAACGATCGACTTCCGACCCAACTCAGTAATGTTCTAAGCGGGCAAGCTCGCATTAAATACCCCTGGTCATAGGATGCAATGAAAACGAGAACCACTGAAACCAGCGCTATCAATCCAGGTTGGAAATTGACGAGGCCGGTGCCTCCGGGTATGAATACAATTGCGAAGGTCAGAATAAAAAAAACAAACCATCGAATTCCCCCGTTGGCCAATACCTTCGGCTCAAAATTTGCGTACGCGCCTGTATTGGATATCCATGCCAACAGCACGCCCAGGGAAATGGCATCGGTTCGCGCAAAAAACCACAACCGTTGCTGCGTCTCCATTCGGCCGAAAGGCAGCTGAATTGCAATAAGAAAAAGTAATGTGCCTATGATGGCTTTTCGCGGTAGAAGAAATATCAAGGGGCAGAATAGATAGAATTGCTCTTCGAGAGATAAGCTCCAATAAATGCCATTATTTCCGCAAACGTGCAACCCGATTTCAGCCAGGCAACTTGCGAAATGAAAATTTTGAAAATAAAGAACGGATGCGATGGTATCCGCCAGATTGCCCCAGAAATAGCCGAATGCCAGCGATCTGTTGGCCACGACGGTGCAAAGTAGGACTACGAGCAGCCAGAGCCACGCCGATGGAATGATCCGATAAGCGCGCCGAATCCAAAATGCCACCACCTCTTTCCAATAATCGATGCCGCGTGAGCTGTCATGTTTTTCCCACAGGGTTCTTCCAATCACGAATCCGGATATGCAGAAGAAAAGATCGACTCCGCCCCAAAATGCAAGCTTGTCAGTCACGACTTTATGAAGAGAGCTTCCCCAAAAAAGCAAGTTTGGCAAATGGCCAAAGATGACGAAAAGGATAGAAACTGCGCGTAGAACTTCGATTTCATCATTGCGCCGATTAATTATTTGATTACTCATGACGTAAATATGATCTGCGTTGGTTAGATTTACGAAGATACCGCTTTAATTGTTGTTTTTAATTTTTAGAAATTCGAAAAACGCTGACCGCATCGGCTCGAGTGTAAAATCCCTAAGAAAACACTTTGAACCGTTTTCGGCGAATTTTGCATAGGTTGCGGTATCACCAAGCACCTGCTCGAGTTTCTGCAAAACCACAGGAGGGTCTAGGGACTGGCAAAGATGCCCGGCATTATGTTGTGCGATATATTTTGCCGGAGAGGCATAGGCTGGCGCGTGACAAAAAACGGGACGACCGGCAGCAAAATAAGTGATCAATTTGGAGGGAAAACTATTGCTGGACTCTTCCTTGAATTCGTCGGAAAACCAATATGGTAAATATAATAAATCCGATTCAGCCAATAAGCGGATGGATTCTTCCTGCGACTGCCAACCCAGATACTCGAAATTCGCCGGCGATTGAGCAGATGCTTGGAAGCTGCCTCCCATCACACGCACACGCACGCGCCGACCGCCAATTTCCCAACCAGCGAGATGCAGCGTATGAATAAAACAATTCCACTCAGTCTGTGCGTAGAATTGTCCGGCCATGGCGATGATGAATTCTTCACTATCGTGAGGTCGCATAGCAGGTGGACGGGCAAAATCTTTTGACAGCCCAGAAATTACTGGCAGATTGCGTACTTTATATTTGTTCGTAAAGTCATCCGACATTGACCATGATGCAGTCGCACAGGCCTCGCTTTCCCGAATGACTTTGTCGAACTCGGCCAGCAATTTATGCCCAGTCAGCGCGTCGATCTGATTTGCGCGCAACCACCATCCGAAAGGATCCCATACCTGAGTAAATAGCGGCACACGCAGTCCAACGGCTATCTGCCGCGCCAGTCGAACCATCGTTTGTCCCTGCAAAACAACCCAGACCGCATCTACATTTTGCTCTCTAGCAAAGGCCAAAATTCGCGGAAGAAGTATGTAGCGGGTACGCATTGCCTGGACCAGCTCAAAAGAAAACGCTGTCAGAAAACCAACCTGCTTAGGTAATAACCTGACAGCGGCTTCGCGCGGCTTTTCCAGCATCAACCGAGGCAAACTTTTTAACTCTTCGGAAATTTCTGGATTCAGCGCCTTATTTACTACCGCGCAGAGTACAACTTCATCCGATTGCAGAAATTTAACCAACTTCTCCAATACAAGTCCCGCTGTGAAATTCCGGCATGGCGGTATGTCAGTAACGAGCAATACCTTCATTTATTAACAACCCGTTGGTAAACATCTACCAAGCGCTTTACTTGAAGTTCGTCGCTATAATGTGATTCGGCAATTAGACGGCCTTTACGTCCGCGCCCTTCACGTTCTGCTGGACTATCAATCAAGCGTTGCAATGCCTGGAACAGCGCTTCCGCGTCGCGCACAGGAACAGAAACACCCACGTCGGGTGCAAATGTCACCTCTGGCAAGGATGTACCATCGAAACAGATAACCGGTTTACCGCAGGCGAAAGCTTCGATTGCCATAACGCCGAAAGCTTCCGCAATTGACGGCATCAGAAAAATATCTGAGCTGACTACTGCGTCCCGAATCAGTTCTTCATCATTTGTCCATCCAAGCTCTACCAGCTGAAAGCGATCAGTAAACCGCTCAAGCAGGCCAGTGCTGTTGAAAGTTAATAAACAAATGGGGCGATTAGAGTGGATACGTTCGAGCGCGGCGAGAATGTAAGGCAATCCCTTGAATTGATTGTCGACAGACCTGAAACAGATTACCAAGGACTCTTTAGGTATACCTAATTTTGCACGCGCATCCGGCGCCGCTGTCGGCGAAAAAAAATTCAGATCTAATCCAAAGGGGATCTGATGAACCTGGACTCTTTCAAATAAAGGTGACGCTTCTACCATATCGCGCATCCACTTGGACGCAACGATAACTTCAAACTTCGATTTTCGGTAGGCTCGGCGTTTATAGTTAAACAGCAATTTTGTATTATCATGAAGCAGTGGAAAATGAATATTCAAGTCTGGGCAGCTACCACACCCAATCGTCCAGCGATTGCATTCAAATGGATAAATGCAATGGCCCGTCATTGCCCACGGGTCGTGTAGAGTCCATACCGTAGGCTTGAGGTGGGTAATTCTCGGAAGCGCCGAAAGACTTAAATATCCCGAATGAATAATATGAAGGTGCAATAAATCCGCCTCTTTGAAGGCAGGCATTCCCATCATTTGTAGAGCATGTGGATACAACATCGATTGCAAGGATGCAAGGCGCTCTATGCGGTTAATCAGTCGGTTAATCCTGCGTACGCGCGCGCCCTCAAACGTTAATACGTTAGGATCTTGCGTGTCCTTTTCCCAAATCAAATGACGAGATTCAATCCCATGCTTTTTCAGAAGAGGGGTTATCGATAGTCCATTGAACCTGCGTCCCGGCGATTCATATCCATTTACTTGAAGTACCTTCATTATTTTGCCAATAGTTTTAATCTGCGGCAGACCCGCACAAGTAGTAAGTTATTAAAATGATCAAGCGATTGTTGAAATTCTGTCTCACGTCGGCTAAGTTCATTTCCCAATTCGCACAAATTATCATGCTTGGCCAGCAATTGGGCTGCTTCGACTTTGCTCACTTCATCGCGCTGACTGATCCCCTCTTCAAGTGAGCGCAAATTAGCTTCGTGATCCGCTAGCTGGCACTCCTTCTGGGTAACCCACTCAATACGGCGTTTAAGATCTCCCGCCAGGGCTTCCAGATTAGCTTCGTGATCCGCTAGCTGGCGCTCCTTTTCGGTAACCCACTCAATACGGCGTTTAAGATCTCCCGCCAGGGCTTCCAGATTAGCTTCGTGATCCGCTAGCTGGCGCTCCTTTTCGGTAACCCACTCAATACGGCGTTTAAGATCTCCCGCTAGGGTTTCCAGGTTAGCTTCATGATTCTGCAGCTGGGATTCCTTTTCGACCAGCAAACTATTCCGCTTATTAAGTTCGTTATCCAAGGCGCTCAAAGTTAACTCGCGATTATTGGATTTTGCCTCAAGCGCATAAATACCTAGATTCTGCAGATATTCAGGTCGCCAGTTAGGCACCGGAAACTGGAAATAATCCTTTGCCAAAGGTAAATCGGCGGAGCTGGAAATACAAATAATTGAATTAGGTGGACATTCGTGCGAATGGCTTATCGTTGTTACCCCATCCAAACCTTCGTATAGAAACTCTTTGTTTGGATAAGCTTCAAAATTGCTTTCCGTAATCCAGTGCACTTTGTGATGGATGTTGCCTTCGGGCTCGTTAAAAGGAACATTAACCAATAGCCTTTTTCGAAAGGCTATCTTCAAAACCATATTGAGACCATCCTCGATATGCTCTAGAGCATGTCGAGAAACCACATAGTCAAATTCCTCGGTATTTCTTAAAAAGGTTTCTACATCACAATTCAAATATTGTACATTCTCGGCAGCATAATTTTCTTGTGCATATTGAATCGATTCGGCGCTAGTATCCATGCCCAACACTTCCGTTCCGATAATTTCCGCCAACATGAATGCGCCATGACCAACCCCACAACCGACATCTAGAATACGTATTTTCCTGGAAAGCATTGTCGGCTCAGAAAGGATATCGGCGTGTATGATTTTTTTGAAAAGCTGATAACTGCTCTTGTGCCGCACGATTTCCAGTCGATCATGGGTTTCGCCTGGTACCAGACGCTCGCCAGCATTGTAAATTACATCTAAAAATTCAGCTTGAGTTACCACGGCTTCATCCTAATTCCCTGCAAGTCTTTTCCCATCAATCGAACCAAACCACACGATTTACGTAATCCACATAACTGAGAACAACGCGAAGCACTTTTTCTGAAACCAGGCCGCCCCGATAATCCGGCACCACTCTGTGTTTGCGAGCGGCACCACCACGTTGTTTTATGACAACTCGCACTGCATCCAGCACGCGCTCTGTCTTGAGTCCGCTCATAATTAAAGTACCCTCATCCATCCCCTCAGGTCGCTCATGCGCATTGCGGATAGTAACTGCTGGCAAATCAAGCAAAGATGCCTCTTCGGTGATTGTTCCACTGTCGGACAATACGCAAAGTGCATCCATCTGCAACTTGATGTAATCAAAAAAGCCAAACGGTTTTAAGAAGCGTATATTGGAGTCCAGATTCATTGCACCCAAATGCTCAAGACGTTGCCGCGTGCGTGGATGCGTGGAAACAATGACCGGTATTTGGTAGGTTTTCACCAAGGCTTGTAGAGTATTCAGCAGATCCCGAAGATTGTCCGGCGAGTCGACATTTTCTTCCCGATGTGCACTCAATAAAAAATAGCGCTGTGGTTGCAGCGCCAAACGCGCTACCACAGCGGACGCGGAGATTTTGGGCATATAATAGTCCAGAACCTCATCCATATGTGATCCAGACTTAATAATTCTTTCGGCCGAAATACCTTCAGCTATCAAATAGCGACGAGCATGCTCAGTGAGAACGAGATTGATATCACTGAGATGATCGAGAACTCTGCGATTCAACTCTTCCGGAACTCTCTGGTCAAAGCAGCGGTTCCCTGCCTCCATATGAAAGACGGGAACCTTACGGCGCTTTGCTGAAATTACCGAAAGACAGGAGTTTGTGTCGCCATACAATAACAGCGCGTCTGGTCGCTCCGATTCCATCACTTCATCAGATTTTTCAATGACTCTGGCGATCGTTTGAGCGGCATTTTTACCGACCGCTCCCAGGAAATGATCTGGTTTGCGAATATCGAGATCATCAAAGAACACCTGATTCAATTCATAATCAAAGTTCTGGCCCGTATGCACCAGAATATGATCGGTATTCTCATCAAATGCGGCGATGACACGGGACATTTTTATGAGTTCCGGACGCGTTCCGACGATCGTCATGACCTTAAGCATTCAGTTGCTCCCGCACTAGAGGAATCGTCAGCAAGAGGTCTTTTACTGCATCGATATCGAGGCGGTCGGTATTATGCGAAGTATAATCGTCGAAGAAAGAAATCTTCAGCTCGCCTTCAACAAAAAATTTCGCATAATTCAAATCGCGATTATCAGACGGGATACGAAAGTATTGCCCCATGTCTTCGGCTTTCGCCATCTCCTCCCGGGAAACAAGCGATTCGAACAATTTTTCGCCATGGCGCGTCCCAATGATTTTTATTTCGCCTTTCGATCTAAATAATTCTTTCAAAGCTTTCGCCAACACCTCAACCGTTGAAGCAGGCGCCTTCTGCACAAAAATATCTCCTTGATGCCCACGCTCGAAAGCGTACAACACCAAATCGACCGAATCCTCAAGTGACATCAGAAATCGCGTCATCGAGGGGTCGGTAATAGTCAACGGCTTTCCATTTTTTATCTGGTCAATAAACAAAGGGATAACCGAACCTCGCGATGCCATCACATTGCCATATCGGGTAGCACAGAGTACCGTCTCCCCCTCCGTGCGCATCCGCGCCTTTGCGATCATTAGCTTTTCCATCATGGCCTTCGAAAGGCCCATTGCGTTGATGGGATATACTGCCTTATCGGTGCTTAAAACCACCACACGCTCAACGTCGTGGGTAACGGCAGCGTTCATTACGTTCTCCGCTCCCAGAACGTTCGTTCTTACCGCTTCCATGGGATAAAATTCGCATGAAGGGACCTGCTTTAAAGCGGCGGCGTGAAATACATAATCAACCCCCTGCATAGCTTCGTTAACGCTGTCATAGTTGCGCACATCGCCAATATAGAACTTCAACTTCGAATTATTGAAGGTTATCCGCATGTCTTCCTGTTTTTTTTCATCACGGCTGAATATTCGAATTTCGCGCACATCGGTGCCCAGAAATCGTTTAAGCACTGCATTGCCGAATGAGCCGGTGCCGCCTGTGATCATCAATACTTTATCTTTAAACATTTTTCTATCCTGATACTACTGAAATTCATGCATGGCCGCGATCAGGTTGGGCCATTCCGGTGCAACGTACCCAGTCGCGCTTTTAAATCGATCGGCGTTCAATGAGCGATCGATAACGAGCTTCTCGTCGGGGGCTATATCAATAGTTTTACCATAAGCAGCGGCAATCAAGGTAAGTAGGTTGAACTTATCGATAGGTTTTGCTGCCACATGGTAAAGACCGCTCAACTCCGGCCGCGGCAACACAAAATCGCGGACGATACGAGCCAGCTCAATCGTAGGTAATCCGGAAAAAATAGCCCGACTAAAACCCTTTACTGACCCCTGCTGCGACAAAAACCATTCGACCAAACTTTTTTGCTCAGCAAGTTCGTGCCCGATGATCGAGGTACGCAGTGTAATACTATAGGGGTAGGTAACCTCTCCAAGCAGCTTGGAGCGACCGTAGAGATCATGGGCATCGGGGAAATCATCTTCCAAATAATTGCCTTTATTTCCGGAGAACACGCAGTCAGTACTGATATGTATAAGGCGAGCTCTTGTCGCCAAGCAAAGCGCGGCCATTCGATGGGGAAACAGAGTATTGATGGGCACAGCTTGCAGTGGGTCATTCGCATCGGCAAGTTGCTTGACCAAGCCTATGCAATTGATTACTACATCCGGGCGCACAGCCGCAAAAACCTTTATCAGTGAATCCTGATTTTCGACATCCACTCCGGTTACGATTTGTGCTGAAAGCTTCTTGGAAAAATAGCGATGGGCCGTTCCGCTCCGTGCCGTTCCGCATACATCCAATTGTTCGTCGGCACCGAGAGCTCGAAACATCGCGTTGCCGAGCATCCCGGTGACACCAAAAATTAATACTTTCATTCTAAGGACGCCAATACTAAATTGAGGCTTTTGTTAAGTTTCACGATATGAAAAGAACCTGGGATAAGTATCCTAAAATTTCTTTCAAGCACGCTGGCTGGCTTTTTCGCTTAATATGCTATCGCTAGAAGTCGGTTGGCAACGGCTAAAAATGGTAGAATCGATTTCTCATAATATGCGTCTGTAGAAGCTTTCGAATACCGCGCACTCAGATGAAGTTTACAACCTAAGAAGCTACTTCTGAAAGGCGTGGATTTTATCATACAAATTTGCATATGCGTTGCCCATGCGCTGCGCTACGAAGTACTGTTCATAATGCCTACGCGCATTCGCCCCTAACCGCTGCGCCTTATCGGAATCGCTTAGCAATACATCCATCGCCCGGCGCAGAGCCATGGGATTTTCAGGCGGTACCGTGAAACCGGTTTCGCCGTCGATATTGATGTAGCTGGTACCGGTGCCGATCTCGGTTGAGATTAGTGGCTTGCCCGACATCGCGCCTTCTAGCAAGGCAACGCCAAAAGCTTCGGAGCGTAGATACGAAGGTAATACAAGGCCTCGGCACAGTTTCAGCAGTGCAATTTTTATTTCATCAGAAACATATCCGAGAAAATGAACATTAGTAAGACCCAGATTGCGTGCTTGATCTTTCAACGCTGCCTCTTGAGGTCCTTTGCCTGCAATCAAAACCGAAAACGGCGCGTTATGACAGGCATCCAATAAAAACTTCAGCCCCTTGTATTCTCTTAACACGCCAACAAATAAAAAGAAGTCATTTCCATATTTGGCGACTATTTTATTGACGAGGTCTAAGTTGGCCGGTGGGTAAGACTTCTCATCGAGTCCAAGTGGAATTATCGCTAATTGGTCTTTGTGGTTTCTTAGCGTGCGGCTTGTTTTGGCATAATTCGGAGAGGTAGCAACTATTCGTGACATCCCGGCCAAAAAAATTTCCATGATTGGTCGATAAAGGAATCTAAGCCAGCGTTGTCGAACTATGTCTGAATGATAGGTGAGAACGCTAGGCTTCTTTGATCGTGTCCACAGCTTCACAATATCGGCAAAAGGCCACGGGAAGTGGTAGTGGACTACGTCAGCCCATTGCTCCAGCTCGCTGAACATTGAGAATGCCTCTATGCCCATGCTGCATGAAGCAATATCTAGATCGAGTCGCGCGCGATAAACAGTCGCTTCAGGAAAATGAATAATCCGAGGTTCTGGATTTTTACTTAGCGTCAAAATTCTGCTCTCGACGCCCTGGATTTTTGTGCTGGCGCAAATCTGTCTGATCGCTTCCTCCAGTCCGCCCTGTGTATCCGGAAAATATGTGCGATAAAAATGTAATACTTTCACAGGGTCTCAACTTTTTTGTTGAAGCATAAGACAACTTGTTTTTGTAAAGTTGTTTGTTTGCAATCGCTATTTTTCAATGCGTAAGGTTGCCAAACCAATACCCAGTTTGCGGGCATCGTCGTTGAGTCCGAGGCTTTTCGGGGTTGTCGGTTTAGGCGGTATAAGTTCAATAGTATCGGCTGCCCCATCAAGAGTAACGTCGACCATAGCCTCTTCTTTCAAACTAGGTAGATATATCTGATCTTGAAAATTTCCGATTTTAATTACCGAGTACTCATTGCCAGCTATGGTCTGTCCGGTGATTATTATTGAGAAATGAGTAGGCAGCGATTGTTTGAAGCGAATCTTTGCCGTGGAGGAAATATTGGCATCTGACCATCGCCCCCAAGGTTCTCCATCAGAAAAGCCGGATATTTCAGCTATGGAGTCCGGAAGCTTCGGATCGGAGAAATTAATTTCCGTAACGACTGTCGCCGGCTTTTGTCCACATGCTGTTAGGCATAGCAGTACAAGTGTAGAAAGCATAATCTGGCTTTTGTTCATAATTTATCCATCACGCTCGTTGTTACCTCAATAGCAATGCCCAGGTACTAATAACCAAGCCGCGTAACTCTTTAAACTCAATAATTGCCACCCTCTCCTTCTGCTGCTGCAACTTCAATCGATGCGCATAACTTCGATAATTTTTGTAGGCGTCGATTAATCCCAGCGCAGTGTTTTCTTCCAGCAGTTGCTCAGCGGCGAGTGTTTCCAGAATTCGAATATTATCGGTCCAGCGCGTGAGTGCGGGGTGATCATGCGCCCACGCCAATACCGCGTATTGCACCATAAATTCGATATCGACGATAGCGCCGCTGCCGTGTTTCAAATCGAATACGGGATTGACTGCCGTTTCGGTATCGCGCGGTCGCAATTGGTCGCGCATTTTTTTGCGCATGTCGATCACGTCGTGACGTAGTTTTTCGATATCGCGTGGCTTGCACAGTACTTCACGACGCACCGTATCGAAATTTTCGGCCAGGCGACGGTCGCCGGCGACGACACGAGCGCGCACCAGCGCTTGGTGTTCCCAGGTCCAGGCTTGCGTATTTTGATAATTCGCAAATGCTGTCAGCGAGCTGACGAGTAGGCCCGAATTGCCAGACGGACGCAAACGCATATCGACTTCGTACAGCGCGCCGCGCGATGTCTGTGCGGTGAGGATGTGAATTATGCGCTGACCTAGCCGCGTAAAAAACGTGCTGTTATCGATGGGTTGCGGGCCGTTCGTTGTCAGCGTCGAATCGCTGTCGTGAATAAATACCAGATCGAGATCCGAGGTATGGCTCAACTCGATGCCGCCGAGCTTGCCGTAGCCAACCACGATAAAATCCTTGTCGCAGGCGATATCGGCGGATTGCATCGGGGTGCCGTGCTTTTCGGTCAAATAATTCCACGCAAGATCGACTACGTATTCGAGAATGGCTTCAGCAATCCATGTTAAATAATCGCTGACTTTCATCAGCGGTAATGTGCCTTTGATTTCCGAGGCGATAACGCGCAATACATGCGCTAACTTGAAATAGCGCAGCGCTTCCATCTGCCCTTCCAGATCGTTGCGTTCAACGCGCAACAATTGTTGTTGCAGATCATTTTGCAGTTCGCTTTTTTGCGGTGGGGCGTATAGCGTTCCAGCATTCAATAATTCATCGAGCAACACTGGATGCTGTGCCAATAGTGTCGATACCCATGGGCTCGCTGCGCATAACAAGATCAGCTCGCGCAATGCAGCAGGGTTTTCGATCAGCAATACCATATAGGCAGTGCGACGCAGCACGGCTTCGACCAGAGGCAGCACGCGTAATAATGCAGCGCTAGGGGTTTCGGTTTGAATCGCAGCGTGCAGTAGCAATGGTATGAACGCGTCAAGACGTTCGCGAGCAATGCTTTGCAGATGCTGCACAGTTTTGCTATTGCGCATTTGATGAATGCGACGTGCGATTTCCGGCGCTTCGTCGTAACCCATCAGCGATAATTGTTCGGCAATTTGCGCGATCGATAAATCACCGTCGGCCCATAGCGCCGACGTATCGCTCGTTACGGTTGGATTTTCATGAGTGTTCGGCAATGCGACGATATTTTGAAAATGCGCGCTGACGATGTCGCGATGCATGTTGAGTTGGTGAATAAATTTTTCCCAGTCGGAAAATCCCAGCGCATGAGCCAATGCTGCGCGCGGTAAATCCGATTTGGGTAAATCCTGACTCTGTTGATCCTGCCATGCCTGAATGGCATGTTCGGTATTGCGCAAAAATTCATACGCCCGTTGCAGTTCATCAGTTGTCGACTGCGGTAAATACGCTAGTTCGGCGAGTGTCGGTAGCACGCGTTGTAAATTGCGTTCCTGCAGGCGCGGTTCGCGACCGCCGCGAATCAGCTGAAAACATTGCGCGATAAATTCGATTTCGCGAATGCCTCCGGGACCGAGTTTGATATTGTCCTGTAACTTTCTGCGCTGTACTTCGCGCTGAATGAGGCGCTTCATTTCACGCAGCGCATCGAAGGCCGAATAATCGAGATAACGCCGATAAGTAAATGGGCGCAATAATTCGATCAACTGTTCGCCGTAGCGATAAGTGTTAGATAACGAGCTTTCAGCGACCGGACGCGCCTTAATCATCGCGTAACGTTCCCAGTCACGGCCCTGATCCTGGTAATACTCGACCAACGCGTCGAAATTCAGTACCAGCGCGCCGCTGTCGCCATATGGTCGCAATCGCATGTCGACGCGAAATACAAAACCATCGGCAGTGTTTTGATCGAGCGATTTGATTACGCGCTGACCGAGACGAATGAAGAATTCCTGATTCGGCACACTCTTGGCGCCGTCGGTCTCGCCGCCTTCGGTCTCTCCACCTTCAGGATACGCAAAAATCAGATCGATATCGGACGACAGATTCAATTCATTCGCGCCGAGCTTGCCCATGCCGAGCACGATGAACGGCTGTGCACTGTTATCGCGTGCCGAGCGCGGTGTGCCCCATTCCGTTTGCATCTGCGTGTAATGAAAAACGAGCGCCGCCTGAATGCAGATCTCTGCGACCGCAGAAATGTCGGCGGTGATTTCGGCCATGCTCGTGAGTCGATTTAAATCGCGCCAGAGAATGCGCAGAAACTCGCGATTGCGAAACTGGCGTAGATGGCTATCGAGTGTTTCCGCAGTATCGATATTGCCGAGGTGCTGCTGCAGCCGCGCTGGCCACTGTTCTGGCGGAATCGCCCGATCGAGTTCGCCGCTGAGTTGAAGCGTTAGTAGCCACTCGGGAAAGCGTTTGCACAACTGTGCCGCGAATTGGCTGCAGGCAACCAGCTTCGCGAGGCGAGCGGCGAAGGTGTCATCGTCATTCAGCAATGCGGCGTAGGCGTCCCGCTGTTCTTCATTACACGCAGCGAGCAAACGTTCATGCGCCAGAGCCGCCTCGTGTTGGAGCGGTGGCGGCAGTGTTGCAATGGCGCGGAGCCAGGCATTGCTCATCGGGAACCTATAGTTTGAGGAGGGTGGACTAATTTACTGTGTTTGCCGCCGGATTCGAAACCGGATATCTGTATAAGGTTGCGGTTGTGGGGGTGTTCTGGTATAAAGTCGCGCTCCGTTTGGCCCGCGTCTCGCGTAGCGATTCGATTCGGGCCGACCAACGACCTAAATTTTCGTTTTTAAAGCTGGAAAACACCATCATGTCCAGAGTCTGCCAAGTGACCGGCAAGCGTCCTATTGTCGGCAACAACGTATCTCACGCGAAGAATCGCACCAAGCGTCGCTTTCTGCCGAATCTTCATCATCATCGTTTCTGGGTTGAGTCGGAAAAACGCTTCGTCTCGCTGCGCGTTTCCTGCAAAGGCATGCGCATCATCGACAAGCTCGGCATCGATGCAGTGCTGGCCAGCATCCGCGCCAGTGGTGAAAACGTTTAAGCGCGCCAACGGCGAACAGGTTTAAGAGCGCTGCGGCGCATTTGAGATTCAGGAGAAAATCATGGCGAAGAAAGGTGCAACCGATCTGATCCGTCTGGTGTCAACCGCCGGTACCGGCCACTTCTACACCACGGCTAAAAACAAACGTAACACCCCGGAGAAATTCGAATTCTCGAAATACGATCCGGTTGTGCGCAAACACGTGCCGTATAAAGAAGCCAAAATCAAATAATTGATTGTTGGTGAAATAAAAAACCCGCTCATGTAGCGGGTTTTTTATTGGCCGTGAATTACGCTGCACGAGAAGCCAACTTGGCGCGCGCCCGCCCCGCCGCCGCCCGCACCTGCTGTGGCGCGGTACCGCCGATATGGTTGCGCGCCGCGATCGAACCTTCCAATGTCAGCACGTTAAATACATCGTCGCGAATCGCACCGCTGAATTGTTGCAATTCTGCGAGCGACATATCGGCGAGATCCTTGCCGCTCTGTACACCGTAAGCGACCGCCTTGCCGACGATTTCGTGCGCATCGCGGAACGCGACGCCGTTGCGCACCAGATAATCAGCGAGATCGGTGGCGGTCGAAAAACCGCGCCGTGCCGCTTCGCGCATCACGTCCTGCTTCGGTTGGATCGCCGGCACCATGTCGGCATACGCCTTCAGACAATCCTTCACCGTGTCGATCGCATCGAACAGCGGTTCCTTGTCTTCCTGATTGTCCTTGTTGTACGCGAGCGGCTGGCCTTTCATCAGCGTCAGCAGGCTGATCAGATGGCCGTTGACCCGCCCTACTTTGCCGCGAATCAATTCCGGTACGTCCGGGTTTTTCTTCTGCGGCATGATCGACGAGCCGGTGCAGAAGCGATCCGGCAAAAACACGAAATTGAATTGCGAGCTGGTCCACAGGATCAGCTCTTCGCTGAAGCGCGACATGTGCGTTAACAACAGACTCGCGAACGCGGCGAATTCGATCGCAAAATCGCGATCGGAAACGGAGTCGAGCGAGTTTTCTGTCGGTTTGTCGAAGCCGAGCAGTTCGGCGCTATAGGCGCGATCGATCGGATACGTGGTGCCGGCCAGCGCGGCAGCGCCGAGCGGGCTTTGATTGGCGCGCTTGCGGCAATCGAGCAAGCGGCCGTAATCGCGATCGAGCATTTCATTCCACGCCAGCAAATGATGGCCGAATGTCACCGGCTGCGCAGTTTGCAGATGCGTGAAGCCGGGCATGATGGTGTCGGCGTGCTGCTCGGCCAGATCGATCAAGCCGGCTTGCAGCCGCGTGATTTCTTTAGCGATGGTGTCGATTTCATCGCGCAGATACAGCCGCACGTCGGTCGCGACCTGATCGTTGCGCGAGCGACCGGTATGCAGTTTCTTGCCGGCGATGCCGATTTTTTCGGTCAATCGCGCTTCGATATTCATGTGCACGTCTTCGAGCGCTACCGACCATTCGAATGTGCCGGCTTCGATATCGGCGCGAATGGCTTCGAGCCCCTGCTGAATCAGCTTGAATTCATCCGCCGTCAGCACGCCGACTTTGGTCAGCATCTGCGCATGCGCGAGCGAGCCGTTAATGTCGTGGTGATAGAGGCGCTTGTCGAAGCCGACCGACGCGGTGAAGCGTTCGACGAAGGCGTCGGTGGGCTCGGAAAAGCGGCCGCCCCAGGGTTTGATTGTTTGCTCGTCGCTCATGGGAATTCTTTAAGTTCGGATGGCTGAAAATGAGGGCGCGATTATATCGTTAGGCGAGCGCATCAAGCGACTCGCTGCCGTCCCGTCTAAGTCTTTTACGCCAGACGATGCTGGCGATAGTGCTGAGGCGACACGCCGAGCACGCGCTTGAAGAGGCGTGAAAAGTAGTGCGGATCGTCGTACCCGACCTGTGCCGCGATCCGTTTCACCGGTTCGTGCGTGGTATCGAGCAGCCGGCAGGCGTGCTGCATTTTCAGGTGGATGAAATGCTGGATCGGTGTGTGGCCAGTCAGCTGCTTGAAGCGGCGGATGAAGTGAAACTTCGACAGATTCGCCGCGCGCGCCAGATCGTCGAGATCAAGTTCGCCGTCGAGGCGGCGGTGCATCAGCTGCTGGATGTGGTCGAGGTCGATACGTGCCCCGCCGCCGCTGGTTTGTAGCTCGGCCAGGCAGGCGATGTCGGCGATCATCGTCTTCAGCTGACAGGCCGCGCGCACGAACACGCGCTCGTTGAAGCCGGCATTGCGCAGCGCGAACAGCGCTTCGAAGTCAGCGATCAGCCGTGGTTGTAATCCGATCGGCGCCACCGGTGCGGTCAGGCCGAGCAGATCGATGAAGGTTTGGCTGGCCGCGCCCTCGTAGTGTGTCCAGTACAGCGACCACGGCTGGGCTCGATCCGCCGCATAACTATGCGCAACGCCGGCCGGCAGCAGCATCAGATCGCCGGCGCGCACGGTCCATTCGCCCTGCTCCGTTCGCAGCTTGCCCGCGCCATCGGCGCAATACGCAAGCAGGTTGTCGGCATGCTTGCGACGGCGCATGCTGTGACCGGCGGCGTGGGGATAGAAGCCGGCCGCGAGCGGATACAGGTCGCGGCTCAGTGGATGATCGTGCAGCAATTTCGTCACGGCTGGCGGTAGCAGAATGCGCACACCGTCGCTCGGCAATGGCCAGCCGGAAGTGATGTCCTGTGGATTTTCGGCAAGATGAGCTGGGTTCATTGCGGCGCAACTGGGTAGCAGGTAGTGCGCAATATAGTCCATCAGCCTCACAATATCGTCAATTCTGGCGCCGCCGCCGCTGTGCTCTAATGCTCGCCATCTGACGATAACAACGGCAGCACGCCGACGAGGATAACGACATGGCATTCCCCCACACCGTTCCGGTCTTCATCAACGGCGAATGGCGCCAGAGCAAGGCGACCGCGTCGATCCCGGTCACCGATCCGGCCACCAATGCAGTCATCACGCGCGCGCCGTTGACCACGCACGACGAGGTGGAAGAGGCGATCGCCAGCGCCGCCGCCGCGTTCGAAACCTGGAAGGAAGTGCCGGTGCCGCAACGCGCGCGGCTGATGCTGAATTACCAGCACCTGCTGAAAAAGCATCAGGAAGAGCTGGCGCAGATCATTTCGCAGGAGCTCGGCAAGACTCACGAAGACGCAATGGGCGATGTCTGGCGCGGTATCGAGGTGGTCGAGCACGCCGCCAATATTGCCACGCTGCTGATGGGCGAGACGGTCGAAAACGTCGCGCGCTCGATCGACTGCTATTCGTACACGCAGCCGCTCGGTGTCTGCGCCGGCATCACGCCGTTCAACTTCCCGGCGATGATTCCGCTGTGGATGTTCCCGATGGCAATCGCATGCGGCAACACCTTTGTATTGAAACCCTCCGAGCAGGACCCGCTGACGCCGGTGCGGCTGATCGAGCTGTTCGAAGAAGCCGGCGCGCCGAAGGGCGTGCTGCAATTGATTCACGGCGGCCGTGATCAGGTCGATCAACTGCTGACGCACCCGACCATCAAGGCGATCTCGTTCGTCGGTTCGGTGCCGGTTGGTCAGCACGTCTATCGCACCGGCACGCAGCACCTGAAGCGCGTGCAGGCGTTTGCCGGCGCGAAAAACCACATGGTGGTGATGCCGGACGCCAACCGCCAGCAGGTGATCAACAACATCGCCGGCGCCGGTTGCGGTGCGGCGGGGCAGCGCTGCATGGCGATTTCGGTGGCGGTGCTGGTCGGCGAGGCCAAATCGCTGAAGGATGACATCGTCAAATCGCTGAGCCAGATCAAGCCCGGCCATCACAGCGATCCCGCTGCCGCTTATGGCCCGGTGATTTCGCCACAGGCGAAAGAGCGCGTGCTCGGCATGATCGAAAAAGGCAAGCAGGAGGGCGCCGAATGCCTGCTCGACGGCTCGCACTGCGAAGTGCCGGGCTATCCGAACGGCAACTGGATCGGCCCGACCGTGTTCGGCAATGTGACGGCTGATATGTCGATCTACACCACCGAGATTTTCGGCCCGGTGCTGTGTATCGTCGAAGTCGAGACGCTCGACGAAGCGATCAAGCTGATCAACGACTGCCCGTTCGGCAATGGCACCTCGATCTTCACGTCATCGGGCGCCGCCGCGCGCAAGTATCAGCACGAGATTCTGGTCGGCCAGGTCGGCATCAACGTGCCGATTCCGGTGCCGCTGCCGTTCTTCTCGTTCACCGGCTGGCGCGGTTCGTTTTATGGCGATCAGCATGCCTACGGCAAGCAGGGGGCGCGCTTCTATACCGAAACGAAGACGATCACCGCGCGTTGGTTCGATAGCGATGTGCTGGCGCACGCGCCCAATATGTCGATTCACTTGAAGTAAATAAAAGCGAAAGGATCGAGCGTGGATTTCAATCTGAACGAAGACCAACTCGCGTTCCAGCAGGCCGCACGCGATTTCGCGCGCGGCGAAATGGCACCCCATGCTGCGCACTGGGATGAAGAAAAATTTTTTCCGCGAGATGTTTTTTCGAAAGGCGGCGCATTGGGTTTCTGCGGTATTTATTGCCCCGAAGCCGATGGCGGCATGCAGTTGTCGCGGCTCGATGCGGCAATCATTCTTGAAGAACTCGCGAGCGCGTGTACATCGACCGCCGCGTTTTTTTCGATTCACAACATGGTCGCGTGGATGCTCTGCACCTGGGGCAGTGCCGCGCTGAAAAACGTTTGGGCGCAGCAATTAACGTCGGGCGAAAAACTCGGCTCGTATTGTTTGACTGAACCAAGCGCGGGTTCGGATGCGGCGTCATTGCGCACGACCGCGCGGCGCGATGGCGATAATTACGTCGTCAACGGCAGCAAGATGTTTATTTCCGGCGCGGGCGCGAGCGATTTGCTGATCGTGATGACGCGCACCGGCAAGCAGGAGGAGGGCGCTGCCGGCATCACCGCACTGGCCATTCCTGCCGACACACCCGGCGTGCACTTCGGCAAGAATGAACTGAAGCTCGGTTGGAACAGTCAGCCTACGTGCATGATCACGTTCGAGGATGTACGTGTGCCGATCAGTTATCGACTCGGCGATGAAGGCGAAGGTTTCAAAATTGCAATGAAGGGACTCGACGGCGGCCGCGTGAATATCGCCACCTGCTCAATCGGCGCAGCGCAGGCGACGCTCGCGTTAGCGCAGCAGTACATGCTCGATCGCAAACAATTCGGCAAAGCACTCGCACAATTTCAGGCGCTGCAATTCAAGCTCGCCGATATGACAACGGAACTCGTTGCCGCGCGACAAATGGTGCGTTTAGCGGCAACGCGCATCGACGAAGATCATCCGGAAAAAACCGTGTACTGCGCGATGGCGAAGCGCTTCGCCACCGACGTTGGTTTTCAAGTGTGCAACGAAGCGCTGCAATTGCACGGTGGTTACGGTTACATTCGCGAATATCCGATCGAGCGTTTTTTCCGCGATGCGCGCGTGCATCAAATTCTCGAAGGGACCAATGAAATCATGCGACTGATTGTCGCGCGCCGAATTCTCGAAGAAGGCGCTACGGAGATTATTCGATGAGTGAACAAGCGTTGATTCTTGAGAAGCGCGGCCACACCGCGATCATCACGATGAATAATCCACCGGCGAACACGTGGACGCCGGAAAGTTTGCGCGAACTAAAAAATATCGTGCTCGAACTGAACGATGACCCGAATAATTACGCGTTGATTATCGCAAGCAACTCCGAAAAGTTTTTTAGCGCCGGCGCCGATTTGAATCGTTTCAATCACGACGATAAAGGCCTTGCATTCGAATTCGCGAGCGCATTCGGCGATGCGTTCTCAACATTATCGAATTATCGTGGCGTGTCGATTGCGGCCATTACCGGTTATGCGATGGGCGGCGGTTTGGAAGTCGCGTTGTCGTGCGATTTGCGCGTTGCTGAAACGCAGGCGCAAATGGCATTGCCGGAAGCATCGGTCGGTTTATTGCCGTGTGGCTTGGGTTCGCAGCAATTACCGTGGCTGGTTGGCGAGGCATGGGCGAAACGTATTATTTTGCTCGGCGAGCGTTTGAAAGCAGAACAGGCGTTACAGATCGGGTTGATTCAGGAATTGGTACCGACTGGTGAAGCGCTCAACAAAGCATTGGAGCTTGCGGAAAAAGTCGCGAAGCAGAGCCCGACCTCGGTGCGTTATTGCAAACAGCTGATCATGACGGCGCGTGAACATCCGATTGGCACCAATTTCTCGCTCGAACGTGAATTGTTCGTGAAGTTGTGGGATACCGAAGATCAGAAAGAAGGTGTTGCTGCGTTTGTTGAGAAGCGTAAGCCTGAGTGGAAGAATCGCTGATCTTTCTTTTGTGTGAGAGCCAGTGTGCCTTTCTTTCTTGGGACACGCGGCAAGTACATCCATGTAGCTCGTCAGCGACATCCCTGTCGCTGACGGTCCCAAGAAAGAAAGGCACACCGGCTCTTCGTAGCTCGTGCCGAACTCCTTGAGGAAAGGCTGTGAGCGAAGCTGTAGTTCTATTTGAAACGATCAATTCCACCAACGGAAAAAAAATCGCTGTTGCCACACTGAATTCCGAAAAAACGCTGAATTCGTTATCCCTGCCGATGGTCGATCTGCTGCGCCCGCAACTCGCGCAATGGGAGAGCGATGATTCGATTGCGGCGGTGGTGTTGTGCGGCAAAGGCGATAAAGCCTTTTGCGCCGGTGGCGATGTCGTACAACTGACAAAATCGGATACCACAGAACTCGCCGAACAATTCTTCGAAAAAGAATATCGCCTCGATTATCAGATTCACGTCTACAAAAAGCCGCTGATCGTCTGGGGTAACGGTATCGTGATGGGCGGCGGTATGGGTTTGATGAGCGGCGCGAGTCATCGCGTCGTCACGCCGTCGACGCGCATTGCGATGCCGGAAGTGACCATCGGTCTGTATCCCGATGTGGGCGGCACGTGGTTTTTGAATCGCACGCCGGGCAAAACCGGTTTGTTCCTCGCGCTGACCGGTGCATCGATCAATGCCGCTGATGCGTTGTTTATCGGTCTCGCCGATCGGTTTCTCGCGCATGAAAGTTACGAGCCCGTGTTGGCGGCGCTTGCAAAAGTGTCTTGGGCATCGCAATCGCAAAAACATTTTGGTCAGGTCAGCGCGGTGCTGCGCGAATTCGAGCAGCCCGCGAAAGTGCAATTGCCCGACGATCAGGTACGCGCGCATTACGATCTGATTAATCAGCTATGCGATGGCGACGATATCGACACTGTCGTCAAACAAATTCTGGCGTGGCAGGGCGACGATCCGTGGTTGTCGCGTGCGGTAAAAACATTGGCGAAAGGTTGTCCGGCAACGATTCATCTGGTCGATCAGCAATTTCGTCGCGGTAAGAATCTGTCGCTGCGCGAAGCCTTTCAAATGGAACTGGTCATGTCGATCAACTGCGCGCGCTTCAATAATTTTCGTGAAGGCGTGCGCGCCTTGCTGATCGATAAAGATAATCAACCGAAATTCGAACCGGCCACGCTCGCGGAAATTACACCGGAATTTGTCGACGCGCATTTTCAATCGCCGTGGAAAAACGGAATTAATCCGCTATCGGATTTGTAATTTTCATAGCACCGAACATGAATGCGCCGGTTCGGTTGCGCTTCTGAGACCGTCGGCGACACGGATGTCGACGACGAGCTGCATGGATGCACTTGTTGCGTGTCTCAGAAGCGCAATCGAATTGGCGCCCGAACCACTCAGCGAGGAAAATAACAATGACCCAAACAGTCACATTTATCGGTTTAGGCAACATGGGTGGCCCGATGGCCGGTAATCTGGTCAAGGCGGGTTTTCGCGTCAACGCATTCGATTTAAGCGAAGCGGCCTGCAAGCACGCAAAAGAAGTCGGTTGCACTATCGCGACAAAACCGATCGACGCAGTACAGGGCGCCGATTTCGTGATTACGATGTTGCCGTCAGGTCCGATTGTCGAAGCGGTGATGATCGATAAAGACGCGCTGTTCGACCACATTCAGAAATCCGCCCTGGTGATCGACTGCTCGACCGTTGCGCCGGAAAATTCGCGACGTCTTGCAAGCGAAGCGACGAAGCGCGGTTTGCATTTTATCGATGCGCCCGTGTCGGGCGGTGTCGCCGGCGCAGCAGCGGGCACTCTGGCATTTATGTGCGGCGGCCCCGATGACGATGTCGAGCGCGCGAAACAAGTGCTGTCAAAAATGGGCGCGAATATTTTTCACGCCGGTGCACACGGCGCTGGATCGGTGGCAAAAATCTGCAACAACATGCTGCTCGCGATTCATATGATCGGTACCGCCGAAGCCTTACAGCTCGGCATCAACAATGGTCTTGATCCGAAAGTGCTGTCCGACATCATGCTGAAAAGCTCGGGCGCGAACTGGTCGCTGGAAAAATACAACCCGGTGCCGGGGGTGTTGCCGAACGTGCCGGCGAGCCGAAATTATTCGGGTGGCTTCATGGTCAAGCTGATGCAAAAAGATTTGGGGCTCGCACTCGGCGCGGCGCGTGCCAGCAACTCAACAATTCCGCTCGGCGCGCTCGCCAGCAATCTGTTCGGTATCCACGCGAAAGCGGGTGAAGAAAATCCGGATCTCGATTTCTCCAGCGTCGTGAAATTATTCGAGCAGCAGTGACTCGGTAATTATTGATCATCCGCAAATTTTTTCGTTAAACGGCAACCTGTGTGCTGCACACAGGTTGCGCAATCGCTGCGGTCGACACTACACTCGCGACTCGCCAACGGATTTATTCCATGTCGCCATTGCTTCGCCGCATCGTGTTATTTATCGCCGCGTTCCTGCTGCCCTTGCAGAGCTGGGCGGTTGCACTCGCGCCTGATTGTGTAATGACGATCAGCGCCGATGCGCCCGCGCACTGTTGTAAAGATTCACATGATGAATCACACCATTCGCAGCACGGCTCCGTGCATGCATCATCGACAGATAAACAATCAAGCGACAAACAAACGACGAACGAATGTCTCTCGGGCGCGGATTGTCATTGCAATGCGTTATATCAGCAGGTTGTGCCTTTCGCGTTAATCGCACCGATTAAAATTGCCGCCGACGAATTTGTCGAAACGAATATCCATTTCGTTGCAATAACTCATCCGCCATTGTGGCGTCCGCCCATCGCTGTTTGATCTCCGCCCAACTCGTCGCATTCTTCGGAATGTTTAATTTGTTTTGCGTAATTTTTATTGCGCATGGGAGATTCAAATCATGCAGCACCTATTTCATTTTTTACTGGCCGGCATCGCTGGCGCATCGCTCTCGGTTCAGGCTCAGGAGCATTCGGAGAATTCGATGACGATGATGTCATCGTTCGGGCCATATGCAATGACGCGCGATGGTTCCGGCACCAGTTGGCAGCCCGACGCTACACCGATGCAGGGAAAAATGTGGATGATCGACGACTGGATGCTGATGACGCACGGTGCCGTCAATTTTATTTACGACGATCAAGGCGGCAAACGCGGTGATAACAAAACATTTTCATCGAGCATGGCGATGCTGATGGCATCGCGCCCACTCGGTGCCGGCACCTTCGGTTTGCGCAGTATGGTGTCGCTCGATCCGCTGATGGGCAAGAGCGGTTATCCGTTGCTTCTGCAGGCCGGCGAAACGGCGGATGGCCAATCGCATCTGGTCGATCGTCAGCATCCGCACGATGCGTTCATGGAACTGGCCGCGACGTATAGCGTGCCGGTGCGCGAGCGCGATTCGCTCTCTGTTTATCTCGGTTTGCCCGGCGAGCCTGCACTCGGACCATCCGCATTCATGCATCGTTTTTCCGGCATGGAAAATCCCGAAGCGCCATTGACGCATCATTGGCTCGATTCGACGCATATCACTTTCGGTGTCGCGACGCTCGGTTACTCGTGGGAAAAATGGAAAATCGAAGGCTCAGTATTTAATGGTCGCGAGCCCGATCAATATCGCTGGAATATCGAAACGCGGCATTTCGATTCGGCATCGTCGCGACTGTCATTCAACCCCAATAAAAACTGGTCGCTGCAAGTCAGCAACGGTTATTTGAAAAGCCCGGAACAACTCGACCCCGACACTAGTGTGCATCGCACTACGGCATCGGCGTCTTACCATCAAAATTTAGCTAACGCAGAATGGCAGACCACGTTTGCGTGGGGGCAAAACGAAAAGAACGGTAAAACGCGCGCCGGCTATCTGCTCGAATCGACCTATGCGTTCGCAAAAACACACACGTTTTTTACTCGCGGCGAACGTATAAACAGCGATGAATTATTCGACGAAGACGATCCGTTGCACGGACGCACGTTCGCCGTGAATAAATTATCGCTCGGTTATATTTATGATTTCGCGAAGATCGGTGACAGTACGCTAGGGATCGGCGGTTTGCTCAGCACTTATTGGCTACCGAGCGAATTGCATGATGTGTATGGCGAGCGCCCTTTGTCATCAATGCTGTTTGTGCGGTTGAAACTTTGATGCAATGTTTCATGTTCTTGCCCTGACCTGCTTCGGCGTAGCGCGATGAAATAAAGCGCGCGTTGATTTATGCGCTTTATTAGCGAAACGCCGGCAACACTTTTTCGACATATAGCTCCAAACTGCGCCATGCGATTTTTGGATCGAGGCCACCGACTAGTGGATGTAGTAACACGGCGCCGTATTGTTTGCCGAGCTCGATGCATTGCTGCGGCGTTACCACGTGGTACAGCCCGCTGGCTTTTAGTGCGTCGATCGAATCGACTGAACGATAAATACTGTCGGTGGAAGCTGCGGCCTGCCATTTACCGTAGGCATTCGTTTCGTGCAGCGCATGCGGAGCAAGCTGTTCCCACAGCGCTTCCGGATTTTCGGCGACGAATATATACCCGGGCACCGCGACCGGAAATGGTGTTGGTGTTTTGCCGTGAGCAAGCGCTTCATCGCAGTAGATTTGATACAGCTCGGGTATGTGTGTGACAAAGCCATCGGCCAGGCGTCCTGCCCGTTTAGCGGCCGCCGGTACCGACCCACCCATTAAAATCGGCAGATGTTTTTGCAGCGGTGTGGGTGTCACGCGGACTGTGCGATCACGAAAATCGAACAGTTCGCCAGTCCATGCTTGGCGCAATGTGGTAATGGTTTCCGCGACCAGTGCGCCGCGCTTTTGCATGTCTTTATCGAACATCGCGTATTCGCTGGCAACATAACCGCCCGCGGCCACCAGCGTCACACGCCCGTTACTCAGTTGATCGAGCACAGCGAGATCTTCGGCGAGGCGCAGCGGATCGTGTAGCGGTACGATCATTGCCGAAAATAATAGGGGAATTTTTTTCGTTCGTGCCGCCACTGCAGCACCGAACACGAGTGGCGACGGCAAATAACCGTCATCGGTGCCATGATGTTCGGATAATTGAATATTGGTGAAGTCGTGTCGATCGGCGTATTCAGCCATTTCTAGCGCGGCGTTATACAGTGCGTTGGTGCCGACAGAAAATGCCGGAGCGCGTAAATCGAAACGGAGCCAAGTTTGTAACATGCGGCGAACTCGCGATGAGTGACTAAAGGTGGGACTTTAAAGAACGCGAGCATTCATCACAAGTTAAGATGCGCGCAAATAGTACAGATGCATCGCTATTTTTTTGCGCTACACATTGCAGCGAGACAATAGATTGAATCTGTTCGATTGGCACAGACAATCGCACGCGTTATCACATGACTTGTCGTAACTGTTTAATTAATTCCGCGACGCACATCATGCCGCTTTAGGCGCACTTCGATGTTTACGTGCACGACAAACGGATCGCCGTGCTCATCGCACTTTGTTCGCCAAACGCAGTAGCTTCGAGCTGATTTTGATGCCCACGGCGCGCGCGCTGGTATTGTTGACTGCAAAGGCGATATGGTCGTTATCGATTTGTAGATTGATCATGACCGAATCTATCGCTACCGCCGGATCGTCCGACACAATGAGTGCGGGTAATGATGTAGTGATTGCGGTTAATTGGATTAAATCGCTCAGCTTCACTATTAGCACTTCACATTGCGCGTAGCGATCGCTTGATAAATTGGCGATCTTAATTATTTTGTTGTGCACCATGCGCTCATTCAGCGCAAACAGCGAGCCGCGCCATGGGTTGTCTTTATCGACGCACACTTGCAGTGTGGTGTCATCGGCGTGCGCGCCTGGCCATTCGGTGAATTCAAGGAAGTGATAGAGATACGCCGTCTTCAACGCGTATTCGGGTGCGGTGGCATTTTGCGCCCACGCTGTCGCTGTCGTATACGCTGCGATCACCATGCTCGCGGCGACTCGCATCCATAGTTTCAGGGTACGCCGCATGCGTTAAAACCAATAATCCATTTTGATGCGAAAGTTGCGTTCGTCCTGCATCAACACATCTTGCGTATGCTCGGCCGAACCCGGATCGTAATAGCGATGATCGAACGCGTTATAAAGTGTGCCGGCCAACTCAAGCTGATCGTTTATTTCATAACGCAGAGTGAAATCGATAACGGCATAACCCGGTGTGTGTGCGTTGAAAGTATCGCGCGCGGATACTGCGCGGGCATCGATGCCATACCCCAGCGCGCCGTGCAGCATACCCGCCGCGTTGAATTTAGCAACGTTGTGCGGTGAATTGATCAGTCTATTCGCGCCGTGGTCATTCATACGCTGCCAGCTATAGCTGGCTTTGAGTCGCGCGCCATTCGCGAGCACGCTCTGCCATTCCATTTCGAGCCCTTCGGTATCGGCGCCCATATCGTTGATAAAATTCAACGCGCCGCTATTGGGATCGGTGCGCAACGCAATCAAATTATCGATGTCGTTTCGAAACAGCGACAAGCTCACGCGTTCGCCCGGACCGTATTCGTGCTCAACAATAAATTCGCGACTATGAATTCGCTCGCTCTTTAATTCGATATTGTCGTTGGCATTATCGAACGCGTGGTAGTAATACAATTCATACGCATTGGGTGTGCGATACGCGGAGCTATACAACAGCTTCAGCGAGGTGTCGTGATCGGGCTGATAAATCAGGCCGATCCGCGGATTGTTCGTCCAGTCGTAACTGGGTGTGCGATCCAAGCGATTGCCGAGATTGAGAATGAATTGATCGGTGAGTGTGATTGCATCTTGCACATACATACTGGCCACGCTACTGGAACGCTTGTCGTCGAGGTAATCGACCCGCGGCGTCACATCAAAATTCTTTTGATCGACGCGTGGCGCATAACGATATTCGACGCCGGTGACAATTTTTTGCCGTTGCAGTGCGCTGATAATTAATTGCGCTTCACCGCCCATCCAGTCGCCGCGCGAAATATCGCGATTTTCGAGCAGCGAATCGTTATAAATATAATTGCCGCGGTATTCATAATGCCCACCATACAGTCGCCCTAGTGAGCTCAGCGTCGAGGTCAGCGGACGCTGATACTCCAGTCCATAATTTGTACGGATATCGACGGTTTGTGAACGATTGTCATTGAAGGTCTGACCGAACGATGCGGTCGGAATTCCTTTGGTGGTGTCGCCGTGCGTCAGCGTTAAAGTGAGGCCGCCGTTTTTATATTTGCCGAATAATGTGGTGACGCGATTGTAATCCGCATCTTGCGCAATGCCGTGGTTTTGGTCGGGTGTATCGAATTCTGGGTAATACAGATTTTGGCCCTGTTGATTCAAGCGCGATGCCGACAACAGCCAGCTCGCCCCATTCGCATCGGCATTGCCGGCGGTGAAGCGACCGTGCGCGGTGTTATAACTGCCGATATCGCCAGCGGCATTGGCGCCGAGAAAATTGCTGCCGCTTTTGGTGACGATGTTGATAACGCCGAGCAGTGCATTCGAGCCGTACACCGCCGATGCCGGCCCGGCGATGAATTCGACGCGATCGATCAGATCGACATCGATCGTGAAATCGCTGCCGATCGGCGCTTGATCGTAGATGTCATCGTTGTAGCGCACGCCATCGACCAGTAACAGCATGCGCGTGTTGTAATCACCGGGCACCGAAAAACCGCGCGCGCCCAGATAGGTGTAGTTGCGGTCGCTGGAGACATACAGACCCCGCATCGAATTCAGAATTTCTGCCAGCGTGCGATAGCCGTAGGCTTTGATGTCCTGCGCGGTGACGATCGAAATTGCGGCCGGTGCCTCGGCTGCTTTCTGCGGATATTTGGATACGCTGTCGACTTCGAACTGCATTAATTGCTCAAGCGGTAATGATGTTAATGGATCGGGGGTTTGGCGCGCCTCAGCAAAAGTGTTAGTTCCAGTCAGTGCGGCGGCAAACCATAACGCTGCGGAAGTTATCGATACTTGCGACACAACACGGTGCCCTCAATGCGTACAAACGCTCCGTGTTGTCGTGAAATTACAAGAAATGGACCGGAGTTAAGCGTAGAAGATAATCGTTGCTAAGCAAGGGGCGGCGGGCGAGAGATGGCGGGCAAAGACTGCGACTTAGGCGTAGGCATCCGTGCTGCGGCGTCGCTCCGAGCGGCGGCGATCGGACGTGACCGAATGCGGGACTAAATTGCGTTTGCTGCCATATAGCGAGCGGCGTTCCTCGGCGCGCCGATCCGGTAAATGCTGATAGCGGCATCGACATGGCCACATATCGCAACCTTTTACCGGCAACGACGGCGCGTCCGCCGCTAAAAAGCGCTTGCCATCGAAGGCGCCGACCGCTTTACACGAGAGCAGCGAATGACTGATGGCGACCGCGCGATATTTATGGATGGGGGGACGCTGGCGGCGTGCCAGGCGGCGTTTGTGCAATCGCAAATAATAATTACCGACGGCCACCGCCAACAGGGCGATCGCTAATCCCAATAATTCCAGCATGACGCTGCTCCTTCAGTCTTCGCAAAGGCAAACGGATTTCGCTTTGGTTTAACGAGGGCAGCAGAAGAGAAGAGTTGTTCTAGTTTTTTAATAATGCGTAAAGTTGTACGCAGAACGGAAGTGTCGCTCAAAAACAAATTTGCGTGCAACTGTAGATACATGCACGCACCTTAGCACGACCTGTTGAATGTTCGGGTTATTCCTCCCACACCCAGCGAATCGGCTCACCGAAATCGTCATAGATATATTTTTTGCGCGGTCGCCGCGGTCGCTTTTTTTCCGGATGCTGCGCTTTGCGGCGCGCTTCGATGCCGGCGACGACCTCGGGCACATAGGTGCGGTCCTCTTTCGGTTTATCGCTGATCATCGGTGTCTCGGGCAGCATGCCTTCGCCCGGATTGCGGCCGCTGATGCCGCGCGGAATCTCATTCACCCGACCGCCCTCGCGCACAAATGCCTCGATCTGGCGATCGAGCTCGCGGCGCAGGTCCGATTTAGTAATGAGTGGTTTCAATGCAGCATCCGGGTCATTAAGCGAAGCGACTGCGTAGGATAACGCACCGCGCCGTCTGCGACATCATGTCGCATAGCGGCCACCGCCGTCGCCGTTATAATTCGCCGCGTTTGTTAATCCCGACAACAAAATTCTCCGGCTTAGAAAAATCCGACACCAACGTGTTCATCGGCTCGCGCCGGCACAATTAATGGTGCTCGATAAAGCTCAGAAAGAATGATCCGATCAATTAAAAGGAAGCTCGACCATGAAGTGGCGTGTATCGATGGTAGCGGCAATCGCACTCGGCGCGAGTGTTGCCGACGCCAGTTGCGGCGCGGCGTATTGCCTGCTGAATACCAACTGGACCACGCAAGGGGTATGGACCGAACCCGGCGTGCGACTCGATCTGCGCTACGAATATATCGATCAGGACCAAGTGCGCAGCGGGACGGGCAAGGCCACCGCGGATGAGATTGCTCACGAGCATCATCGCGAGGTCGAAACGGTTAACCGCAATCTGCTGGCCACGTTGGATTATGCGATCGACGACCGCTTTGGCATCTCCGTGAGCGCGCCGCTGGTTGATCGCGATCACACGCATCTGCACGTCAGCCACAGCGATCCCACCGATATCGAGCGCGAGCATTGGGATTTTGCGCGGCTCGGCGATATTCGCGTAGCCGGTCGCATGCAATTGTCCGCGCCGACCAATCTCACCAGCGCCTATGGCATCACTGCCGGCGTGAAATTACCGACCGGCAAATTCACGGTTGCCAACGGCGATGGCGAGCGTGCCGAGCGCAGCCTGCAGCCGGGCACCGGCACCACCGATGTGCTGCTCGGCGGTTACTATCGACAAGCATTGCCGGCGCTGCATAGCGTCTGGTTTGCGCAGGTGTTGGCGCAGCAGGCAGTGGATAGTCGCGCCGATTACAAACCGGGCCAATCGCTGGCGACCGATCTCGGTATTCGATTTAGCCCAGCGGAGCGCTTCAGTCTGATGCTGCAGCTCAACTATATGATCAAGCAGCGTGATCGCGGTGATGAGGCCGAGCCCGAAGACAGCGGCAGCCATACATTGACGCTAAGCCCCGGTGTCAGTGTGGCATTGACGCCAACTGCGCAATTTTATGTATTCGTACAACAGCGGTTATATCAGGATGTGAACGGCGTGCAATTGAGCGCGGCGCGCGGATATGCCGGTGGCTTAAGCATGCGCTTCTAAAAAACCTCGGAAAAACTATCGCACTTCGCAGCGACGTTTTTCAGAGGTTTCCTCATGCTGAGCCGTGCCCGGATGTCGCAAAGGGATCTGGGTATAATGCTGCGACCTGTTGCAATAATCATCGGGCCGCCATGCAGAATCTCACCACGATCGAAATCAGCAAAGAAGACATTAAATTCTCCGCCGCGCATTTCACTATTTTTAATGCGAACGAACGCGAGCGCTTGCACGGCCATAATTACGCGGTGCAGCTCGCGGTTACCGCGCCGGTCGGCGACGATGGCATTTGCTTCAGCTATCGCGATATCAAAACGCGGCTGCGACAATTGTGCGAAGAGCTCGACGAATACACGTTGATTCCGCAATTCTCGCCGCACCTTCGCATCGACGACGACGGCGAATTTTTTAATGTCTGGTTCAATGCCGAAAAAATTCCGCTGCGCAAATCCGACACGCTGCTATTGCCGATTCGCAACAGCACTGTCGAAGAATTCGCACGCTATCTGCGCGATCGTTTTGTCGGCGATGGCAAATTTCTGATCGAACGCGGCATTTGCGTTGCGGTGATGAAAGTATCGTCGGGGCCGGGGCAGTCGGGGTCGGCGAGTTGGCAGGTGGAGTGATGGGATTTCGGTTGTCTGTTCGTCTATGGCCGCCGTCAGCATCAGTTACCGCCATCGCGAATAGGAGTTGCAGCGCTCAAAGTTTATCGATGCCGCGTCGCGGAATGCAGTAAATCTCCTTGGCGTAGGTATCGCCCAGCGATCCTTCGACGACCAGTTGAATATCCAATCGCTCGATGCGGCGCACATTGTTTTTCTTATCTTGATCGGACATATCCATTTCCAGAATTACGCGTTCTTCCTTCGAGCCGATAATCCAGCCCTTACTGAAATACGTGAGATCGTAATCCTCGTGCTGCAAAAATCCTTCTTTCTTCAGTTGTGATGTCAGTTCTGCAAACGACAGCTTGGGTAACTCAGCGGCGTCTTTCATCTTCAGCGAATATTTCGCGCGCCGAACAATCGCGACACCGCCACCGAGATTCGCCAGCCGTACCGCAATAAAACTATTACCGTGGGAATTACTGCCGAGGTTGTAAACCGATTCAGCGTCGCGGCGCACGCGATAATCGAGCAGTGGCCGCAGACCATGTTCGAACTGGCTGCGCGTATACAGCAGCGTCAACACGGTAAGTAATATTGTCAGCGCGGTTTTGACATCGATCAGCGTCAATTTCCAGATCGCCGCGTTTTCATCGAGCCCGAATAATTTCAGATTCGCCTGGAGCCCGGTGAACACCGCCAGCGCGATACAAACACTCAACAGATACACGGGAAAATACTTGAATGGATTGCGCTTCAGTTTGCGCTGTGGACCGGGATGCTGTTTTTCCATCGTTCTTAGCCTTCACTCGCCGAACGATGCTGCCCGCTGGTCCCGATACAATTAACACGCGCAATGCCGGTGCCGACATTCGTCATCGTATGCGTGATATGCGCCGCCACCTCGATGGTCTCGCCCACAGACATACGCCGCCACGTATCGCCAAAAGCAAATTCAACTTCGCCATCGAGATGAATCGTCCGGCTCGGTGCACCGTGGTAATGCTCGAAAGATTCGTTGGGCTCCAGAGAAATAATCGCCATGCTCGATACTCCTGTTAAAAGAAGAAACAGCGTTTTAGCTAATCGGTTCTACTGCCAGTGGAATTGTGCGCCAGCATTGCGGTGGGTGGTATTAATTTTTTTGTGGTCGGACGCATAGTCACAAATGGCTGGTGTTCGGCCTTAGCCGTCATCGACGGTTCCGAAAAAATACGTTATCGGGTAACCGGTATGGGTCGTCAAACCGCCGATCTCAGAATTAGCTTTAGGCAAGTCATTGGAGGCATATGAGCCAAGTTGCCAATTTCAAAAATGGTCCTTAATAGATTTTGTTTAACACTATAAGGTTCCTTTGCGAGCAGGATTACGAATCCAAGCTACTACGCCTTTCAGAAAATCCCAAACATCGCCAGTCCCAGGTTTAATATAACCCTCAGCGGCTGGATCACTACCCAACCGCTCAAGCATCGCAACTGTCCATTCTGTTTTTTTCCCAGGTACGCTCAGACTCGACAGCCAATTCTCCAACTCTCCGCGCCGAACAACAAAGACTCCATATTCTGAAAGAACGTCAAATAACTGCTCTGCTGCAAGCTTATCTCCCGAGGACAAAATATCCACTCCGCCATTAACTTTCATATCCTGACCAGTCTTCTCAAAGCATTCCTTGATAGTTGCTCGTTGTCTTTGGTATCCATCATGAAGTGCAGAAGGCACCTGAGCGGATTGAAGCCACTCTGCCCAGGTTTTACCTCCATCTTTGACAATATCAATATCCGGTATAGCTGCGGCCGGAACACCAAACTGCCTTAGTGGACCGATAATATCTTTTATCGTTTGTTTATTTTGAGCGTTGATAAAAAGGATTGATGGATAGTCATTAGCGCCCTCTGACATACGATGATATATCTCTGAATAAAATACCCTATCGTTATCTGATTCAGTTACCACAACGCCATCATAAAATAGTGCTGCAATTACATTTGCACTCCTCATAAGAGGGCGCTTTAAAAAGCTCTCTAATTGCGTAGGATCAACCACTCGACCGCGAGACTTCCCATTTACATACTCCAAACGTACAACTCTCACGTCCTTAGTTGCTTGCACACACCCCATCAGAAAATCTGAGCTATGGGTCGAGGCCATTAGGGTGCCACCTCGCTCACTTGCTAGAGTCGCTAAATGCTTACCGAGTTTGCGCGCGAGGGGAGGATGGAGAAACGCTTCAGGCTCATCTACTAGAATGGTGTGAAACTCTCCCGACATAACCGCCGTAACAATTCCGCAATAGGCCTGCACCCCATCGCTCGCATCTTTAATATAAATCGCTTCTCGATGAAAATTTCGAGCCGACTCATTTAGCGACTGTTCATCTGCAAGGGGTTGCGTGCGAGAGAGTCGAATCCGTAAATTACCAAGTTGGGTAGGGTCTATGACGCAATATAATCCGAATGCATCAAAGATTAAGGATCGTACTTTTTTACGCGCAGATTCATCTTGGAATAAGTGCGTCAATACATTATTGGGTGGCGATAACAAGTCACCTGCTGATTGATCATTGGTAAGATTGAACCGGGATCGCCCATCTAATCTGAGAACACCCCAGCGAAGAAATTGTGTCGCCCACCACCGCTTGTCTGCCTTGCTATCAGCCATACTTAATAACTGATCTTTGTTGTGCTGTTGACCCTCACGTCCGCCGTTTGGATTTATACGTCCCAAAAACACAGTTCCCTCCGCAGCATCTTTAGCCTGAAATGATGCATGCTTTCGAAGCGTGCTATTTACTTCATCTGATGTTGGCCAAGTGATTTCATAATCACGAAGAATATGCAGCCCTGCCGGAAAAGGATGCACAGTAAATGCCTGTTCGACCTCTTTAAGAAAGAGGCTTTTCCCAGCGTTATTCGGTCCGACAAAAACAGTGATGCCGGCAGATGGCAATATAATATCGGGGGATTCGGTAAATTTGAGCGTGACTGAGCTGAGCATTTGGCTACCTACACTTTAATTATTGAATCTGTGGGCGGCGTCCTAATGACCACCAAATCTATTCTGATGCAGTCCGACTTGCCGAAATCCGAAGAGGGTGACCGAGTAATCACTACCTGCTACATAGCTGTCTATTGTATTGTTGAAAACTGAATGACTGCTATGGCCGATCTACCGCCCCAAAAAATATCGTTGATTCGTCATACTGATTCCTATTTTTCGGCAGACTCTTCGATCATTTCTGCTCAAGCCTATGTGCTTCTCGATACAGCAACCGCTGCGTCACGAAACCGTTGAATGCATTTAGCAGGGGTGCATATTTCGCTTCGTTGCGTTCCAGTTGCATCAGCGCATAGCAAGTGGCTTCCAGCGTGGATAGCTGATGCGCGCCGCGCGCCTTGCGAATCAGATATTGCGATGCGGGCGCATCGCGCAGTACTAGACGAGGCAGCGATTGCAGCAGCGGATTGGCGTAAAGCATTTTGCGGCTTTTGCGCCACGTGCCATCGAGCACAACCAGTCGCAATTCTTCCGGGCTGGTGGATGTCAGATCAATCGGTGTTATCGGTGGTGCAATGTCGGCATCATCCGGCGTATCGGGATATAAAAGAATGACGTGTTTGCGTTGCGCGCCTGGCGCATGCAGCAATGTCTCTAATTCCTGTTGATCAAATACTTCGCCGATGAGCAGGTGGCTGTTTGGCAGGCACAAGTGCAGCAGGCGTGCGCTGCCTTTTGCATGCTTTGCTTCCAGTGGATGTTGCAGGATCAGTACTTCGATTGCATGCGCTATCGGTGTGTTCCACTGACAGATACAGGTCTGCTGTGGGCGCAGACAGCGAGAGCAAACGAGGCGTTTAATACCGCGACTCCGCCAACCCATTAAATTGTTTTGCGAGATAGGTCGCGTAGTTATCGGTCATGCCAGCGATAAAATCGATTGCGCGCATCATGCATTGGTAACGGCGCTCGGTGCCGTCGAATTTATCGAGGTTTGGCGGAAAGGTGTGTTTGCCGATTAGATTGATCAGTCGCTCGTGGCGAAAATTATGGCGCTCGCCATCGGCGTAACCGATCACGGCGTCGATCAGGCTATCGAGCAAAGTGCCAATCACTTGATAGGCGCCGATTTCTAGTTCGATTTTGCGCGGATGTTCGAATACTTGTTTGCGCGCCAATTGCTTTGCGCCTTCGACTGTTTCGCGTACCGGTGGTGCGCACAGGCTGATTAAATCGTTATCGATTTTTCCTTCGAGTAAATCATCGTGATGCTGCATGAAAGCTTGCACGCCGGCATCGATAAAATGCTCGATAATGCTGCCGCGCAGTAAAGCGGCTTTGCGTCCCGGCCGTAAATCGGAGCGCACTAATTCCGCGACTTCGCCATTATTTGGCAGCACCGGTTGCAACAACGGCAGCACTTCATGCCAGTGCAACAAATCCATTTCGAGTCCGTCTTCCAAATCGATAATGCCATAACAAAAATCGTCAGCGGCCTCGACTAGAAACGCGAGCGGGTGTCGACAAAAATAATTGGCGCTGCGCTCGCGCAAGCCGGTGGCGCGACACACTTCCAACAGCGCATCTTGCTCGGCGGAAAACGCGCTGAATTTATCGGGACGCGGTGTGCGTTTGGATTCGCCGGCCAGCCACGGATATTTCAAAAAGGTGCCGAGCGTCGCATACGTCAGACGCATGCCGTCGTCGTATTGGTGATATTCGGATTTGGTCAGAATGCGAAAGCCCTGCGCGTTGCCTTCGAAGCCTTCGAGATCGGCGCGCTGATTCGTATCGAGGCCACCGAGAAATTTGCGGCCGCTATCTTGAAACCAGGCGCGAATCGCGCGCTCGCCGGTATGGCCAAACGGTGGATTGCCAATGTCGTGCGCGAGACACGCCGATTGCACGATATCGCCAAGATCGGTCGCTTCGATACCGGGTGGCAGCAATGCGCGCGTGCGCAAGGCTTCGCCGACGCGAATGCCGAGCGTGCGGCCGACGCACGACACTTCGAGACTGTGCGTCAACCGATTATGAATATGATCGTTGGTCGCGAGCGGATGCACCTGCGTTTTGCGCGCGAGACGACGGAATGCCCCGGAAAAAATAATTTTGTCGTGATCGCGCAAAAACGCATTGCGCCCGGATTCCTCTTTCGCCGGTCGATTGCCGAGACGTTTTTTATTGAGCAGTTGCGTCCATTCCATTATGGTCGATCAACCGCTTGCCGAGACACGCATCGGTGCGATCTTATAAATCACCCGCGTCGAATTCGGATCGCGAAACGGATAATCCTTGCCCATATATTTGTGCGAGAGTTTATCGATATGCGCATCGGCGCCTTCTTCAGTCACTTCCACGACGGTGCCGCGCACCTGCAAATAGCGATACGGATTTTCCGGATCGCTAATCGCCAACGCGACGCGTGGATCGCGGCGCATGTTGCGATCTTTCTGCCGATCTTTAGCTGAGTTAATAACGACGTAACCACCGTCGTATTCGCACCACACCGGCGACACTTGCGGGCTGCCATCGGGCATCAGCGTGGTGAGATGTGCAAAGGCGGGCTTCTGAAACAGGTCGAGATAATTTTCCGGAATCGATGCGGCCATGATTGCGATCCTGCTGCGGTGGAGAGAGGTGTAACTTATGTCAGCATTCGCGAATGTGCAACCGCGAACATTATTTCATCGCGCGGTCGTGCAATTTCCCCAATCGGTAGGCGTCCAAAATGGCGATAACCCAGCATGCGAAAAATATCCACCATGCGATATTCGACAGCGCTGAGCCATCGCCACTGCTTGCTTCCGCGACCTTGGCGGAAATCACATCGGCATCGAGAGGGATTTCGCCATTCGCAATTTTATCGGCGAGCACAGTCGCCTGTTGCAATGCCTTTGTCATAATCACGCCGAGTGCAAGCAGCGAGATAGCCAGTAATGACACGCCGCGCCAATAATATTTCAGCAACAGATGACCGGCACCAGGACAGACGATGCCGGAGAGCAGAGCAGCCTTGTTAGATAGCTTCATCTGTACAGTGTCCGTATTTTTTGTGTTCGTTATGAATTTTTATGGGTGCGAAATAATCGTAACCGATTGGCGTTCATCACCACCGTTACCGATGATAGCGACATCGCCGCGCCGGCGAGTACCGGATTCATCAGTACGCCGAACAGTGGATACAAAATACCGGCGGCGATGGGGATGCCGAGCACATTGTAAATAAATGCACCGAATAAATTATGTTTGATATTGCGCAGTGTCGCCTGCGAAATTTCGATCGCATCGGCGATGCCATGCAGCGAGCCGCGCATCAGCGTGATATCGGCGCTTTCGATGGCGATGTCAGTGCCGGTGCCAATCGCGAAACCGACATCGGCCTGCGCCAGCGCCGGCGCATCGTTAATGCCGTCACCGACCATACCGATTTTTTTGTTTTGTGCGCGCAACTCGGTAATTTTTTCGGCTTTATGTTCGGGTAATACTTCGGCGAATACTTCGTCGATGCCAACCGCTGTTGCGATCGCCTGCGCGGCAATGGCGTTGTCGCCGGTCAGCATCACTACTTTTAAGCCGCGCGCATGCAGGCGTGCAATTGCTGCGGCGGAATCTTCCTTGATGCGATCTGCAACACCGATAACGCCGAACGCGCGTTGATCGACCGCGATAAATAAAGGAGTCGCGGTTTGTGTGACCATGCGTGCGGCCGCGTCGAGCAACGCGCTGCAATCGATGCCCTGTTGCTCGAGCCAGCGGCGATTACCGATCAAAACGGTATTGCCATTCACATCGGCGCTGACGCCTTGACCGTTGTGTGCTAGAAAATTATGCGCTGGTTGTGGCTGCGTGCGTTTGCCGCTTGCTGCACGCACAATCGCGCGCGCCAGCGGATGTTCGGAATATTGTTCGACACTCGCCGCGAGCTGCAGCAATTGTTGTTCGTTGCCATCGCACGCAAAAATATCGATCACATCGGGTTTACCTTCAGTGATCGTGCCGGTTTTATCGAGCACGATGGTGTCGAGCTGCGCACTGGTCTGCAACGCATCGCCGCGTCGAATCAAAATACCGGCGCTCGCCGCTTTGCCGATGCCAACCATCACCGACATCGGCGTGGCAAGGCCGAGCGCGCACGGACACGCGATAATTAATACCGTCATCGCCGCGACCAGCATGTGTGCCATTTTCGGTTCGGGTCCGAATTGCCACCACGCGAACGCGGCGGCGATAGCGATAGCGACAACAATAGGAACGAAGATGGCAGAAATCTGATCGGCGAGTCGACCGATCGGCAATTTGCTGCCCTGCGCATTTTTCACCAACGCAATGATGCGTGCGAGCGCGGTGTCGGCGCCGATGCGCGTAGCGCGAAACACCAGGCTGCCGCTTTGATTCAAGGTGCCGGCGGCAACGGTCGCATTTTTTTGTTTACGCACCGGCATCGGTTCGCCGCTCAGCATGCTTTCGTCGACATAACTATCGCCGTCGACGACGATACCATCCACCGCAATTTTTTCGCCGGGACGCACGCGCAGCAGGTCATCGATGCGCACACGCTCGACCGCAATTTCTTCTTCGCTCGCATTGCCGTCGTTGTTGGCGGTGTTGGTATTGGCGACGATGCGATGCGCGAGCTGCGGTTTTAAATCGAGCAGGCGACGAATCGCCTGTGAGGTTTTGCCGCGACCGCGAATTTCGAGCGCCTGGCCAAGATTGATCAGGCCGATGATCATCGCGCTCGCTTCGAAATACACCTGCCGCGATGCCATCGGAAATGCGGCGGGAAACATGACTACCAGCATCGAATACAGCCACGCGGCACCGGTGCCGAGCGCGATCAGCGTATCCATCGTGGCGTGTCCGTGTTTCAGTGCCTGCCATGCGCCGCGAAAAAAATGGCCGCCGGCGACGAACAACACAGCGAAAGTCAGTACACCGATCACGCCCCATATCCATTGCGAAGCGCCGCTCATCACCATCATGCTGTTGGCGCCGGCGATGCGGTCGCCGATCACTCCCCACAGCATTAACGGTGCGCCGAGGCCGAGCGCAATCGTCATATCGCGCAAACGTTTTTTATATTGCGCGAGTTCGAGATCTTGATCGTTGGTGTCGCTGTCGGCGTTGAGCAGCGTTGCGTCATAGCCGGCATTTTTTACCGCGGCGATTAATACATCGGCATCGGCCGCGCCTTCGACAATAGCGCTGCGGTCGACCAGATTCATCGCCGCGCTTTTTACATTGGGTACTGCGCGCAGCGCAGTTTCGATCGTGTTCACGCAACCGGCGCAGCGCGCCCCGTGAATCGCGAGCGTAAATTTGGTTGGGGTCGCTACGGCCATATGCAGATGATCATGCATACCGTGTTGCATATGTTCGTGCTGCGCGTGATCCATCGGTGTAGGCGCCGATGTGTTTGCTTCGTGATGCGATTGATGAAGCTTCATCGGTTGTGCTCCTCATGCCAGTGTTCGATCAAATGACAAATGCTGCAGCCATTTGGCATGCCGTCGGGCAATGTCTGCCATTGCTGCATGGCGTCGTGCATGCGATTACGCAACGCTTTTAATTCGCGCAATTGTTGTTCGACGGCGATGAGTTTTTGCGCGAATAGATCGCGTACGCGCGGACACGGCGAGCGATGTCGATCGGCATCGTGCAGAATTTCGGTGATTTCCTTCAGCGTAAAACCCAATTGCCGCGCCGTGCGCACGAAGCGCAAGCGCTGCAGATCGCGTTCGTCATAAAGCTGGTAGCCGTTATCTTGATGGCGACGCGGATTCAACAACCCGGCGCGGCTGTAATAGCGCACCGTGTCCGCGCTCACGCTGGCCGCTTTCGCTAATTCGCCCACTTTCATCGTCGATCTCCCCGGTATGACCGTTGCAGCCCGTACGACCGTTGCGAGGAGGAGTATACGACCTGTGAGTTACTCACAGGTCAAACACCGCAGCCTATAACCATCAGCGCTTAGCTTATGCCTTATAAGCAAATGAAAAATCGATATTTTTTAAAATGAATTGCGCTGTGTAGATTCTCGCCATGCGCTTACGTGGCGCCCTGGCTCGTATTTTTAAATCTGACACAAGGAATGCTCGACATGAAAAAACCGACTGCGCAACGCTTCGCGTTGACCGCCGCGCTGATTGGCGCCCTCACCGCAAGCGGCGTTGCCGCTGCGAAAGATATTGCGCTGCTGAATGTTTCCTACGACCCGACGCGCGAATTGTACGAAGCCTATAACCCCGTGTTCGCGGAATACTGGAAAGCAAAAACCGGCGACAGCGTAAAAGTGAGTCAATCGCACGGTGGCTCTGGCAAACAGGCACGCGCGGTGATCGATGGTTTGGGCGCAGACGTGGTGACACTGGCGTTGGCCGATGACATCAATGCCATCGCAAAAAATTCGCAAAAAATTTCCGCCGACTGGCAAACAAAGCTGCCATCGAATAGCGCTCCTTACACATCGACGATTGTGTTTCTGGTGCGCAAAGGTAATCCGAAAGCCATCAAAGACTGGGGCGATCTGGTGAAACCCGGCGTCGAAGTGATTACGCCCAATCCAAAAACTTCCGGCGGCGCACGCTGGAATTATCTGGCGGGTTGGGGTTGGGCGCTGAAAAAAGAACTCGGCGATTTCTCGAAATTGAAAAATCCAAACGATCCGGCGGTGATTGCGGCGCAGAAAAAAGCGCAGGCGTACATCGGCGAATTGTACAAACACGTGCCGGTGCTCGATTCGGGCGCGCGGGGCTCAACAGTGACATTCGCTGAGCGTGGTCAAGGCGATGTGTTGCTAGCGTGGGAAAACGAGGCGTATCTGTCGCTGAAAGAGTTCGGCGCCGATAAATTCGATATCGTCATTCCGTCGATCAGTATTCTCGCCGAGCCGCCGGTCGCGGTGGTGGATGCAAATGCGAAGCAGCACGGCACCGAGGCTGTCGCGAAAGCGTATCTCGAATATTTGTATTCACCGGCTGGGCAAAAAATTGCGGCGAAGAATTTTTATCGCCCGGTGAAACCCGAACTTGCGGATAAAGCTGATGTCGATCGCCTGCCGAAATTCCCGTTGTTCAAACTGGACGATGTATTTGGTTCGTGGCCGCAGGCAACGGCGGCTCATTTCGCCGATGGCGGCATCTTTGACCAGATCTACGTTAAATAAACTGACTCGTTAAAGAAGCTATCGACATGGCCTTCGTTCAGCGTTCTCTGTTGCCGGGCTTCCGCCCGGCATTGGGTTTTACCGTATTTTATTTAAGCGTGTTGGTGCTGATACCGCTCAGTGCATTGTTGCTTAAATCGTTCGGTTACGGCCCGCAGCAATGGTGGGATCTGCTGACTGGGCCGCGCGTGCTCGCATCGTTTCGCGTCAGCCTCACCGCATCGCTGCTCGCAGCGGCGATCAATGTGGTGCTCGGTTTATTGATTGCGTGGGTACTGGTGCGATATCCATTGCCGTTTAAGCGTTTATTCGATGCCTTGATCGATCTACCGTTTGCATTACCGACGGCAGTGGCCGGCATCGTGTTGACGGCAATTTATGCGCGCAATGGTTGGATCGGCCAATACCTTGAGCCACTCGGTTTTAAAGTCGCGTTTTCGCCGACCGGCATTACCGTTGCCCTGATTTTTATCGGGTTGCCATTTGTAGTGCGCACAGTGCAGCCGGTATTACAGGATCTCGATCCGGCCGAAGAAGAAGCCGCATCGAGTTTGGGTGCGGGACGTTGGCAGGTATTCAGAAAAATTATTTTTCCGAATATTTTGCCGGCGTTGCTCACTGGGTTTGCGTTGGCATTCGCGCGCGGTGTCGGCGAATACGGCTCGGTGATTTTTATCGCGGGCAATCGTCCACTGGTATCTGAAGTAGTACCGCTGCTGATCATGACCAAACTCGAACAATACGATTATGTCGGCGCCACTGTAATAGGTATGGCAATGCTGATTATTTCGTTTGTGCTGTTGTTAGTGATCAATGCGTTGCAGGCGTGGACGCGCCGGCGGGCGGGTGCTTTATAGAATTATGATCCGAGGGTTCGCGACATTCCCGAAGTTGCTCCGGGACACGCGGCAAGTACATCCATGTAGCTCGTCAGCGACGTCCTTGTCGCTGACGGTCCCGGAACAACTTCGGGAATATCGCTCCTTAGCATCGGCAGGCAGATAGAAATATGAGTTCATCTTTAGTCGCTTATCGCGTTGCGACATCGTCGAAATCGAAAATCGACTGGGCACGCTGGATTTTAACCAGCGCCGCGCTGCTGGTTATCGGCTTATTTCTGGTGCTGCCGTTGCTGACCGTATTAGTGGAAGGCTTGCGCAAAGGCAGCGATGTTTATTTTGCGGCGTTAACCGAACCCAATACCTGGGCAGCAATTAAATTGACGCTGCTGGTGGCGGCAATTTCGGTGCCGCTGAATACGGTGTTCGGCGTGGCGGCGGCGTGGGTTATCGCGCGGTTCGAATTTCGCGGCAAAAATATTTTGCTGACGCTGATCGATCTGCCGTTCTCGGTATCGCCGGTGATCGCGGGTCTGATTTATGTGCTGGTGTTTGGCGCGCGCGGATGGCTTGGTCCGTGGCTGGGCGAACACAACATTCAAATTTTATTCGCGGTGCCGGGACTGGTATTGGCAACAATTTTTGTGACCTTTCCCTTCGTCGCACGCGAATTGATTCCGTTGATGCAGGAGCAGGGCCGCGACGAAGAAGAAGCAGCGCTGTCGCTGGGCGCGAACGGTTGGCAAATGTTTTTCAAGATCACCTTGCCGAATATCAAATGGGCACTGCTGTACGGCGTGATTCTATGTAACGCGCGGGCGATGGGCGAGTTTGGCGCGGTGTCGGTAGTGTCGGGTCATATTCGTGGCTTGACCAATACCTTGCCGCTGCACGTTGAGATTCTCTACAACGAATATAACTTTGCCGCGTCATTCGCAGTGGCGTCATTACTGGCACTGCTTGCTGTCGCGACATTGATTTTGAAAAGTGTGCTGGAATGGAAACAGGAACAGCAGCGCAACGCAGCTGCCGCGAGCACCCAATGGCACCAATCTTTGGTACAGAGTGAATCATGAGCATCATCGTCGAAAACATCAGCAAAAAATTTGGCGAGTTCGTCGCGCTGAATAATGTCAGCCTCGAAATTCCCGAGGGCGAATTAATTGCATTGCTCGGTCCATCCGGCTGCGGAAAAACCTCGCTGTTGCGCATTATCGCGGGTCTCGAACAACCCGATGCCGGACGCGTGTTATTAAACGGTGAGGATCGTACCAGCGATCATGTGCGCGAACGCGAAATCGGTTTCGTCTTTCAGCATTACGCGCTGTTTCGCCATATGACCGTGTTCGACAATATTGCCTTCGGCCTGCGCGTAAAAAAACGTCACGAGCGGCCAAGCGACGCACAAATCAAAACGAAAGTTACCGACTTGCTGAAACTGGTTCAGCTCGATTGGCTCGCCGATCGCTTTCCCGATCAATTGTCCGGCGGCCAACGCCAACGCATCGCATTGGCGCGCGCGCTCGCGGTCGAACCCAAAGTATTGTTGCTCGACGAACCGTTCGGCGCGCTCGATGCGAATGTGCGCAAGGAATTGCGGCGCTGGTTGCGGCGTCTGCACGATGAATTGCATGTCACCAGTATTTTTGTCACGCACGATCAGGAAGAAGCGATGGAGGTTTCGAGTCGTATCGTGCTGATGAACAAAGGTGTGATCGAGCAGGTCGGTACGCCGGAGGAAGTGTACGAGCATCCGCGTAATCCATTCGTGTCGCGTTTCCTCGGCGACGTGAATATTTTTCACGGTCGCGTCGAACAGGGCTGGCTCGATCTCGATGGCTGGCGCGTACCGGCGCCGCCGCAAACGCGGCACGGCGATCAACTCGCTGCGTATGTGCGTCCGCATGATGTGCAACTGACACGCGACGGTGAGCCGCATTTGCCGCAGGCGCGCGTACTGCACATTAATCACGGCGGTTCGGTATACAAGCTCGAACTCGATTTGCTCGATCATTCCGGCAAAGCGATCGAAGTGGAAATTTCGCGGCGCGAATTTCAAGAGCTGGCGGTGGAGCCCGGCGACAGCGTGTATATCACGCTGTCGAATTCAAAAATTTATCCGACGGCGACCGCAGTGGCCCAGGGTTCGTCGGCCGCAGAAAAAACCGCAGCGTTACTCGATCTCAAGCCGCAGATAACGAATGGCTAAATAGACTTCGCGCAGAAAACACAGGAGTCCGGCGATCAATGAGAGCATCGCGCTGACGAACAACAGCGCGACCAAATTTGCCATGCTCACCGAAATAAAATCACCGATGAATAGCAATGCAATCATCGTGCAGACCAGCAATGCGCAAATCGTACACAGGCTGATCGACCAATACGTTAACCGCGCGCGCAATGACAGGCGGCGTAATTCCAGATGAATTTCCGGATGTTTCGCGGTCGGCTTCTGCGGTAATTCCGCTTCGAGCCGACGCGCGCGATCGACCACGCGGCTGACCCGACCGGACAGCACACCAAGAATCGCGCCGACGCCGGTCAATAAAAAAACCGGCGCCACCGACAACTGAATCAAATGTGCAATCGACGTTAATGTGGTGTCGCCAAACATAAATAATCTCAGTGCTCGTCAGTTAAGAATGTGCTCAGGCTTGTTTGCCAGCCATGATTTTATAAACAACGCCAGCGAGCGCTGCGCCAATAATCGGCGCCAGCCAGAACAACCATAACTGTGCAATCGCCCAGCCGCCGACGATAAGTGCCGGACCGGTGCTGCGCGCCGGATTCACCGACGTATTGGTGACCGGAATACTGATCAAATGAATCAGCGTGAGTCCCAGACCAATGGCGATCGGCGCAAAACCGGCCGGCGCGCGTTTATCGGTGGCGCCGAGAATAATCAGCAGAAACATAAACGTCATCACCGCTTCGCAAACGAAGGCCGACACCAAGTTATATCCGCCGGGTGAATGTTCCGCAAAACCGTTCGCAGCCAGTCCGCCGCTTAAGTCAAAACCCGGTTTGCCGCTGGCGATGAAATACAACAGTGCCGCGGCAACGATCGCGCCGGCAACTTGAGCAACCACATAGGCGGGCAACTCACTCGCTTTGAAACGACCGCCGACCACCAGCCCAACAGTGACCGCAGGGTTTAAGTGACAGCCGGAGATGTGCCCAATCGCATACGCCATCGTCAATACGGTGAGCCCGAATGCGAGCGAAACGCCAACCAGGCCGATACCGACATGCGGAAAGGTCGCGGCCAATACGGCGCTACCACAGCCACCGAGTACCAGCCAAAAAGTGCCGATAAATTCTGCAAAAGAACGTTGGGCGAGAGGCATGATGAAACTCCATGTTGTTAATGAGGACTATCGTTACCGCGTGTTTATTTATTGGTAGGGCCGTCTTATCGGTAAGGGCATCGTTAACTGCATATCGGAATGCTGTCGAAACGAAGTGTATATAGCGTCGTATCGAATTTACTGTCAACGATCGCGACAGATTTCCGCCGGAAATTCAAATTCGATGGTGGTGTGTTCGAGTTTATGCGGTGCCAGCAGCGCATGAATTTGCTCCTTCAACGCCAATTGCTGCGTGGGCGTTAAATCGAGTTTCAAGGTGACATGCACCGTGAGCACATGATGCTGGCCGTCGAGTGACCATAAATGCAGGTGATGCGTGTCGCCCACGCCATCGAGTTGTTGGAGCTGCGCGCGAATGGTTTCGGTGAGTGCCTGATCGGGCGCCTTCTGCAGAAATATACGCACGGTATCGCGCAGATTGAAAAAGACGTTGTACAGAATGAAGAGTGTGAAGCCGATACTGAGTAATGGGTCAATGATGGCCCAGCCGGTGAAATGTATGGCTACACTCGCGAGCAGCACCGCTACCCAGCCGAGCACGTCTTCGACTAAATGCCAGCTCAGCACTTTCTCATTTTGCGTGTGACCGCCGCGCAGTCGAAATGCCGCTGCACCGTTGACCGCGATGCCGAGCAGCGCGAGCCAGAACATGCCGGCGAGGTGCGGTGTTTGCGGATGCCAAAGCCGCGGCACCGCATTGATGATAATAATGATGGAGCCAATCAATAGCACGACACCGATCACCAGCGCACTGAGCAGCGACAGACGTCGATAGCCGTAGGTGTAGGCATCGTTGGGGTGGCGATGCGACATACGACTGGCGAGCCAGCCGAAACCGATCGCCAGCGTATCGCCAAAATCATGGATCGCGTCCGACATAATCGCGACGCTGTTCGTCATTAATCCGCCGACCAGTTCGATCAGCGTAAAACAGAAATTCAGCCAGAACGCGAAGCCGATACGACGGCTTTCGTGCTGATCGCCATTAGGGTGATGGGCATGATGATGGCCGTGCGACGAGTGACCGGAGTGATCGTGAGCCATGATGCGCATCGATGAGGAGTGAACTCGCATTTTGACAAATCCGGCTGCCGTTGTGCAGGGAATATGTGCAGCGAATAATTGTGCAGCCAATCTTTTCCCGCTTAAGATGCGCTTCGGCGTAATTTCCTTCCATTTGGCTTCGATAAAAACATAAAGCGCGGCGCATCATGGCGAATGGCCCACAAATCGATTACAACCTGTTTGTCGTGCTGGAGGCGATTTATACCGAAGGCAATGTGACGAAAGCAGCGTACAAACTGCATTTGTCGCAGCCCGCCATCAGTCATGCACTGGCACGGTTGCGTGAATTGTTCGGTGATCCGCTATTCGTGCGCAAGGGCAGCTCGATGGTGCCGACGCCGTTGACGCGCAATAGCATCGAATCGATTCGCAGCTCGTTGCGTCATCTCGAAGACAGTATTCGCAACACGGCCGGTTTCGATCCGGCGCTCGCGAAAAAACGTATGACGCTTTGTTTGCCAAGCAGCATGGAGACTGCGTTATTGCCGGCGCTGTGGCAGCGTCTGGCGAGCGCGGCACCGCAGATCGATCTGGTGGCAAATCGCGGCGAGCGTCAGCGTTTGGAGGCGAGACTCGCTTCGGGCGCATTCGATGTCGCGATCGATGTGTTGTTTCGACACTCGGAAGAAATGCATCAGCAACGTATTTTGCGCGATCGGTTAGTGGTGGTCGTGCGCCGCGATCATCCGCACGTACAGCACGGATTTACACTCGAAACCTATTTGCAACAACAGCATGCCTTAGTGTCGTCGCGCCGCCAGGGTCCCGGCATCGTCGATGTCGAACTCAGCCGGCTCGGACTTGAGCGCCGGGTGCGGCTGCGCTGTCAGCAGAGCGATACCGCATTTCGCATTGTCGGCGATAGCGATCTGGTATTGACGATGCTCGAATTCGACGCGCGCGCGGCCAACTCCTCCTTCGGCCATCTCATCCTGCCGTTGCCGATCGAAACCGACACCATCGATATGTATCTGTATTGGCACAGCTCGGTCGACAACGACCCGGCCAATCGCTGGCTGCGCAGCGAAGTGGCCGCGATGTGTGCGACATTGACGAATTAACCAAAAGCAGGATGGCTGAATTCTAAAGTCTGTTAATAACCAACAAGACAAGGGAGTGTTTTAATGTCCACTTTATTCGTAACGCAAGCGGAAATAGTTTCTGGCTGGAGAAAATTGAACATCTGCCGCATTGTGGCGATCGTTGGCTTATTCAGCGCGGGAACAGCTAAAGGACAGTCATTATTCGATGAAAGATATAGCGGTGAATGGGGATTTTCCGTAGAAGATCAAATGGATAATAAACACCTCGGAACTTTATCTATCCATGATTGCGTTAACCACCACTGCCAATATTCATTAATGACGGGTACCGAACGCTCAATGTGTTCATCCGAGGGGGAGCTTCAGATCCATTCAGAAAATTTTGCGTCTGAGGTGGTTCCTCCCGATGGGGATTCGGAAGAGGGCGATTCCTGTGAAATTGATTTAACACTAATTAATAAAAATTATATATCGGTAAGCTCGAAAGGAAGCTGCACGAGGCTATGCGGGTTAAACGCTTCTTTTGATGCCGAATTAGAGCGCCTCTCTGCCGAGCGATTCTATCCAACAAGCTTTAATTGTTATGAATTCACTTCGCGTATTGAGCTGAGTGTTTGTACGAATAAGAATCTCGCCGAGCTCGATACCCGATTGTACAAATTGTACGATCAGGCACGAGATGCGGCGTCGCAGGAAAATAGACAGGCGTTAAAAAAAAGATCAGCTCAAATGGCTTCGAGAAAGAGATAGCACCTGCGCAAAATCTAAGGTTATAAAAGATTGCCTGAAAGCTGTCTATTTAAGCCGAATTGAACAACTTAATTAGTGTTTGCTATCCGAAAGAAAATAGCTTTTAAAGTTAATAGGGAGAAAGTAATGATCACTGCGCGATGGAGAGTATTGGCGCTTGCGGGTACATTGGCGCCCATCTGGATTTTCTTCGGTGTTGCGATCACATCCAGCCAGTACCCTGGTTACAGTCAATACAGTCAAGCATTGAGTGAGCTTGGCGCTGTCGGTAGCCCGACGCAATTTCTATCCCCAGTAATTAATAACTTTCCCCTCGCGGTGTTATTTGTTGCTTTCGGTGTTTCTATATGTATGCAATTTCGCGGATCAAGAGCAGCGATCGCTAGCGGTATCCTGATAATTATTCATGGTATCGGAACTCTCGTCGCGGGGCTCTTCTCGTGCGATATCGGCTGCAAAATGGAGTCGCCATCGCACAGTCAGATTATTCACAGTACCGCAGGAGCCGTGATGTTTCTAAGCCTAACTCTTGCGAGCTTAATCTGGGTGAAGGTCGGCAATCGCCTGCTTGAATTACATTGGTTCAGTCAGTTCTCGTTGATATTTGCCGCGCTGTCGTTAGTCGCGCTCTACCTGCTCTTGACTACGGGTCATTCGGGCGGGCTGGGGTTGTACCAGCGCCTCAATTACGGATTTTCGCTTGTTTGGTTGTTTGTGCTGGCGGTTATTGTCAGTTCTCGAAGATTTCCTAGTGGAAATAATTGCGACACATAGGTCATCGAATCGCACTCCATCCATCCGGCGAATGATCGGATATGCAAACTTAGCATTTGCATCGCCGTCGCTTGCGCCGCTAAATACGTCCATTGCAGATTGAGGCGGTTGGGATGGGCGAGTTGGTGTTAGTGCGACATGCGCAGGCATCGTTCGGCAGCGACGATTATGATCGTCTCTCCGAACTTGGCTTCGAACAGGCGCGGCATCTTGGCGATTATTTTCGAGTGCGCGCTATCGACTTCGATCGTGTTATTTGCGGCACTCAGCAACGCCATTTGCAAACGTTGCGCGGTATGGGCATCGAGCGCGAGCCGGAATTCATAGCGGGTTTGAACGAATTCGATTTTCACGATCTCGTCACGCAATATCTCGCAGCATATCCGCACCACGGTGCGGTCGATCACAAAAATCCGCGCGAATTTTTTCTGGCGATGCGCAAGGCGGTGCCGCTGTGGTCGGAGGGAAAAATTGCGCAGATGAGCGAGCCGTGGAGTGACTATCACGCGCGCATTCAGGCGGCGCTGCAATTTATCACCGAAGATGGCGCCGAGCGTGTACTTGTCGTCTGCTCGGGTGGCACGATCAGCGCATTACTGCGCGAGGTATTGCAAATTTCGGTTACTGCAATGGTTGAATTGAATTTACAGATCGCCAATACGTCGGTATCGCGCATCGCCTTTAAAAGCCAGAAAACCTGGTTGCAATTGTTCAATTCGATCGCGCATCTCGATCATCCGGCGACTCGTCATTTAATGACATTCGCCTAAAGACAATTTTTTAAAGAAGCATTCGTTCGTTTAAAGAAATATTCGTTTTAAAGCTACGTCGGTTTAAAAAACTAGGAAGCTCATTATGCATTTCGAACATTCCGCAAAAGTTCAGAATTACATCGATCGCCTGACCGCATTCATGGATAAATATGTTTATCCAAACGAAGATAGTTATCACGAACAAGTGGCACAACCCGGTCAGCGTTGGAAAATGCCGCCGCTGATGCGCGAGCTGAAAGCAAAAGCGAAGGCGGAAGGGTTGTGGAATTTATCGATGCCGAATACCGAATACGGTCAGGGGCTCAGCAATCTCGAATACGCGCCGCTGGCGGAAATCATCGGCCGCGTGATTTGGTCGGCCGAAGTGTTCAATTGCAATCCGCCCGATGCCGGCAATATGGAATTGCTGTACCACTACGCGAATGAGGAACAGAAAGAGCGCTGGTTGAAGCCGCTGGCAAACGGTGACATGCGTTCGTGTTTTGCGATGACCGAACCGCGGGTGGCGTCGTCGGATGCGACTAATATCGAAACGACAATTATGCGCGACGGCGATCACTATGTGATTAACGGTCATAAATGGTTTATTACCGGCGCTATGTACGATCAGTGCAAATTGATGATCCTGATGGGCAAAACCGACCCGACCAATCCGAATCGCCATATTCAGCAATCGCAAATATTGATTCCGATGGATACGCCCGGCATTAAAATTCTGCGGCCGCTGACCACCTACGGCTACGACGATGCGCCAATCGGTCATGCCGAAGTGATCCTCGATAATGTGCGTGTACCCGTCGGCAATTTAATTGCTGGCGAAGGGCGTGGTTTTGAGATTGCGCAGGGCCGTCTCGGCCCGGGCCGTATTCATCACTGCATGCGCGCGATTGGCTGTGCGCAGCGCGCGCTCGAACTCGCGTGCAAACGCGCTGAATCGCGCGTGGCATTTGGTAAAAAATTAAGCGAACAAGGTTCGGTGCGCGAAGATATTGCCAATAGCGCGACCGAAATCGAACAAGCGCGCATGCTGACATTGCGCGCGGCAGAGAAAATGGATCGCGACGGTAGCAAAGCGGCGAAGGATTTAATTGCGATGGCAAAAATTGCGGTGCCGAATACAGCGATTCGTGTCGTCGATCGCGCGATCCAATTGCATGGTGCCGGCGGTTTTACCAGCGATTATTTTCTCGCCGAGGCTTACAACTATGTACGCTGGCTGCGTATGGCCGATGGCCCCGATCAAGTGCATTTGGCGACGCTCGCGAAGGACGTCATCAAAAAATATGCGGGCGCGACGGCGAAATAATTCGGAGATTTAAGTATGAAAAAAAATCGGTTCGATTTGAGTGGACGCACTGCGCTAGTCACCGGTGCATCGAGCGGCTTCGGCGCGCAATTCAGCAAGGTGCTGGCCGAAGCTGGTGCGGAAATAATTGCATGTGCGCGCCGTGTCGATCGGCTGCACGATTTGGTCGCGCAGATCGAAGCCAATGGTGGTCGGGCGCACGCGGTAGAAATGGATGTGACGAATATCGATAGTGTCGATCGCGCATTCGAGCACATCGATCGCATTACACCGGTAGTTGATATTCTAGTGAATAATGCCGGCATCGGTGTGCCTGGATTGTTCGTTAAAACTACCGAACAGGATTGGGATAACCAAATAGAAACCAATCTGAAAGCGGTGTGGCGCATTTCTCGCCGTGTCGTCGATCGCATGCGTGCCAATAAGACCAGTGGCAGCATTATCAATATTTCGTCGATTCTTGGTCTCGCTCCCGGCGTCGCGATGACGCTGTATGCCATTTCAAAAGCGGGCGTGATTCAACTGACAAAAAATATGGCGCTCGAACTCGCTCGCGATAATATTCGCGTCAATGCCATTTGTCCCGGCTACTTCAAAACCGAGTTGAACGAAGCATTTTTCGCCACCGAACAGGGACGCGATTTTATCGCCGGTACATTGGCGAAACGCTGGGGTGAAATGGAAGAAATTTCCGGCCCATTGCTATTGCTCGCCAGCGACGCCGGCTCGTTCATCAACGGTGCGACGCTGACTGTCGATGGTGGCCATATGGTGGATGCGCTGTAGTATCTGATTTTCTCTCCTCTCCCTGCGGGAGAGGAGCTTGAGCGCCGTTCTGCGAGCGCTGACATCGATTGAATTACAACTGCGTCTCCAACGGCAACTCTGTCGTATTTTTTACTTCCGTCACTGCAATATGCGAATGCATTTCGCGAATCAACGGCATCGTTAGCAAATGTTCGCGAATAAAAAGCTCGTAGTGCCGTACATCGCGCGTAATGATTTTCAGCATGTAATCCCAGATGCCGGTCATCGTGTAGCACTCGAGAATTTCTGGAAATTGTTGAATCGCGCGTTCGAATTGTTCGATTTGTTCGCGACCATGCGATGCGAGATTAATCGTCGCAAATACAACCACTTCCATGCCTAGCTTTTCCCGATTCAGCAGCGCGACGCGGCGTTGAATCAAACCCGTTTGTTCGATGTGATTAATGCGCCGCCAGCATGGCGATTGCGACAGATTCAACTGCTCGGCAATGGCGGTGGAAGTGAGGCTAGCGTCTTGCTGCAACAATCGCAAAATGGCGATGTCCCGTTGACTGAGCTCGATGGGCGCCATGACATTACCAGCTATTTTATGCGTTGAATCCGCTTCAACTGATTGGGTTATGCATTGAGTATAGGTTTCGAATCGCGAATAACATAAAAATTTCGAGCTATAGCCGCTAGCATTCTTAGTATGGAAAAACGGGGAGAATTGCCATGGCACTCCGCTCAGTTTCGCTCACCGACATTTCTCTCACCGATAAATATGCGCTCGATACCACTCGTGCTTACCTCACTGGTATTGAAGCACTGGTGCGTCTGCCGATGCTGCAACATCAACGCGACATCGAGCGCGGCTTAAATACCGCAGGATTTATTTCCGGTTATCGCGGCTCGCCGCTCGCGGGTTTCGATCAGGCGTTATGGAAGGCGCAACCATTTTTGCAAAGACACCAAATTCATTTCCAGCCGGGTATCAATGAAGATTTAGCCGCGACCGCGGTGTGGGGCTCGCAGCAGGTCAATATATTTGAAGGTGCGCGTTACGACGGTGTTTTCGCCATGTGGTATGGCAAAGGTCCCGGTGTCGATCGCAGCATGGATGCGATCAAACATGCGAACGCGTTCGGCACTTCGCGTTACGGTGGCGTACTCGCCATTGCCGGCGATGATCATGGCGCGAAGTCATCGTCATTACCGCACCAGTCGGAGCATATGTTTATCGGCGCGTCGATTCCGGTGTTGAATCCGGCGAATGTACAGGAGGTGCTCGATCTCGGTATCTATGGCTGGGAGCTGTCGCGTTACAGTGGTTGTTGGGTGGCGCTAAAAGCGGCGACCGATAACATGGATTCTGCCATCGCCGCCGAAATCGATCCGCGTCGCGTGCAAATCGTGATTCCGGATCAATTCGCATTACCGTCTGACGGCGTACATGCACGCTGGCCCGATAAACCGCTCGAACAAGAATATCGGTTGAACAAATTCAAAATCTACGCCGCGCGAGAATTTGCGCGCGTGAATAATTTAAATCGCATCGTTATCGACAGTGCGCGCGCACGGCTCGGCATCATCACCACCGGCAAAGCTTATCTCGATGTGATGCAGGCGCTCGAAGATTTGGGAATCGACGATAACGAAGCTGCGCGCATCGGTTTGCGCATTTATAAACTCGGCATGAGCTGGCCGCTGGAACCGGAAACGACGCACGCTTTTGCGCGTGGTCTTGAAGAAATACTCGTGGTCGAGGAAAAGCGTTCGATCGTCGAGGATCAATTGACGAGTCAACTCTACAACTGGCCAGTGGCCGAGCGCCCGCGCGTGATCGGTGAATTCGACGAGGGCGGCAACGATTTGCTGCCGAACTATGGCGAGCTATCGCCGGCGTTGGTGGCGGAAGTCGTGGCGGCGCGCATTCGCCGTTTTTATACCAGCGCGACCATCGAAAAACGCTTGCAGTTTTTGCGCAACAAAGAACGCACGTTACACGAACACGCGAGCATCATTGAGCGCGTACCGCATTACTGTTCGGGTTGCCCGCATAACACATCGACACGCGTGCCTGAAGGCAGCCGCGCCATCGGCGGTATCGGCTGTCATTACATGGCCACGTGGATGCCCGATCGCAACACGCTGACCTTTACGCAAATGGGCGGTGAGGGCGTGCCGTGGGTGGGTCAAGCGCCCTTCACCGATACGCAGCATGTCTTTCAAAACCTCGGCGACGGTACGTATTTTCATTCCGGCATTCTCGCCATTCGGCAGACGATCGCGGCCGGTGTGAATATCACATACAAAATTCTGCATAACGATGCTGTGGCGATGACCGGCGGCCAACATGTCGATGGCGATTTGAGTCTCGAACGATTGATTTATCAATTGCGCGGCGAAGGCGTTAAACGCATCGCCGTCGTATCCGATCATCCGAAAGAGTTTCGCGCGCAACTGCCGACATTCGACGGCCTGACTGTCGACCATAGACGCAAGCTCGATACGATCCAAAAAGAACTGCGCGAATTGCCAGGCACTACTGTGCTGATTTATCGGCAGACATGCGCCGCTGAAAAACGTCGTCGTAGAAAACGCGGTGCACTGGCGACGTTGCCGAAACGTGTATTCATCAATCCCGAGGTGTGCGAGGGCTGCGGCGATTGCAGTAAAACATCGAACTGTCTCGCCGTGGTGCCGCTGCCGACCGAGCTGGGGCGCAAGCGCCGTATCGATCAGGATGCATGCAATCAGGATTTCAGTTGCCTCGATGGTTTTTGTCCCTCCTTCGTCACTGTGCATGGCGGCACTTTGAAAGCTGGCACTGTGAAAATGACTGATGCGGTTAACTATTCGAAAATTCCGCCACTACCGGAGCCGCTGCTGCCGTCGTTGGAAACGCCATGGAATATCGTGGTCGCTGGGGTCGGCGGCACCGGCGTGTTGACCAGCGCGGCGCTGATCGCGATGGCCGCATTTATCGAGGGTAAAGGCTGCGCGACGATGAACCAAACCGGGCTGGCGCAGAAATTCGGTGCGGTGGTTAGTCATGTGCGCATCGCTGCGATGCAATCGCAAATAAAAGCGGTACGCATTGCCGAAGGCGATGCGGATTTACTGCTTGGCGGCGATCTGGTGGTGGCGGCATCGCGTACCGCGCTCGAATGCGTCAACGCCGAACGCTCGTTCGGCATGATCAATGAAGCGATGCAACCGACCGCCGATTTTGTTTTCAATCCCGATGCGAAAATGCCAGAGCAGGAATTGCGTGAGGCGATTGCGGCAGAGGTTGGTTTCGACAATATTGGGTTGAGCAAAACCCACTACATCGACGCGACCGAATTTGCACATGAGCTATTTGGCAGCAGCGCCTATGCCAATTTATTTCTGCTCGGTTGCGCCTATCAACGCGGATGGTTGCCGGTGTCCAGCGCGGCATTGCTGCAAGCAATTACCTTGAATGCCGTCGACGTTGAAAAGAATATCGCGGCATTTAATTGGGGGCGCTATGCGATGCACGATATCGACGCGGTACGCACCGTTGCCCGGCTGCCATCCCAACGGTGGCAGCCATTACAGCAGCTCGACGATATCATCGCCGATCGCCACGCGCGCTTGCGCGACTATCAGAATGATGACTATGCCCAACTCTATACCGAACGTGTCGAACAAGTCCGTCGCCGTGAGCGAGCCTTACTCGGCGCCAATGGTGATGATACCGATCTACTGCTCACCCAGGCGGTGGCGCGTAATCTGTATCGCTTGATGGCGTACAAAGATGAATACGAAGTCGCTCGACTCTTCGCCACTGATAAATTTCGCCAGCAGCTACGCGATAATTTCAGCGGTGAGTTCAAATTGCAGTTTCATTTATCGCCGCCGCTATTGGCGCGCATCGATCCGGCTACCGGTCGCCCGCGCAAATATGCGGTACCCGGTTGGATGCTGAATGTTTTTGGGGGCCTAGCGAAATTAAAAAGCTTGCGCGGCACCGTGTTCGATCCATTCGGCTCTGGCGCGGAACGTAGGGCGGAGCGTGAGCTGATCGATCACTACAACACGACGTTACAGCGTGTGCTGCAACAGCTGACGCGAGAGAACCGCGCGATCGCCATCGACATCGCCGCATTACCAGAAAAAATTCGCGGCTTCGGTCCGATTAAAGCGGAGAGTATGAAAAAAGCAGAGCTGCGCGAACGCGAATTGCTCGACCAATTCGAGCGTGGCCCGGCGCCCGATATTGTCAGGATTTTTGAGCGCGCGGCGTGAGGCCATAGCTCATGCTGGACACTATCCCTTCGCCGGGTTAATTTGAGCAACAACTAGGAACGGCTGCGCTCAGCTCGGAGGTGGCGCGGCTTTTAGACCAATAAAAATGGCCACACTAATGGACTATATCAACAGATGTTTCCGCATTAACTGCCAAAACCCAGGATCAGCCGACGCGTCGCGTCGCGTTTAATTTTTAAATGCGGATGTGTCTGCATGCGAAGTAGTTATGGCTAAAACAGTAGAGAAAAGTATGAATCTATTAAATTATCCTAAATCTATTCCGATTGTTTTTTTTCTGTTAACGATATCATCAGTCATGTTTCCTGTTAACGCGAGCGCGACATCAGAGCGCGGTCTTGCTGACGTATTAGCCAATCTCACGGCAGCAATTGACGAAGCATCAACTGTCGTGCACACAATTGCCAATGAGGATATAGGAGCCCCGGCAGATGCACAGCAAGCTTATTTGAGCGGTATATCTAGATTTCATGATTCTGCAAGGAGTGTTAAAAGATATATCGAGCTTGTACGTGAAGAGGAGAGCGGCAAAGGTTTGTTTGTCCTAAGGAAAGAGCTTGGCAATGTTGCTCAGAATATAAACGAGATAGCATTGTGGGCCTACCTTTGCGATAAGCAATTTTTAACTGGCTCAAAAACACATAAATCTACCTCTCTTGAGAAAATTAATGGCGTTTTATCTAAGGTAGATATTGCCATACAACTATATGACCTTGAAGTATTGCGCTTGCTATCTGAAAACGATGAGCCTGTTTGCCTGCAGTCATTTAAGTGTGCCAAGAAATTCCAATCTGCTCCGTAAATAGGGATTGGCGTGATAATAGCCATAAAAAATGCAATGGGGCTGCCGCGCGCTGCGCGCGTCAACCTCTGCTGTAAGCGTTAAGTCCATAGAAAAACAGTCTTTTTCGATTAAACGAAACACCGCCATCTCAACACTTTCATCCCGCACACGCACGAAATCATTCCTCCGTATTCTTATTCCCGGTAAACATCGCCTTCACCAGCGATTCGCGATGCAGGCGGCTGGAAATGATCACGCCCGCGATATGCAGCACGATCAGGCCGAGCGTGATATTGACTGCTGCTTCGTGAATTTCTTCCCATGTTTCTTCGCCGGGTGCTTCGGCGCCATTGGCATGCTCGCCGGCTTCGTGCGCTTCAGCGGATGGAATTAATGTTTGAGTTTGCGTATTGGCGAGCGGGCCTTTGCTCTCCTCGATGGCATATAGTTTCATGCCGCTAATGCAGGTTGCCGTTAACGCCACCAATAACGCGATGATCATCCAACCACCGGCCGGATTATGGCCGAGGTAATGTTGCGGATGTTTGCTACGCAACGAACGTAAATAAGAAATTACACTCACGGGCGAACGTACGAATTCGCTGAAGCGTGCGTAATGCGAGCCGACAAACCCCCAGATCACGCGAAATAACACCAAACCCGTAACGACGTAGCCAGCATTGACGTGTAGGCCGAGTTCATCCTCGGATAGATAGGCGGTGATGAATGCGGCAACCAGCGACCAATGAAATATCCGTATCGCAATATCCCAAACTTTGACGGTTTTCATAGCAAGCTCCGCGTGTGTGGCATGAGTGCATCAGTATCGTCGCGTGGTTCTAAGTATCGCTTAAGCGCCCGCTAATAAGTTTGATTTCGCGCAAGTAACTTGAAGTGGTCTTATTGTTTGCAAATTTCCTTCGCGACATTTTATCGGTCAGGAAATTTGAGTGTTTTAGTATCGGCGATCGGTTTGCGCTGCGGCAACACCGCGCGCAATTGCGCTAGTGTTTGCTCGGCGGTGTAACGGTAAGTGGTGAGTTTGCCGCCGTAGATGCTGACCAGTCGCGCGTTGCCGCTTGGACTGTTATCGGTGGGGAATGTTGCGATCACGCTTTCGCGTGCGCGATTGAAGGCGCGTTCGGTGCCTGCCGGCAATACGCGCACACCAGCGAATTGGTCGACGACTTCGTACGGTAGATGTGGAAAATAACGGCGCACTGTTTCCAGCAAGTAGGCCACTTCCTGCGGCGATGGTTCGGCATGTGGTTGCTGCACTTCGGTTTCGGTAGTGCCGACCAGCGTTTTTCCGCGCCACGGCATCACGAAAATTGCGCGACCGTCGCGTGGCGCTTCGAGATAAAAAATCCCACCGAGCGGCGCATGAGGCAACACGATGTGCGTGCCTTTGACCCAGCTGATCGCGCGCGGTGGTGGTGTCGGTGCGCAGCGTTGCAACGTTTCGTTGACCCACGGTCCGGTGGCATTGACCAGTGTCCGCGCGGTACAGAGCCACGCTTGGTCGGGCGATTGCAATTGCAGTGCGAAGCCGTTTGGTGTTGTCGTCGCGTTCAATAATTGGCAGTGTTCGAGGCAATGAGCGCCGAGTTGTTGCGCCGAGGAAATTACCGCTCGCGTCAGCGCGACATCGTCGGTTTGGCCGTCCCAGTATTGAAATACCGCTTGCAAATCGTTTTGCAATAATCCGCCCAGTGCGCCCCATTCGTTACGTGGCACACTGCGAAAACGCGCGTGCTGCTGAAATCCCGTCAACAGCGCGTACAGGCTCAAGCCAATGCGAATCTGCCATGGCCGCCGTCGCGTCTGCCGATAAATCGGAATATAAAAAGGCACCGGTTCGACCAGCGTCGGTGCATTGCGGAATAATCGTTCGCGCTCTTGCAGGCTGTGATAAACCAAATCGAATTGCGCGCTTTCGAGATAACGCAAACCGCCATGAATCAATTTGCTCGATGCGTGCGATGTGGCGGTGGCCCATTCACTGCGTTCAACCAATAGCGTGCGATAGCCGGCAGCGGCAGCGGCCTGTGCCACGCCGGCGCCATGGATGCCGCCGCCAATTACCGCAACATCGAATATTTCGCCGTCGGGAATCGTCATTGGGGTTGCTTCAGCAATTCGCCGACCTTGAACGTTTCGAGTTTCGCCACGCCGCGCGCGCGCAATTTTTCTGCGGTATCGATATCGGGTACTTCGTAAACGACCAGCGGATACGGAATCGAATGCAGATCGCGCTGGCGGGGCAGTTGATCGATATCGCAGAACACCACGGTCGGCTGCAATGCGGCGAGGGTGGGGCTGTCAATTTCCTCCCAGGTATTCAATACCGGCCCGACGCGGGGCCAGCTTTGCGCTTTGGCGAATTGCAAAAATGTGTGCGCGAAACTGATGAGCGTGCAGCGTTCGCGGATGCGTTCGATCAGCGGCTGCAAGGCGCGATAGACCGCTTCGTTACCGAATACATGCAGCGCTTCTTCTTTTACTTCGAGAAAGAGGTGTGCTTGCGTATTTTTTTCGAATAACGCAATCACGTCATTCAGTTCGGTAATGCGAGTACCCAGAAATTTATCGCCGAATCGATCCGGTTCGTACGCAGAAAATTGTTGCAGTTGTTGCGCGGTATATTGGTGAACCTCGCCGCGTTGGCGGCAAATGCGATGCAATGTGCGATCGTGGAATAGCAGCGGCACCTGATCGGCACTCAGTTGTACATCGATTTCAATATTGAGCGCACCGGCCTGCAGCGCGCCATCAATGGCAGGCAAGGTATTTTCCGGAAAGTGCTGTCGCCAGCCGCGGTGGGCCACCAGATAATTTGCGTCCATAGTAAATCTCAGAGTGAAATGGAAATTCCAATGTGAAATCGCCAGTAAAGTGTAATCCCGCCCGTTGTGTTGATGGAACTCAAACGTTATGTTGTGCCATCGCGGCGTTAAGTCGATGTCGTCCAGTTTTACCTTGATATGCACCCTCACGCGAGGAGATCATCATGATGCGTTATTGTCCACAATGCCGGGCCGAATTGATCGAGCGCGAAATCGATGGCAAACGGCGACGCACCTGCGCGGATGAATGCGGCTTCGTGCATTGGGATAACCCGACGCCGGTCGTAGCCGCGATTATCGAATACGAGGGCAAGGTATTGCTCGCGCGCAATGCGCAGTGGCCCGCAGGTTGGTTCGCGTTGATCACCGGTTTTCTCGAACGCAATGAAACGCCTGAGGATGCAGTGCTGCGCGAGGTTGAGGAGGAGCTGGGGCTGCAGGGTGAAATCGTCGAATTTGTCGGCAATTATGTGTTTACCGAGCAGAATCAACTATTGATTACCTTTCATGTCGTTGCGCGCGGCGAAATTCGGCTGAATGAAGAGTTGGCCGAATATCAACTATTGGCCCACGATCAGGTTAAACCGTGGGCGATGGGGACCGGTCCCGCGTTGCGCGATTGGTTGGCGCGGCGCCAATGAAAAATATTCAAGCGCAACGACAATTCAGGATTCAACGATGACTAAAAATCAATTATGGGAACAAACCGCCGCGCTATTGGCGATCGGTATTTTGCTCGGCGGCTGTGCATTGATTCTGGCGCCGTTCACACCAGCGTTATTGTGGGCGGCCATCGTCTCCTACACGACATGGAACCTGTTTTTGCGCGTTACAAAATGGTTGCACGGTCGCGAGGTTATCGCCGCTTCACTATTGGTGGGCTTGATGCTGGTGCTGATTGTGATGCCGTTGATTTACGCATTAATCGCGTTCGCGGCGCAGGCGAATGAGTTGTACACGCATATTAATACGCAGCTCGAAACCGGTTTGCCGATGCTGCCCGATTGGGTTTCCGGCGCTCCGGTGATCGGTCCGCAGCTTGAACAGCGCTGGCAAGCGTTGGCGGCGGGCGATCCGGAAGTGCAGTCGCAGGTGAAATCGGTATTGCTCTGGACCAGCACCTGGTTGCTGAAAATCGGTAAATCGGCGGGCCAGGGGTTCGGTGTGTTGCTGCTCAGTTGCATCTTGGTTTTGTTTTTTTATACCGGTGGCGCGCGCGCGCGTTTTTGGCTCGAAGGCACGCTGTTTCATATTGCCGGCACGCGCGGCGTTGAATTGCTGCATGTCGCGGCGAGTACCGTGCGCAGCGTGGTGTTCGGAATCATAGGCACCGCAGTGGCGCAGGGTGCGCTCGCCGCGATTGGCTTCGCGCTGGCCGGCGTACCGATGGTGTTGGCATTGGGGCTTGGTACTGCGGCGTTGTCGCTGGTGCCGTTCGGCCCGGGTTTATTGTGGGGACCTGCCGCGTTCTGGTTATTTCATCAAGGCCATAGCGGCTGGGCAATTTTTATCGTGTTGTGGGGCGTGCTGGTGGTCGGCATGGCCGACAACGTGATCAAACCATTGTTGATCGGCAAGGGCACCGATCTACCATTTCTGCTGATCATGCTGGGTGTGCTCGGCGGCGCGATGAGTTTTGGTCTGCTCGGCGTGTTCCTCGGTCCGACATTTCTCGCCGTTGGCTTTGCGGTGTTGCGCGACTGGGTGGAAACGCGCGCGACGACGCACGTGTCGAAACCTTAATGCGCAAAATTGAGCCTCGATCGAATATTTTGCAGCGATTATTTCCGCGCCGGGGCCGTGCTAATCCCAAATGTTTTACACCCAATCAATACATTGCCGCAGCGTGTTAGAAACGCCACTGAATTTTTCCATAAATGCTGCGCTCGATTTCCTGGCCTTGGCTGGGCCCGAATTCGAGATGTGATGGATCGTTAAGATTTTGCGCGGTGACCGACAGTTGTAAGTATGTCAGCGGATTCCAAATAAGGCCGACATCGACGGACGTGTAATTTGGGCTGTCGAGATTTTTCAAGCCATCAACATGACGCACGCCGGTGTACAAACTCAGCTGATGCGGCAGATCGAGAAAGGAATAAACCGCGTATTGATTGTGCGGACTATTATCCTCTTCAGTTTTTGAATCGACATCGTTGCTGCCCGGCTTGTTTTCCAAATGTATATCGAACAATGCATATTGAAAACGCAGTCGCCAATTCGTCAGTGGTCGCCAATTCATCATCAGTGTGCCGCCGTAAGCTTTGCCCTCGATGCCGCTTTCGAGCATTTTCGGCAGAACTCCATAAACGAGCGGCGGATTTATCACTAAGATCGGCGCGCCAGTTTCGGCAGTTTGAATATCGTCGTAGTCGTCATAAAAGGTGGCCAAATCGATGGATACCGCTGGCGTTAGCTGCACGCGATATCCGGCTTCATAGGCAATTAGTTTTTCCGACTCGATATGTTTGTTGCCTTGCACCGTAACGTACACGGGAATGCCAATATTGAGCGGAATCGCGAGCTGTAAATCGGTATCGAGCCGGGCGGGAATACGCACAGCGCGCGAAATGGCTGTCCATGCGGTTTGCTTATCGCTGATCAGCCAACTCAAACGCGCATTCGGTTGATATTCAAAACCGGAATAGTCGTTGTTTTCGAGCTTAGAGCCGAGAGTTAAAAATACACGCTGTTGCCACAGATCGATTTTATCCTGCAGAAATGCGCTGAAGGTTTCATCGGTGCGGTGGTCGGGGATAAAACTCGCAAAGGTCGTATTATCGATATCGTCGCTCGTCCAATGATAGCCCAGACCCCATAGCAGATCGTTGCGTTGCCCCAGTGTGAAATGGTGCTGGAAGTCGATATCACCGGTATCGCGTTTTTCCTGATACGTGCTCGGAATATCACGCAGCGTATGGTCGTAATAAACCTGCAAAGTGAAATCGGATGTGGTGTCGAGCTGGCGGCTCCAACGCCCCAGCAGATTGCTGCCCGCCAGATTTACTTCGTCGTGAAAACTGGCGCCAGGCAATGTGCCGAACGTGAAACTGCCCGGAAAAATACCGTCCTCGCTACCGTGATATACATCGCCCTGTAATGTGAATCGATCGGCTGCCACCGATTGCCAGTCAAGTCGAAAACCACCTTGCGTCATGCGCCAATCATCGTTACCGCCATTACCATCGAGCTTTCGTGAGGCATCATGATCGGAGCTTTTAATATAGGCGCGCACGGCGGCATCGCCGAGCTGGCCGCCATAGCGCACGCCGCCGAATTTACGTTCTTCGTTGCCACCGCCTAGTTCGAGCAGGCCGCCCTGCGTGTCTTTGGCCGAGCGCGTAATAATATTGATAACGCCATTGACCGCGTTGGCACCCCACAACGTACCGCCAGGCCCGGAAATCACTTCAATGCGGTCGATATCATCGAGCATCGCATCCTGCACATCCCAGAATACGCCGGCGTACAACGGCGAATACACGCTGCGGCCATCGATCAATACCAACAGCTTATTCGTGATATCGCTGTTGAAACCTCGAATTGAAATAGCCCATTGGTGCGAATTGATACGCGCAACCTCGACACCCGGCGCAAGACGTAACGCTTCAGGAATGCTATTAACGCCGGAACGACGAATATCATCGGCGGTAATCACGAACACCGAAGCGGGTGCGTCTAACAAACTTTCTGATTGTTTGGAAACGGATGTAATTTCGATTTTCGAGAGTTGTTCAAGGCTCAGATCTTCGAGCGCAATGTCGTTGGGTACCGCAGCGATGCCCGCAAGAGATCGGCATTGCAATATAACGAGGCTACAAATCAATATTCGCTGTAGGGGCTTTGATCTTGTATCGCTACAACGAGAATTCGAGATTTTTCCGAGGTCAGCAGCGCGCCGTCGCATAGTGCATCTTCTACCTGGTTAGCCAAACCGAAACCGAGCGGGTGCAGGAAAGTGTAGCCAAAGAATTTATAGGTGCGTATTGGATTATGAAATGTTCATATTACGCATTACGGGTCAGGGTGCGCTTGGGTTGTTGCAGTCGGTTGGCATGGCGTTCGACTTGCTGATTTGCGCGCCGACATCAGCTAGATATTAATTGTTATGTGGTTTAGTCTTTCGCTCATAGCCGATACATAAAATCATTGTTGCTAGCTAAGACGAATAATAAATTTAAAGTAACGGAGTACTAATATGCCGCTCATTAGGCGTAGTAATGGTCAGGTCACGGTAAAGAATCATCCGATTTATTTTCATATCGCTGCCATCGGCGTGGCAGTTTTTGCTACATATGTCTTGTTGATTTATCTCCCGCTTCACGCTGTGGCCATCATATGGGCGATCTCTTTGTCGCCCAGGCAGACTCAGATTGTCAGAATAGTCGCACCAGTGCTTCCCACGATCGTAACGATATTCATCACGACATGCATTGCCATAAAATCACGCCGCAAGAAAGAGACTCCATTTAGCAAAAGCAGCCATCGTTACTGGCAAAGGAAATCGATATCCACTTTCGAGAGTGATAGCAATTATGAAAAGAAATCGCGTTAGAGTTAGATCGTGGGTCTCTCTTTCGACGATGGTGGCCACTATTTCTTCAATGTACTGACTATTCAGTGGTGTTGGGCTCGGTTTCTCGTCCGTGCCTTGGTCATTGCCGCGCACCGTTCTTTTTATTACATCGTTCTATACGCTCGAACGATTCTATACTTTCGTTTTGCAATCAGCGTGCTGTTTTTCCTAAGCATGACCGCTCCACTAATGTCCAAAAAAAGCGAGGATAAATAGAATGTTTAATAGCACTCAATCATTTGTAAAATCTTTTTTCTCATTAATGATGGCAGCTTGCCTATTATTTTTTATTTCGGTGCGGTGGTTTGCCTCTGCAACTGAAGTGGTGAAATATATGAATGACATACACACAACAAAGACTCCCCTGGAGTGGGTATTATATATTTTCGGCGCCATATTTTTTAGTGGATTATGGTGTTTCTTTTGGGTTGTGTTTAAGCGTGCAGAAAAGCAATGCGTAGAGCTTAGTTTAAAAAATAAGCCGCTAAGCAATGAGCTTTAATTTGGTGGTTGGATAAGTATGTCGATTGGGTGCTGACGAGATTTTATGGCATGAATAAAAAGCATAAAATTTTCATTGTTATTATTTTATTAGTTTTATCTGTCGGTTTGGGTTTCTGGTCGGGAATAAATAACTTTGATTCTGCCCCAATGCGTATTGTCGGAAAGTTCGCACCGACCGTCGTGGTATTCACTCTGTTCGCATTGGCGATTCATAGAAAGCTAAAACGACGCTGAATCGATATCCCGTGTGTTTTGTATTGCTAGAACTCCAATTTGGGTAAATTAACGCGATGAATCATCCAGCGTCGTCGCCACGTGCTGAGCAAGTTGCGACAGCAATTCGCTGTAGGCATTCGCGATCGCGCTGCCGTTGGCACCGCTGACGTTGGTAGTGATACGTTCCTGTGCGGTTTTAATTACCCGCGCATTTTTTAAATCCTCTAATGACCATGCCACGTCGAGAATTGCGCTGTTACCGATTTTGTCGAGATCGATTACGTCGACGCGGACTGCGTAATCCGGTGTCATCGTTTGGCGCCAGGGGAAATTGCGCGTTTCAACTCCGGTCAGCGTAGCGATATTTTGCACGAGCACGCGCTGAACTGATTGATCGAGCGGTTCTCCCCAGCGTTCGCCGTCGCCGATATGGAGATTGCCGCTGCCATCGTGCGTGACAATTTGCGGTCGATTCAGAAACTGCGCGACGCGTACCGGACCGACGCCGATACTAAATGTTTTTGGTTGCGTATTGGTTGATGGCTGCGCCTGCGCGGTCAAGAGATAATAATTCGGCACGGTGCTGCGGCTGCCGATACACGCGCTCAACAAAATCAATAACGCACTCGCAGCGAGCAAACGAAAATAGTTCACGGTTACTTCTCCTGTTTGCCGTAAAGCAGCGATTCGGGTTGTTTTTCCAATGTATCGGAAAGGCGGCGCAATTGTTCTGCGGCGCTATTGACGCTACTTGCAGCGCTCTCGATGCGATACAGCAACGGCGAGTCTTCCGACGTTAAATAAGTCGCGTTCGCAGTGGTTTTTTGTAGTGCGTTCGATGCCTGCTGCAGCGATGCCATCGTCGCATCGAGTTTTGTCATCATCTGCGGTAACGCGCGATTCAATTCTTGTACGGTTTGATCACCATGCTGCGCCAGCGGCACCACGCTGTCGCCGAATTTATTCGCCTGCAGGCGTACCGCGTCGGCCGATGTGCGCACTGCCATCAACGTGGCGTCGATATTTTTCATCAGATTCTGCAATGAATCGTCATTCACGAAATGATTGATGCCATCGACGATCTGCTGCAGGTTTTCGCCGAGCTTGTTGATATCGATGGATTCGAGATCGCGCGTCAATTGTTCGAGATCGGTGGGAATGGTGGGAATTTGCCGATAGTCGGTCGAAACCTCTTGAATGCGTGCGATTTTATCGGGATGAAAGTCGACATCGACGTAAAGTAGGCCGGTGAGCAGACTTTGCAATTTCAATTGCGCGCGCAGGCCGCGCTTGACCAGTTCATCGATCAAGCCGGCGCTGCTGCCATGCTCGCCTTCGCGTTCCAGCATGCGCGGATCGATTTCGATCACGACATTATTGAACACGTCGAGCGAGTTGTTATAAATGCGCGCTTTGATATCGGTCACCTCGCCGATTTTTACGCCTTTGATGGTGACGGGCGCGCCGACGTTAAGCCCTTTGATCGAGGTGTTATACACCAGCACGTAACGATCGCGCTGACTGAACCAGTGGCCACCGCTGAAAAACAGGACGAGAAAAAAAGCGAGCACCACGGTGCCGACGATAAATCCGCCGACGGCAATCGGATTCGCATTGCGACTCATGATATTTCTCCGTGAGGTTGCGCGGTGGCGGTGGGTTCGCCGCGCGCGAGAAAGCGTCGCACGATTTCATGCTTGCTGTGTTGCAGCAGCTCGCGCGGGGCGCCGTAATCGAGCTGCGTTTTGCTGTCGGCGTCGAGATATACCGAGTTGTTGGCGATCGCAAAAATACTCGCGAGTTCATGCGTGACAACGACGACAGTACCGCCCATCGATTCGCGAATTTGCATGATCAACTCGTCGAGCCGTTGTGAGCTGAGCGGATCGAGCCCGGCCGATGGTTCATCGAAAAATAATAATTCCGGATCGAGCGCAATCGCGCGTGCCAATGCCGCGCGTTTTTGCATGCCACCGCTGATCGCGGCCGGATAATAATCCTCGAAGCCGGCGAGACCGACCAGCGCCAGTTTGTAAGCAACGGTATCGCGAATTTCCTCGCGTGATTGCTGCGTATATTGTTGCAGCGGCACGGCCACGTTTTCGGCCAGCGTCAGATCGCTGAACAGGCCACCGCTCTGATAAGTAATCCCCCAATCGCGTCGCATTTGAATTTGTCGTTCCGGCGTCACGGTAAAAAAATCTTCGCTATTAATAAGAATTTGACCCGCAGACGGCTTTTGCAAACCGATCATGTGTTTTAGCAAGGTGCTTTTACCGCAACCACTGCCGCCCATGATGACGAATACGTCGCCACGATTAATCGAAAAATTCAGATCGTGCTGAATCAAGCGATCGCCGTAACGCAAGGTGACGTTGCGCACTTCGATATGCACGTCGGGCGCGGAATTAGATATGGAGTTTGTCATACAGAATATTCAATGCCGCATCGGCGACGACCAGATAAACGATGGCATGTACCACCGCGCGCGTTGTTGCATTGCCTACCGCTGCCGAACTGCGGCCGCTTTGTAATCCGGCCTGGCAGCCCGCTGCGGCAATTAAACCGGCGAACACAATACTCTTAAAAACGCCGGTCGCGACGTCACCGAAATCGACCGCGCTGCGCGCTTGATTAATGAACATCGTGCTCGTCACATCCATGCCGGTGGCAACCAAGCCGCCGCCGATCAAGCCGAGCACGTCGGCAAAAATACACAGCAATGGCATCACCGCGACGAGTGCGAGCAAGCGTGGCAGCACCAGATATTCAATCGGTGAAATACCGAGCGTGGTAATCGCGTCGATTTCTTCATTGGCCTGCATCGCACCGAGTTGCGCGGCATATGCGGCGCCGGTGCGTCCGGCCATAATCACGGCTGTCATCAACGCGCCCATCTCGCGCACCGTACCGACGGCCACCAGATTCGCGACATACACTTCAGCCCCAAACTGCCGTAATTGCACTGAACCCAAATAGGCGAGAATCATTCCGACCAGCACGCTAATCAGTGCGACGATACCTATCGCGCGCGGGCCGCATTGTTCGATGAAATAAAAAACATCGCGTAATCGTGTATTCGCTTTTCCACGTAGCAAATTCAGCAACGCCAGCACAATGGCGCCGACAAAACCGAGAAAGTCGAGCAGGTCGCGATACACGCGGGTAAATACGGCGTGCAATTGCTGCAACAGCGATAGTTTGGCGGTGTCGGTCTCGGCTAATGGTTTAACGGCAGTCGCGACTTCGAGTAATTTGCGAATGCCATCCGGCAACGCACTGATGTCGAGATTGATCGAATGTTCCGCGCCATAACGTGTGAGCTGAAACAGTCGCACCATACATTGGCTGTCCCAATCAAATTCGTCGTCGGTAACAATTCGCCAATCTTGGCTTCGGGTTTGCAACAAAGCATCTAGAATCTGTGTGAAGCTGGGGATTGCGGTCGTAGCCCGCCACGCCCCATGCAAGTGCAATAGCGCGCGTGAGCCTTCGACATCGACAGTGAATGATGGCGCACTGGGGGGTGAATCGACGGCGCTGACCACTTCCATATCGCGATGTCCTGTGTATAGCAAGAGTGCAGGATGTTATAGCAAGAGTAAGCATGGCTGTAGCAAAAGCGATTGTAGCAAGGGCAATACTGGGCGAGAGCGTATCTTGCCATTGCGCGAGGAACTGCGCGAGCGCTTTGCCATCTTACAAACAGGGCATGTAAAAATTGCTCTCAATAAAGGAAGCTCCGGGATTTTCTATGAAGAAAATTACTGGCGTCATCTGTTATTTGTTCGCGATTATTGCGGTGGCTGATGAAGTTGCTCCTGCCGCATCGTCATCCTCGCGGGAAGAAAAAAGCTGGTTCGAAAAGTATTATCCCTACGAGCGCAAGGTGTTCGGTTGGGTTGACAATACTGCGCGTAGCGTCGATAGCTTTTTCGGTAGTGACGATGCTTGGCGCGTCGACAATGAATCGTGGTTGCGCGTGACCAATGACCTGAGCTGGGAACAACACGAAGGCACCAGCACCAGCATTCGCCCGCGCTTGAAACTCGATTTACCCACCGCCAGCAAACGTCTGCATCTTCTCATCGAAAATGACTCGCCCGAGCAGCGCACTGCTGCCGAGGAAGCTGTACCTTCATTGCGCAATACTGACAATGAACGCACCACCGTGTTTGGTCTCGGCGCCGACATGGATAAGTGGGCGCCGGCGTGGAAAAAACAATTGCAGGCCGGCGTTCAGGTGCGGTTGCCGCTCGATCCGTATGTGCGCTTTATTGCGAAGCGCAATTGGCAACTTGCAGGTCCCTGGGAAATGAATTCGTACAATCGCTTTGCTTGGTTCGAGCATCAGGGTTATTCGTGGAAAAGCGAGTTGAAGGTGGGCGAGCCGTTGGCACCGCGCTGGCGCTTGGATTACGTGACGGATTTGAGCTGGCGTGAAGATCACGATTATTTACAGTTCGCCGAGAGCGCGAACTTTACCCATATTCTGAGTGAGCACAGTGCGATCAGCTACGCCGCTGGGGTTGCCGGCACTGGCTTTAATGGACCGCAAATCAGTTCGTATTTTTTAGTCGCCAATTATCGTCGTGATTTATATCGCCGTATCGTGTATTTCAATGTGTTGCCGGAGTTCAGCTTTCCGCGCGAATACGATTTCAATCCGCATTGGGCGATTACGTTACGACTGGAGTTGTACTTTCAGAAAATGGTGGATGGTTATTGATGAGTGGGGAAATGGCGAACGCGACGCGTCCGCCAGCGGTATTTAAATTTTACGATAACGACTGAAGCCGAATAAGCCCAGCATTCCAGCCATCAGCAACCACAGTGGAGAGGGCTCCGGAACCGAAGCGACTGGTTTGATATCGCCGCCAAAGAATTGCACGATGCGCTCGTTGTGGTTGGCGTCTGCAAATATCAGATTAAGCCCAGTATTCAGCGGACCGTTTGTCAACGTCGCTGGTAACGACTGATCAATGAGATAGTCATTAAAGCCAATGCTGAAGATGTTTGATGACGTCAATGTATAGCCATTGAGTTCAAAGCCACTGAATCCAGTTCCCACCACGTCGCCATTGATAGTGCCGGCGATGTTAAAGACGCCATCCAAAAACGTCGCGTCGCCGACGTTCGAATTGCCGACAATTGTGGTGCCGGTGTCGGCGGAAAAAGAATAGCCGTCGATACTGCCGGAAATATTACTGGTGCTATTGGCATAGATGCTCAATAAACCGAAGGGCTGTAAGCCACCGCTATCGACCTGATTCGATAGAAATGCTGGAGTGCTGCTGTCATAAAAGAAGTTGGCATTAATAACGGTGCCATCGGTAAACAAATAATCCGAAACTAACGAAAGGTCGGTTGCATTAACTTCGGCAAAGTGGGTGCCTACAAATTCATATTTCACCGGCGTCGCATTCACGAAGCTGGCGGCAGATAGAACGGCAGCGGCAAGGAATAAGTGTTTGGGTTTCATTTAAATGACATCCTGTAATTTATCGGAAGAGGTTTTCCGTAATGAATTGTATTTGTTGTCCAGCGTCACATTTATTGGGCATTGCGAGGATGACGATGTTGCGCCAATGCTAATGGATGGATGGACAGCCGCGCAATCGTCGAAGATTTTGACAGTTATCGCGGCGCCTCAGTAATTCGTTAAGTGCTGATAATCAGCCGCAGCCCCTGTAATTGCAGTGCAGCATGCGCGATCGCCGCCAAGCCTTGTTCGCGTTGTGCTTGAAAAAATGCAATTTCATCGACACGAATGGCTGGATTTACTTTCGCCAAGGCGGTGAGCCGGTCGATTTCTTCACCGAGATTTTGCGTGAGCGCGGTTTGACCGTGATCGCGTAATGCAGGCAGTTGCGCCGCCGCATATTTCACAGCGAATTCCTGCATTTCAGCAATATCGTTGCGTACCTGCGCGATGATGGCCGGCGCGGTGTTACGCGGTACGCCGCTGCACAGCGTATTTAGTTTTTCGTGCGACAGCACCGCACTCAAATTTTTGCCGCTGCGGTCGACCAGAATGCGCACCGGCGTTGCCGGTAAAAAGCGCTCAACTTGCAACTGCCGCGGTGCCGGGCAGGTGACACAGTAGACGGCTTCCAGCAGCAGCGTACCGGGCGGCAAGCCTTTAATAGTGATGCTGGCGACGGTGGCATTGCCATATTCGGCGCCGACAATCATTTCCATCACGCCGCGCACCATCGGATGCTCCCAATTCAGGAGCTCCATGTCGTCGCGCTGCAAGGCCTGTTGTCGATCGAAGGTTGCGGTCAGTCCTTCTTCGGTTAATTCCGGAAAATGACTGACGAGCATTTGCTCGGAAGGACGTACCACCACCGCCAGCTCGGAATGCGATTCCCAATCGACACCGAAGTTGTCCCAGATGCGTTGCATGTACGGTTGCAGCAGATCGTTGTGTTCGTGCGCGATAATTTCATCGATTAACGTGTGTGCAATTTCAGGATTGCACGAATTTAATTCCAGCAAGGCATCGCGGCCTTGTTGCAACGCGGCACGCACGCGTTCGGTTTCTGCGAAGGTATCGGCGATCAGTGCGTCGAGTTGTGAATCACGCTGTTGCAATTGCTGCTGCAGGCGCTCGGCGAATTGTTCATACACCGTATAGCCGGCGGCGAAGCTACGGCGAAATACATCGAGCCCTTCGTGGTACCAGCGCCACAACACTTCCTGCGCCGAGCCGATGAAATACGGCACATGGATATCGATGTGCGGACCCTGCCCGATACGATCGAGACGACCGATGCGCTGTTCGAGCAGATCTGGATTCAACGGTAAATCGAACAGCGCCAAATGCTGGGCGAATTGGAAATTGCGCCCCTCGCTGCCAATTTCCGAACACACCAGCGTTTGCGCGCCGAGATCGTCATCGGCGAACCAGGCGGCCGCGCGATCGCGCTCGATCAAGGTTAGCCCTTCATGAAACGCCGCACTGCGAATACCGGCGCGCAAATGCAGATGTTGTTCGAGTGCGATCGCGGTTTCGGCGGTGGCGCAAATCACCAGCACCTTGGCCGGGCGCAGCGTCTTCAATAATTTTTCGAGCCATTCGACGCGGCCATCGTGTTTCAGCCATTGCGCTTCGGCGTAATTGCGCTCGGGATATAGCTCGCCCTGCGCATCGCTATAAATTTCCGGCAGCGGTAGCGGCACCGGGTGCACGCAGCGCTCGGGAAAGCCTTTGATCGCCGCGCGCGTATTGCGAAACAGCACGCGACCGGTGCCGTGGCGATCGAGCAATTGACGAATTAATGTCGCGCTGTCGCTGGCATCCACGTCGGCGCCCAGGTAGGTCCGCAGTTGCGGCAGCGATTCATCAATGGCTGCGGAATTTTGCAGCAACTGCTGCACCAGCGCATTGATGGTGGGATAGTCCTCGGCTTCGGCTTTGAATTGGGCGAGGTCATGAAAGCGCGCCGGATCGAGCAGGCGCAGACGCGCAAAATGGCTATCGATGCCAGCCTGTTCCGGCGTGGCGGTGAGCAAAATCAGGCCGGCGCTGCGCATGGCGAGCTGCTCGACGCCGCGATATTCCACGCTCGGGCTTTGTTCGGACCAATGCAGATGATGCGCTTCATCGACCAGCAGTAAATCCCACGATGCAGCGAGCGCCTGCGCCAACACCTCGGGCGAGCGCGTCAGCCAATCGACATCGCACAGCACCAATTGCTCGCCTTCGAACGGATTTTCATCACTGTGCTCGGCAATTGCCTCAATGCGCTCGGCATCGAACAGCGCGAAGCGCAGATTGAAACGGCGCAGCATTTCCACCAGCCACTGATGCTGCAGGTTGGTCGGCACCAAAATCAATACGCGTTGCGCGCGGCCAGCGAGCAATTGCTGATGAATGATCAGGCCGGCTTCGATGGTTTTGCCGAGGCCGACTTCATCGGCAAGCAGCACTCGCGGGGCGTGTCGCTGCGCGACTTGATGCGCGATATAAATCTGATGTGGCAGTAGGCTGGTGCGCGCGCCGAGCAGGCCGCTGACCGGTGCTTGTTGCAGGCGCTGCTGATGCAGCAGGGTTTCGATCCGCAGTGCGAACAAGGCATTGCTATCGCACTGACCGCTGCTGAGGCGCTGTTGCGGCGCGTTCAACTGGAGGCGGGCACTCAGTTGCAATTCGCTAACGGTCTGCTCGCTGCCGTCGTCAGCGGTGCCGGTATAAAACAGCAAGCCGCGCACATCATCGATAGCGGTGACGGTGAGTTCCTGCTCGTCGCGAATACGAATGGTGTCGCCGACGCGATAACTCACTCGGCTCAGCGGTGCGTTATCGAGCGAATAGGTGCGCTCCTCTTCGACGGCGGGGAATGCAACCGTGACGCGGCGTATTTCGATAGCGATGATAACGCCGAGCCCGAGTTGCGGATCGGCATGGCTGAGCCAGCGTTGTCCGATGACAAAACTCATACGACTTAATTGAACCTTGGACAAACGAAAGGGTTGCGTAAAGCGGCCAATGCAATTGCACGCCTGCGCAAATGGGCGCGCATTCTAGCACAGGGTTTTGCGGCGGCTGGGAGTGCGGCGTTGATCTGATAAAAATGCAACGCCGCCCGCTATAACGACAATTTACTGAGAGGTGGTTGCGGTGTTATCGACCGGCTTGGCGGTGCATTGATAACCCCAGCCTTTTTGCTTCTCGATGAAATCCGCCGCGTGCGGTGCACAATATTCGGCACGCGGTGAACTCCACAGGGTTTTGGTTTCGCCACCCTTGGTGTACCGTACTTCGCAACCAGAGTCGGTGCTGGTGAGATCAATAATACGTTCGCTGTTATTCAGCGTGCATACGGTAGTTTCGTTGGCAAACAGCACAGTGGCAGCGGGCAATAAAAGCAGGGGCAACAGTTTTTTCATCGAACGTCCTCCAGTTTGACGGGTATGTCTGCAGTGAATTTCTTCAAAGCTGGAGCGAGGATAGCGATGGATAACGCCGACGGCAATCGCTGGTGGATTTACATCATCAGCTGTGACGATGACCGGCTATATACCGGCATTACGACGGATTTACAGCGGCGCTGGTTGGAGCACAGCGGGCGACGCAAAGGGGCGAAATTCTTTCGCGGGCGTAAGCCCTCGCAGCTGGTTTACGTTGAGAGCGCTCACGATAGAGCTTCCGCATCGCGCCGCGAGGCGATAATAAAAAAATTGCCCCGCACTGCAAAACTGAAGCTATTGGACGCACCACTCAACGAACTGCACACCTTGGATCGCGCGCTGTTACCAGCCGCGCCTGATTAAACAAATACCGCACATCCGTGTGCGGCCAAACCTTGCTGTTGAACTCTTTAACTTGCTGCTAAAAATTGACGCTGATCGAGCCGTGAAAGTCGTCGTCGTAGTAACCACGTGCCGGGCGCTCGTAATACACAGGGAGCGAATAGTAGACCGGACGCGAGTAATACACGTCGCGGTAATCGCGGTCATAGCGGTGCCAATGATCACGGTGTGCCCACCGGTCGTCATCGCAGCGGCGGTATTCGCGGTGATTGTCCCAGCCACGATGGCGGCCGTTGTCATGCCAGCCGCCGTGGTCTCCGGCATGAGCCGCATTGCCAGCCAGCAAACATGCGGCGGTGATAGCGCTTAACCAGAGTTTGTTCATGCTCGTATCCTCATGCGTTCTTGTATCGGCCGTTTGGCGACCTTGGGTGTAAGAGTAGAGTTCGCGGGCTGAACCTTTCCTGAACATCAAAAATTCTTTATGCGAGCGTGCGCCGCCCCCAAATTCACGGGTCTGCTCTGCTCGGAATGCTCGCAGCCGTCGTGTATGCTCCGCGGCCTCGGCCGTTTGTCGTGGTTCCGAATACGAAGTCTCTGGTTATCTGGACGCCCATTTATGCTCAGCTATCGTCACGCCTTTCACGCCGGGAATCATGCCGACGTGCTCAAGCACATTGTGCTTGCGCTGTGTCTTGACTATTTGAAGCAGAAAGAAAAACCGATCTGGTACATCGACACGCATGCTGGCGCCGGTTGCTATGCGCTGACCAGTAGCGAGGCGCGTAAAAACGCCGAGCACGACACAGGCATCACGCCATTGCTTGCGGCGCGCGCTGCATTGCCATTATTGCTAGCGCCGTTTTGGGAAGTCATCGATCAGCTGCACAGCAATGATCAATCGCAGCTTTATCCGGGTTCACCGTTATTCGCCGCCCAGCTGCTGCGTGCGCAGGATCGCTTGCGTCTGTTCGAAATGCATCCGCAAGATGCGCCGTTATTGCAACAGCAATTTGTCCGCGATCGTCGTGTGGTAGTCGCGTCGAGCGATGGCTTTGCCGGAATGAAAGCACTATTACCGCCGCCGTCGCGTCGCGGCTTGGTGTTGATCGATCCGCCGTACGAATTAAAGGAAGATTACCGACGCGTCGTGACAGCACTGCAGCAAGCGCTGAGTCGTTTTTCGACCGGCACGTATGCCGTTTGGTATCCCTTGCTGAACAGGACTGACACGCCGCACATGGCTGAATTGCTGAACACGCTGCAGGTATCGTCGCTGCGTGTGGAGCTGAATGTCAGAGCGCCGGAAAAAGATTTCGGTATGTACGGCAGCGGAATGTTCATTATTAATCCGCCATGGTTATTGCACGATCAGCTGAAGGTATTGATGCCGCAGTTGCAGATGCTGCTGGCAAAAAGCGGCGCGCCCGATTTTATCTTGCAATATTCGCCCGCTATTGCTTAAGGGAATTTTGTTTCCGTCTCGGTCAAGATGGTCGAATTGCTCGTCGATAAAATACCGCCAATAAAAAAAGGCCGCACAGGCGGCCTGGAAGTTTCCGCTGGGGTGCGGAATGGGGATTACTTCACCGGCGTCGAATGATCGTGCTCGCTGTGTTCGTCTTCGTCGCCCGGCATGCCAGGGCCCATCTGCCCCATGTGTTGGCGATGTTTTTCGTGCATCGCATCGAGCGCTTGCAACTGCTTCGGTGTCAATACACCAGCCAGTTGCGAATGTGTTTGCTCGTGCAGTTTTTTCATATCGGCACGATATGCTTCGAATTGCGGTTCATATTTTTCATGCAACGTTTTGCGTTGTTGCTGAGCATCATCGAGAACTTTTTTTACCTTCGCTGTTTGCGCATCATCGAGCTGCAGCAGCTTTTGCAATTCGGCTGCTTTCGGCGGCTCCATGTGGTGAGGCGGTTGCGCATTCGCCAGGGCGACAGCACTAAATAAAACACAGGTCAGCAATACACGTTTCATGAGTGTTCTCCTCGAACGTTGATTCTTATGACCAGAATAGGTTTCGATCGTGCAACAAATAAGTAGGGATTGCGCAATGATGATGGAGCCGCCGCTGCGCTAGCTTTTTATCTCCGGTTCATAGCGATAGCCCGCGCCGTAAACCGATTGGATAAATTCCTGCTGCGGCCACGTTTCGGCGAGTTTTTTGCGCAGCTTTTTAATATGGCTATCGATGGTGCGATCGCTGACGATACGGTGATCGGTATACATATATGACATCAAATGATCGCGCGAAAAAATTCTGCCCGGCTCGCTGACCAAGCGCTTCAGCAATTGAAACTCCACTGCTGTCAGCGCGACCGCACCTTGCTCGAATTGCACCTCTAGGCGCTTGTCGTCGAGCGTCAGTGCTGTCGCCAACGTGTTCGTTTCGCCGCGTGCGCGCCGCAGCACGGCTTTTACGCGCGAGACCACTTCGCGCGGACTGAACGGTTTGCAGATGTAATCGTCGGCGCCGAGCTCAAGGCCGAGCAGACGATCGACTTCTTCGATGCGTGCGGTCACCATCAAAATCGGCACATCGGAGAAACTGCGTATTTCTTTGCACAGACTGATGCCGTCGCGCCCCGGCAGCATGATGTCGAGCAATATCGCGGCCGGTTGCAGCTGCTTGATGATATCGATCACCCGCAGGCCATCGTTGACGCAATGCGGTTCGAATTCGGCCTGACGTAAATAATCCGCGAGCAAGCTGGCGAGTTTCGGTTCGTCTTCAACGATCAGAATGCTATTCGTCATGGCATTTACCGCTGCTGTTATTGATACGGAAGGTGGACGCGAATGGCGAGTCCGCCGAGTGTAGAGGCGGTGGCGGCGATGCTGCCCTGATGCGCGGCGACGATACGCTGGCAAATTGCTAAGCCGAGCCCCGAGCCGCCAGTGGCGCGATTACGCGAATCTTCGACCCGAAATAAATGATCGAATAATTTCGGCAGCGCGGCGGTCGGCACACCGGGCGCGCTGTCCTCGATCACCAATTCGACGCCATCATCACGCCGCATAAGTTGCACGCGAACCTGCCCGCCGGCGTGGGTGTATTTGCGACTGTTGTCGAGCAGATTATCGAGCAATTGTCGCAGTCGATCTTCATCGCCGAATAATTCAACTTCTTCAGTCGGAATTTGCGCCACAAGCTGCAGCCCGGCTTCGGCAAAACGATGTTGATGCGCCTGGCATTGTTCGCGCACCAGCTCGGCGATGTCGCATTCGCTTTTGCGATATTGCAGACCGCCGATATCGGCAGTAGTGAGCGCGTGCAAATCGTCGACCAGCCGACTTAAGTGCTGCACCTCTTGCTGTAGCGATTGCAGACGGGCCTGATCGGCAGGCCGCACGCCATCGAGAATGGCATCGATCTCGCCGCGCAGAATCGCCAAAGGCGTGCGCAATTCATGCGAAATATCGGCGAGCCAGCGCTTGCGGCTGCTGTCGTTCGCCGCCAGCGTCAATGCGAGTTCGTTGAAATCGCGCGCGAGTGCACCGAGTTCATCGCTGCGCGCACTTGGCAGCGCGACCTGATAATTACCGTGCGTCAGCTCATGCGTTCCGGTCGCCAATTGCTTGATCGGTTTCACCAAATGGCGTGCGAGTGGCAGTGCCATCAACGCGGCCACAGCGAGCAGCACCGTACCGATCAGCAGCAGTGTCGAGCGTTGTCGTCGCAGAAATTGCTCTTCAAAACCGGCGCGAATTTCGCTGAGCTGCGGCACCAAGAGCCAGCCCACGGTTTGTTCTCCGGCCACCACAGGTATCGCGGTGGTCGGCGGTGGTGGCGGCATGCCGGCCACTAATTCGCGACGCGCGTCGAGCAGCGCGAGCGGGGGTGGCGGACGCAGCATTTGCGGACGATTCGACAGCGGCTGGCGTGTTTCGAGCGCATTGAAGATCAGATGCCGAAACAGGCGCGGATCGATGCGCAATGGTTCCCATGTACCGGTTTCGCGATAAAACTCCGCCAGCTCCTCGGCAACTTCCTGGGCGCGCTGCACCTGCCGATTATTGACGTAGTCGAGCAGCCCGCGCGCAAAACTCCATTGCGCCAGCAGCATGACGGTGGCGACCAGCAGCAGGCTGGCGCCGAGAATCGCGAGAAATATTTTCGATTGAATGCGCAAGGAGGGATCGCCGTGGAAACGTGGCGGTTAGCGTAGCGCTGATGTTGTAACTGCCGCCATGAGCGTCGGCAGTTATTCATGGTTTTTCCACAATCGCCGCGTCGGCGCTCGTTGACGTTGTTGTGAGCGGATTGCGCGGAATAAAAAAGGGCGCCGAAGCGCCCTCGACCATACGATCGACTAATCAACCATAAGTGCAGAGATACGCGGTGTCCTGCTTAATCTGCAATTGAAATTTCTGATTTGCCGCCACTTCAAACGAAGCGCCTTGCGCGAAGGTTTGCCACGTTTCGCTGCCCGGCAGTTTTACCGTCAGCGCACCGCTGATCACGGTCATTACTTCGCGTTGGCTAGTGCCGAATTCATAATCGCCCGGTGCCATAACGCCGACCGTTGCGGGCAATTGCTCGCCCTGAAACGCGATCGATTTTACTTTGCCGTCGAAATATTCGTTCACTTTGAACATTGCATTGCTCCTTAATTACGATTGGCTTAGCTCTTCAGCGCCAGGCGTTTACGCGGCGTGGCATCGCCCGTTTTACGCGGCTCGCGCGGGGTACGGGTTTCGCGTTTTTCACGCGGGGGACGGGCGTCCTCGGTTTCGCGACGCTTGCCGTAAGCGCTGCGACCCTCGTTCGCGGTAAACGGCGCGATGTTCATCATGTGGCCGCGAATGCGCACATTCTTCAGCTGCTGAAAAATGTCGCCCGGCATGCCCTGCGGCAAATCGACCGTGCTGAAATCATCGAACAATTGGATGCGTCCGATGTTCGCGCTGTCGATACCAGCTTCGTTGGCGATGGCGCCGACGATGTCGCTGACGCGAATTTCCTGGCCGCGCCCGACCGCGATGCGGTAGCGGTCCATCGGCACATCGCTGCGCTCTTTTCTGGCCGGGCGTTCGCCGCTGCGCTCAGGGCGCGGGCTGCGTTCGCTGCGCTCATCGCTGCGGGGACGCGGCGCGCGGTCCGCAGCCACTGGCGCCGGTGCAGGTGGCAATTTCGCGTTCAAACCTTGTTGATCGGCGAGCAGGGCGAGCATGCCAGCAGCCAGTTCGGTCACGGTCAGGCCGAGTTCGTTGTGTAATTCTTCGAGTGCGCTCTGCCATGAGGCGGCATCGGCGTGGCCGAGTTTTTCCGCCAGCGTCTGCTTGAAGCGCTCGCTGCGGCGTTGTTTCACTTCTTCGTCGGTCGGCAATTCGAGAGTTTGCAGCGGTTGACGCGTGAAGCGTTCCAGCGTCTGCACCGCACGGCGATCGCGCGGATCGGCAAGCAATACCGCTTTACCACTACGACCGGCACGACCGGTACGGCCGATGCGATGCACATAGGTATCGTTTTCGTGCGGCAGGTCGTAGTTGATGACGAGGCTGATGCGCTCGACATCGAGGCCGCGCGCCGCGACGTCGGTTGCGACCAGAATGTCGATCTTGCCGGCTTTCAGCAGTGTGATCGTCTGTTCGCGTTGGGTCTGATTCATGTCGCCGTTGATGGCCTGCGCGGCGTGGCCGCAATTCGACAGGTGCTCGGCGAGTTCGGAGGTGCTTTCACGGGTGCGGGTGAAAATGATCGCGGCATCGAATTCTTCGGCAGCGAGCAGGCGGGCCACCGCGAGCGGTTTGTCGCGCTGACGCGCCCATATCACGTACTGGGCAATATTCGCCACGGTGGCGGTGGCGGCCGGAATCACGATGCGCTCGGGATCGCGCAGGTAGCGGTCGGCAATATTTTTGATACGCGGCGGCATCGTCGCCGAGAACAGCGCGGTCTGCTGCTTGCCGCCGGTGTGCGCGAGAATCGCTTCGACATCGTCGATAAAGCCCATGCGCAGCATTTCGTCGGCTTCGTCCATCACCACGCAGCGCAATGCGCTGAGGTCGAGACTCTTGCGATTCAAATGATCGAGCAGACGACCCGGGGTGCCGACGACGATCTGGACGCCGCGCTTCAGCGCCTGCAGTTGATCGCGCATCGATTGGCCGCCATACACCGCGAGTACGCGGCATTGGCCGATGTTCTGGCTATAGGTTTCGAACGCGGCTGCAACCTGCATCGCCAATTCGCGTGTAGGTGCCAGCACCAACGCCTGCGGTTTGGCGGTGGTGTTATCCATCGTCGCCAGAATCGGCAGTGCGAACGCAGCGGTTTTACCGGTGCCGGTTTGCGCTTGGCCGATCAGATCGCGGCCGGAAATCAATACCGGAATGGCTTGCGATTGAATCGGAGAGGGTTTTTGGTAGCCGAGGGTGGCCAGGGTGGAAATCAAAGTCTCGGGCAGGCCGAGACCGGAAAAATCGGTCGGTTCGCTCATGATGCTCACTTGCTTGGGCGCCACACTATGCCCAGGCCCCATGCAGTGGACAATCGGTAGCGACGATTAGGAGGCGCGCATTCTATACACAACTGGCTCGTTTGGCGACCGTGGAGTTGTACCTATGACCATAATCTGGAAGCACTGCCTAAGCTGGTTGCGCCGAACTGGGATGTTTTTCTTTCGGGGCAACGTGGCGATGTAGTGATGGCTCGGGGTGTTCGTCCCTCGGAGTAACCGGCGAGATCTCCGTGGGAATCCTGCGCCGAAGCTTCGATAACCCGCGCTTTCTGCCCCGAAAAAAAACATCCCAGTTCGGCGCTCATGGCACCCAAGTTCGTGCCATGAATATTGAAAAACACTCAAGCCGCAGATTGTTCGGAGGCATTCGCATGCACATCCAACGGCATACGAATCGTCACAACGAGGCCATTGTCTTTATCGAGCTCGATTTCCGCGCCATGCACTTTGCAGACGGCGGCAACGAGGCTGAGGCCAAGCCCCGTGCCTTTTTGACTGCGATGTTTTTCCAGGCGATAAAAACGTTTGAACACATTTTTATATTCACCGCTGGGAATGCCGGGCCCGGTGTCGCGAATCTGCAGTACGACGTGATGCTCGCTGCGCTGCAATGCAATAACCACGCTGCCGCCTTCGGGGGTGTATTTATACGCGTTGTCGAGCAAATTGCTGACCGCCTGCAGCCACAATTCGCGATCGCCGTAGACCGGAAATTGCAGCGTCGTTGGCTCGATATGAAAATGAATATTTTTATCGGCAAACACCAACTCATAAATATCGCGTGTCTGCGCCAGCACCACATTGAAATCGAAATGAATGAAAGCCTGACGCCGCGTGCCCTGTTCGAGTTGTGCGATACGCAGCAGAGCGTTGAAGGCGCCGAGCACCAGATCGGCTTCAGCGATTACCGCGTCGATCGCCTCATCGCTGCGATCGGAAATACTGAGCAGCAATTCGAGCTGCCCGCGCAGACGTGCCAGCGGCGTTTTCAAATCGTGCGCGATCGCATCGGACACCTCGCGCACGCCTTCCATCAATTGTCCGATTTGATCGAGCATGTGATTGATCGCGGCGCCGATGCGATCGATATCGTCGTTGCGGTTACTCAATTGCACGCGCTGCTTCAAATCGCCGGCGGCAACGCGATCGCACACCTGATGAATCAACCGCAGGCGATGCAACATGCGCAGCGTGACAGTCAACGCCAGTAATAATGAGGCGGCCGCTGTCAGCAACAGACCGCCGATGCGCAGCCGATCGAGTGTGCGGATTGTGCGCAGATAGCTATCGAACGGCACGCCATAAATCAATTTGCCGCCATCGGTAAGCGTTTGCTCGGTGACGAGACAGGTATTGGCATCGTTGATGTCGTTTTCAGTCTGCCAGCGATGCCCGGTAAACGGCGCGGTGAAATAACTGCCGTAACGAAATTCCGGCGCTTGCGAGTGATTGATATTGGCAAGTTGCAGCTCGCCATCGGAATCGATCAGTGCGACGCAATCCTGCAGATCGGCGACTTCCACCGCGAGTTTGCGATACAGCCAGCTAGTGACGCCAGCGTGCTGCGGTAATTGTTTTGGCCAGCCGGCTAATTGCCGCTCGATTTTATAATTGATGCTTTGACCGACATTGCCGACTAGCGCGCGCAAGGTGAGATCGTAAAGTCCGAGCACAACCAGGGAATTCAACAGCCACATGCTGAGCCCGGTGATGAGGGCGATGCGCAGCGACGAGCTGTGCCACCAATGGCGCGGCTCAATCGGCGCGGAGGACATAGCCTTCACCTCTAACGGTTTGAATTAGGCGCACGGTGAAGCCCTTATCGATTTTGCCGCGCAGCCGACTCATGTGCACTTCGACGACATTGGTCTGCGGATCGAAACTCAGATTCCACACATGCTCGAGCAGCATATTGCGCGTCACCACGCGATCGGCGTTACGCATTAAATATTCGAGCAGACGATATTCGAGCGGCCACAATTCGATTATTTGCTCGCCGCGCTTGACCTGATGCGAAATTAAATCGAGGTGCAAGTCGGCGATTTGTAAAGTTGTCGCTTCCGATTTGGTATCGCGGCGATGCAGCGCTTCAACGCGCGCGGCCAGCTCGACGAACGAGAACGGCTTCGCGAGATAATCGTCGGCGCCGTGTTGCAGGCCGCTAACGCGATGATCGACATCGCCGAGCGCGCTCAACATCAATACCGGCGTGGTTTGCCCGCCTGCGCGCAGCGCTTTCAACACTTCGATACCATCGAGCTCCGGCAGCATGCGATCGAGAATAATCACGTCGAATGGCGCCTGCGCCATCTCGAGACCGGCGACACCATCGGCGGCGGTTTCGACAGTATGATCGGCGCGCGTCAATCCCTGAATCAGGAAGTCGCGCATCTCGGGGTCGTCTTCGATCACCAGAATTTTCATCGCCAAGCCATCATGTTTTCGCCAAAATGCAGAGGATAGACCAAAATTCAAACGCGACGCGAACCGCTGCGTGCGCCATTCACGAGGCTTTGTGTTGGATATCGCTGTCGAAGCGCAGGTAATTGCCGATCAGCTGCAGCAGCAGGGCTGGTGTCAGCGCCCGCAGTTTCTCACTGCGGAGCTGGCAACGGCGCTGCGTAGTGATCTGCTACAGAGGCGCGCGCACTTTGCGCTCGCAGCAATCGGGCGCACGACCGAGCGTCAACAGCAATTGCGCGAACGCAGCGACTATACGCTGTGGCTCGATGGCAGCGGTGCGGCGCAACGCGATTTTTTGGTTTTAACCGATCACATTCGGCGCGCGCTGAATCGGCAATTATTTCTTGGCTTAAGCGATTACGAAGCGCATTACGCGCATTACGCCCCCGGTGCTTTTTATCGTCGCCATGTCGATGCGTTTCGCACACAGCGCTCGCAGTTGCCGCAGCGCATTTTATCGAGTGTGTTTTATCTGAACGAAAACTGGCAGCCGGGCGATGGCGGTGAGCTGGTGGCGTGGCGCGAGGAAGAAGAAATCGCGCGCATTGTCCCCAGCAACGGCACTGCGATTTTTTTTCTCAGTACTGAGATAGCGCACGAAGTATTACCGAGCCGGATCGATCGTTACAGCATCGCCGGCTGGTTTCGTAGCGCGGCGACCGCTTGATGCAGCCGCACGATCCGGGTAATTCACGCAGTTCATTTAACTCTCACAATCCGCTCGTGCCATTGGTACTGCAGTTATTGCGTGAGCGGCCCGATGGCTGCAGTGAATACGAATTGCTGAAGCGCGTAGAGAATGACGGCGACCATTTCAGTACGCTCAGCGACGATAGCCAGCTCGCGCTATTTCAAAAGCATTTTCTCGTGATGAATGCGCTGTATCGGCTACAGCAATTGCTGTGGGATGACGAGCACTTGTGGCTGCAGATTTCACCGCTGCGCATTGCGTTAAGCGCAATCGAATCGATCGGCGAAGAAAAAAATATTGCGCCGAGCGGTGGCCACGCGCTGTGCGATTACTATCTCGATTGGAACAATTTTGCGACTGCCGATAGCGATTCGGTAGCGGCATTGCTAGGAAATTTCTGGCAGCGTTTTTATGCGCAGGACGAGCAGGGTAATGCGCTAAAAATTCTCGAGTTGGATACCGGCGCCGATTGGTTGACGATCAAACAGCAATATCGTCGCCTCGCGGCGCGTGCGCATCCCGATCGCGGTGGGGATAACGCACAATTTTTGGCGATTCGCGAGGCGTATGAAATTTTGCGTGTTTGGCGCTGTCCGCCATCGCTTTCGTCGCAGAAGCGAGAGGAATGAAGTTCGCCATTTTTTATGAAGTGCGTGAGGTGAAGACATGCCGGTGATATTGCAGAGCACTATTCTGCTGATTTTTTCGAATATTTTTATGACCTTCGCGTGGTATGCGCATTTACGCAACCTGCACGAAAAACCATGGTGGATCGCCGCATTCGCGAGTTGGGGCATCGCCTTATTCGAATATTTATTGCAGGTGCCGGCGAACCGTATCGGCTACACCGCGATGAATTTAGCGCAGCTGAAAATTCTCCAGGAAGTGATCACGCTGTCGGTGTTCGTACCGTTCGCGGTGTTTTATATGAAGCAATCGTTTCGCTGGGATTTTGTCTGGGCCGGGTTGTGTTTGATGGGCGCGGTGTATTTCATGTTTCGCCAGGCCCCGGCCTGAGTGCGGCGTCACTGAGTACTGCTACTGGGGTGCGGCGCTCGGCGTTGCGGTGCTGGGTGTTTCAATCTGCTGCTCGGGAAGCAACAAACCACCGCCGCTATCGATGAGGTGGTTGCTGTCGAGCCCCTGTCTGCCGAGCAGCGCTTCTTCAACATTTTTCTTCAATACCAGAATGGCGATGCGACGATTGATCGGATCGGTCGGAGCTTCGGGTTTATACGGCGCCGCTGCGCCCATGCCCTGCACCGTAACGAATTTATCCTCGGGATAGCCGCCGTTCATCATCGCGCGTCGCGCGGCATTGGCGCGATCCGCCGACAGTTCCCAGTTCGAATAGGCCGAGCCAGCGCCATACGAGACAGCATCGGTATGGCCGGTCACTGAAATTCGATTCGGCACGCTATTCAGCAGCGGCGCCAGCGCTTCGAGCACGTCCAGCGAATAACCTTTCAAGCGGGCGCTGCCGCTGTCGAACATCGGTCGCTGTTCCTTATCGACAATTTGCACGCGCAAACCAAGGCCGGTGTAATCGATGATGATTTGATCGCGCAATTCGCGCAGCGCCGAATCGGCTTTGTTCAACTCCGCTTCCAGTTGCTCTTTTAGTTTCTGCAGGTTTTCTTTTTCTTCCTGCTCGTACTGTTCGCGCATTTGCTGCGCGCTCAATTGCACCGGCGATGGATTGGCGACACCCTCGCCGTTGCTCTGCGCATTTTCGCCGCCGGGCTCGGTTTTCTGAATCGGCGGCGGTGCCATATCGTTCGGCGAGCTTTGCGGATGATCGAATTGAATAACGCCGGTGTTAGCGCCGCCAGGTCCGACCAAGGCGCCACCGACATCGGTGAAATAACCCGCGATGGCTCTTTTCTGCGGATCGTTAGCGGCCGCCATCAGCCACATTAACAGGAAAAACGCCATCATCGCGGTGGTGAAATCGGCGAACGCGACTTTCCATGCACCGCCGTGGTGGCCGTGCGCGACGACTTTCTTCTTCTTGACAATGATCGGTTGCAGCGAGCTATTCATGCAGCAAGGTCCGGATTATTTTTGCCGTACACGCTCGTCGACTTCGGCGTAGGTCGGGCGCGCATCGTGGAATAACACCTTGCGCCCGAACTCGACCGCGATCTGCGGCGCGGCGCCGTTCAGCGTGGCGATCAGCGAGACTTTGATGCACTCGAAGAATTTCGATTCTTCGCGCACCTTGTGTTCGAGCATGCCGGCGAGCGGCGCGAAAATTCCGTATGACAGCAGAATACCGAGAAAGGTACCGACCAGCGCCGCCGCGACGTGATGGCCGAGTTCTTCCGGCGGGCCGCCGAGCGATCCCATTGTGATCACGATGCCCATGACCGCCGCGACGATCCCGAAGCCGGGCAGCCCTTCCGCCATTTTGTTCAACGCGGCCGGTACCAGGTGCGCTTCGGCGTGGTGGGTTTCCAATTCGGCGTCGATCAGCGCTTCCAGTTCGTGGCCGGCAATGCTGCCGATCATCATCACGCGCAAATAGTCGACGACGAATTCGATCGAGCCGTGCACTTTTTCCACGGTCGGGTATTTGGTGAACAGTGGACTCGATGCCGGATCATCGATATCGGCCTCGACCGCGAGCATGCCTTCACGCCGCATTTTGTTGAACAGGTCGTACAGCAGTGCGAGTAATTCCAAATACAGCGTTTTGTTGTACGCCGAGGGTTTGATCAGGCCGCCGAGCGATTTCATGGCAGCAATCGTGACACTGAGAGGGTTGGCGACAACCATCGCGCCAATCGCGGCACCAGCGATAATCAGCAACTCGAACGGCTGAAACAGAGCCATCAACTGACCGCCGGACAGCAAAAAACCGACGATACAGCTCGCCAGTACAATGGCGAGGCCCAACAAAACATTCATGCAGTAAGACTCCAGACTGGTAGGGAATTGCTTGAGGCGGCTGCGGTCCCTGCAGGCATTCCCTCCCAAATATAGCGGAGAAGCTCGATTGCGCTAGTAACGTGAGCTGCGGTGAATACGTAGTTCTATGGCGCGCACAACAATGTTATCTGAGTACGGTGCTGGGTTATCGCAAGTTGCGTTGTTCTGCGCGTGCGCAGGCGGCGAGCAAATACGCGCTGACCGGCGCCGAAATAAAAATAAAAAGAAGTAGCAACAGTGGTTTTACCGCCGGCTCGCCATGAGCCACATGATGTAGCACCGTCGCCAACACGATGCTGCCGACACCGAGCGTGCTCGCCATGGTCGGTGCATGCAGCCGCGCGAAAAAATCCGGCAACTTGACCAGACCGTACGCGCCGAGCAATACAAACGCGGCGCCCATTAGCACCAATCCCGCAATGACAACATCAAGCATGATTGCGTCTCGCTATTCGATCACGGCACCGCGCGTGCGAAATTTCGCCAGCGCCACCGTGCTGATAAATCCAAATACTGCTATCAGCAGCGCCGCTTCGAAATACAGCGTCTGTTGCCAATGCATGTCGAGCAGCAACAGCAACGCGATCGCAGTGATATACAACGTGTCCAGCGCCAGGATGCGATCGGCCAGCAACGGCCCGCGCAACAAGCACAAAAAATTTAACAGCAAGGCACCACCGAGCATGCCGCAGGCAATGATGATAGCTAGAGCGATCATTCGAAAATCTCCCGCAGTGGTTGTTCGTAGCGCTGTTGAATCTGCGTGATTAATGTCGCGGCATCGTCGACGTGCAATGCGTGAATCGACAGCGTGCGGCGATCGTCGCTGAATCGTGTCGATACCGTGCCCGGCGTCAACGTGATCGTGCTGGCTAATACGGCGAGCGCGAATTCATTGCGCAGCGTCATTGGTACATCGATATGCGCGGAGCGCAGTAAGCGATTCGGCCGCAACACACGCCATGCCACGTCGATGTTTGCGCTGACGATATCGATACCGACGATACCAACAAAACGCAATAAGCGTAGCGGCCGTTTTATTTTGACGTGTGACAACAATAACGGACGAACAATCAGCGGCAAAGCCATCGCCAATATTACGCCGCTGAGTAATTGTGTTAGACCGAATGAATTTTGCAGCAGCAGCCACGTTACGAGCAGCAATACACTTTGTCCCGGCCGCGGCAACCAGCGCGTCATGGCTGCTGCTCCGCTGGTGATAACACAGCAGAAATATAACGCTGCGGTTCGAATAATTGCTGCGCGGCGGCGCTCAATGCTTCGACAATCGGACTGGCACCAGCACTCAGCGCAATGCTGAGCGATAACAGCACAGTGGTTGCGCTGATTGCTTTAAAGGAGGAATGCTCAGCGCCAGTGCTGTTAGTTGCTTCCGTCTTCCAGAATATCAATGTGCCGATGCGCGAAAATACGATCAGCGCGGCGAGACTGCTGAGCAACACGCTGCTCCACATCCAGCCGCGTGCGGTGTCGATGGCGCTTTGCAGTAATAATAATTTGCCGATAAATCCGGATAATGGCGGCACCCCGATCAGTGCCATGGCGCCGCACAAAAACAGTGTTGCGAGCAGGCGCCGATAACGCAATGAAATGCCCGCGTCGATATATCGATCGATTTGCGCCGCGAGCAGAAACATGCCCGCGCCGATCCACGTGCTATGCAGCAAGTAATACAGCAAGGCTGTGGTGGCGCTGATCGAATCGAGCGCGAGAGCGAGCGTTAGCGTGCCGATCGAAACAATCACCATATAGGCCACCAGCTCTGTGAGAGCAGTCGCCGCCAGCGCACCAATCGCCCCGATCACAATCGTCATAACGCCAAGCGTATACAGCCAGGGTGTTAACAGCGCATGCAGCGCGCTATCGCTGCCGAGCATTAGCGTCTGTGTGCGCAACAGCGCATAAATGCCGATTTTGCTCATGATGGCAAATAACGCCGCGACCGGTGCGCTCGCGACGCTGTAGCTGCGCGGCAACCAAAAATGCAGCGGCACCAACGCCGCTTTCAAACCAAACACCAGCAACAATAATAGTGTCGCCAGCATTAACAACGGTGCGATTGATGCGAGCGAGCCGGCGTGATTGCTGACAGTCATGAAGCGAGCCAGATCGGCAAAATTTAGCGTGCCGGCAACGCCGTAAAAAATTCCCGCGGCAAATAAAAATAACGCGGAGCCCACCAGATTCAAGACGACGTACGGCACGCCTGCGCTGACTCGTTCGCTGCGTTTGGCATCGTTGGTCAATGTGGGATTGCTGCCGTGCAGCAGCAGTCCGTACGACGCGATCAACAGGATTTCAAAAAAGACATACAGATTGAATAAGTCGCCGGTTAAGAAGGCGCCGTTAATACCCACCAGTTGAAATTGAAATAAAGCATGAAAGAAACGCCCGTGGCGATCGTCACCCGCGCATGCATACCACAGCACCAACAAAGCCAGTATGGAATTGGCCAGCAGCATTAATGCCGACAAGCGATCGAGTACCAGCACGATACCGAACGGCGGTATCCAGTTGCCAAGCCGATAGGTATGAATAGTCAGGCTCGACTCGCGCAGCAAAAACACAGCAAGCACCAATAGTGCGAGACAGGCGAGCAGTGAAATTGCACGTTGCATCACGGCATTGTCGCGCACGAGCAATAGCACGCAGCCGGCGCACAACGGTAATAGAATCGGCGCGATCAGCGCATGCATCATTGCTTGCACCCCGGCTCATCGTGTTGCGCACGCAGCGCGAGTGCGAGCACGAACGCAGTCATCGCGAAGCCGATAACAATCGCGGTCAATACCAGCGCCTGCGGCAGCGGGTCGGTCATGGTATTGCCGTCGACAATCGGCGCCGCATTCGTATGGAGACGGCCCATGGCAAACAGAAAAATATTAACGGCATAACTCAGCAGCGTGAGACCAAGCACTACCGAAAATAAATTCGTACGTAGCAACAAAAATGCGGCGCCGCTAACAAGTACGCCGATAATCAGTGCAATTAATAATTCCATTACAAATTCCTGGGGGCGCCCGGTGATTCGGACTGCCCGAACATTTGGGTCAATACACGCAACATCGCGCCGAGCACCACAAAAAATACACCGAGATCGAATAGCATCGCCGTGGCCAGTTCTATATCGCCGAATAGTGGGATATGCCAGTGACCGAAACTGGACGTAAGGAATGGCCGCTTGAAAACAAAACTACCCACGCCGGTTACGATGGCGATTAGCACGCCGATTGCGGCGAGACCTTGCCATGCATTTGATAAACGCAATAGCGTCGCACGTTCGTCACGTGCGATGAATTGCAGCAGCAACGCGACCGCGGCAACCAGCCCCGCGACAAAACCGCCCCCCGGCAAATTATGGCCACGCACCAATAAATGCACGGCAATCAGCAGTGCGAGCGGCAGCAGCACGCTCGCCAATGTCGCGAGCAGTAACGGCGATTTTTGCGATCTCAATAGCGTGGTTATTGGTTGCAGTGCGATGCCGTGTAACATCGCACCAATGCCAGCGGCGGCAATTAGCAGTACCGATATTTCACCCAGCGTATCGAACCCGCGAAAATCCACGAGAATGACATTGACGACATTGTGACCGCCACCGTCGCTCACTGCGTGTTCGGTAAAATAATGTGCGATCGACTGATATGGCTGCGTCAATATCGCCAGCGTGATGCAAGCTGTGCTGGTGCCGAGCACGAGCGGAATAATAGCGTCACGCCAGCGTATTTTTTCGAGCGTCGCCGTCGCCGGCATATAACGTAATGCAAATAACATCAGCAACAGGGTGACGAATTCGACCGCGAGTTGTGTCAGCGCCAAATCCGGTGCGGAAAAGCGCGCGAACAGCAGCGTGACCAACAAACCAATCACGCCCAGTGGCAACAAACTCAATAATCGCGTGCGATGCCAGCGCAACGTGAATGCAGTCGCGACGACTGTAATTAGCGCACCGATGGTCAGCGTGACATCGATCGGGTTAATCGCAATCGGGCCGAGCAGTTGCGGTAATTGTGCTAGCGCAAAAATCTCCACGATTATCGTCGCCAGCAACGCAATCGCAACAAAGCGCGGCAATGAGCGATTATCGAGCGCGTTGATAATTTTTCTTGCGCTGTTGAAGAGTGCAATCAGCCCGAATTCGAACGCGCGCATGCTGCTGATTGTCCGGTGGCGATTGTGCCAGCGAAAAATCGGTGCGCGCGCGGCGTAAAGTACCGCGCCGCCGCCGAGCGCGATGCAGCTCATCGCCAGCGGTAAATTAAACCCATGCCACAGCGCGAGGCTGTAATTCGGCACCTGACCGACAACGGAAATCGCCGCCGCATTTAAAAAAGGCGCAACGGTATACGCGGGAAACACACCGACCGCGAGACATAATAGCGCCAGAATTTCCACCGGCAGTTTCATGTAGCGCGGCGGTTCATGCGGTGGAAATTTGGGTAGATCATCGGCTTCGCCATTGAAAAAAACATCGTGAATAAAGCGCAGCGAATACGCGACCGAAAATATGCCGGCGATGGTGGCGATCACTGGAATGAGGTTCGCTAACCCGCCGGCGTCGCGAATTTGAATCGCTTCGGCAAAAAACATTTCCTTGCTGAGAAAACCATTCAATAGCGGCACACCGGCCATCGCCGCCGCTGCCACCATCGCCAATACGCCGGTGTGCGGCATATAGCGCCATAGCCCGCGCAGGCGACGCAAATCGCGTGTTCCGGTTTCGTGATCGATGATGCCGGCCGCCATAAACAGCGAGGCTTTAAAAATTGCATGATTAACGATATGAAAGAGCGCTGCGAGTGTCGCTAAAGGCGTACCGATTCCAAACAGTAGCGTGATCAAGCCGAGATGACTGATAGTGGAAAACGCGAGCAGACCTTTCAGATCGTTCTGGAGTAATGCCATCACCGCGCCGTACAACAATGTCAGCATGCCGATGGTCGTGACAATGTCGAACCATAGTTCGGTTCCAGCGAGCGCAGGATGCAATCGCGCCAGCAAAAAAATACCGGCCTTCACCATGGTGGCGGAATGTAAATACGATGACACAGGAGTCGGCGCCGCCATCGCGTGCGGCAACCAGAAATGCAGCGGAAATTGCGCGGATTTGCTGAAAGCACCGAGCAGTATCAGCGACAGCAGCAATGGATAATGCGGGCTGCTACGAATTATTTCACCGCTCAATAAAATCACATCGAGCTCAAAACTACCGACGCTGTTGCCAAGTAATAACAGGCCGGCCAGCAATGCCAGGCCGCCACTTGCGGTAACGATCAGCGCCATCCGCGCGCCGTGACGCGCTTCGGTGCGATGCTGCCAATAGCCAACCAATAAAAATGACGTAAGGCTGGTCAACTCCCAAAACACCAGCATTAACAAAATATTGTTCGACAGCACGATGCCGAGCATCGCCCCCATGAATAGCAGCAGCAACGAATAGAGTTTCGGTAGTGAGTCTTTTTCGGCAAGGTAATAGCGCGCGTAAACAATCACGAGCAAACCGATCGCGAGAATCAGTGTCGCGAATAAAAATGCGAGGCCGTCGAGCCGCAAACTGATGTCGAGTCCCGCTTGCGGCAGCCAGTGCAACGATTCATACACCACGTTGCCGGCAAATACATTGATGCGTTGTCGCATCAGCAACGCGAGCGCTATTACCGGCGCAAATGCAGTGATCAATGCACAGCGCGTGCGATCGCTGCCGGCAACGGCTGCCAACGCAGCGCCGGCAAAGGGCAGCAACAGCATTCCCAATAATTGCAAGGCCGGTCTCCATATGATCCGTGCGACGAGTATTAAAAGATTTTTGCGATCACCGCATTACCACTGACGCTCGGCATCGGTGGTAATGCGGTGATCATGGGATGGTAGCGCTAATATTAGCCCGACAATAAATATTGCCGGATTAATAATGGCCGTAGCGAGGATTAATTTAGACCGGGGATTTGAAACTTTGGCAACAGTTGCGTATTGGGTGGCATGTCGACATCGCTGGCTTTGATATTTTTTGCGACGGCGGTCAGCACCAGTTGATTATCCTGTCGCAGTAAACCGCCCATGCCACGTTCGGGAATTTTACTCAGTGCTTGTTGCAGCTTCTGCGTTTGTTCGGCGCCAAGACTCTGCGACAGTTTCAGTGCGAGCTTGCGCCAGCCGTTGGTCAATGCGAGCACATCGGGATTGTCGGTCAATACCAGTTCGTAGCGATTATCGCCGGCCTGGAGTTCGAACACTTTGCCTTTATAACCGGCCACGGTTTCTGTGCGGCCGGTATCGCGCAATTCAACCGGACCGATGTCTTTCTGTAATTCATTGCCATGCGTACTTTTCAGAACGGCGGCGGCTTGATCGGCATCGACACCGAGCCACTGATCGCCCTGGCGATGCAAAATCCACGATTGTGAATTTTTCAACACCAGCTGATTTTGATTAGCGATATCGACCCGCATGTGTTGATCGTCGAGATAATACAGATCGAGCGATTTTTTCTGATCGATCTGGTAGCTGCCTTTGAGTTCGGCGAAGGCGCTCGATGAGAGCGCGATGGCGATGGCACAAAAAACAATTTGCAGTTGCACAATAATTACCTCATCACATTTTGTTGATCACGTCGGCGTTGGACCGTGTGTCGTCGTGGTTGTTCGCTGCTAAATCCGTTACGCTCGGTACTCATTTGCTCCGTTTGGAATCGATTATGCGCCAATTAATTTCATTCTTTCTTGCGATCACCGCGTTATGTGCGCTCGCTGCGTGCGCGCCTAAAGTTGGTTCTGAAGCCTGGTGCAAGAATATGCAGGAAAAGGCCAGCGGCGACTGGACGATTAATGAAGCCGCCGATTTCGCCAAGCACTGCATTTTGCGCAACGATCCTTAGCTGCTCACGCCGGCCAGCGAATACTGAACCGTGCACCGCCCAGCGGGCTGGCACCGATATCCAGTTCGGCGGCATAGCTATCGAGAATATCCATGACCACCGCGAGCCCAATGCCCTGGCCCGGCTGATAACTATCGGCGCGCTGGCCGCGCTGCAAAATATCGGCGCGCTGATGTTCGGGAATGCCAGGGCCGTCGTCTTCGATGACGATCAATAACCAGTGCTCATTGCCGGTCGCGCTGATCGCAATTTTTTCGCGGCAGGCCTTGCTCGCGTTATCGAGCAAGTTGCCGAGTAGTTCGAGCAAATCCGCTTCGTCCGCGCGGCATTCGCAATCATGCGCAATATGCAGCTCAAATTGCGGTTTCTTTTCGAAATACACTTTCGCGAAAGTGTTGGCGAGTTTTTCCACAATAGGTCGCAGCGCAATTTTTTGTTGCAGCCGATGCGGACCGCTGGCAACGGCGCGTTGCAGTTGATATCCAATCAATTGATTCATGCGCGTGATCTGCTCTTCGAGCAGGTCGCGGTCGGGCGTGGTCGCGGCCACTTCCTGATGCAAAATCGCGAGCGGTGTTTTCAAACTGTGCGCGAGATCGCCCAGCGTATTGCGATAGCGTTCGCGCTGCTGTTGTTCGCGATTAAGCAGCTGGTTGAGATTGGTTGCCAGCGGTTGCAATTCCTGCGGGTAATGTTCGGGCAATGCCGCACGCCGGCCCTGTTCGAGATCGCTGACATCGTGCGTCAACTTGCGCAGCGGTTGCAGGCCCCAACGCAGAATCATCGCCTGCGCGACCGTCAGCAACAGCGCGGCGCTGCCGAGTCCGAGCCATAGCTGGCGCAAGAACGCGCGCAATTCGGCGCGCAATGCGCCCTGTTCTTCCAACACGGTGAATACCAGTGGAATATCTTCGCCGTTATCGGTCTCCCAAACGGTTTGATACTGAAACCGCAGGTAGGCGGCGGGCTTGTTGATCGCTTCAAAGCGTTCGCTGCCCGCTAACGGTGGGTCGTCGCTCGCCAATACTTGCTGGTTCAAATCAACGCCTTCCGCCGATAGTGATTCCCACAGTATTTCCGCCTGCGGCCGTTGAATGGCGGCGTACAGTCCCGAATTCAACTGGCGCAAGCGCGGGTCGCCGGTATGCGCGCTGACTTTGATCACACCCTGTTCGAGTTCGATGGCGCCCAACAGCGCATAGAACTGCACTCGCAGACGTTCATGCGCGGCGGCGAGCTGGCTGGCTTCAAACGATTGCGCCAGAAACCAGCCAATACTGGCGAGATACAGCGGCAGCACGACGAGGCTGGCGAGCAGTAAGCGGCGCGCGATCGAGTTCGGAGCAGGGAGTTGTTGGAGGCGATGCCGCAGCCGCGCGAGCCACGGTTTGCCGATCGTCTCGACGAACCGGTCGATTCGATCGCTAGGCATCCGTGCTGCTCGGCAGCTCGAAGCGATAACCGCGTCCGCGCACGGTGCTGATGGGATTCAAAACATGATCCGGGTCGAGCTTTTTGCGCAGCCGACCGATAAATACCTCGATCACGTTGCTGTCGCGATCGAAATCCTGATCGTACAAATGCTCGGTCAGTTCGGTTTTCGACACGACGGTGCCGTGGCGATGGGCGAGATACAGCAGCGCTTTATATTCGAACGCAGTCAGCTCGATCACCGTGCCGGCGACGCAAACCTGTTGTCGCGCGGTATCGATTTCCAGCGCACCGAATGCCAGCAGCGGGGTGGTAAAGCCACTGCTGCGGCGCAACAAGGCATTGAGTCGCGCCAGTATTTCTTCGATCTGGAATGGCTTGACGACGTAATCGTCGCCGCCAGCCTCAAGACCTTCGACCTTGTCCTGCCAACGCCCGCGCGCCGTCAGTACCAAAATCGGAAAACGTTTTTGCTGTTCGCGGGCATTGCGAATAACGGTGAGGCCGTCGACCAACGGCAATCCCAAATCGATTACCGCGAGATCGTAATCGAACTCGCCGATCAAATAGAGCGCCTCGCGGCCATCGGCCGCGCTGTCAACCGCATAACCGTGACGCTGGAGTTGATGGGCGAGCTGCTCGCGTAGCGGGGCTTCGTCTTCGACTAGCAGTAGGCGCATTTTCGTTCGGATTATCGTTCGCGGCGGCGGTCAGCCGGCACATGCAGGGTTTTTACGCGGCCGCCTTCCTGCAGCACGCGCACGCGATACATATCTTCGTCGGCATCGGAACGCGGTGGCTGGACATCGACGACGCGGCCGCGATAGTTGTGTTCGACTTCGCCGATCACATCGCGAATCGGGCGGCGCGAATAATTATCGCGCGCATCATATTCGCGATAATTGCGGCGCTCGTAATCCCTGGAATTGTCCCGCTGTTCGTAATTGCGGCTATCGCGGCCGTCATTGCGAAAATGACCGCGGTCGCGCGGCGGATCCGCCAGTACTGACCATGCACACAGCATGGTCAGTACTGTAATTGTGAGGCGGCGCATCAATTTCATCGCGGGCAATTATTCGTCGGGCTGAACATTTACGTTTACGCGCAACCGCGAGCCTGGGTCGTAAGGCATGCGCGTCACAAAATCGCGACCGTTGTATCGATAAAACACGCGGTATGCTACCACCTCTTCGCGGTACTCCCTATCCGGCACTGTCTGGCACACGCGCTCGTCGCGGTAGCCAACAGGTTCGGCATCGCCACTGTTGCGATAACTGATATCGCGACCGATCGAAGCGCCGAGCGCTACGCCGGCAACGGTACCGACTTTTCGATTCACTTCATGGTGGCCGAGGGCATTGCCTACCGCGCCACCGAGAATCGCCCCAAGGATCGGCGCGGTATAGCTGCGGGTTGCCGCGCTACGAACAGGTACCTGTTCGTGCCAGCATTCTTCGCGCGGCGTGGTGTAGCTTGCCGTTTCATAGATTGGCTCGACGCGAGTAACGCGCGCGTAATCGACATCGCCGACCTCGCGATACGCCAGCGCCACCGAGCTGGTCAGCAACAGTACGCCACTCAGGCTGCACGAGAGCAAACGTTTCATGATGGTCTCCACTTCTCACTCTATTGATTTTTCATTGTGAGAAAGGTAGCGATCATGAGCTGAACCCATACTGAATATGACTAGACTTGCTATAAAGGAATGGCCGGGGGAATATCCCGGCTCTTGAATTGATTGAGGCGGTCCAATGCAAAAAATTATCAAAACCGTGCGGTGTCTATCGACGGTAATGGTATTTGGATTCATTGCAGTCGGCTGTCAGATCAATCAGCCTGCCCCGTCGCCAAGGCCCCCTGCAGAGCCAAGTAGACCTAGTACACCACCACCCACGCCGCAGCCGCTACCTGCTTCCGTGGATCGCAGCCGCACTTCGCTCGGTCCTGTTGTTGCACCGACTAGTGGTGGTGCTGGCATTTATCAGGATAAGCAGGAGCAGTACCTCCGCGCTCGGCTTGAAGGCAGCAACCTGCGGTTATTAAGGAATGGCGATGTGATAAAGATCGTTGTTCCGGGTGTCGGCTTTGCTTTCAATGGCGAGCAGCTACAGCCGCGGGTGGCGCAAGTGCTCGATAACATCGCTCCGGTGCTGAAAGAGTTCGTGAAAACGACGATAGATATCAAGGGCTATACCGACAGCACTGGCAGTTTTGAGCACAACCAGTACTTATCGGAACAGCGCGCGCAAAGTGTCGGTGCTTACCTCGGCGCTCGCCAAATCTCCTTATCGCGAATACGTACTGCTGGGTTTGGGCCGCGCGCACCGATTGCAGACAATCGCAGCGATGCTGGTCGAGCGCAAAACCGCCGTGTTGAAATCGAGCTGGTGCCGGCCCTATGAAGCGATTTTGGGTGGCGCCATGGGTTTTGTTGCTCGCCGGTTGTAGTTTCTTTCGCAATGACTTCGCGCCGCCCGATGTGACGCTAGCGGGGCTGCGGCTCGGTCAGGGCGATGGGCTGTATCAGACCTTGCTGGTTGATCTCGTGTTGTCGAATCCAAACGCCTCGGACCTAAAGCTCAATGCAATCAGCTACCGCGTTAAGGTCGAAGGGCGGGAACTCGCCAGCGGTGCCAGTCGCGAACCATTGACGGTGCCCGCCTACGGCACGGCGACGTACACGATGCCGGCAACAATCAGCCTGATGAGTAGTTTTGGATTTGTTCGAGATGTGCTGACCAAGTCAAAAAGCAAGGTGGGTTACGAGCTGACTGCAACGCTTGAGCCAAGCGGGCTGTTTTCGATTCCGCTCACTGTCAGAAAATCAGACACGCTTTCTCTGACTCAATAAGCCTGAGTAAACCTGACTTGTTGAGATACGGAAGGAAAGACGCGCTTTTTAGAATTTCGTATGGAAGGGTCTGACAAAAAGACCCCCCGTCCGCACAGGGTGGGTGATGGACGGGGGGTTGCCCGAGAAACGGTGTGGTACTGAATTCGGTGGCCGGGATTCGGCGGGGTGTAACGGTTCGCACTCCTTCTTACCGTTGTTTGTTGCCGTGGTCGTGCCAGATCGCTGTCGACTGCGTGCTCGGTGACAGCGCTGCGTTGGAGTTAAGTTATCGCGATGCGGTGGCAGGGACAACCAGGAAGGGCGGAACCTGTTCACATTTTTGACGTTTGTTGCCTGTTTATTTTTTTATAAGTTCCGAGTGACGGGAAATTGTCGGTACCGACAATTGTTGTCGGCGGGCAGCTGCGCGCGCTAAAACTGCGGATCGCTCCGTATTCGATAGTTTTTGCCATTGCAGGATCTCACTCAACGCGCGTCCGCAGCCCAGGCATATATCGTCGCCGTTGAGGCAGCAATTGCGAATGCAGGGGCTTTGCAACGTGGGTTCCATCAATAGCGGCTCTCGATTTCAAAAACATAGCGTCCGGGCTCAGTGTAGGCAGCAGCCGGTGTCGATGCGAGCGATTGGCGCCGTCATAGTATTTGCCCGCTCACCACGTTACTATTCCGATCAATTCCCAAACACGCTTTAGCGATCGGCATGCTGAATTTTGCAAAGCACAGTGAAGATGCATTACTCGGCTATCTCAATGTCCTGAGTACGCGCGACGCCGTTCTTAACTATCACCAGATCCATGGTCTGCTCTATGCGATGGCTTGCTCGCCTGAGCCTATTAAGCCCTCCGAATGGTTCGAGCTGATCTGGTTGAGCGACGATCCCCAGTTCGACGATGCGCTCGAAGCGCGCACGTTCTACAAGTTGCTGGTCGAGTTATTTCATTCTATCGACACCGATGTTCGGCACGAACGCTATCGTCCAGGTGGCGCGTTAAAGCTTGAGTCGGCAAGCGCGCTGGCGGATTGGTGCGATGGTTTCCTCGCCGGTCATCAATACCTCGAAAACCTGTGGATTGTGGCGCTGGATGACCTCAATGACGACCATCTGTACGAGCGCGTCGAGGCGGCATTGGATTGGGCAGTAGCATTTGTCGAGGGCGATATCGTCGATTGGGATGTTGATGACACCGACGATGTGCTGGTGACCGAGCGCCTTCGTTTCGAACAATTGCTTGATGATTACCGCGCGGTACATAAGCTGTGGGGCGATGGCACTTGGCAGTGGGATGTCGAACAGCAGTTTGTCGATATGGAACCCGCGGCGCGCGACGATTATTGCCCCTGCGGCAGTGGACGATTATTTAAACAATGTTGTCTGCATTGAGCCCAGCCATTAAAACCACATACATATAAGGGAATGAGCGTGACCAGCGGTCGGCCTAGCAGCGAGCTTATCGAACGAATCCTTGCGGAAACCTATGCAGTGCATCCTGGCATTCGATCGCAGGAGGGCGACGCTCTGCTGCGCAAACGGCTGGGCAAACTGCTTGAAGAAGCTGGCTTTCCTCCGATGGCAGCCGAGCGCCGCACGGTTACGGTATTGGTAACCGAATTGCGTGGTTTTGATGCTGTGGCGGAGCGGAACACACCGACGGCGGTAGTCAATTTGTTTAACCGTTACCTAGCGCTGATGACGGAGGTCATTGCGCGGCATGGCGGTACCGTCGACAAGCTGAGCGGGCAATCGTTAACCGTCTTGTTCGGTCCACCCCTCGAACAAGGCAATCATGCCTATGCGGCATTGGCTTGTGCGGCGGAAATGCAGCAGGCGATGTCGAAGTGCAATCAGCAGAATGAAGTGTTGCTGTTGCCACCTCTTTATATGGGCATCGGCATTCATAGTGGCGATGTCGTGATGGGTGCGGTGGGGGCTACCTTGCGCCGCGAATATACCGCGCTGGGGTCGGTCGTTGCTGTGGCGGCGCGAATTGCAGCGCAGAGTCTGCGTGGGCAGGTCTTGTTTAGCGAAGCTATTTTCAGACTGGTGCAGGACTCCGTGCTGGTCGGCGAATTGAACACTGTCAGAGCGCGGGGTCGACACACACCGGTGACGGTTTACGAAATGCTCGGCACGATGCGGCCGCGCGCGCTCACAGTGCCGCGTCGCGATGTGCGGAAAAGTCTTCGCGTACCGGTGCAGATGCCTTGTTATTTTCAACGTGTTCGCGATAGTGGCGCGATCGGGCCACTGCATTGCGGGCAGGTGGTCGATATGGGCTATCATGGCCTGCGCATGATTAGCCCAGTGCCGCTTGAGGCTAGCAGCGAGATCAAAATGGCGTTGTCGCTGCAATTACTAGGCAATCGCACCAGCGACATTTATGCGCGTATCGTTCTTGCCGATGCGGAGCAACAGGGCTGTCGCTGCAGTATAGAATTTACCGACGTCGACCTGGTCGGTCGGCAGACCATCAAGCAGTTCGTCGATAGTCAGGTCTGCGCGATGTAGTGTGCTTATGGACATTCGCCCAACATAACCTTGCTCAAGAATCCTATTCAATGATCGAACCGGACGCAGCGCTCAGCGAGCATTTAGCTTTGCTACAGGAAAAGCACCGCATACTCGACGAGGAAATCAATCGCCTCGAACAGTATCCGTATCGGGATCAGCTACAGCTGCAGCGGTTGAAGAAGGAAAAGTTACGCATCAAAGAAAGCATTCAAAAGGTGCGTACCATGATGATTCCCGATCTCGACGCCTGACCGTCCTCTACGATGTAACCCATGCAAATCAATTTCTCCGAACTCTCTCCCAGCCGTGTGTATTTCACCTTCATTCAAACGTTGATACCGCGCCCGGTGGCATGGGTGCTATCGGAAAACAGCGATCAGGGCCTGAACCTCGCGCCGTTTTCGTATTTCAACGGCGTGTGCAGCGACCCGCCGCTGGTGATGCTGTCAATTGGCAAAAAGTCCGATGGCAGTCTGAAGGACACGCGCCGCAACATCGTCGAGCGCAAGCATTTTGTCGTGCATATCGCGCATCGTGAAATGGCGCAGCTGGTTACAGCGAGTTCCCGCGAGCTGTCCGAAAACGATTCTGAGCTTGAACAGCTCGGGCTGGAAACGCTGCCTTTTGGCGATTTTCCAGTGCCACGCCTGCGCGATTGCCGCATCGCTTTCGCCTGCCGTTTCGATCGACAAATCGAGCTGGGGCCATTACCCCAGGCGCTGATCCTGGCGCAAGTTGAGTCGGTATTTATTGACGACGCGGTGGTCACCGTCGAAGGTGGCCGCCTGACTGTGGACGCGGCCAAGGTGAATCCGCTCGCTCGGTTGGGTGGGGATGAATACGCCACGATCGGCGAGGTATTGAATATTCCGCGCCCGCGCTGAAGCGTGTGAGAGATGTCGCACACGCTGCGGCGGCGCCGTCTGCTGGTGGCGAGCGCGCCAATGTGGAAAATACGTATTGTCACGGAGGCGAAAGCGCCCACAGGGATCAGGGCGGGACAGTGGATGTCGAGTTCCAATAAAAAAGCCGGGCTTAGCCCGGCTTTTTTATTTATGAGTTCAAAGAAGCTATACGGCGACTTAACCCGGTGGCCAGCGCATCGCGCGGCCGCCGAGCAGATGCAGATGGATATGGAATACGGTTTGTCCGCCATCCTCATTGCAATTCATTACCAATCGGTAGCCTGAATCGGCAATACCTTCGCTGCGCGCAATCTGCGTCGCGGTATGCAGCATATGTCCCACCAGCGCACTGTCGCCGCTTTGCAGATCGGTTAGCGTAGCGATGTGACGGCGTGGAATCACCAGCGCATGCGTAGGGGCCTGCTGGTTAATGTCGCGAAAGGCGATCACTAGGTCATCCTCATGGATGATGGTCGCAGGTATCTGCTTCGCAATGATTTTGCAGAACAGGCAATCCATGTGGGCATCTCCGAGTCAATGAAGGCGCATGATACGTTCCGTTAAAAGGCGAGTCGATGATTTCTCGGCAGCGCTTGTGCTGCCCTGTATTCACCGGCGCTGTACTTCGCGGTCGCTTTGTGATCACTCCTGCACAGCACTGGTGCCCTTTTTGTATGCGTCAGAAAAAAATTAATGCCACTGTCATTGCGTCGTCATCGGGTTTTGGCAGTGTTACCCCTTAAAAATGATGGATTTTCATTTAGCGGCTGCGTACCGATTGAATCGGGTACAGCTTTTGCACTATCGCAAACAGCGGAGCCTCGTAAGACGTTCCGGTGGAATCCTAATCCCGCTCTCAAATATTGAGAGCAGACCTGCCTAAGAGGAGTTACTCAATGGCCGTCATCGAAACACTGAAAGAAAAAGCAAGCGTTCTGAAAGATAAAGCGGGTGTGGTATTGGCGTCGGTTGGCGATATGAATAAATTCGCGATCGATAAAATGGAAGAGACCTCGAAGTTGAATTTGTCTTCTGCGGGTTATTTCAGCGATATCAGCATTAAGCAGATGCGCGCTCTTAGCTCGATCAAGGATATCGATTCGCTGCGTAAATTTACCGCCGATTCGATTTCACTGAGCGGCGAAATTGCGAAGAAAATGCTCGACGACAGCAAGGCGTGGATGATGGTCGGCTCCGACATCAAGGAAAAGGTCACCACGGTGTTTGCGCCGAAAGACGAAACCGTCATCAAGAAAAAAGCGACGGCCAAATCGGCTGCTTAATTTAACTCGAGCTTAATTTAGCTAGACTCGAGCTTAATTTAACTAGGCAGGCGCGCGGGAGGTTTGTGGTCTGCGCTCTAGTTTTTTAAATCGAGACATCTCACCGGCCGGGAGAGGATGTTGTGTTCGATTGGTTTTCGCAATACTCGCGGATTGTCGATCAGGTTTGCGAGCTTCAACAATCTGTCGCCGAAGAATTGTTCGATCGCATGGAGGGCGGTGTCGGCACGCAGCAATCCGTGGTCGATACCGCTACCGAATGCTGTCGCAACATATATAGTGGCGTCACGCAATCGCCGGCAAAAATTGTTGAGCAGCAAATCAATTATTGGCAAAGCCAGATTCAACTCTGCAATAACCTGATGATGAAATTGGTCGGCGAAGCGGTCGAGCCGATGGCGCGGCCACGAGTCGGTGACCGTCGCTTTATCGATCCCGCATGGGAAGAAAATGCGCTGTTCGATTACATCAAGCAATCCTATTTATTAGCGTCTGAAAATATTCTTGACTGTGTCGGTACATTGGACGGCGTCGAACAACGCAGCCGCGAGCGCATGCAATATTTTGTGCGGCAAGCTGTGAATGCGCTGGCCCCCACCAATTTTGCCTTGACCAATCCGGAAGTGCTGCGCAAAACGCTCGCAACAAAAGGCGAGAATTTGCTGCAGGGCTTGCACATGATGGTCGAGGATAAAAAGAAAAGCGCAGATATCCTCAACGTCTGCATGAGTCGGCCGGATGCGTTCGAGGTTGGCAAAAATATCGCGACCACGGCGGGTGCGGTGGTCGCAGAAAATCAATTGATGCAGTTGATTCAATACACGCCAACCACGCCACAGGTAAAACGCACGCCTATTCTCTTTGTGCCGTCGTGGGTGAATAAATATTACATCCTCGATCTCACTGAAAAAAATAGCATGGTGAAATGGCTGGTCGATCAGGGCCATACCGTGTTCATGATTTCGTGGGTGAATCCGGATAGCAGTTATCGCGCCACGACTTTCGACGATTACATGCAGCTCGGCCCCATTGCGGCCGGTGCAATCATCGAAAATATTACCGGCGAAAAGCAGGTGTCTGCGATTGGTTACTGTCTGGGTGGTATCTTGCTCGCGTGCACGTTGGCATATGGCGAAAGCCACGGTGAAAAACGTTTTGCATCGGCGACGTATCTGGCGTCCAGTTTTGATTTTCGCGATCCGGGCGATATCGGCATTCTGGTCGATCCCACCACCGTTGAGGCGGTGGAAAAGCATATGAGCCGCAACGGTTATCTCGATGGGCGGTTGCTATCGGTCGGCTTTAATTTGCTGAAAGAAAACGACTTGTTCTGGAATTATTACGTTATCAATTATTTAAAAGGTGAACGTCCAGCAGCGTTCGATCTGATGCATTGGAACAGCGACAATACCAATGTGCCCGAGGCGACGCATAAATTCATCATGCGTGAATTGCATTTGCGCAATCAGATTGCGCAACCACAGGACCTGCAGCTGAGCGGACGCACGATAGATTTAAAAAATGTGCAAACTCCGACATATGTGCTCGCGGCCGACAAGGATCACATTGCGCGCTGGCGCTCGTGCTATGCGGCTACGCAGCTGCAAAGTGGCGACACGCGTTTTTGTTTGGCGGGCTCAGGTCATATCGCGGGTGTGATCAATCCACCCGCTGCGAATAAATATTATTACTACGTGAATCCCGAGACACCCCCGCAGGCTGAAGAATGGCTCGATCGTGCATTCAAGATTGAAGGTAGCTGGTGGCTCGACTGGTTGAATTGGGCGGAGCGTGCGGCTGGCGATCTGGTGCCGGCACGATCAATCGATAATGCACGAGTGATTGAGGCGGCTCCGGGCCGGTACATCAAACGGCGTCTCGATGACTGGAGTGAGCGCGCGGCCGAAAGCCAACGCGCGGCATAGTCGATGTGTTAGAGCGTCGGCGTGTTTGCAGACAAAATTTTTCATGCATCGCATTCAATGCGCCGCTGATTCCCACTTTCAGTCGGCGGGAACGGTGCGACCATCCGCCCACTTGCGCAGCCAATCGATTTTTTCCGCCAGCGTCACCGCGAGCGGTATCGTGCTATCGATCGCATAACGGATATGTTCGCTCGCAAGCGGCTCGCGCCGTGCTGAGCAGGTGTAAAGTGCTGTAACTACCGCCTGCTCGATTTCAGCGCCGGAAAATTTTTCGGTCGCGCTGGCAAGGGCTGCGATATCGAAGCGGATGGGATCGAAATTGCGGCGCTGCAGATGAATCGAAAAAATTTCAGCGCGCACCTTTTCATCCGGCAAATCAACAAAAAATAATTCATCGAAGCGGCCTTTGCGCAACAATTCCGGCGGTAATCCTTCAATGTCGTTCGCGGTAGCCACACAAAATACACCGCTGCGGTGTTCCGCTAACCATGTCAGCAACGTACCGAGAATGCGTTGCGATGTGCCTTCATCGTTGTTGCCACCGGCCAGACCTTTTTCGATTTCATCCATCCACAATACACAGGGCGACATCAGCTCGGCCTGATGCAATGCGCGGCGCAGATTTTTTTCGGTTTCGCCGATGTATTTGTTGTAGAGCGCGGCCATGTCGAGCCGCAATAAGGGCAGGCCCCATAGGCCGGCGATCGCCTTGGCTGCGAGGCTTTTGCCGCTGCCCTGCACGCCGAGCAGCATGACGCCTTTCGGGCGATCGTAAGCCTGCGATAGCGCGGCCTGCTCGCGTGTCACGACCCATTCGCGCAGCCGTTTCAAACCGCCGACCGCGGTGAATTTTGTGGTGTCGTATTCGAAGCTGAGCACGCCTTCCATATCGAGCAATTCGAATTTTGCACGATTCACTTCGGGGACATCGGCCTCGGTGATGGCGCCGTCGTCGCGAATCGCACCGCGCGCAAGTCGACGTGCATCGGTTTCGGTGAGGCCGCGTAAATTGCGTACGAGTTTTTTAATAACGGCACTATCGGATTGCAGCGGCAGTTGCGGATTTTCGCGCGCCCATTGCCCCGCCTCATCGCGAATGATCGATAACAGCTGTGAATCATTCGGCAGCGACAATTGAAATTTCGCGCTGTAGCGGCGTAACTCCTGCGGCAGATCCAGCTCATGGCTGATCAGAATCACGGTGTGACCAGTGTGTTCCTGCGCCATCGCAATATCTTTGAGGAGGCGCACGTGTTCGGGCTGATTAATCAGAAAAGGATGGAAGTCGCATAACGCGAACAGAGCCGGTGCCGTTTGGCGTTTAATCAGACGCAGCACATCGGTGGGCGATTCGGGGTCGGCGGTAGTTTTTTCATTGCCGAGGCCGAGCCGATGCAGGCCATCGGTGATCGACCAGCAGAAATAACCGAGCTTGCGTTGCATCGCGACGCGCGTCAGTAATTGCAGCGCGGCAGGTTCGTCATAAGTTTCGAGCGCTATCAGCGGCACTCTGGCTTCAATAATCAGCGCGAGATCTTTAACGTCTTGCATCCTGAATCCCTGGGGCGTTAATCGTGCAGATGAGCCTAGCAGACGTGCGCCGCGTGTGCCCTCAATGGACGTGCGGTGGAAAATTTATAACGACGCTAATAATTTTTCTTCGAGCATCGTCACTAATTGTTCGGTCGTGACAGCGGGCGCGAAGTAATAGCCTTGGACTTGATCGCAATGATTTTCCCAGAGGAAGTGCACCTGTTCGAGGGTCTCGGCACCCTCGGCGATCACATGCAGCTGCAGACTGTGGGCGAGATTGATAATGGCCTTCACGATGATTGCATCGTCGGCGTCGCCCGGTAGATTGCGGATAAAACTCCGATCGATTTTCAATGCCGAAATCGGCAGCCGTTGAATATGCGCGAATGACGAATAGCCGGTGCCGAAATCATCGAGCGAAAAGCTGACGCCGAGTTGCGACAGCGTCAGCATGCTTTGATATGTCTGTTCGGCATTCATCAGAATCGCCGTTTCAGTCAGTTCGAATTCGATGCGATGCAGATCGATGCCGCTTTCGACCAGCAGGCGCGAAGCAGTGGCGGAGAATTTTTCATCCTGCAATTGTTTTAGCGACAGATTGATAGCAAGCTCGAGTGGGCGATCGCAATGCTTTTGCATATTGCGCATGTCGCGGCACGCTTGCTGAATTGTCCAGTAGCCAATCGGCACGATCAGCCCGCTTTCCTCGGCGAGCGGAATGAAATCGCTCGGCGCCAGCAAACCGCGCTCGGGATGGCGCCAGCGAATCAGACTTTCGACGCCGATGACTTGTCCGCTTTCGAGTTCAACGCGCGGCTGATAAAACAGTTCGAATTCGTTGCGGCGCAAGGCGCGCCGCAACTCTGCTTCGAGATGAATTTGATTGCGCGCATCGAGATTCATCTGCTCGGTATAAAAATGATAGTGACAGCCGCGCAAGAGTTTCGCTTGCTGGCGTGCGAGTTCGGCATTGCGCAACAGCGCTTCGCTGGTATGACCGGCGTCGGGACAAACCGCAATGCCGATGCTTGCACCCAGCACCAGCGGCGTGTCGCCGAGCTGATACGGTTGCGACAACATGTCGGCAATTTTTTCGGCCACTGCGACGACGTCGCTGAGTTGACGTACATCCTCGAGCACGATCGCAAATTCATCGCTGCCAATGCGGGCCAGCGTATCGGTTTTGCGCACGCATTGTGTGAGCCGCTGCCCCATCAACTGCACGAATTGATCGCCGACGCGATGCCCGAACGATTCATTGACGCGCCGAAAGCCATCCAGATCGACATGCAAGAGTGCGAGCATGGCATCTTCGCGTTGCGCGCGCGTAATCGCATGTTCGAGGCGATCGCGAAATAGCAGGCGGTTCGGCAAACTAGTCAACGGATCGTATTGCGTGCGCCGAATCAGCTGCCGTTCGCCATTTTTGCGCTCGAGTGCGTAGCGCAGGCGGCGTTCGAGTTGTGCTGCGTCGAGCTGACTTTTCAACAGATAATCGGCGGCGCCATCGGCAATTGCATTGCGATCGAGTTCGGTATCGAGTGCATCGGTCATGACAATGATGGGAGCGATACAGCCGTGACTGATGGCGGCTTTCAATAATTCGCGGGCTTGTTGGGGGTGGCGCTGACAATCGAGCAGGATGGCGTCGTACTCGCCCGAGAGCATACTGCTCAATGCCTTGTCGGGCTGATCGCACCAGCTGATAAGGTAACGCTGGCGATCAATCGCAGCCGCATAGTTGGCAATGAGCATGTATTCCGCCTGCTCTTCGTCAACCAAAAGGACGCGCACCGCCATATCGGACATATTGTGCTGCACCGTAATGCGCCGCGGCTGTCGATCAGTCCAACGACGCACATCCACCCAGGTAGTCATAGCTATATTTTTTTAATCTAATTCAGGCATTTATAAACAAAATGTGAAACGTTTTCTAGATGCTTACAAAAAAATAATGTATAGGCGAGCTAGATTTCGATTTCCGGCGACCGAAGCGGACGGCATCGCGCTAAAATGCCGGCCCACTTTGCTGTCGACTCCTCATCTGTGACCACTCTGAATTCCCGCCAACGTGAGGCCGTGCATTACATCGATGGGCCGCTGCTGGTGCTCGCCGGTGCGGGCAGCGGCAAGACCAGCGTGATCACACGCAAAATTGCGTATCTGATCGAGCAGTGCGGCATCTCCGCGCGCAATATCGCCGCGGTCACATTTACCAATAAAGCTGCGCGCGAAATGCGCGAGCGGGTCAGCGCGTTGCTACGCGGGCCGGCCGCTGCCGGCCTCACCGTATCTACATTTCATAATCTCGGCCTGAATATTCTGCGCCGCGAGCATCGCAAAATCGGCTTTAAAGCGGGCTTTTCGATTTTCGACGGCGAAGACAGTCTCGCGTTGATTCGCGATCTGCTCATCTCCGAGCACGGTGGTGATTCCGATCAAGCCGGTGTCGTGCAACAAAAAATTTCGCAATGGAAAAATGATCTGGTGACACCGGAGCAGGCGGTCGCGCTCGCCACTGGTCCTGCCGATATGTTGTGCGCGCAGGCTTATTTACGTTATCAACGCTCGTTGAAGGCGTATAACGCGGTCGATTTCGACGATTTGATTTTGCGTCCGGTCGAATTGTTTCAGACCGATCCAGACACGCTGGAGCAATGGCGTGCGCGCATTCGCTATCTGCTGGTCGATGAATATCAAGATACCAATGGCGCGCAATATCACTTGGTGAAATTGCTGGTCGGCAATCGCCAGGGGCTGACTGTGGTCGGCGACGACGACCAGTCGATTTATGCGTGGCGCGGTGCACGCCCGGAAAATCTCGTGCAATTGCAAACGGATTATCCGCATCTGAAAGTCGTCAAACTCGAACAGAACTATCGTTCGACTGGCCGCATTTTGCGCGCGGCAAATCAGGTGATCGCAAATAATTCGCACGTGTTTGAAAAAGCGTTGTGGTCCGAATTCGGCCCCGGCGATCCAATTCGCATTCTGCGCTGCGCGAATGAAGATGCCGAATGCGAGCGCGTGGTCAGCGAAATTATCGATCATCAATTACGCCATCGCGGCAAATACGGCGATTACGCGGTCCTCTATCGCGGCAATCATCAGGCGCGCTTGCTTGAATTGAAATTGCAGAATTTCCAGGTGCCGTATCGATTGAGCGGTGGCACATCGTTTTTTGCGCGCAATGAAATTAAGGATGTGATGGCCTACCTGCGCCTGCTCATCAATCCGGATGACGACAATGCCTTCTTACGCATCGTCAACGTACCGCGTCGCAAAATCGGCGCGTCGACGCTGGAGGCGCTCGGCACCTACGCCACCGAACGTGGCATTAGCATGCATGCGGCGAGCGAGGAAATCGGTTTGCAAAGCCATCTCGGCGAAGCAGCCGTCGCGCGGTTGCGCGAGTTCACCGATTGGCTGCAGGGCACGCGTCGCCGTATGCAGGGCGATGATGCGGTCGATGCGATTATTGGCATGTTGCGCGATATCGATTACGAAGATTGGCTGCAGCAGAATAGTTCGAGCCCGACGGTTGCCGAACGGCGCATGGCGAATGTGATGACGCTGGTCGACAGCTTAAAGAAATCGCTCGAGCGCGCCGAAGAAGAGGGCGATGACAATGATGGCGATAACGGCATCGATGCTGCGATCGCCAAGCTGGTGCTGCGCGATTTACTCGAGCGCCAGCAAGACGAGGAAGACAGCGACGATCGTGTGCAGCTGATGACATTGCACGCCGCTAAAGGCCTGGAATTTCCGCATGTTTATATGATCGGCATGGAAGAAGATTTGTTGCCGCATCGCAATAGCATCGAAGCCGAAACAATCGAAGAGGAGCGCCGTCTGTGCTATGTCGGCATCACGCGCGCACGTCGCACATTGACGATGACCTTCTGCGCCAAGCGCAAACAGTTCGGTGATTTTCTATCGTGCACACCGAGCCGCTTTCTCGATGAATTGCCGAGCGAGGATGTCGAGTGGCAAGGGCGCGAGGATGCCGATCCTGTCGCGAGTAAAACCCGCGCCCGTGCAACTTTGGCGGGTTTACGCGATCTGCTCGATTAGTCTTCTGGCTCACCCATTGGGGCGCACGTATACTGCGGCGCTCCTGTTTATGTTGAGGCAAGAAAGCGATGGAATGGATAGCTGATCCGCAGGCATGGGTAGCACTCGCTACATTGTCGGCACTCGAAATCGTGCTCGGCATCGACAATATTATTTTCATTTCGATTTTGGTTGGGCGCTTACCGAAGGAACAGCAACAGTCGGCGCGCCTGCTCGGTCTCGGTCTCGCGATGGTCACGCGCATTTTGTTGCTGCTGTCGTTGACCTGGGTGATGGGGCTCACCGCACCGCTCTTTACGGTTTTCGAGTACGCGATTTCCGGACGCGATCTGATTCTGCTCGGCGGTGGTTTATTCCTGTTATGGAAAAGTACGCACGAAATTCACACCAGCCTGGAAGGCGAGGAGCACGGCGGTGAAAAAAGTGGCGTGAAAGCAGCCTTCGCTTCCACGCTGGTACAGATCGCGATTATCGACATCGTGTTCTCGCTCGATTCGGTCATCACCGCGGTCGGCATGGCGAATCAATTGGCGGTGATGGTTCTCGCCATTGTCTTTGCAGTCGGCGTGATGATGTTTGCCGCGAAACCGATTTCCGATTTCGTCGATCATCATCCATCGATCAAAATGCTTGCGCTGAGTTTTTTGATTGTGGTCGGCATGGCATTGATCGGCGAAGGGCTCGGCATGCATATTCCGAAGGGCTACATTTACTTCGCGATGGCGTTCTCGCTTGCGGTGGAAATGCTGAACATTCGACATCGCAAAAAACGCGCGACGCCAGTGCATTTGCGTCCGCCGCAAATGCCGGGTGAGTAATTTCACCAGCCAATAAAAAAGGCCGCATCAAGCGGCCTTTTTTATTGCATGAGCTGCAGCAGTTTATTTGCTGTGCGCCACCATGTAATCGACGGCAGCCTTAACCTCATCATCGGAACAGGCGGCGCAGGTGCCTTTTGGCGGCATCGCACGAATGCCTTGCAGCGCATGCGTGTGCAAAGTATCGCCGCCTTGCGCGATGCGTTCTTTCCACGCCGCTTTGTCGCCGAGTTTTGGCGCGCCGCCGACGCCGGTGCCATGGCACATATTGCAGGTACCGGTAAATACTTCCTCGCCCGATTTCGGTTTGCCGCCGCTGGCTGCCGCCACCGCACCGCCACAACTGCTATCACCTTCGAGGCAGACGGCCCCGACCGGTTTGATGCGATCTTCGATGTCTTTTTTCTGTTTGTCGCTGAGCGCATGAGTGGACAGACTCAGCGCCGTGCCTACACCAAATACGGCCAATAACAGCGCGGTTTTCTTCGACATCAATTTGCTCACAGCGTGATCCTCGTGCCTTAAACATAAACCCGGATGGGCGGGGGCGGGATAAAAAACTGGCGCGATTATAGCCAGTTAACTTCGGCAAAACCAACCATCGAGTAGGGTTAAAGGCGGGGTTAAGATGGACGCTTTGATCTATGCCCGGTATTATGCCGGCCCGTTACGCGCCCATAGCTCAGCTGGATAGAGCGCTGCCCTCCGGAGGCAGAGGTCGGGGGTTCGAATCCCTCTGGGCGCACCAAATAAATAAAAAAGCCACCCTTGCGGTGGCTTTTTTATTTATTCAATGTTCGCTAGGGTGCGTACTCCTGCGATCGACAAATCGTGCGTAATTTGCAGCCAGTCGTGACCATCCCGGCGTACGGGTGCGCCAACTTCCTAACCAGTAATTAAACAGACTATCTTGCGGCGCTGACTGCGTTTTATCGCAGCGCCAATTGATCGCTAACAGTGGGGAATCTCATGAGCAAAACCATGCAAGCCTATCGCATTCTGGACTGGGCCGAACCGCCGCAAATGGTCGAAGTCGACGTGCCGCAACCCGGCACCGGCGAAGTATTGATTAAAGTGGCAGGCAACGGTCTCTGCCATTCCGATATCGGCATGATGCAACTTCCAAAACAAATGGGGGAAATGCTCGGCTGGCGCGTGCCGTTCACGCTCGGTCACGAAGTCGGCGGCTGGGTGGAGCGCTGCGGCGCCGGCGTGCAAAACTTTAATCAAGGCGATGCCGTGGTAGTGCTCTCTGTGCAATCCGACGGCACGTGCTCGTATTGTCAACGCGGCATGGACAATGCCTGCATCGAAGGCGCAGCGGGGCGAGGGTACGGCCGCGATGGCGGTCTGGCCCATTACGTGGTGGCGCAGGCGCGCGAACTCATTAAATTAAAAACCCTCGATCCCGCGCATGCCGGCCCGCTGACCGATGCCGGATCGACTTCATATCACGCGGTAAAACGCGTACTGCCGAAACTGGTACCGGGATCGACTGCGGTAGTGATCGGTGCCGGCGGACTCGGCAGCTTTGCCGTACAGTTTTTACGTGTACTGAGCGCGGCGCGCATTATCGTCGTCGATAACAACGAACAACGCCTGGCATTTGCGCGCGAACTCGGCGCGCACGAAACCGTGGTTGGCGTGAATAGCGATACTGTCGATGCACTACACCAATACACCGACGGCGAAGGCGCGATGACGGTGCTCGATTTTGTCGGCATCGATGCCAGCGTCGAAGCGGGCCTCAGCGCGCTGCGCAGAACCGGGTCATACGCTTTGATCGGCGCAGGCATGGGCAAATCGAATCGGCCGTGGTTCAATGCCCTGCCGCGCGATGGCGAAGTATTTACCTTCCAAGGCGGCAGCAGCTCGGATACGCGCGAGGTGATCGCGCTTGCCGAAGCCGGTCTCATTCGCAACGAAGTGGAAGTTTTTCCATTCAGTAAAGTCGGCGAAGCTTATCAAAAGCTCGATAAAGGCCTGCTGCGCGGTCGCGCGGTGGTGACACCGAATCAATGGGATTAAAACCGTTCGCCGGAAAGATTTAAAAATTCGGCAAAAATTATTTTTAATCGGCTGGATTACTTCCGCCAATCCACCGTGCCGAATTGTCCGCCGTCCAGAAACGCGTAATAAATACTGATTTCTCCCGTGTCTGGTTGGCGGAACTAATATCGGAATACGTCGCGTCGCATCTATAACATCAGCGCTATAAGATTTTCAATTCGCAATATAGAAAGTACTGCGAGAGGGTGATAGCGTTCGATGCAGGCCGGCTGCATTAACGATGTATTTTCCGCCAAATTAAAACCGGTAAGCGCAGCAAAAATCCGATAAACATGCGCGTGTGCATCCACGTCAGCAAAACGTTGTCGCGCAAATAATTGAAATGCGAAACGCCGCCTTCATCGCTACTTAAATATTTCACTGGCGCGGGAATATTAATCGGCTTTACGTTGCGCCAGCATAAACGTACGGCCGCTTCGGGATCGAAATCGAAGCGGCGCATCCAGTGATTTTTTTTCATCACCTGCAGCAGCGGTGCGATGGGATACACGCGAAAACCGAACAGCGAATCGCCGATGCCCATCCACAGCGTTTCGAGATTCGCCCACCAGTTCGAAATGCGTCGGCCTTTTACGCGCAACGAGGGTGCTGAGGCATCGAATTGCGGTACGCCGAGCACCATGCTGTGCGGATTGCGCTGCGATATCGCCATGAATTCCGGAATACTCGCGGCCGGATGCTGGCCATCCGAATCCATCGTCAGCACATGCGTAAAACCTTCGCTGGCGGCGCGTTCGAGCCCGTGCATAACGGCTGCGCCCTTGCCGCTGTTATGCGGCAACACGAGCACGCGTAAACCGGCATCGTCGTCGGCCATTTTGCGCAGCCCGTCCGTGGTGCCGTCGGTGCTGCCGTCGATAACCACCCATACCGGGTCCCACTGCGCGCGTGCCGCACGCACCGTTTCATAAACACGAGCGCCCGGATTGAAGCTCGGAATTAACACGAGATGAGTATTGGAGCGTTCAGGCATAGGGCCGGCGCTCCGCCAGTTGCGTTGAATCATTTGCGTTTTGCATCGGCGGTTGCAGCGTCGCGCGCTGTAATTCATCGCGCAGATAATTTTCGATGTCGGCGACAAACTCACCGACATCGCCGGTGGGTGCGGAAAACCGTTTGCCGAGTCGAATACGATAAACCATCGGCATATCGGGGCGACGCGATAGCGGCCACGTCTTGCCGAGGAATTCGGAATTGGTTTCGATCAATAACGTTTGCACCGCCGCGCGTGCGCGTTTCGCAATTAAACCGGTGCTCGGTTTGCAGATATTGACGGGTGGTGTCACGGTGCGCGTACCTTCGGGAAAAAGCAGTAAAAAACTGCCGCGATTCAATTCGTGGACCGCCTGCTTGATCATGTGCATCGGCGGGTCGTTGCGAATGTAACGCGCGAGGCGCGCGCCGCTGCCGAAAAAAATACTATCCATTAATGTCGATTTCATGATGCATGCGATATTCGGAAATTTCGAAATCACCATCACGGCATCGAGCAGGCTCGGATGATTGGGGGCGAGAATCAATCCCTCTTTTTCATCGCGCAGCGCATCGAGTTCGGATAAATCGAAACGACACGCACCGATAAATTCCAGCGTCTGCAGATAAAATCGAAAGCCGTGCATAATCGTCCAGCGACCGAGCCGCTCGCCGTAGCGCGCCGGCAGCAGCGGATAGAGTGGCACCGCAAATACGCTCCACAGCAGGCACAGCACGCCGAGCGTGCCGAGGCCCACATACAGGCGAATATATTCAGACAACCGGAGCAACATAGTTGGATTTCGTTTACGTGGTCGGTATTCGATTATTTTGACGTTGAAATAAACAATTACTCATCTGCTTCAACGCGTTGCGATGATTGGCCAATTATCCATGAAATCGCGATGCCACCGGCGACATAATGCTTGCTCGTGACTAGCGGGCTATTTTCGAATACCGCACCATTCAATGAATCGTAACGAACAAAGCCACCGATCCAATAGTTGGGAAAGCGTTTGGATACGGCGCTGAGCAATTGCCAGCCGGCGAAACCACCGGGGGCGTCGTAGGCATTTCGTGTTGGCGTCGCGAACCGATCGGCGACCGAATAAAAATAAGCGTGCTGGCGTTTACTGCCGTAAATCGGTCCGGCCAGCAGGCCGAAATTCCAGCCGCGCAAACCGACGGGATCGGTTACATCCAGATTCAGGCGCGGCGTGAACTGCCAGCCGACCGATTGTGGATTGGCCTCGGCAGTGAACGCATAGCGCGCGGGCAGACGCAGATCGAGTTTGCGTTGGCGGTCGCTGGAGCGCCATAGCGTGAGGTCGAGCGACGGACCGATTTCGAGCGTCGGTTTTAGATCGGGCATGCCTTGGCGCGCATCGATGTGATCGCTGTCGACCGGAATCGATGCGCTCGTGCTGACATTCAAATCGATGCGATCGTTGTCGAAAAAAATACCGCGAATACCATTGCGATCGGCTTTAAATAGTTCGCCGCGATAGATGAAATAAGGCGTCGGTAAAATCAACGCGCGCTGTTCGTCGGAGCCACGATAAGCGGGAAAAGTCACACCGCCAACACCGAGCCCGGCTTCCCATAGCGGCTTTTGCTCGGCGGTGGCGGAGAGTGATATTAATGCGATAAGTGCAATGAAATGACAGCGCATCATGCGCGTGCAAACTCGGTGGCGACACCGGCACTGGCTTCCACTTCCACCAATAAATCGGTTCGACAAATATCGGCCTGTAAATAAATCGCGCGCGGCATCGCACCCAGCCAGTGTTCGATTTCCGCTCTGATCGCGCCGCTGTCGGCGGCATCGCGCACATAGATTTTATAGGTGAGATCCGCACGGGTGAATTTTCGCCGCTGAGTTGTGTCGTTAGCCGCACCGATGATGCTGTCGATATTGGCCAACAGCTCACGTGTTTGCGCGGCGACATCGCTCGCATGCAGCGTACGATGGCCGACAATGCTGGCGGTCCCGGAAATAAACAGTAAATCCTGTCCGGCATAATCGATCAGATTGGCACGCGAGAAAATCGGGCTGCGTGGCCCGTATTCGGCTGGATAGCAATACGCGGCGGTCTGGCGTGGATTTTCAATGGCGATCGGCGTGGTGCGACCGGCAATAAAATATATATTCAAATTGCCATTTACGGTGCCGACCGCGCTTGCTGCCGGGACATTGCCAGCTATCGCGCGACCGCTGGCTTCAAAGGCTGCTTGGCGATCGATATTGAATTGGCGGTAGCGCTCGAGCCCGTGTTCGACGGCGTTGATGCGTGGGATGAAATTCCATACGCGCCACAACTGCGGAAATTGCAGTTGATCGAGCAGCGCAAAAATTTGTTGATAAGCGGCGCCTGTTGCTTGTTGCAACCCACTTCGTTTCGCATCGGTTTGAAATTGCATTTCATCGAGCGAGATATAACCGAATAGCAGCTCATCGCCATAACGGTAATGCAGCGCGCCGGCGTGGCCAGTCTGCATGTCAGCGGTGCAGTGCCAGCTTTCATGCGCGATCTCGGCGTCGAGACAGGGCATCGCCACGAGCAGATCCAGCGCCGGCAGGTTTAATGCGCCATAGGTCACAATACCGAGCGAATCGATGGTGCGCACGGGCGGTGGCGAGCTGGAATCGCACAGTAAATATTGAAGTTTTAGCATTGTTCGGTGGACTGTGAAGGAGCGTCGGACTGTACTGATTTGCGTGCGGCAATGTCAATTTTTGCACGCCAGTGATCGGTGCGCCCGGGCGTGCGCTTGGACGTTCACCGCTTATGTAATAGAATTCGACCCGAAAAAAACTCTAACGAACTAGTGGCTACGTTATGTCGGAAGTCGTAAAACCAGCGTTCCCCGTTGCTCCCGAACTACTGCGAGAGCTCGCGGAGATGATTGTATCCACGCTCAATCTTGACATCGCGCCAGCGGACATTTTGCCGGACGAGCCGTTATACGGGGAAGGGTTGGGACTCGATTCAATCGATATTCTCGAAATCGCTCTCGTCGTTTCGAAAAAATACGGCGTGCAGATCAAAGCGGATAGCGACGATAACTTGCAAATTTTTGCCTCGCTGCGCAGTCTCGCCGAGCACATTGCGGCTCATCGCAGCAAATAACTGATACGACCCGTACAGGGATGCAAGTCGCGGGTTTGTGCATGCAGATCGCGTAAGGCTTCCATATCTGACCTCAGCAATTTTTTATAATAATTTGGAGCTCGCCATGGAAGATAAGCGTTCAGTCGCCGAAAGTATCATTGCTCCGCATAGTCCGCTCACCGAATATTATGCGGATGAGTCGAAACGCGCGGGTTTCATCCGCGAAATGTTCGATAGCACTGCCGAAGATTACGATTTGATTGAGCGCGTGCTCGGATTCGGTCGCGGTTCATGGTATCGCCGCTCGGCGCTGGAGCGGGCCGGACTGAAACCCGGCATGAAAATTCTCGATGTTGGAATGGGCACCGGACTGGTTGCGCGCGAAGCGATAACCATCGTTGGCGATGCAAGCCTGGTCACTGGCGTCGACCCCAGCCCTGGCATGATGGAACAGGCGAAATTACCGGGCGTGAATCTGGTTGAAGGCTATGCGGAGTCGCTACCGTTTCCCGATGCCTCGTTCGATTTTTTAAGTATGGGTTATGCACTGCGTCATATCAGCGATTTATCGACAGCTTTTCGCGAGTTTCGCCGCGTGTTGAAACCCGGCGGCAAACTGTGTCTGTTGGAAATTAGCTGCCCGGCGTCGCCGATTGGAAGATTCGTTCTGAAAAATTACATGCGGCGAATAGTGCCGTTGATTGCAGCGCTGGTCGGACAAAAAACGAATACGCGCCAGTTATGGCGTTATTACTGGGATACGATCGAAGCCTGCGTCGCGCCGGCAACCATTGTCGCTGCGCTGGGCGCAGCCGGCCTGGTCGATGCGCGCCGTTATATCGATGTAAAAATCATGAGCTTTTTTTCGGAATATCAAGCAGCGAAAGCTGAAGATATAGTTGTAGCAGCAGAACGTCAGACATAACGGAAGGGTAAGCAATGTCAGGGCCCGTAATGCTTGGGCACTTAATTCTCGAATGCCTCGCTCGAAAAGAATTACCGCGTATTCCTGAGCCCGATTTGATCATGGACGATCCGATCAAAATCGAGGCATTCATGGAAAGTGGCCTTGAGGATGGGGTGCTAGCATTTTTATATCTTTTCCATTCTCTGCAAGCGGCGCCTGTTATCAGAGCGGGCGATGCGGTGTTGGATCTCGCCTGCGGCCCCGGCAATCAATTGTTGCAAATAGCGCGTCTCAATCCCTCCGCACATTTTATCGGGCTCGATGCCTCGGACAGCATGCTCGAACGCGCCAGTGCGACGCTGAAACGCAACGGCATTAGCAATGTACAACTCGTGCATGGCGACATGCGGAAATTAGAAAATTTCGCGTCGAATAGTTTTGACTGTGTGCTCTGCACAATGTCGTTGCATCATCTTTCCGACGTGGCCTCACTGGAACGCGCAATGACCGAGGCAGGGCGCGTGTTGAAACCGGATGGAGGCACGTATATTGCCGATTTCGGCCGCTTGCGCCGGCGCAGCACGCAACATTTTTTTGCGCACGACAACGCCAAATATCAGCTGCCCGAATTTACCGAAGATTATCTGAACTCGCTGCGCGCCGCGTTTAGCTTTGACGAGCTATCGAAGGCCATCCGATTAATGAAAGTAGATGCGGCAATCCATCGAACGGCGTTGGCGCCATTTATGGTAGTAGCGAGGAGCAAAGCGCGCCGCGATCTGGACGCAATTACCGTGGCAACAATAAAAAAATTTTGCGCACAAATGAGTGTCGATCAACAAAAAAATTTCCGCGTATTGTCGCGCTGGTTTAGTGCCGCGGGATTGGAATTGCCGTGCGAGCTGCTGTGATTAAAAAATAGAATGCCGCTGCTTAAGTTCCCTCTCCCGTTCGGGAGAGGGGAGAAACCACGTAAATTCCTAAATCATCCCACCATTAATCGAAACCACTTGCCCGGTAATATATCCCGCCTGCTCGGACGCAAGGAACGCAACAAGACTCGCCACTTCTTCGGGCTTGCCGGCGCGATTTAACGGTACCAAGCGCGCAATAGCCGCCGCATCAAAAACACCGGATGTCATATCGGATTCGATAATGCCGGGCGCAATGGCGTTTACAGTAATGCCGCGACTGCCGAGTTCGATGGCTAATGATTTCGTCGCGGAATTAATCGCGCCTTTCGCCGCTGCGTAATTCGATTGCCCGCGGTTGCCAGTCAGGGCAGCCACCGATGAAATCGAAATGATTCGGCCCCAGCGACTTCTTATCATCGGCATGGTTATCGGTTGGGTGACGTTAAAAAAACCGTGCAGCGATACATCGATAACATGGTGCCATTGCGCGCGCCGCATACCGGGGAAAACGGCATCGTCGTGAATGCCGGCGTTATTGACGAGAATTTGAATGGGCTCGTGTTCGAGTAATTTTTCCAATGCCGATTCGACCGCGGCGGCATCGGTGACATCAAATTGAACGGCCTGCGCCGAATATCCGTGTGCCGATAATTCCGCGCATAATTTTTCGGCAGCGGCGATGTTGTTATTCGCGTGCACAATGACGTGAATGCCATCTGCCGCAAGCCGTCGACAAATCGCAGCGCCGATAGCGCCACTACCTCCGGTGATCAGTGCGCGTTTCATGCCGAATTACCGTTCGTAGACGAATGTTGCGATTGCAGCGATGCCACATCGATAAGAATGCTGGCGCGGCCGGTCAATAGGATTTCGTTCATCGCGGCGACACTGAATCGATACAGCAACGTGACATCGCTCCCCGCAATGCGTTCTGCCTGCACCGTGAGATCGCCAGGTAAATCGTCGAGACGTTCGCGCTGCCATTTCACATCGCGAATACTGGTCAGATAGCCCGCCTTTGCTGTGATTGTTTTTGCGGAGAGCAACGCACCGTGTACAGCAATCGCCTGCGCAGCGTATTCGACACCGGCAGCGATACCCACTATGCCGTTGATGGCGAGCGGGTGGCACGGATCGCGATGGCTGGTTGCGATGCAAACAATTCGTTCATCGTTCCACTCTACGACGGCATCCAATAAACACATGGTGCCCTGGTGTGGAATGGCGGCGGCAATCCAATTGCGATCGATCATGCGATGACTTCAATAACGAGATTGGGTTTATTTAAATATTCGATAACCACACTGCCACTTTCCGCGCGCGCAATCAGTTGCATCAGCGGCAATGCGCGCGCGGTCGGAATTGTCGCGCGCAGTTTTTCCAATTCGGATTGATCGATCGGCACCGCATCGGCTGTCGTCAGCGCGATGTTTAGCGAGACTTGAGTGGCTGCTGTTTTATGCGGACTCAGCACCATCGCGATGCCGAACGGATATGGAATCGGACGGAACGAGTACAGCGGTTCGGGATAGGCGCTGTCGAATGCCACCATCAGACAGGGCTGATCAGAAGCGCGCACCTGCGTGGCCGCTTCGAGCAGTGCCGCGGCAAACGTACCGTCGTAGGCGCAGAGACTGGTGGACGCCGCCATGCACGCGGTGGCGATGCTCCAATAGCCGGCCGGCGCATTGTGCACCGAGTTGTGAAAACGTGTCGGCGATACCGCGCGATCGTCAGATGCCAGCGTGGTGAGAAGATTGTGACAGTTATCGCAATCGCCACCGGTCGATGAGAACACGCTCGCCAATTTTGTCGCATCGGCGCCGGCATCGGCGATCGCTTCGAAACCCAGCGCCATCGACAGCTTTACCGCCAGGCCTGCGCGGCGACGCTCCGCTGCCGGTAATGCGTCCGCAACGGGTAGCTGAAGCGGTGCAACGACAAACGGCAATTGACCAATGAGTATTTGCCGCGCGTGCTCCCAGCCATTCAATCCCGGGCCAAATAAACCGATGCCGTCGATATGCGTTAACAGGCTGCTCATGCCATCACCTTCGACAGAATCAAGCTGCAATTGCTGCCGCCAAAACCAAACGAATTACTCATCACATGTCGGAGCGATCGGTTTTGATTCGCCAACACATAATGGCATTGCAATGTCGGGTCGATATTTTGCGTGCCGGTACCGCCAGGAATCATATTGAATCTCAGCGCGAGCGCGGCGATGACTGCTTCCAACGCACCGGCAGCGCCGAGCGTGTGTCCGGTGTGTCCTTTCGTCGAACTGCACGGTGTCTGCCGGCCGAATAAACGCGTCACGCTTTTATCTTCCGCGGCATCGTTGCTCGGCGTGGCGGTGCCATGCAGATTGAGATAATCGATATCGCTCGGGTTTAGACGCGCTGATCGCAACGCGGTTTCCATCGCGTACTGCGCGCCCAAGCCGTCGGGATGCGGTGACGACATATGGTGCGCATCGGAGGTTTCGCCAATACCGCTCAACACGATATCGCCCGTCTTCACAGCGGTAGCTTTTTCCAGCAGTACAAATGCCGCGCCTTCGCCCAGTGAAATGCCATCGCGATCGGCATCGAACGGTTTGCACGCGCGCGCAGACATTAATTGCAACGAGTTGAAACCGTAGAGCGTGGTAAAACACAGCGAATCGACACCACCGACAATTGCCGCGTCGATCAATCCACTGTCTATCAAACGCTGCGCACATGCGAATACCTTGGCGCTCGACGAGCACGCGGTGGAAACGACATACGCAGGCCCGGTTAATTCGAAATAGCTGCGCACGAAATCGCCGACCGAATAGCAATTGTGCGTGTGGCGATAGTCGTGATTTTTGGGTAGTGCGCCGGTATCGGGATCGACATGGCGATAGGCGATTTCCGAACTCAAAATTCCCGATGTGCTCGTGCCTAGAAATACCCCAATGCGATCGCGGCCATATGTGTTTATTGCGGCATTGATGCTTTCGGCAAAATTATCCTGTTCGAGTCCCAGTTGCGCGAGCCGATTATTGCGGCAATCAAATGCGGATAATCTGGCGTCGAGCTGCAGCGTTTCGAGCCCAGCGACTTCGCCGAGATACGTGTCGAAATCCAAATCGCCCCAGTGCCCCGGCGCGAGGCCGCTGTGCATTGTTTCGAGCGCGGCAAGCGATGGCGTAAGACCCGCGCCAATGGCGCTGGTCATCGTAAAAGAGCTGAATTTAAGTGCGCGCATTACCTTGTATTACCTTGTTCAGTATTAAAGGGCCCGTGCAATCAGCATCACGTTGGCGAAAGCAGTCGATTGACTCATCGGAATAGCGGTGACTGCAAAGCCGCGACGTTCCAAGTGGTCGATCCAGTCTGGCAGCGAGCGAAAAAATAACGGCGTCGCGCCGAAACCGCGCGTCAGCAACACGCAACGATCGACGAGCCGAGTCAACATGGCGCGAAATGTCTGTCTCGCATCGCTGACCCGGGTCAGTAGCACGCTGCCCACTTTGAGCGAGGCGCGAATTTCATCGAATAATTTTTCCTGATCGGCATGCGGAATGTAGTGCAGTACATCCAGTAACACCACCGCATCGGCGGCGGCAATTTCCGCCGCGCGTATATCGCCGGGCAGCAATTGCACGCGCTCATTGTAGATAGGTGCAAGCGCATGGTTACCGCAGTGCACGTCGCGCGCGTTGATGTCGATGCCGCGAAAATTCAGATTTTGCGCCGGCCGCGTTTGATGGTGCCATGCACCGCTATTCGCCAATTTTTCTGCGGCGAGCAGCCATGCCGCGAGCAATCCTTTGCCACAGCCGAGATCCAGCACGCGCGCGTTATCGGAAAAAATAGCGTGTTCGAGCAGCGCTTTAAAAATAGGATCGCCGCGCAATTTTCCGCGCACCCATTGATAGTTGATGTAGCCGGTGGCTTGATAAGGCGCGCTCGCCATATCAAGAAGCGCTTTAATCATTGAGTGCGTCGCTCAGCGTAACGGGTCGCAATTTGCGCTCGACGATGGCGCCGAGCAGTGTTGGCAAAACGTCAAGAATAACGGCTGTGTCATGTTGCGTGTGGGCAGCGTTGCCGTCATGCAACAGCAAAATATCGCCCGCGGCGAGATTGCGCGTCAGTCGCTGCAGAACCTTGGCGGCGTTACCGGTGCGAGTATCGTAGCCACGCCGGGTCCAGGTCGCCAGCCGCAAGTCTAAACGACGCAACACCGAATCCAAAAATGGATTGCGCAACCCGGCCACCGCTCGAAAAAATTGTGGGCGTCGGCCAGTAATGCGATGGAGCGTCGTTTGCGCAGCGCTGATTTCGTTCAACCATTGTTGCGGTCCGAACAATGACGAATGATGGCGATGCCGTTGCCCGTGATTTTCGACATGATGGCCCGCAGCGACGATGGCTCGACACAGCTCGGGATAACGTTCAGCGCGTTCGCCGATACAGAAAAAAGTTGCCTTGGCATCGTACATTTTTAGAATTTGCAAAACGCGCGGCGTTACTTCGGGGTTGGGACCGTCGTCGATGGTGATGGCAATCTCACCGCGTCTAATCGCGGCAGTGGGGAGTCGCACCAGGTTTGCGCCCAATAACGAGCAGCGCGGCAGCAGGCCGGCAATGGCGATCGCCGTATGCGTCATTAAAATTAGCCCTAACGATGACGGCCACCACGCCACATCGATAAGCAGTAATGCGCCGGCAAGTACATGCAGGAAAACACCGATAAGCAACCAGCGGGGCAAAGAAAAAAGCGCGCGCATGTCGGCGGTTTCCTCAAGATGGCTTCGAGGTCGATGCGGTATGAGTCGACGTAGCAAGAATGGCCGAAAAAATCAGTGCGAGAAATGCACCCAGACCGACCGTGCTGCCAATCGCGGATAACACCGGCACCTTCGATAAACCGAGTACGCCGAAACTTCCCACCGACGTGAGATTAGCGATAAGCACCGAGAACGCAACTTTGGATTGCGTGGCTTGGTCCTGCGCCTGCACATCCGAATTGAAGAACAGCGCGTAGTTCGAGCCGACCGCGACCACCAGCAGCAAACCGACCAAATGCAGAATGGTGAGCGGTATTCCCAACGCCAGAAACAACGACACCACGCAGAGCACCGCACATCCCAGCGATACCATAATCCGCAGTGCCAGCGCGAGCGGCGATGTCATCAATAACAATATCGCTATCGCCAGACAGCCCAAGCCCGAAAGTATCGCCGCTTCGCGCAGATAGCCATCGAACACCGACGTGGTTTCTTCCAGCAGATCGATGACGGTGAATTGAAGCGTGTTATCCACTTGCAACGCTGCGGTGACTTTATCCAGATCGATTTCGTCACCATGCGCGCCTTCACCGCTCGGCGTAAGCGGCATCAGCACAAGAAAATCGTTCGCGCGTTTGATCAGCAATGTGTCGAACAGCGCCGCTACCGATGTTCCCGCAAGATCCGCACGCGTCAATGGTGCGCGTGAGCGTGCAACTTCGGCATCGGCAACGAATTCGCTGAGCAGATTCTCTTTGATCGGCAGACCTTGCAGCGCCGCATGCAGATTACTGCGCAAGATCGTAGCGTCGGGTATTGCGGCTTGCCGTGCATGTTGACTCGCCGCACTCGGCACCAGGAACGACGGCGAATTGAAGCCGCCGATAATCCGTTGGTCGATTAATGGCTGCAGCAATGTCGCCGCGTGCTCTGCTTGTTGCAGCGCCGCTTCCTCATCGGCGGCAGCGAAGCTGGCGATGTAGCGAATATTCGTGCCACCCATGTCGTTGCGCAGTTCCATATCGAGCTGTTGCGCATTTTTCGATATCGGGCTGAGTGCAGAGAGTTGACGGTTCCATACCTCGCCATCGAATGACACGATGTAACCCAGCGTTACGACCAACAGCAAATACAGCGCCCAGCGCAATTTTTTCGCTTGCGCGAACACCACGAGTAATACATCGCCGGCTTTGATGATGGTGCGTGAGTCGATCGCCTTTGGCATCAGTCCCGGCAATACATAACGCGTCGCCAAGGCGGCGGCAACTAATCCGCTGATCGAATACAAGCCCAATTGCGCGAGACCGGGGAAGCTCGAAAACAGCAGTGCGGCAAAGCCGACAATCGACGTCAGTACGCCGAGACGAATCGTGCGCCAAAAGTTTCCGGTGCGTGCGCCGCCGGCGCCCTGAATAAATAAATAAATCGAGTAGTCGACCGATTCGCCGATCAACGTTGTGCCGAAAGCCAGCGTCAATCCGTGTATATGTCCAAACACCAAACTGACCGCAACCATGCCAACCATTGCGCCCGTTAATACCGGCAACAGGCCTAACACAACCAGCAATGGCGATCGATAGACCAGTAACAACAAACCGATGACCAATAACACGCTGATCGACGCGAGCCGTTTGATTTCACCTTCGATGGTATTGCGCGAGTCCACCGACATGACGCTGGTGCCGCTCATCACTAAACGTGTATCGGCGCTACGCTCCGGAATTTGCTGAAACGCATCGCGAATAATGTCTAGCGCGCGCGCCTGCGCGTCTGTGTTTAAACCCGAATCGCGAATTTGCGCCAATAGCAGAGCGCGTTTGCCGTCGCGAGCGGCCCAGGCGCCGTCAATATTGCGCGGCTGATTTTCGCTGACGAACTGATCGATTAATTGCAGCGTTTCGCCGGTGGGGTCGCGTGGCAATATCTGTTTGACGAGCAGGCCGGCGTCACCCGCCATCGCATCGAGTGTATCGGCGATGGCGAGCCGCAAACCCTGCACACTGAATCGCTCGGCAGTGACGCGTGGGCTCAGTAGATAACGGTTTTCGAAAAAATATTTTCCGTCTTTTTCGCGAGCGGCTTCATCGCCATTTTGAACACCGGTAAAGGTCGGATTCGCACGCAGTTGCGTCGCGAGTTTTTTGGATAAGTCGGCGCGCTCGGTCTGATTCCCGCCCTCAATACCAATCAAAATCAAACGCGCGATTGCACCATCGCGCAGTTGATCCACTAAAACTTTTTGGCGTTCACTGGGATTCTTCGGCATGAACGCTGAGAGGTCGGCGACGAATTGTGTGCGCGCGATAAAAAACACACAGATGAGAATGCAGCAAACCCAAATAACACGAGGCAGCGTTTGATTATATCGTTTCATTTTCCATCATCGCTGGTAATGACCATTTCCGAGCGATCACCATCGGCCTGCTCGAACGCAATCGTGCTGACAAAACCCTGCGTGCCATCGATGCGAATCTGCTTGATCAACTTCAATAGTTGCGGCTGCTTGGGCGTTAATAACAATTGCCATTGCTGCTGCGAACCGGTGAGACCCACCGCATAATAATTTTCGAGCGCGGATAGATCGCCGGACAGCGTGGCGCGGATGCTGGTGACGAATGTCGACACTTCCGGGTGATCTTGCAGATTGAATGTTTTGCGGCGTTTATTCCCGCTCTCGATACTGAGTTTTTCGCCATCGAGAATAAGCAGCTCCGGTTTTGGTTTTAACGTCTGCTTCTTGACCAAACTCGGTGCGACGTATTCCAGCTCCCCGGAGGATTCCACCGGCTGCTCCAGCACTTTAAGAAATTTGCGTTCCACAAAAGTGGCGTGGCTGGATTTTCGTTGCGCCAGCAGCGACATCAGCTCTGCCAAACCAAAGTCCTGCGCAACAGCGGTATCAGTTAGTAGGCTGATACTCGCTGCGAGTGCGATTTTTTTAATCAACATCAAGTGTCGAGCGAATTTATTCAGCATGGTCGGCGCGATGATCGTCCCAGAAGTTGAAAAAGTTGAACCAATTGAAAGGTGTATCGATACAGTAACGTTCGAGCGTGGCGGCGTAGCGTGCCATAACACCGCGCACCGCCGCATCACGATCGCCGCTGAGCGGTTGTGAAAAATCCTCGATCAATTCGAAATGAATTTCGTACCGATTCCCGCCGCGATAAAGGCCGGTCATAAAATATATGGGATAACGCAGCATCAATGCCATGCGAAACGGGCCGCTGGGGAAATAAGCGTCGCGACCTAGAAACGGAAAGCTTTCGTACCGATCCGCACCGGAAGCGCGATCCGCGAGCACGCCGACCAATGCGCCGGCTTGCAGCTTTTCATTAATTTTAAGCGTGGCATCAAGTTGTCCCAGCGTAATGATGTTCTGCGTGGCATGGGGGTTGATCGATGCCATCACGCGATTTATTTGGCGCGCATTTTCCGGATACATCGCCATGAAAATATCGATGTCGGGATTGCTGCGTGCGAACGAATGCAATACTTCAAAGCTGCCCAGATGTGCGCCGAATAAAAATAATCCTTTTTTCGCGTGGTCGCGGTGCAGCGCTGCAGTGCCGAAATGTTTTATGTCGAACAAATCGAGCTGATCGTTGAGTAAATACACGCGATCGTGAATGGTGGTGGTAAACGCGAGTATGTGTTTATAAATATCGATTAGCGTGGCGGGTCGCCCCAGGTTGTGCGTGAGATACGCACGCGAGGCAATGCGAGCGGGGCGCACAGCGGCTAAAAAATACAGCGCAATCGGATACAAAATAGGTCGCGATAAACGTCGCCCCAGCAATAGCGACAACTTCGTCATGAACGTCAACAGCGCGCTGCTGCCCCGTTCGCGCCGGTGCATCCACGCCGATGTCTTCGCCTTTTCGACGGTGGCTCTGCTCGGCGCAATCACAATGAAAAGCGTCCATCCGCAATTTTGCGCGAGCCGCTGGTAATGTCGAAATTGATGAAATTGCCGCTGACTTCGTAGTCGATCGTCATGACTTCTCCCGGCCCGGCTGGGCTATGAAACTTGGCGATCGGTGCGCCGGCGCAGCGGTGTCCGGTATCCTCTTGGATAGCGAGTCGCACATGATCGAGCAGCAACACGCCGGGCACAATCGGCTGTCCCGGAAAATGGCCGGCGAATACCGGATGCTCGGCGGGAAATAAAATAGTGGTTCGCGTCATTTCATCGTCATCCTGAAAACGTCATGTTTTTTTTGAACGATGGGCTCTGATCAAATCGTGCAGCGCCGCTGCGCGTATTTTGCCATTGCCATCGCGTGGCAGCGCGTCGACAAAAACCACGGGACGAGGCAAAAACAGCGGATCGATATGTTGGCGCAGCGCTGCGATGATATCCGCTTGCTGCAACGTTGGCGCAACGATCACGGCGGCGAGCCGCATGACCGGCACTGAAGCATGATCTTCCGGTATGCAGAACGCGCCTTCTTGTACGCCGGGAATATTGCTCAGCGTATGGTTGAGAAAAGCGAGCGAGCTGCGTTTGCCGGCGACATTGATGATATTGGCGTGCCGATCGATGAGCTTGAAGCGCGTGGCACTGTGCAACTCGACAATATCGTTAAGCGCCTGTGTATGTTCGAGGCACGCGCTCGAAGCAATCGTGGCGCCATCCTGCGCGTGCAATGTAATACCCGGCAAGGTTTCCCATTCGTCGCTCAAGGTCGGACGCCGCATGGCGAGCTGGCCGGTTTCCGTCGAGCCGTAAATCTCAAGCAAGGGCGCGTTTAATTGGGCCTCCGCGGCAGCGGCGAGATCTGTCGAGAGCGGAGCGGTTGCCGATAAAATTCCGCTAATCGGTGGCAGCTCGATCGCTGCGTCTAACAGATTGCGCAAGTGAAATGGGCTGATGACTAACAGCCGTGGAGCTGGCGCGGCGCGCAATGCCGCAGCGATTTCGGCGGGAAAAAATGGCATCGCTGTTGATAGTTGACCATTGGCAAAAATGGGCAGCAACACGGTGGATTCCAATCCATACATATGTCGCAGCGGCACGGTGCCGACAACGCTACAAGGGCCGCCCGCAAGCTGCCAAATACGTTCGCTGCCCGCAACGATGCTTCGATAGACTTTGCCAAAAGTTTTGAAGTGCGGTGTCGGTTTGCCAGTGGAGCCGGAGGTAAATACACAGACAATTTTCTGATCGGCCCGGATTTGCGGCACCGACGGTGCATCGCTCACGCTGTCGGTTGTCGCGCGCTGATCGGCGCGTACGTAAGGCATGTTGCTCGCGGGTGCACAATCCTGATCGCCGATGCACACCAGATCACTCATCGTTGCCAGCAATTCGGCAGTGTGATTTGCGGCCGATGAATTTGGCAGCACCGTGACGATGTTGCGCACAATCGCTGCAAACAGCGCCACCGAAAACCAGTAACGGTCTGTGCATAGATTTAATAAGTGATTTGTTTGCGGTAACGATTCCGCACCAGCGAGAACATCGCGGAGAAATTCGATTCGATGGATAGTTCTCGTCGGCTGCTGAATTAACACGCGATCGAGATTATGGGTCGGCAGCAGAGGGAGAAATTCTGCGCCGGGTTCGATGGTCGGCGCGTCATGCCGATGGTCAAGTCGAGAGTTGTCCATCGGCGCAGTCAATCTCTCGGGAAATTGCGATAGGCTTGGATCGTTTCCGAAATACTGAAATGTTTCCGGCCAGGTAATACGCGCACGCGAATGGCGTATTCACCGATAAACATCGCGCCAATGGCAATAGGTGTCAGCACCGACGCGAACAGCGACCAAATCTCGATCGGCGAAAAGAAAAATAGGGCAACGGAAAGTATCGCGCTCACGATAAAGTAGGTGGTCCACGCGGCAGTCACTTTCCACGTGTATCGTAAGTAGGCTGCATCCAACACCGTTTTATCCAGCAGCCCTGCAATGCGCGAACACAGCGCAGACTCGTCGCTTTTTAGCGTGCTGCCGAATAATGCGCCAAGAAACACCATCATTCCTGCATGCTGCAGGAAATAGAACCACGCAATATGATTGCGCAGAAAATCTGAAAAAAAATACAGCGCGATAAGCGTCGCGCCACAGGCGCTCAGCGCAATAATTTTGGTATTCGATTTCCACGCGGCAACCATGCCTGCCGCAACCACTGGCGCCATGCTCGCCAACACCAGCAGCAAGGGCGGATTGCTCGAGACAGAAACCAGATAACTGAACCAGAGATAGAGCGCGCCGGGCAAGGCCAGAAAGGCGAGGCGTAATTTTTGCCGGCTAAGAATCACTGGGGTCGATGCTCACTGGTATGCGAAGCGCATGTGTAACGGGTGCGTAGACAACATCAACACTACGCTGCAATCAGATAGGCACAGGCCTGGCAAATGGGTAACAGGGTCTGGCGATCCGTTGCGTGTCCTTGCATTTGGCATCGAATTATTATTTCAATGATCCAATACATAAAAAGCCGGGCACATATAAATAGCTTCGCCTATAACAACGATTGCTAATTTACTGGTGGTTAAACGGTGTCTCGGGACTGGGCAATAAAATTTCGATGTAGATCGTAACGAAATGGCCGCTCGATGTCACTACAATATCCTGATCGACGCCTGGCGGCCGGGTGAATTGCGTTCATTTCGTCGCGACATTTAAGGAACACTCTTGGATTATCTTCGGGCTAGTGAAAATCGGTTAACCGGGGGGCTGCTGACCACACTCACGACCCATTTATGGTTTAAAGCGCTGGGTACCGCTGGCTTCACCGCGCTATTTTTCGTGGCCTATTTTTATTTGTTGAAAAATCCGACCGGGCCCGTTGCCACTGTGCCGGTAACGTGGGTCGATCACCTGATTGGCTTTGAGCCGATTGCATTAGTCTTCTATTTATCACTATGGGTGTATGTATCGCTGCCACCGTTTTTCATGCGGACGCGCATCGCGATAATCGAGTATGGCGCGCGGATTGGCGTGCTGTGTCTCGCCGGGCTCAGCGTGTTTTATTTCTTTCCTAACGCTACGCCGCCGGCTAATATCGATTGGGCGTTGGTGCCCGGAATGGCGTTTCTCAAAGGTGTCGATGCGGCGGGAAACGCATGCCCTTCACTGCATGTTGCCACCGCGATTTTCTCCTGCCTCTGGCTCCATTGGCGCTTCTCTGCGCTGGAGTTGGGTGCGACATGGAAAGCGGCAAATATTTTTTGGTGTATTGCGATCATCTATTCAACCGTCGCGACCAAACAGCATGTTGCGCTCGATGTGGCGGGGGGTATTTTGCTAAGCCTCATCGCCGCGTGGTGTTTAGGTCTTAAAAAACAGGCCGAGCACTGCTAACGCAGGTGGCGACCACGGCGGCGGTGCGATGAACCAACCGCTGACATCGAATAAGGCTATGGGATATTATTCGCGCGAGTGCCGCGAATGCGGGATCGCATCAACTTCTAATACAGGGATTTCGCTTCAAAACCCGTGGGTTTGCAACGATTTCATTGATTGCAGGCTTCAGCCCGATAGAAACCCCACGTGAATTTGAAGTTTAAATTTTTTGAAAATTGGTCACGCATTTCGCGATAAGTATGCGTGCATTTGAACAAATCCAAATGGCCTATGTATGTTACGCACCGTTGTGAATAATTATTTAGTCGATGTTAAAAAAATCGATTCCGCGTTACTTGAGAATCCGGATTTACGCGTAGCCGAGTTGGGGCTCGATTCGCTCGATCTCGTGGAGATGTTGTTTGAGGTCGAAGATCGCTGCGGGTTTCAACTGCCGGAGCCGATGCGATACACCGAAATGACTTACGCCGAAATGCTGGCCGATATGGAAGCGGTTATTCGCGAGCATCACAACGGGGAGCTGCCGCAGCTTCTCGCAGAAGAAGCGAAAATTTAAGTGATCAAAGTACTTGTCACCGGAATGGGTGCTATTACCCCCCTGGGTACCGATCGACACAGTACATTTGCCAGCGCGCTCGAGGGGCGCAGTGGTATAGCGCCAGCGGCAGAGGCGCTTGCCAAATGGCTGCCGCAGGTTCTCACCGCAGCGGTGGATAAAAATCCTGAAGCGTTATTGGATGCGAAATATGCCGGTACCGACCGCGCCACCCAATTCGCATTGGTCGCCGCCCATGAAGCAATGGCTGACGCCGGCATTGCACCCAAGCCTGAAGATGGTGGACGCTTCGGCGTTTTTTGCGGAATTGGTTTTGGCGGCGCGCAGACCGTCGATGCGTTGTATACGCGCTTTTTTAATACGCTTCACGACACTGCTATTCCGAAGAAAAATCCAACCGTGATGCATCCATTGTCGGTGCCGCGCATGATGGCCAATGCGCCAGCGGCGTTGATATCGATGCGTTACGGCTTGCGCGGATCCAGCAATACCTATTCGGTGGCCTGCGCTTCATCTGCGATTGCTATTGGTGAAGCGTATCGCGCTATTCGTCACGGTTATCTGGATGCCGCCGTGGTGGTGGGAACGGAAGCCATGCTGACACCCGGCGCCTTGATGGCATGGAATGCCTTGCGCGTAATGGCGAAAGCGCATCCGAGCGATCCGTCGCGCAGTTGTCGTCCCTTTTCGGTCGATCGCAATGGTTTTGTGCTGGGCGAAGGCGCTGCGGCGATCGTGTTGGAAAGTGAAGCGAGAGCGCTGCAGCGGGGCGCGAATGGCGTAGCGGAACTCGCCGGTTACGGTTGTACCAGCGATGCCAATCATCTGACCGCTGGCACCGAGGTCGAGCAGGCGAAGGCGATGCAACAGGCGCTTAAAGAAGCGAACCTCGAGCCGGACCAAGTGCAATATTTGAATGCGCATGGCACTGCCACCGAGGCGGGTGATTTAGTCGAAGCCCGATCCATTCGGCTGGCCTTCGGCAAGGCGGCGGATAAGCTGGCGATCAGCGCCACCAAGTCGATGCACGGGCATTTGATCGGCGCCTGCGGCATCCTCGAATTCATCATCAGCCTAATGGCGATGCATAGCGGCTCGATCCCGCCAACTGCAAATCTCGAAAATCCCGATCCTCGCTGCGATCTCGACTTCGTACCGTTAGCGGCACGACACGATCAGCCCATTACCGCCATCATGTCCAATTCATTTGCATTTGGCGGCAGCAACGCAACTTTATTAGCGCGTAAGTACGGCTGACGTGAGCGATCAATACTGTTATCCGTTCACGCTGGATCGGGCCGGTATTGAAGCAGTGTTGCCGCACCGCGGCGATATATTCGCGTGCGATCGATTGGTGATACACGGCACGCATAGCTACACGGGTTATGCGCGCTGGCATTCCGACAATAGAATTCTCGCGGGACATTTCCCCGGTCTACCGATTGTGCCGGGTGTACTTTTAATTGAAGGACTGGCGCAGCTCGCCGGCGCCGGCTTACTTGCCGGTGGCGATCCCTATCTGAAAAGTTTGGTCGGCGATTGGGTCGGTGTATTGGCGTCGGTAAGAAATTGCCGTTTCACCAGTCCTGTGCGGCCCAATGTCGATGTCGAATTCATCATCCAATGTCGGCAGATGGGCCCGCTGGCGGTACAGGTGACCGCGTCGGTCAGTGCCGCCGATGTGGCGGTGGGTCAACTTGAAATCTTATTGGCCTATGCGTCGAACGAACAAATTTCAGCTGCGCTGCAACCGGTGGCCGTCGCCGCTGAGTAGCGGCGTTAGAAATATCGAGCGCGCCGCGCTCGTTGCAAGCACCATGCTTATTTACTATCCCACCGATGCCACTCCGATTTCAGCCACGCGTAAAACACCGGTGCCGCGACCACGCCGGCGGGACCGAGCAGGCGCTCCATCAACAGCATAGTGACCAATATTTCGTGCGGCTTGGCATTGATCTGCTGCCCGATAAAACGCGCGTTCACGAAATATTCGAGTTTGTGCATCAAGATCAAAAACGCGAGTGAGCTCACGGCGACGCTAAACGACAGGCTCAGGCTGATCACGGTAATCGCCGTGTTCGAAATCAAATTACCGACTACCGGCAGCAACCCGGCGATGAAGGTCACCGCGATCAAGGTCTTAGTGAACGGCAAATGCACGTCGAAGGCGGGCAGCACAATCAGCAGATACATCGCGGTCAATAAAGTATTCAGCGCCGAGATACGCACCTGCGCTGAAATCACCCGCCAGAACGCATCTTCGACCGCTTTGAATTGTTCGAGCAGGCGCGTGCTGATCGGGCCGAGATGCGGTGCATGCACCGTGGCGCCGATCGCGAACATTGAACCGAGCAAAATACCAATCAACGTATAACCAATATTTTTCAATGCGCCGAGACCGACTGTGCCGATATCCGACGCGTGGGTGCGCAGCAATGCACCGGTATGAGCGAGCAAATCATCCTGCGCCGGCAGTTTGTCGCCGATCAGCGCGGGCAACCACGAACGCGCGGACGCGAGAATATCGCTCATACGCACCAGCAGGTCATGCAAATCGAGCCCGTTGCGCAATAACACATGCAGGCCGAAGCCGCCCAATACCAGCGCGGCGGCGACAAACATCGCTACAAACACCACCGCGACCCAGCGCGAATGGCGATTGCGCGCACCGCGATTGACCAGATGCGCGGATAGCTTTACCACCAGCGCGTACACGAGCATGCCCGAATACATCACGACGATCAGCTGCAAATGCAAAATCAGAAAAAATGCGATTGCGGCCGCGAGAAAAGCCGCGAAGCGAGCATTGCGGGGGAGGGCTAGATCGATAGACATTCGAGATTACTCGCAAGATAAGGGCTGAATTGTAGGTAGTTTTTATCAGCGCTGCACCGCGATTAAAAAAGATCCCGCCGCAGCGGGATCTGGTTCGGATCGGTGTGGCGTGTCGCGTCAGAATTTCAGCGATACATCCATCCCGTAGGTGCGCGGATCGCCGTAGTTCATCATTGTGTAGGGCCCCCATTCGATACCATTCACCCGGTATTTTTCATCGGTGAGATTTTTTACCCAAGCCGATACAGCTAGCTCATTATTCGCGAGTTTTACCTTGCCCCACGTCAACCGTGCATCGACCAATTGATAGCTGTCGATTGAGGTGTTTTCGTCATTGAATGGATCGGGATAAATCGCGAAGTCATCCGAGTAACTCCAGTCGACACGCGCGATCAATTCGCCCATCGGTAGCGGCTGTGTGTATTGCACACCAACGTTCGCCGTGTTTTTCGGTGTGTACGGAAATTTGTTGACGTTTTTCGCATCGAAGGTGGCGCCGGGAGCAACGCCGGTCGGACATGGGTTGGCTCCGGTTGGGGTGAGGCGGCAGGTGTCCTCGTATTTTTTATAGGTAGCGTCGAGCCAACCATAGGCCACCGAAATTTGCAGCGCGTCGGTGGGTTGTGCGACTAATTCAAGTTCGATGCCCTGAATGTCAGCTTTGCCCGCATTGGTAAAGGCGCTTTGCGCACTCGCCTGATCGAAGCGCGAAATCTGCATGTCCTTATGGAAGTCATAAAAATAGGCGATGTTTGCATTGACGTGATTATCGAGCCAGCGCGACTTCATGCCGATTTCATAAGAGGTGACGACTTCTGGTTTGATGGGATTATTTAACTCAGCAATGTCGGATGACTCCGCATTGAATACACCGGCTTTCCAACCGCGAGCAATCTTGCCGTATACGTTAATATCATCGGTAATACGGTAGTTAGCGATAATCGTCGGCGATGTATTGCTGTAATCCTTGTCAAATTTCATGTCGGAAATAACAGCGGATCCGCCAAATATATATGAGCGTGTGATTTCTTTTTTCTCTTTAGTGACACGCGCGCCGACGGTGACGGTCAAGCGATCGTCGAGTATTGGCGGTGTGTAATCGGCCTGCGCAAAAGCAGCGTAGGCTTTGTTATCCAGGCCGTAGAACGAATTGATGGCGGGCAGTCCGAATAAGGTCAAGAACAACGGATTATCGGTGTGTCCACTTTCTTTGAAGTAATACAGACCTGCGACGTAATTCACACGTTCGGTTTTGCCGACCATTTGAAATTCCTGCGAGGTGGCGTGATAACCGATTTTGCGAATGGTCTCCATCAATGGATACGGCGAACCATCCCAATCGAGATCATCGTTCGCGCGAATCTGACGATGACCGGTTAAAGATTTAAACGTGACGTCGCCGAGCACGCCGAGAGTGCCGGCATCCCAACTGATTACCAGACCGTGGCCATCGACGTAGGCGTTGTCATCGCGACCCGCGTCTTCGCTACCTTTGCTTTGTCTGTGCGTACTGGTAAAACCTGTTAAATCCGTTCCGGGAAAACCGGCCAATCCAGCGAGGAAGCCTACCGTGGGTTGGTCAACTCGTGTTAATTGATAAAACCTTGGCCGTTGATCGCTGCGACTGAAATCATATGAATACAGTGCTTCGATCGCGTCGGTCGGTTGCCACCGCAACGCAGCGCGGCCCGCGTGCGAATGCAAATTGCCGAAATCCTGGCCGCTCGGCGCCAGTGCGCCGGGTTGTGCGGATTGCACATTGTCGACAAACCCTGCGCGATTGCTGGCGATAAACGCGAGCTTCGCGCTGAGCTTGCCAATGCCCTCACCGATTGTGCCGACCGACGGCGTATCGAGGGTTGCACGCACGCTGCTGTAATCGTAATTGCCGACGCTCGCTTTAATTTCGCCGCCGAATTCACCGCTGGGCTTTTTCGTAATCAGGTTGATGGCGCCACCGAGCGTGTTTTTGCCGTATAGCGTGCCTTGCGGACCGCGCAGCACTTCGACACGTTCGAGATCGGCGATATCGAAAACACCGCCGACGTTTTTGCCGATATAGATGCCGTCGAGATAGAGACCTACGGTCGGCTCCATGGTTAGCGCCGGATTGATCGTCACTGAGCCGCGAATATTGATAGTCGCGCCATTGGCATTACCCGGTGACGACGCCAACCGCAGATTCGGTACCATGCCGTTGAGTGCGGCGATATCGTGAATATTGCGCTCCTCGATCGCGGCGGTGCTCAATGCGGAAATGGCGATGGGTGTTTCTTGCAGTGTCTGCTCGCGCTTCTGTGCGGTAACGACAACCTGCTCAATGCCGCCTTCAGCTATTGCACCTTGCGACGCAATAGCTAGTGCGAGTGCCAATGGGGAATATTTTGTGCGTAGCGCATTCATCGTTTTTCTCCACATTATTAAATTGTTTTGGGTAAACAAACGATTGAAAATGTGCAGCATTACGCTCGCGCTGCAACATGGGGGCCAGCATACTCGCTTCGCAATCGGTTGCAACGCCGTTGGCGACGAGGTCTGATTTCGCGCAGTTGAAGCAATAAAATTTTCGATAGGAAATTACGCAATACAGGAGACTGGCTATGTCGGATCAGCAGTTAGGACACACCGCAGCGAATCTGTTGAGCGTGCGCGCGGCACTGGCGGGCGAACAATGGCTGGGGCAGCGTATCGTTGTGCGCGGCTGGTTGCGATCGCGCCGCGATTCAAAAGCAGGCATCTCGTTTTTATCAATCAACGACGGCAGTTGTTTCGCGTCGATACAGGCCGTGGTGCCGGCGACGCTGGCGAATTATCAAAACGAAATCCTGCATTTATCGAGCGGCTGCGCGGTCATTGTTGGCGGTCAATTGGTGGCATCGCAGGGTCAGGGGCAGGCTTACGAAATTCAAGCTGATCAAGTCGATGTACTCGGCTGGATCGATGATCCGGAAAGTTACCCGGTCGCGAAAAAACGCCATACCTTTGAATATTTACGCACCGTTGCGCATCTGCGGCCGCGTACCAATACCTTCGGCGCGATCACGCGCGTGCGCACGGTATTGGCGAATGCGATTCACAATTATTTTTTCAACAACGGCTTTCAATGGATCAATACGCCGCTGATCACGGCGAGTGATTGCGAAGGCGCGGGCGAATTGTTTCGTGTCAGCACGCTCGATCTCGCCAATTTACCGCGCGATAACAACGGCGCTATCGATTTCGCGCAGGATTTTTTCGGCGCGCAATCGTTCCTAACGGTGTCCGGCCAACTCAATGCCGAAGCGTATTGTCTGGCGATGTCGAAGGTGTATACGTTCGGCCCCACGTTTCGCGCGGAAAATTCCAATACGAGCCGCCATCTCGCCGAGTTCTGGATGGTCGAGCCGGAAATTGCGTTTGCCGATTTGCATGACGACGCGACGCTGGCCGAAGATTTTCTCAAACATTTATTTCGCACCACACTGAATTCCTGTGGGGACGATTTGAAATTCTTCGCTGAATTTATCGATAAGCAGATTATCGATCGTCTTGAGCATGTCGTAGCGCGTCCATTCGAGCGGATGGATTACAGCGATGCGGTGCGGGTGCTGCAAAATTGCGGCAAGACATTTCAGTTTCCGGTGCAGTGGGGGCTCGATCTGCAATCCGAGCATGAGCGTTATCTATGCGAAGAGTATGTGAAAGCGCCGGTGATCGTGATGAATTATCCGAAGGACATTAAAGCGTTTTACATGCGCCAAAATGATGATGGTAAAACTGTCGCTGCGATGGATGTGCTGGCGCCCGGCATCGGCGAAATTATCGGTGGCAGTCAGCGCGAGGAGCGGCTCGATCGCCTCGATGCGCGCATGCAGGAAATGCAGATTGGCGGCGATCTGTGGTGGTATCGCGATTTACGTCGTTATGGCACGGTACCGCATGCGGGTTTCGGTCTCGGTTTCGAGCGTTTATTGAATTACGTCACCGGCATGGAAAATATTCGCGATGTAATTCCATTCCCGCGTGTGCCGAATAGCGCGTTGTTTTGAGCGACGCTAGTAGCTTGCTTAGCGCAAGAAATTAAAAAGGCGCACGAAATTAAAAATCTGAGGTGATGAAGATGGCGATTTGGAAAAACAAACTATCGCTGGCGGCGATGAATGCAGGTTTCGAGCAAACCTTAGTGCGTCATCTCGGTATCGAAGTGACTGAGATTGGCGACGATTATGTGAAAGCAAAAATGCCGGTCGATCAGCGCACGCATCAGCCGTTCGGCCTATTGCACGGCGGTGCGTCGGTGGCGCTCGCGGAAACGATGGGCAGTATGGCCGGACAAATGTGCGTTGAGCCGGGCTACACAATTCTCGGTGTTGAAATTAACGCGAATCATGTGCGCGGCGTGCGCGATGGATATGTCCATGCGATCGCCAAGCCGTTGCATCTCGGGCGCACCACGCAGGTGTGGGATATTCGCATTCATGATGACAACGACAAGCTCGTGTGTATTTCACGCCTGACCGTTGCGGTGGTGAAGATTCCGACATGAATATAAAAAAGCTTTTCAGTATGGCGCTATTGGTGCTCGCTACATCGCGGGCATTGGCGTTAAGCGGTGAGGAAATGGTGAGTTACTGCGAGGGCAATGCCTGCGGCGGTTATTTTGTCGGCGCGTTCGATGGTTTGCGTATTGCTGGTGCGGTTGGCAGCGAGAAACAGCGCAAGACTGTTGCGATCTGTCCGCCCGACGACGTGACTAACGAGCAAGTGGTCGACGTCGCGCTTGCGTATTTACAGCAACATTCCGAAGTCGCGCATCTGTCAGCGGCGAATCTTGCGCTACGCGCTTGGCGCGAGCGGTGGCCTTGTCAGCGGTAATTTAAATTTTGCGTGCCGCCCGCACCAACACTATCGCGGTGCGGTATAGACCGGGTTGTAGCCGGCGCGCCAACCATGCTCGCGTAAACAACTGACGAGGCCATTGCTATAGAGGCGAGCAGCGTAATCGGGTGTGTGGTCGGTGCCGAGCAATGCGACACAGATGTTTGCATCGCTATTGAAATCCGCCGCTTGAGCGCCGGCTTTCCACCAGCTTTGCACGGTAACTTTCGCTTGGGGATTGACAGCCGCGTCTGGAGCGACGGCTTTCGGCGCGAGCGCGACGCTGTTTTCGCTCGGTGCTTTCGCGCTATCGGTGCTCGGTGTTGCGCTAGTGGGCGAAACCGAAGCGGGCGCGACAGAAGTGGCTGGCGACGCCGCGACCGCGCTATCCGGTGCGCTGAACTGCGTGATGGTCCAGCCCTTGTCGCGTAAACATTTGCTCGTGCCTTCATCGGTCGGCTGCTGCGCGCGACATTCAGCTTCATCGCGATGCAAATCCGCCGCACTGCTGCCCTGCTTCAATGCAATCGGACCACAACCGCCGCTACCGAGCAGAGCGAGTGCAATTAATAGCGTGGGAAATTTATTCATTGGCCGCTCTCGATAGGGACATGTCGGGGAAATATCGAAAACAAAAGCAATAAGCGCGCCCGCTGGTAAATGAGAGAGGTGAACTCAGCGATCGAGTTCGGCGAAGAATTTGCGGCGGCCGTGGATCATTTCGCGATAGGTCTGAATCAGCGATAGATCGATCGGATCGCCGGAGCCTTTGAGTTGGCCCATCTTACTTTCGAGCTCAATGATTTCTTCGAGTAACTGCTGCTTCATGGCCTGCACGTTTTGCAGGCGTGGCGCACCGTGGGTTTCGCGGCGGGTTTGCGGACGCTGTATGTTCAGTTCGTCGAGCGGTTGTTTTTTCACGAGAATCCCTCCCCTGCACTGGCTGGGGTTTAATCATAGCGAATATCGACCGCCGCGATGTTACGCATTCTTAATGAGCTTATTCTTAATAAGAATGTGCAGATCGCGCTCGGTATTTTGCGGCGTGCCGTCGTGCGCTTTACCATAGCGGCTATGAATGCCTCTGCGTCTCTCCTCGATTGGAACAACATCGATACCGTGCTGCTCGATATGGACGGCACTTTGCTCGATTTGTATTTCGACAACCATTTCTGGCTCGAGCATCTGCCCGCGCGTTATGCCGAACGCAACGGCATCGACGCCGACCAGGCGCGTGCGCGGCTGGTCGATGCGTTTGCCGCGCAGCGTGGCTCACTGAATTGGTATTGCGTAGATTACTGGTCGCAGCACCTGCAGCTCGATATCGGCGCGCTCAAGCGCGAGGTTCGGCATCTGATCGCAATACGCCCGCACGTCGAGCAATTTCTGCAACGGCTGCATGACAGCCCGCGGCAGGTGTGGCTGGTGACTAATGCGCATCGCAAAAGCCTCGATTTGAAATTGCATCACACCGGCATCGGCGCCTGGTTCGATCGCGTGATCTGTTCGCACGATCTGCGCGTACCGAAGGAGCAGGCATCGTTTTGGCGGCTGTTGCACAGCGCGCACCCCTTCGATCCGGCGCGGACGCTGTTCATCGACGATACCAGCGCGGTGTTGCAGGCGGCGCAGCAATTTGGCGTGCGCTATCTGCTGACGTTGTTGCAGCCCGATAGCAAACAGGCCCGGCGCGACACCACCGATTTTCCGGCGATTTTGCATTTCGATGAGATCATGCCGCCGCCATGAAGGATGCCGATGGATCGACGCACGAGCCGGTGCGACTCGATAAATGGCTGTGGGCGGCGCGCTTTTTCAAGACACGCGGGCTCGCCAAGCTGGCGATCGAGAGCGGCAAAGTGCGTTACAACGGCCAGCGCAGCAAGGTCGGCCGCGCGGTGGAAATCGGCGCGCGCCTGACTGTTCCGCAAGGGTGGGACGATATCGAACTCGATGTGCTGGCGGTGTCCGCGGTGCGCGGTCCGGCGGTAGCGGCGCGCCAGCTGTATAGCGAAACCGAAGCGAGCCGAGTGCGACGTGAGCGCTCCGCCGCTGAGCGCCGGGCATTGGCCGGCAGCGCACCGCAAACTCCCGAGCGGCCGAACAAGAAGCAGCGCCGTCAGCTGGATCAATTGAAGCGAGAGCTATTTGAATGACAGACCAAGAGCGCACGACAGCGCCGGAGCCGGCGGCAACGGATCAACTGCTGCGATTTATTTTCGACGGCACCGATGTGCGCGGCGAATGGGTGCAGCTCGATCGCGCGTTTCAGGAGGCATTGGTCAACCACCATTACCCGCCGGCGGTACGCGCGCTGCTCGGCGAATTTCTTGCCGCGGTGAGCCTGCTCGGCGCAACGCTGAAATTCGATGGCGCGATCGCGCTGCAAGCGCGCAGTGAGGCCGGCCAAATCCCATTGATCATGGCCGAGGCGTCATCCGCGCTGACGGTGCGGGCGATTGTCAGCGGAGCCGAGGGCGCAGTGGGTGGTGATTTTCAGGCGCTGCTGGGCAAGGGCGTGTTGTCGATCACCATCGAGCCTAAACAGGGCCAACGCTATCAGGGCATCGTGGCGCTGGAGGCGCACAGCCTGGCCCGCTGTCTCGAAGCTTATTTTGAACAGAGCGAGCAATTGTCCACGCGTATCTGGTTATGTGCCGATGCGCAACGCGCTGCCGGCCTGTTTTTGCAGGAGTTACCGAGTCAGCGCGCGGCGAGCGAGCGGATCGAGCAATGGCGGCACCTGTGCGCGCTCGCCGATACCGTGCGGGAGGGGGAGTTGCTGCAATTGCCCGGTGATGAGCTGCTCTATCGGTTGTTCCACCAGGATCAATTGCGGCTACTACGGCGCGATAGCGTGGAGTTTCGCTGCAGCTGCTCGCGCGAGCGCACCGCATCGATGCTGTTCAGTCTCGGCCGTGCCGAGCTGGACGACATCCTTCGTGAGCAGGGCGTGATTCAGGTCAATTGTGAGTTCTGTAATCAGCTGTACCGTTTTGATGCCGCCGATGTGGCAGCGTTATTCGCCGATGACACTATTCCAGTGCGGCACTAATTCCAATTCGCTTCGGGAGGGAGTTTTTTGCGATAATGCCGGCCCCCCGCGCCGCCGTACGTAACTGGCGATAACAACAATTACTGCGCTCGGGAATAGACATCGCTACGTGCGAACAGAGGAGAAATTTCAGCATGAGTGCAGCAGTTACCGTTTACAACGACCTGTCGCCAGCGCAACTGGTTGAGCAGGCTATCGCACGCGGCGAGGGCCAACTGGCCGATACCGGTGCCTTCGTCGTCACCACCGGTAAGCGTACCGGTCGCTCTCCGAAAGACCGCTTCATCGTCAAAGAGCCCAATACCGCCGACAGCGTCGACTGGGGCGCGGTTAATCAGCCATTCGATCCCGCTAAATTCGACCTGCTGTGGCAACGCGTCGAAGCCTATCTCGACGATAAAGATCACTTCGTCGTTCGCGTTCATGTCGGCGCGCACGAAGAGCACTATCTGCCGGTTGTCGCCCGTACGGAAACCGCGTGGCAGAGCTTGTTTGCTCGCAATATGTTTATCCGCCCGGAGACCTACAACCCGCGCAGCAAAGACGAGTGGACCATCCTCAATGTGCCGGGCTTTATCTGCGATCCGGCGCGTGACGGCACTAACTCCGACGCTGTGGTGATCACCCATTTCGGCGAGCGCAAAGTGCTGCTGGCCGGCATGCGTTACGCCGGCGAGATGAAAAAATCGATGTTCGCGGTGCAGAACTTCCTGCTGCCGGCCAAAGATGTCATGCCGATGCATTGCTCGGCCAACGTCGGTGATGCCGGCGACACCTGTCTGTTCTTCGGCCTGTCCGGCACCGGCAAGACCACGCTGTCGGCCGACCCGAGCCGTTATCTGATCGGCGACGACGAGCATGGTTGGGCCAAAGGGTCGGTGTTCAATATCGAAGGCGGGTGCTACGCGAAAACTATTAATCTGTCGCAAGAGAACGAGCCCATCATTTGGGATGCGATTAGCTTTGGTTCAATCGTTGAAAATGTCGTGATCAATCCGGAAACCCGGCATGCCGATTACGACGATACCAGCCTCAGCGAAAACGGCCGCTGCTGCTACCCGCTCGAACACGTCCCCAAGCGCGTGATTAAGAACAGTGCCGGCGAGCCGAAAGTGGTCGTGTTCCTGACCTGCGACGTATCGGGGGTGTTGCCGCCGGTATCGCTGCTGTCGAAAGAAGCGGCGGCGTTTCACTTTCTCAGCGGCTACACCGCGCGCGTCGGTTCGACCGAAGTCGGCGCTCCGGCCGGTATTCAGCCGACATTCTCCACCTGTTTTGGCGCACCGTTCATGCCGCGCCCGGCGCGTGAATACGCTGAGCTGTTGATCAAGCGCATCGAAGAATTCGGTTCGCACGTGTACCTCGTCAACACCGGCTGGACCGGCGGCTCCGGCGCACCGGGCGGTACCGGCATGCGTTTTCCGATTCCGGTGACGCGCGCGATCGTGGCAGCGTGCCAGAGCGGCGCGTTGTTCGAAGTGGAAAAAGAGCATCTCGACATTCTCAATGTCGACATTCCGAAATCGGTGCCGGGCGTCGATGCGCGCTTCCTGAATCCGCGCACGTCGTGGTCCGATGTCAATGCTTACGACGCGGAAGCGCGCAAGCTGGCAGCGATGTTTCAAGAGAACATCAAGAAGTTCAATCCGTCCGCGGCGATCGTCAACGCAGGCCCAAAAGCTTGAGTCGATGCGATTGCAGAAAGCCGCCCACAAGGCGGCTTTTTTATTTCTGAAGTTTTCGCGGGTGGCGGAATGGCCCTATGCATTCGCAGACACGTGGCAAGTACATCCTTGTAACTCGTCAGCGACATCCCTGTACCCAAAGCGTCGCTTCGCTCAGGGGCAGGCTCTCGCTGACGGTCTGCGAATGCATAGGGCCATTCCGCCTGCAAATTTGTGAGCGAGATTCACTAACAAAAACACTCGGCAATAACAATCTCCCGCCCACACCGTAAATCTTCGATAATACACCGCGAAATTTTTCTTCTGGATAAATCATGTTGTCGATTACCAAACGTATTGCCGATGAATTAAATGTCAACGCCCAACAAGTTGTCGCGGCGGTCGAATTGCTCGATGAGGGCGCAACAGTTCCCTTTATTTCTCGTTATCGCAAAGAAGTGACGGGCGGCCTCGACGACACGCAATTGCGCACACTCGAGGAACGGCTGCGTTATTTGCGCGAAATGGAAGAGCGGCGCGCGACCATTTTGGCCAGTATTCAAGAACAGGGAAAATTGACGCCGGAACTCGAAGCAGAAATTAATTCCGCCGACACCAAAAACCGTCTTGAAGATTTATACCTGCCGTATAAATCGAAGCGACGCACCAAAGCGCAAATTGCGATCGAAGCGGGACTCGAACCGCTTGCACTCGGCTTGTACGAAGACCCGAGCAAAAACCCCGAAGAATTTGCCGCGCAATTCGTGAATGCAGAAAAAGGCATCGCCGATATCAAGTCGGCACTCGAAGGCGCTAAATATATTCTGATGGATAAATTCAGCGAGCACGCCGATCTGCTCGAAAAACTGCGCAATTATTTATGGAACGACGGCAAGCTGAGTGCGCGCGTCGTCGAAGGTAAGCAGCAGGAAGGTGAAAAATTTCGCGATTATTTTGAACACGATGAACCGTTGGCGGTGACGCCATCGCATCGTGCGCTGGCGATGTTTCGCGGTCGCAACGAAAGTGTGCTGACGCTCGCAATCACTGTCGGTAGCGAAGAAAAACCGGCGGTGCATCCGTGCGAAGTGATGGTCGCGAATTTCTGGAACATCAAACAAAACAATTTACCCGCCGATAAATGGCTCGCTGAGGTGGTGCGTTGGACCTGGCGTATCAAACTGTACACGCATCTCGAAACCGATCTGCTCGGCAAACTGCGCGAGCGCGCTGAAGACGATGCGATCAAAGTCTTCGCGAGCAATTTGAAAGATTTATTACTGGCGGCGCCGGCGGGCCCGAAAGTGACGATCGGCCTCGATCCCGGTTTGCGCACCGGCGTTAAAGTCGCCGTCGTCGATGCCACCGGTAAAGTGCTCGATCACTGTGCGATTTTTCCGACGCCGCCGCAAAACAAAATCGCCGAATCGGCAGCGGTATTGCTCGCGCTGGCAAAAAAACATGGCGTGCAATTGATCGCGATCGGCAACGGCACCGCGAGCCGCGAAACCGAACGCTTCGTGCTCGATATCATCAAAGCGCATCCCGAACTGGGTTTAAATAAAGTCATCGTGAATGAAGCCGGGGCGTCGGTGTATTCGGCATCCGAGTACGCAGCAAAGGAATTTCCGGATCTTGATGTCACGATTCGCGGCGCCATTTCGATTGCACGCCGCGTGCAGGATCCGCTTGCGGAGCTAGTTAAAATCGAACCGAAGTCGATCGGCGTCGGCCAGTATCAACACGATGTCAGTCAAACTGCGCTGGCGCGTTCGCTCGATGCGGTGATCGAGGATTGCGTAAACGCGGTCGGTGTCGATGTGAATACTGCCTCACAGGCACTGCTGACGCGTATTTCCGGATTGAATCAAACGCTCGCGAATAATATTGTTGAATTTCGCAATCAGAACGGCGTGTTCAAAAGCCGCGATCAGTTGCGCAAAGTACCGCGGCTCGGCGATAAAACTTTTGAACAGGCGGCAGGTTTTTTGCGCGTGATGGGCGGCGATAATCCGCTGGACGCGTCGGCAGTGCATCCGGAATCGTATGCCGTGGTCGAAAAAATCGCACAGAAAAATAATCGCGAATTTAGAAACCTGATGGGCGACAGCGCATTTCTGCGCAGCCTGAAAGCGGCGGAATATATCGACGATAAATTCGGGTTACCCACAGTGACCGATATTATCAAGGAGCTCGACAAGCCCGGCCGTGATCCGCGTCCGGAATTTAAAACCGCGACCTTCATGGATGGCGTTGAAGACATTAAGCATTTGCAGGCTGGCATGATTCTCGAGGGCACCGTGACCAATGTCGCCGCGTTCGGTGCCTTCGTCGATATTGGCGTGCATCAGGATGGCCTGGTGCATATCTCCGCGCTGTCGAATAAATTCGTTAAGGATCCGCGCGAAGTGGTGAAGGCTGGCGACATCGTCAAAGTAAAAGTGATGGAAGTCGACGCGGCGCGCAAACGCATCGCGTTATCGATGCGCCTGGACGATGCGCCGGGCGAAAAAACCTCGGCACCACGGGCGCAGGATCGCAATAGCGGCAAAGCAGTCGAGCGGTTGCAGCGCGATAATCAGAAGCAACAGCAGGGCAATAATACGTTGGCGCAATTATTCGCGGCGGCGCAGAACAAGAAAAATAATCGACTGTAATGAGGGAATGCTCGCTGCGGATTAAAACGCGGCGAGCACCAAATAAATTAAAACTTCCGCGACTTGTTGCGCTGCGCCCAGGCAATCGCCGGTATAACCGCCGATGCGTCGTGTGATGTAGCGACCGAACCACCAGCGCCATAGCAATAGCGTCAATGCAACGCATACCCATTGCAGCGGCGGGAGCAAAAATATCAGCGGTGCCACCCACGCGGCAGCTATGGCAAAAGCGCGTCGATCCATTTGTGTGGCGATCGGTTTAATTTTGCTGCTGTCGATATCGCGCACATACGGCAGATCGAGCAAATAGCTGATCGACAACAGTCGGCTCCACGCATGGCCGAGTAACAGCGCCGGGATGATCCGTACGCTGTCGTGCAATTGCATGAGTGCGAGTAATTTGATCGCGAGCAATAACGCGAGACCAATTGCACCGTAACTGCCGAGCCGCGAATCCTTCATAATCGTCATCACTTGGTCGCGCGTCCAGCCGCCACCGAAACCGTCGCAGCTGTCGGCCCAGCCATCTTCATGAAATGCGCCGGTGAGAAAAACTGTCACTGCGATCGATAACACGATCGCGATTGCTGGCGACCACAACCCCACCGCAGCGGCATAGCTCGCTGCACCAACGCAGCCAACCAATAAGCCGATAAGTGGAAAATAGCGCGCCGATGCATTCAAATTTTCGGGCGTATAGACAACAGCGGGCGGCATCGGTACGCGCGTTAAAAAGCCCATCGCGAGCCATATCAGATTGCGTTCGCGGCGCCAGTCGATCATCGGTTGCTCTCAGAATTGTTGATGGGAATCAATTTTGCGCGAAGCGGGCGTTGCGAGCCAGCTTATCGCGGCGCGATTGCCGTCGTCGCGTTGATTGAGGTCAACACCCGGCGCTGAGCGACGCCGCATAATCGCCGCCACTATTGCAATAAGCGGAGTGGATCATGAATGAGCAGCGGATACGTCAGCAATTGATCGGTAAGCGCAACGAGTTGCTCGGCCGTTTGCAACAATTGAGCGGCACTGTTGGGCACCGACAGGCGCCACTGGCAGCAAATTTTTCCGAACAGGCGATCGAGTTGGAAAATCTCGATGTATTGTTTCAACTCGATGAAGCGAGTCGACACGAATTGCAGCAGGTCAATGTTGCATTGGAGCGACTCGACAATGATGAATATGAAATATGCGCGCGCTGCGGCAATCCGATTGGAGAGGAGCGTCTGCACGCGGTACCGTACACCGACGTGTGCCGGTTTTGCGCTGAATTAAAATAGATCGCTGAAAAATAAGCCGATCGCGAATAATAAGCGGATTAAATAAAAGCGGGCCGCTAAGCCCGCTTTTATGGATAAAGAAAATTACTGCACGGTGATGCGTTTCGGCTCTGGTTTGGGCGCCTTCGGCACGAAAATATCGAGCACACCGTTTTTGCTTTTGGCGTCGATGCGATCGAGGTCCGCGTTGTCGGGCATTGTGAATTCGCGCAGGAATGTGCCATATACCCGCTCCGAGCGCTTTTGCTCTTTATTGGCGCTCACCTCGGTACGCGAGCCACGAATACTGAGCACATTATTGTGGGCGGTCACTTCGATGTCGTCGGGTTTAACCCCCGGCAGATCGACCGACACGTGATAGCCGTCCGCATCCTCATGGATATCGACTACTGGAATCCAATCGGTATTACTCAGTGTCGAATGCTGTCCATTGCCGAGCGTCGGAAATAAACGATTATCGAATATTCGGTTCATATCGCGTTGCAATTCGGTCATCAACGCAAATGGGTTACGCGTAATAAGGCTCATGATCTACTCCTCAGTTCGATTTCAAATGCATCGCTGGCGCACAATTCATGGCGGCGATGAGTTGGCTCGCAGCGAAAATAGGGACAGGGCGCAATTTTTCAAGCAGCACTGGCAATAGCTGCTAATAATTTTTTTGATCATCGAAATGGAGCTTTATATCAGCGACGGTATGCCGATCTCGCCATTGCGGTATTTACGAGGTAGAGCATTTCGGTGGGCAGGTTTAAGATAGCGCGCATGACCTCGATTCGACCTCTGCCGCTATTGCGCGATCGCTTCGGCCGCCAGGTGGATTACCTGCGGCTGTCGGTAACCGATCGCTGCGATTTTCGCTGTGTATATTGCATGGCCGAGGACATGACCTTCCTGCCGCGCAGTCAGGTGTTGTCGCTGGAAGAGCTGGCCGTGGTGGCGCGTGCGTTTGTCGAACTCGGCGTGACCAAAATCCGGCTGACCGGTGGCGAGCCGCTGGTGCGCAACAATGTGCTGCAGCTGGTGCGCGAGCTCGGCGCGTTGCCGGGCTTGCGCGAATTGACGCTGACCACCAATGGTTCGCGGCTGCGCCAATACGCTGGTGAGCTGCGCGCTGCTGGCGTGGCGCGTATCAATATCAGTCTCGATAGCCTGCGTCCCGAGCGGTTTCGGGAATTAACCCGCGTCGGTAACCTCGACGTTGTGCTTGCCGGCATCGATACGGCGCGCGCGAACGGCTTTCAACGCATCAAACTGAATGCGGTAATTTTGCAGGGGCGCAACGACGACGAGATCCTCGATCTGGTGCAATTTGCACGCAGCCGTCAGCTCGATCTGGCGTTCATTGAGGAGATGCCGCTCGGCCACATCGACGAGCATGATCGCGCGCATAGCTTTTGTTCGAGCGACACGATTTTGCAACGCATTAATACGCGCTTTCCGCTGACGCTAAGCGGGGAAAGCAGCGGCGGTCCGGCCCGCTATTACCGCATGGTTGACAGTGAATCGCGCATCGGTTTTATTTCGCCGCACAGCAATAATTTTTGTCATCTGTGTAATCGCGTGCGGGTGACTGTGGAGGGGCGGCTGTTGTTGTGTCTCGGTAATGAGCACTCAGTCGATTTACGCGCGGTGCTGCGCGCTCGCGATGGCGGTATCGAAACGGTAAAAAATGCGATTGTCGCTGCGATGGCGCTCAAACCCGAGCGTCATCATTTCGATTTAAATAACGAGCCGCAGATCGTGCGCTTTATGAATACGACCGGCGGCTGAACACCAAAATATAAATAATAATTTTTGCAGCGTACGCTGCCTCGGGTAGAAATATGGCGAACTGGAATTACCGCGTCATCCGTAAGCACTGCGCCAAGTCGGGCATGGTGACACTGCAAATTCACGAGGTGTATTACGCGGAGGATGGCTCGGTCGACTGTTGGACGCAGCAGCCGGTGGAGCCGCTCGGCACCAGCGAGCCGCAATTGCGTAACGATGTGCACGCGTTTCTCGCGGCGTTTCGCAAACCGCTGCTTGAGGAAAAGCTAGTGCTCGGTCAGCTGCAATTGGTCGAGGAAAAAAATTCGCAAATGGTGCTCGATGATTTGCGTCGCGATTATTTAAGCCGGATCAATCGCGCCAGCGGCTATCTGTTTCAGATGCTCGGTAATCATCTCTTATTGAAACAAAACCCTTCGCTCGCGAAAGCATACGATCAGGTCGACCGCGCACTGGCGGAATTATGCGATGCGGTCGAGGCCAGTGTGGTGCGGCAGAAAGTCGGTTAATGTAACCGCTCGTTTCAACGAGTGCTCCCGCGTAAAACTGAAACCCATAAAAAAAGGCAGCAGTGCTGCCTGAAGATCACACAACGAGGAGGAATTCGGTTAGTGGTGCAGCCAGCCCATATAGCCGCAGTCTTCGATATCGTCATCGCTGACGTCGTCTTCGCTCAGAGTCGACGCGAATAATTCTTCATTGAGGCAGCCGAGCGGATTCGTCAGCGCCGCGAGTTTTACGCTCAGCTCGTAGTCGTGCGGCAGCAGTTCGCTGCGCGGCATCAAGTACGCTTGATACTGCTCGTAAACCACCGCGTAATTTTTCATCGCCGAAGCGTAATCGTGAGCGACGCCATGAATCGCATCCGACGACAGTTCGGAAATGCAACCGTTGACGATGCAATCATTGGTATTTGTTGGTGCAAGCGCGGCCATCAATGCGCCGTTCAGAAGCGGGTCCTGATCCGACACCATTCCGATCGCGATGAGTCGAGCATCATTGTCGAGTGTGGCGATACCGCTGTTATTGCGCATTCGTGTCATCCTTCAGCTTCATAAGCTGCAGTATTGGTTACAAAAATTCGTTTTGCCGAGCGAGCCAGGGACTGTGCAGGCCGGATTTGGTGGGCGCACTGATGATCTTGCATCGCGCAGCCAACACACTCTCCGTAAGTTTCATTGCAAGGTTGTGACCAAAATTTCGTGCGATGAAAATAATATGAAGTCTGCCCGGATAATTCCGCGCGCTGCGCGCCTTAGTGGGGTCGTTAGATTGCGGCCCTTTTGTGGATCGAGCGCGCGTTGGCTACACTGGGACAACCTCGCTGTAGATCGGTTAGTCCCCATGCCCTCTGTTCCCCAATCTCCCGATGCCGGCGCCGCCGTGGTCGATGCGATTTTGTCCGGCGCTGCCGAGCAGCTGGATGCATTGTTGCCGCAAGCGCTGAACGCCGCGCCGACCGAGCGCGGCGCGGCCCTGGTGCAGTTGTTCTGGAATGCGTGGCGGCAACACAGTGGTCTGCATGGGCAATTGCTCGATGCGCTCGACCTCGTGGGCCAGGCGCTGGCGGCGCAGCCGGCTGCTGCCTGGGTGGCTGGCAGCGGCCACCCGCTATGGGCGTTGCTCGATGTCGTGCAACAGGGCGGCGCGGGTTATCAACCGGAATTGGGTCGCGCCGCGGAAAAGTGGCGCGCTGAATTGCAGGCGGCGCTAACGCCGCTGACGGCCGGCGACTGGCCGGGCGCACTGATGCAGTTGCAGCAGCAATGGCAGAACGAGCAGCAACGTCTCGCCAAGCTCGAGCAAAGACTGGTGGATGCCGAGCGCGGCCAACTGCGCACGCGCCGTGCCCAGCAACAGGCTGCGCGCGTGCTCAATGGTGCTATGGCCGGCAAACGGCTGGCGCCAGCGGCCGTCGAATATCTGCAGCAAGAGTGGTATCGCGAGTTGCAGTGGGGCGCGTTGCAGTTCGGCGATAACGGCGAACCATGGCAGCGTCGTGCTGCCTTGACCGAGCGATTGGTGCTATCGCTGCAAGAGCCGGCGGACGATGACGAAGCGCGCCAACATCTATACCGCCTGATTCCCGAAGTGGACGCCGAGTTGCGTGCGGTACTTGGCGAGCATGCGATCGATCCGGAAACGCTGGAGCGACAGCTGAGCGTGGTGCAGCAACAGCATTTAGCGCTGCTGAAGGGGCAGGCGCCCGCACCGACGACATTCACGCTGCTCGCCAATCACGATCCATGGCTGTTCGCAGCAACGTCGATCAGCCGCGATCTGCTACGCCAAGTGACTGAACTCGATTTGCAACGCTGGTTTCTGCTGCGCCATAACGACGGGGAAACACGCATTAAGCTGGTGTTGAAGATGGACGATACCGGCCAACTGCTATTTGCGAATCGGCTCGGCGTGCGTGCGCTGCAGAAATCATTCGAGGAGTTTGCCTATCTGATTTCGCTGGGTGAAGCGACGCCGCTACCCGTCGCTGGCCATGCCCGGGGTTTATTGCGACCGTTATTGCTGCAGTTGACTCAGCGTGCTGCCGAGCGCGCCCGTCTGCACGATGAAGCGAGCCGCCGCGCTGCCAGCGAGCAGCAGCGCCGGCAGCAGGCCAAAGAAAAAGCGCTGGCTGAAGCCGCGGCACTGGCGGAGCAACAAGCTGCCGCCGAGGCTGCAACGCTGGCACAGGCACGCGAGCAGGAGGCTTTGCGCCGCCGCGCGCATATCGAGGAACAGGGCGGTGATGTCGGCCAGCAGTCGCGCACGATGCGGCAACAGGCCACGCTGCTGGCGGTGGGCAGCTGGGTCGAGCTGCACGACGAGCTCGGCAATACCCAGCGCGTGAAATTGGCGGTGAAGTTGTCGAGCGGCAAATTGATTTTTGTCGATCGCGAAGGTGTGCGCCGCGCCGAATTCGATCGCGATACGTTCGCGCAGCGACTGCTCGATGGCGGCGCGCGCCTGCTCGATCAGGGCCCACAGTTCGACGATACGCTCGCGCGCGTGGTGCATGGGTTGCGCCGCGATCGCGTGACGAGGGAGTAGCGCATGGAAAATAACAATCACGAGCGTCGCAGCGAGCAGCGCCTCACCGAAACCGTGACCATTCTGCTCGAGCGCTATGCCGCCGAATTCGATAATTCGCATCCGGCGAGCATTGTGATTTGCCGCAGCCTGGATATTTCCGCCAACGGCTTGCAAGTGCGTATCGATGAACCGATTCCGGTCGGCACGATTCTGCGGTTATGCGCCCAATTCAGCAGCGGCCGGCAGCCGCTGTATGTGGTCGGTGAGGTGAAATGGCTGCGCGAGGAAGGTGGTGCTTATGACATCGGCTTCGCGCTGTTCGAATCCGAAGGCACCGACATCGCCGCGTGGAAGCAGGCGATTGCCGGACAGCTCGATTGAGCGTTACGGTTTCGATACCGGTTCATCGCCCTCCGCATTAATGTCCTGCAAGCTCAAGCTGAAACCACCGGCGCTGCCGGATTTACCCTGATCGTGGAATTTAATTTTCAGTCGCACGTTATTCGGCGAATCGGCATTACGCAGCGCTTCGTCCTGAGTAATGCGACCGGCGCTGTACAGTTTGAATAGCGCGCTATCGAACGTCTGCATGCCGAGATTCTCGGATTTCTCCATCACCTCTTTCAACGCTTCGAATTCGCCGCGCAAAATTAAATCCTGAATCGTCGGCGTGCCGAGCATGACCTCCACCGCGGCCACGCGTTTGCCGTCGACGCCGGGCACCAGTCGCTGCGATACGAATGCGCGGATATTGCTCGATAAATCCATCAGCAATTGCGCGCGCCGTTCCTCCGGAAAAAAATTGATGATGCGATCGAGCGCCTGGTTGGCGTTGTTCGCATGCAGTGTTGAAATCGCGAGATGGCCGGTTTCGGCAAACGCGAGGCAATGCTCCATCGTTTCGCGATCGCGCACTTCGCCGATCAGAATCACATCGGGGGCCTGACGCAATGTGTTTTTAAGCGCTTTTTGAAAGCTGCGCGTATCGACACCGACTTCGCGCTGATTGACGATGCTTTTTTTATGGCGATGCACAAATTCGACCGGATCTTCGATCGTAATAATGTGACCCGCGCTATTGGTATTACGATAATCGATCAGCGATGCCAGCGAGGTCGATTTGCCCGAACCGGTAGCGCCGACAAACAACACAAGGCCGCGCTTCTGCATGACAACCTCTTTTAAAATCGGCGGCAGACCGAGGTCGTCGAATTGCGGAATATCCATTTTGATATTGCGCGCAACAATAGAGATTTCGTTGCGCTGGCGAAAAATATTGATGCGGAAACGACCGACACCCGGCAGCGAAATAGCGAGATTCATTTCGAGCTCATGCTCGAACTCCTGACGCTGTTCGTCGTCCATCAGCGAATACGCGATAGTTTTAATTGCCCCCGGCGGCATAGGGTCTTTTTCAAGCGGCCGCAGCACGCCCTGAAATTTCGCGCACGGCGGCGCTCCGGTGCTCAAATACAGGTCGGAACCATCCTTGCTCGCGAGAATTTTCAGGTAATCGCTGAATTCCATCTACCGCTCCCTACCGCGTCATTCAAAGGTGTTTACTGTTTCATTCGAAGGTAATAGTGATAGATCAGGATTGAGAGGTCTGCCAGGCCGCTGCATTTTGCCGTGTGCGCCTTGTCGCATTTACGGGGCGTCAGTACACTGGCCTGCCGCGCCGATATGTGACTCATCGGTTACACCGAGAGCCATCGGTAAATCTTAATAACAGGAGACTGCGGTGCCCAATTCCCTGCGCCAGCGCTTGAGCCAACTACCCGATGCTACGGTGTTGCCGTTGCTGCGCCTATTGCGGCGCGGTATTGAAAAAGAAAGTCTGCGTATCGATAGTCACGGTCGCCTCGCGCAAACGCCGCACGCCGCCGTGCTGGGTTCGGCGCTGACGCATCCGATGATTACCACCGATTATTCGGAAGCATTGCTCGAATTTATTACACCGGTATCGAGCAAAGTTGAAACCACGCTCGCGCAGCTCGATGCGATTCATCGTTTCGTCTATAACGCGCTGCCCGATGAAAACCTGTGGACCGCATCGATGCCCTGCGTGCTCGGTGCCGATGCGGAGATTCCGGTTGCACAATACGGGTCGTCGAATATCGGTCGCATGAAAACCATTTATCGCGTCGGCCTCGGCTATCGTTACGGTCGCCGCATGCAGACGATCTCAGGCATCCATTACAATTTTTCGCTGCCTGAGGCGTTGTGGCCGCAATTGTTCGATACGCAGACGCAACCGCTGCAAGCGCAAATCACCACGGCGTATTTCGGTTTGATTCGCAATTTTCGCCGTTATGTATGGTTGCTGATTTATTTATTCGGCGCATCGCCGGCGCTTTGTAAAAGTTTTCTCGACGGCAAGCGTCATCGCTTGCAGGAGCTCGACGATTACACGCTGTATCAGCCGTACAGCACATCGCTGCGGATGGGCGATCTCGGTTATCAGAGTAGCGCGCAGGAAAGTTTAAAAATTTGCTACAACCAACTCGATACGTACATCAGTACTTTGCAAAACGGAATTTTAAATCCGCATCCCGATTACGAACGTATCGGCGTCATGGTCGATGGCGAATATCGGCAACTGTCGGCGGGTTTATTGCAAATCGAAAATGAATTTTACAGCCCGATTCGCCCGAAGCGTATGGCCCGCCAAGGTGAAACCGCACTCACAGCACTGGCGCATGGCGGCGTCGAATATATCGAAGTGCGTTGCATCGATGTAAATCCGCTGCTACCGAATGGTATCGATGCACCGCTGATGCGTTTTCTCGATGCGTTCCTACTGTTTTGTTTATTCAATGACAGCCCGGAGTGCGACGACAACGGCCATATCGAAGTGCGCGCCAATATTAAAACCACCGTGAATGAAGGTCGCAAACCGGGTGCGCAATTGCAGCGTAACGGCGAAGCGATTGCGCTGCAGCGATGGGCCGGTGAGTTGCTCGATGCGATCGAACCGTATGTGGCGATGCTTGATCGCGCGCACGACAGCGAATTGCATCGCGAGAGTTTCGCGCAACAGCGACGCAAAGTCGCCGATGCGGAATTAACACCGTCGGCGGAGGTATTGCGTGCGTTGCGCGAGCAGCGCGTCGGTTATGCCCAGTACGCGCGACAGCAATCCGAACAGCACGCGCTGCATTTTCGCAGTCAGCCACTGCATCCGCCGCAGCTCGCTGAATTCATCGCGATGGCCGAGCGTTCACTGCGCGCGCAAAGCGACATCGAGGCCAGCGATTCATTACCCTTCGACGAATATCTGCAGCGCTATTTTCTGCAATACCGGAATCTGTGAATTATCTCGCGCATTTTCATCTCGCGTGTGCCAATGACGATTGGATTATCGGCGCGCTGCTCGGCGAATTTGTCAAAGGTCCGTTGCGCGGCGAATGGCCGCTAGCGTGGGAGCAGGGCATGCGCTTGCATCGCACCATCGATGCCTTCAGCGATCAACACGAGACGCGTACGCAATTTGCGCGTGAATTGCCAGCGGATTGTCGGCGCTATGCCGGCATTGTGCTCGATGTGTGTTGTGATCATTTGTTGAGTTTGCATTGGTTGCAATTTCATCGCGAACCATTGCCGCAATTCACGCAGCGCGTCTATACGTTGCTGCAGCAGTGTTCCGAACAACAATATGCGGAGCAAATACCGCCGGCGGCATTGCGTATGGCGCAGCGGTTGATTCAATACGATGTGCTGAGTATTTACGCTGAGTGGGACACGGTAACCAGTTCGCTGGCCCGTATCGGCGAGCGTCTCAAGCGACCGAATCCACTGTCGCGCATCGCGGGTGAGTTGAAGCCTTATCTATCGCACGCCGAACACGCATTCCTAACGTTGTATCCGGATTTAATTGCGCAATGTGCGGCGTTTAGCTCTGCTTCTCAAATTAGTGCTGCATCTCAAATTAATTCTGCACGACGAAATTCGTAAACAATAAATCTTCGACGAACTGAGCACCTTCTTCGTCCTGAATAACTTTCTGCACCGCGGTGAGCGCCTGCTGCCGCAGTTGTTCCTTGCTTTCCATCGTGATGATGTTGTCGGCGCTCTGCTTGCTGAGCAGCATGATCAGCTCATGGCGAATATGCGGCAAATGATGCGCGACCTTTGATTGCGCATCGGGATCTTTTATCAACCGCAACGACATATCGACTTTGACGAAATGGATCGGCCCCGGGCCGCCGTAGTTGGTAATAATCGCTGGGCGAATGTCGAGATATTCGCTGCCTTCACCGCTGCCACTTTCCTTTTCTTCCTTTTTTTCATTGGCGTGAGTACTGGAAACGAATAACAACAGCAACAGGGTTAGCAGCAGGTTAATACGACGAGACATTGGGGGGCTTCCGATCGGCAGGTGCTGGCGAAGTATAGCCAGCGTTCTACATTGTGGGGCGATCGCAGTTGAGTCGATTTGTCGCATGCCCTAGTGTAGCGGCCTCAAACCAAGGAGCTTTTTATGCTTGCTCGATTAAATCCTCGTTATGCATTTGCCGGTATCGCCGCGGTAATCGCCGTGTTGTTCGGCGTTGCGTTGTATACGCAGTATGTCGGCGGCTTGGAGCCGTGCCCGCTGTGTATGACGCAGCGCTTTTTCTATGTGCTGACAGCGTTGTTCGCCATCGTCGCCGCGCTGCATGGGCAGGGCTTGCGGATTTATGCGGCGTTGGTGGGGCTCAGCGCGCTGGGCGGCGCCGGGGTCGCGGCGCGGCAGGTGTGGTTGCAACATCTGCCACCCGATCAAGTGCCGGCCTGCGGCCCGAGTCTTGAGTTCATGTTGCAGACGCTGCCGTTCGGTCAAGTGTTGATGCGACTGTTCAAAGGCGATGGCAATTGCGCGGTGGTCGATTGGCGGTTACTCGGCATGAGCATGGCCGAATGGTCGCTGCTGTGGTTTTTATTGCTGGCGGCAGCGGGTCTTGTGCTGTTTTGGCGTAGCGCGAAGCGATGATGCTGGGCTTATGTGTGCTGTTCGCATTTCAGGCGCTTGGCGAGCTGATCAAGCTGGCGACCGGAACAATTCTGCCAGGCCCGGTAATCGGATTAGTGCTGCTGTTTTTATCGCTGCTGGTACGACGTGGGGTGCCGACCTCGGTCGGCGATACCGGTACGCGCCTGATCGGCGCACTTCCGCTGTTGTTGACACCGCCATCGGTCGGGCTGTTTTTTCTCGGCGATCAATTACAAGGAAAGGGTTATGCGGTGGCGTTAGCAGTATTGATTGGCACCGCGCTAACGCTCGTCTGCAGCGCTTTCCTAATGACGTGGTTGATACGCGTGACCGATAAGGGCGATGCGCAATGAGCGGGCTTCATCTCGATATCGAAGTATTCAGGGCGTGGTTGATTACGCCGTTGCCCGCGCTCGCGCTGACGTTCGCGGCGTATGCAGCCGGCGCGTGGCTCTATCGTCGCGCAAACAGTTTTCCACTTTTGCATCCGTCGTTGATCGGCGCCATCATCATCGCGATCGTGCTGTGGTCAATGGGCACTCACTATCGCGAATATATCAATGGGGTACAGCTGCTGTATTTGTTGATGGGAACGGCGACGGTGGCGCTGGCGATTCCGCTCTATCAACATTTCGCATTGATTCGTCAGCTTGGGATACCGATTTTGATCACGGTCGCGGTGGGCGCCACCATCGGCTCGTTATCCGCGGTTGGGTTGGCCTGGTGGCTGGGATGCAGCGAAGAAATCCTGCGCTCGCTGGCGGCAAAATCGGTGACAACGCCGATTGCGCTTGGCATCACTCATGAAATCGGTGGTATTCCCGAGCTGACTAACGGCGCAGTGCTTGGCACGGCGGTCATCGGTATCGTCATGGCGCCGCTGTGTTTTCGGTTATTCAACATCACCGATCCACGCGTCCGCGGCATGGCGCTCGGGATTGCCGCCCACGGTATGGGAGCGTCGCGAGCATTTGAGATGAACTCGATCACCGGCGCATTCGCTAGCCTTAGCTTGTGTCTCACTGGCGTCGCTAGTGCGATAGCCATACCGCTAGTCGCACACTGGCTCAAATAATTCCAATTAACTCTTAATGTTACGTATTGCTCTTAATCTAATACTTGCATATATTGGCCCAAGCTACTGGCTTTTACGATAACAAGTCGCGCCTTCTTTACTGAAGAAAGCGCGGCAAGAAAGAATACGAGATCCATGCTGCCGGTAGTATGCTACGGACTCATTCGACTCGTTGTTTGTAGCCGATGGTCTCAATGGATTGGAACTCGTAATCGTTTAGGACCTTATTTCCTGGGGGCGAGACCATGTTGGAAAATTGCGATATCAAAGAGCGATGGAGCGGCGTCGATAAACTGATCGAGCGCTGGCTTGCAGAACGCCAGAAAGTCATCGTGCAATTCTGCGCGTTAAGCGGCGTGCACGGTTTAGCTGCAAGCGGTAATACCGCTACCCGCAATCGGCTGCAGAAGTTCTGTCAATTGCTGCTCGATTACGTATCGGCTGGCCACTTCGAGATTTATTACGAATTAGTACGCGAGGCCGAAGCGTTTCAGGACGGCAGTGTGGAAGTCGCGAAAGCATTGATTCCGACGTTGAATGAAACCACTGCGAAAGCGCTCGACTTCAACGATAAATATGCCGAAGCCGATGCCTCGCAAATCGCTTGGTTGGCGAAGGATTTATCGCTGCTCGGCGAGATATTGGAAGATCGCTTCGACGGCGAGGACAAGCTGATTAATGCGACGCACCTTTGCCATCGCGAACAAGTTGCTTAAATCGGTAGTAAATAAATTCGGTAAATAAATACAGCAAATAAAAAAGCCCGCCAATCGGCGGGCTTTTTTATTCAGCGGAAATTACTTCTTTTCCGGCTTTTTGATATCGAGCAACTCGACTTCAAATACCAGCGCTTGGTTTGGACCGATGACGCCGCCAGTACCGCCCGGACCGTAAGCAAGGTCAGACGGAATGTACAACTCAAACTTCGAACCTACCGGCATCAATTGCAGTGCTTCGGTCCAGCCCGGAATTACGCCATTCACCGGGAAGGTGACTGGTTGGCCGCGCTTGTATGAGCTGTCGAACTCGGTGCCGTCGATAAGCGTGCCTTTGTAATTCACCTCGACGGTGTCGTCGGCTTTCGGCTTAGCGCCTTTGCCTTCGGTGACCACTTTGTACTGCAATCCACTCGCGGTGGTTTTCACGCCATCCTTCTTCGCATTTTCAGCCAGGAAGGTTGCGGATGTGGTCTTGTTCTTTTCGCCGAGCGCTTTCTGTTCTTCTTCGCGTTTGGTCATCAATTTCTGACCAAATGCCTGAATCGTGGTTTTGATTTCGTCTTCGGTCATTAACGCTTTGTCACCATTGACCGAGGCGCGCATGCCGGCGGTGAACGCATCGACATCAACGGTAAAGTCCTGCTTGAAGCGCTTACCTTCCATTAAACCGATGCCGTACGACACTTTTTGCTCGTCGGTTTCCAGTTTGATGTCTTTCTTTTCGACCTTCGGCTGGCAGCCGACAATGGCGGTCGCTGCTGCGGCGCAGAGAAGTAACTTGATACGCATGTGTAGTCCTTATGGTTGTGCCGATTACGAGAGGGAATGTTCGTGTGAGCGTTCATCATGAGACGGGCTGCTTTCTCGGCGGCGCCCTGATGCGGGCCACAGTGTACTACCGGCCGCGCGAGCTTGAACAGCGGCAGATCGCTGCGACGCCAAGTTCATCACGCGACCGCCGGCCACCGGATTTTGCCACTCCGATATAACGATTGAGCGCGCACTTCTGCGGTTTTTTACCGTTCAAACTGGATAACCAGAAACAAGTTTGTATAATCAGATTGGTTTAAATTTCATCAGGCTCAGGAAACACGGACATGGCGAGCAAAAAAAAATCCCCCGTAAAGAAGGTTGGTAACACCATCGCCCAGTTGGAAAAACAGTTAGCAGCACTCCAGAAGCAGTTACACCAGGCGAAGGTTAAAGAGGCGGCAGCCAGCGCAAAAGCCGCAAAAGTAGCCAAAGTAAAAACCGTCAAAGCGAAGCCTGCGGCGAAGAAAGTCGCGGTCACCGCTAAAAAAGCGGCTCCTGGCAAAGCCAAAGTGGCGGTAGCCAAGAAAGCGCCCCCAAAAGTATCTGAAAAGCCATCCCCTAAACCGACTGCAAAAAAAACAGTCAGCGCGAAATCTGCACCAGCACCGTCATCTTCGGTAAAAAGTGTCGCCCCAACAGCGGCCAAAGCGCCGATTAAAACAGCACCCCTTGCCAAGCCCGCGGTAGCGGCGGCATCGCCAGCGGCGCCGATCCCCAAACCAGCGATCGGTAAAAAGGCGGTCCCAGAGAAAAAGATCCCAGAGAAAAAAATAGAAGCTCCGACGCCGGCGGCAACGGTATCGACTCCTATAGTCAAGCCAATACCCGCCGTTCCGCCAAAGCCGGTGTCCACTCCGAAGCCGGCACCCGCAGAGCCAAAGCATGAAAAACCGCTGGAGCCGTTGGAGCCAGGGCGTATGCGCAGCTTGTTCGATCCGATCGACGATTGACGCGAAGCACTGTTAATGGGGCCCGCCGTGAGCGGGCTTTTTTATTGTTCTGAAGTTAATGCTTTGCTCAGCGATGCCATCACGTCGGTGAGGTCCGATCCGACAAGATTGGCAGCTTCTATATAGATAGTCAGATTGTGCTTCAGCAATAGGTTCACTGGCGTTGCTGTCGATGGCGATAGCATCAGATGCTCCAGTGCCATTTCAACTTTACGCAATTGCACCACTTCCGCATCGAGCTCCAGCGCTTTCGCTTGCTGATACATCACCTCATCGGCAGCGTCCTTCAGGTAGCGACGAATCGAACGCAGCGGCAAAACGCAATGCGCTCGCCAATCGGCGCATAGCCCGATTACCGCGGCGACATCAACCGCCTGCCACGCGCAGCCGCGTTGCGCCAGCCACGCCGCTGTCAGGAGCAAATTAATGTCTGCGCCGTCGCGATCCTGGAGCGTAAGACAGCTTTCCGCGACGCCCGTAGCGCGATAACAGCGGGCCGCAAAATCCCATAGCGAGTCGGTCATTTATTTTTCAGCGTCTGCCGGAAATGAATAATCGCGCAGCTATAATGCGCGCCCATGATTGAACTACAGTCCATTACTCTACATCGCGGCAACAAAATTCTGTTGCAGGATGCCAGCCTTCGCATTCATCCCGGCGAGAAAACTGCGCTGGTCGGCGCCAACGGTGCCGGCAAAACCAGCGTGTTTTTGCTCCTGCAGGGACGGCTGCAACTCGACAACGGCACGCTGTCGATTCCATCGCAATGGCGCATCGCGCATATGGCGCAGGAAGTTTCGGCCGACGCTCGCAGCGCGCTCGATTACGTGCTCGACGGCGATACCGAGCTGCGCCGCATCGAGCAGGCGCTTGCAACGGCGACCGACGACGAACAGCTCATGCATTTGTACGGCGAGCTCGATGCGATCGACGGCTATCAGGCCGGCCGGCGCGCCGAGCAATTGCTGCACGGTCTCGGTTTTCCCACCGAGCAGTGGCAACAGCCGATCAGCTCGTTTTCCGGCGGCTGGCGGATTCGGTTGAATCTGGCACAGGCGCTGATGTGTCCGTCCGATCTGCTATTGCTCGATGAGCCGACCAACCACCTCGATCTCGATGCCAGCCTGTGGCTCGAGCAGTGGCTGGCGCGCTACCGCGGCACGCTGGTGCTGATTTCGCACGATCGCGATTTTATCGACAACACCTGCGAGCAGATCGTTCACATCGAAAACGCGCAACTGACCCGCTATCGCGGCAATTATTCCGCGTTCGAGCGGCAGCGCGCGGAACGCTTGGCACAACAACAAATCGCGTTTGAAAAGCAGCAGGAACGGATCGAGCACATCCAGAAATTCGTCCAGCGCTTTCGCGCCAAAGCGACCAAGGCCAAGCAGGCGCAAAGCCGCTTGAAGGAATTGGACCGTATGGAGGAGCTGGCGCCCGCGCATATCGATTCGCCGTTCGATTTTGCGTTTCCGGTGCCGGAGCGGTTTTCCGATCCGCTGCTGAATCTTAGCCACGCCACGCTCGGTTATGGCGACAAGGTGTTGCAGCACAACTTAAATCTCAGCATTCATCCGGGTTCGCGGATCGGATTGCTCGGCGCAAACGGCGCGGGCAAGTCGACATTATTGAAATCGCTGGCCGGTGCATTGCCATTGCTCGAAGGCGAGCGCGTCACCGGCGAGCATCTGAAGCTCGGTTATTTCACTCAGCATCAACTCGAAGCGCTCGATCTCGACGCCAGCCCGGCCTTGCATATTCAACGCATGAGCCCGAAGGCGCGCGAGCAGGAAATTCGCGACTTTCTCGGCGGGTTCAATTTTCGCGGTGAAGCCGCGCTGGCGCCGATTCGGCACAGCTCCGGCGGCGAAAAGGCGCGGCTCGCGCTGGCGCTGATCGTCTGGCAAAAACCGAATCTATTGCTGCTCGACGAGCCGACTAACCACCTCGATCTGGAAATGTGTCACGCGCTGACCGTGGCGTTGCAGGAGTTCGAGGGCTCGGTGGTCGTGGTTTCGCACGATCGCCATTTGTTGCGCAACACTGTCGACGAGTTATTGTTAGTCGCCGACGGCAAAGTCACCGAGTTCGATGGCGATTTGCAGGACTACAGCAATTGGCTATTGAAGGAGGCGCGCGCGCAACGCCAAGCTGCCAATGCCGCCGCGAAGGAAGCTGTGCAGCAGCCTAAAGTCGAGAAAAAAAACGACCGGCAACAATCGGCCGATCAACGCAAACAACTGGCGCCATTGAAGCAGCAATTGCAAAAAATTGAGCGTGACATCGAGTCGGCCCAGAAAAAGCTGTCCGTACTAAACGATCAGCTCGCTGATACCACGCTGTATGAAGCCGCCAACAATGCGCGTCTACAAACGCTGCTCAAAGAGCAGGGTGCAGTGCAGCAACAACTGGTTGAGAGCGAGGAGCAGTGGTTGAAATTGCAGGAAGAAATCGAACGCGCCGGTGCATAAAGGAAAATCACAAGGCGCATATTCGAGCAGAAATTGGTAGCAAGGGCGGGACTCGAACCCGCGACCCCAGCATTATGAGTGCTGTGCTCTAACCAGCTGAGCTACCTTGCCAAGGTATGAGTAAGTAAGACAGATGGGTAAAAACGAGGCGCGCATTGTCCCGGCTGAGCCGCTGACTGTCAAGGTCGGCGGCGCGCAATTGCGGCGATGCCCGAACCGCCGACCAATAGCACGGCGCCGAGCGTGCTCAGCCAATCGAGCGGGCTGGCATGCATGTGTCCCGGCGCGAGTAGCGCGGCGATGGCAGTGAATAACAAGGCAAATAGCGGTGTAGTGGTAAGCAAAGCGCTGACGCGAGCCGCATCCCAGCGTTTCATTGCTGCCGCCAATGTCACGTACGCCAGGCCCGACGAGAGCGATGCCCAGGCGAGCATCGCAATTCCAGCGCCACTCAGCTTTACGAATCCTTCGAAGTTAACACCAGGCAGATAGGCCAAGGTGCCGATGATATAAATCACCAGCAGGCTCTGCTGCGAATTAATACTTCGCCCCAGCGATTTCTGCGCGAGACCGAAGGCGCTCCACACGATTGACGCAGCCACAATCCACAACAGGCCGAGCGAGTATTGATCGAGCCGCAACTGGGTCAGCGGTACATGAAAAAACAGACAGAGCCCGACGACAGCGGCACCGAGCCCGATCCATTGCAGCGGGCTGAACGGTTCGTGGAAGAGCAGTACGCCGCCCACGAGTAACAATAGCGGCCCGAGTTGCCCGATCAGCTGCGCGGCATCGGCGGGTACAAATTGCAGTCCGACCATAAATAGCGCGTAGTTGCCGAGCAGACCGCACGTTGCGATCACGAGCATGAATAAATTATTGCGACGCAACAGCGCTTGCCAGCTGACATTGCGTCGCACAAATAAATAATAACTGCCGACACCCAGCGCGGGCACCAACAGCCGGCACCAGATTAGCGTTACCGAGCCGAGCGTCGGTTGCAGCGATTTCAATAGAATCGGCACCAGTCCCCATTGCGCGGCGGTGAGCAGTGAGAACAATAAACCTGCCTGCCAGTGCGGTCGCGCGGCGTGCATGCAAATTCCGAATCGAATGGGAGTGTGCGCATTATAGGATGCGCTGCGAGTTGCTCGCGTAGTCTGGATCGATTAGCGCGGGAAATAAGGGCCGATTCGATACCATCGGCCCGTTCCGGTTACAGCGTAATACCTTCAGCTTTCACCGCGGCCTGAACTGCGGGCCGGGCCGCGATGCGTTCATGGTAGGCCTTCAACGTTGGCCATTGGTCATGACTGATATTCGCGAATTTGCACCAATTCATGGTCGTGAATAAATACGCGTCGGCAACGGTAAAGGTATCGCCGAGCAAATAATCGCGGCCTTCCAGTTGTTTCGCGACAAAACTGAAACGAGTGACCAATGCGGCAATCAGCGTAGGCTTCCATTCCTCGGCCGTCGTCGGCACGAATAGTGGCGTAAATCCTTTATGAATTTCGGTGGAAATGTAATTGAGCCATTCCTGCAAACGATAGCGTTCGAAAGAGCTCGCTGGCGGCGCTAATTTTTTATGCGGTACCAGATCGGCAATGTATTGCACGATGGCCGGGCCTTCGGTCAGCGTGTCGCCGTTATCGAGCTGCAGTGTGGGCACCTGTCCTTTTGCGTTAATCGTGGTGAAATCGATACCGCTTTCGGTTTGCTTGCGTCGCAGATCGACCTTTTCAATATCGAAGGCGAGACCAGCCTCGCGTAGCACGATATGGGGTGATAGCGAACAAGCGATCGGGCTGTAGTAGAGTTTCATGACAATCTCCTTATGGCGCTATGAGGTGCATTAGGGTAAAACAAGTCCATCGATCAGAAACAGCGAATACTGAAAAGTTCAGCATAAACACCAAGGGGTTTTACATGATTACGTATCTGTATTGGATTGGAGTGGTGGCGCTGACGTTAGCTGCACTCTGGGTCATTGGTTATGGCGCCAAAAAATGGTTGGTGGGTTTAGTGGTGGCACTTGGCATTTTCTTGATCGGTACCATGGCGTATTACTTTTATTATCAGCAAATTTTCGTCAAGCGCTGGGGCGGCGTGATGCATATTACCGTGCCGGATGGACAGCATCATATGGGCGTTACATGGAAGGACGATAATTTGTGGATCGAGAATTATGATCCGGCGAGCAATACGTGCGAGTTTCGCGAATATTCGCGCGGCGATTTGTTGCAGGGGCGCGTAATCATCAAGAATTGCAATCCATTGAAGCAGCCATAGCGCGCAAGAAAAAATTATCCGAATAGAAAACAAAACAGCCGCGCATGGCGCGGCTGAGTTGAAGTGTTAGACCGGTTTAAACATTAAAACGGAAGTGCATGACATCGCCGTCCTGCACGATGTAATCCTTGCCTTCAAGACGCCATTTGCCGGCATCCTTCGCGCCTTGCTCACCCTGATATTTAATAAAGTCCTCATACGCAATCACTTCGGCGCGAATAAAGCCTTTTTCAAAATCGGTGTGAATAACCGCTGCGCTCTGTGGAGCAGTGGCGCCGATACGTATGGTCCACGCGCGTACTTCTTTTACGCCGGCGGTGAAATACGTTTGTAAGCCGAGCAGGCCGTAGCCGGCGCGAATAACACGATCGAGCCCCGGTTCGGTCATGCCGAGTTCGGTCAGGAACTCGGCTTTTTCATCATCTTCCAACTCGGCGATTTCCGCTTCGAGCTTATTGCAAATCGGCACGACTACCGCACGCTCGGCAGCGGCGATTTTGCGCACTGTGTCGAGGTGTGGATTATTTTCAAAACCGTCTTCGGCCACGTTGGCGATATACATCGTCGGCTTCGTTGTCAGCAGGTTCAGCGGTTTCAATACCGCCAGCTCGGCATCGCTCAAGTGCAGCGAACGCACCGGTTGGCCTTCACTCAAATGCGGCTGAATTTTTTCGAGCACAGTTTTTAGCGCAACCGCATCCGCGTCGCCACCTCTGGCTAGTTTTACCGCTTTCAGCAAATGTTTATCGACGCTATCGAGATCGGCGAGCGCGAGTTCCATATTGATGATTTCAATGTCGTTGGTCGGATTGACCGCATTGGCGACGTGAATAACATTGTCGTCCTCGAAGCAACGCACCACATGTGCGATCGCATCGGTCTCACGAATATTGGCGAGAAATTTGTTACCGAGGCCTTCGCCTTTCGATGCACCGGCGACAATACCGGCAATATCGATGAACTCCATCGAGGTCGGCACCACGCGCTCGGGTTTTACGATCTGCGCCAATTCATTCAAGCGCGCATCGGGCATTGGCACCACACCGGAATTTGGCTCAATGGTGCAGAACGGAAAATTTTCCGCCGCGATGCCGGCCTTGGTCAGCGCGTTGAACAGAGTCGATTTGCCGACGTTGGGTAAGCCGACGATGCCACAGTTGAAGCCCATATCAGTTATCTACCTTGAATGCGTGAAGTTGATTCATTGCGCGCGCCCATTGTCCGCTGACCGCGAGCGGCAATACCTCGAGCGCGGCATCGATAGTGCGCTCGATCGCGATGCGTTCATCGTGCGAGGGCTTATTCAAGACATACCCGGTGACTTTATCGGCACTGCCGGGATGACCGATGCCGATACGCAGCCGATGAAAATTATTCTGATTGCCGAATTTGTTGATGATGTCGCGCAGACCGTTGTGGCCGCCCGGGCCACCGCCCCATTTCAATTTCGCCTGGCCGACCGGAATGTCGAGTTCATCGTGGGCAACGAGAATAGCGTCGAGTGGAATTTTAAAAAAAGTTGCACATGCCAGTACCGATTGGCCCGACAAATTCATGAATGTGGTGGGAATCAATAGCTTGATGTCCTGACCGCTGCAGGCGATACGGCCGGTCAAACCGTGAAATTTGTTTTCGCTTTGCAGTGTGCAGCTTTGTTGCTGCGCGAGCTGAGCAACGAACCAGGCTCCAGCGTTGTGGCGCGTATCTTCGTATTCGCGGCCGGGATTGCCCAGGCCGACGATCAACTGAATCGAACTCACACTTGGAACCCGTCGTTAATAAAACTGCTGCGTCGGTGAATGGTGCGCTGACGCAGCAGTTTGACGAAGAAGAATTACTGGCCTTCTTCTTTGGTCTCTTCCGCGGTCTCACCAGCGGCAGCACCGCGCGGCAAGTGGACGCTGACTACCGCTTGGTCGTGGTCGGCACCGTGCGCCAGTTCGACGCTTTCGACGCCGGCCGGCAGCTTCAGATCGGAGATGTGCAGCAGATCGCCGACGTGAAGATCGGTGGTATCCACCTCGATGAATTCCGGCAGATTCTGTGGCAGGCAACGCACTTCGATGTCAGAAATCGAGTGGTTGATGGTGCCGCCTTCGAGACGCACGCCGACGCATTTTTCCTGATTCAGGAAGTGCAGCGGAACCCGCATCGTAATCGTGTGCGCTTCATCGACGCGTTGAAAGTCTGCGTGCAGCAATACCGTTTTTGACGGATGGCGCTGCAGGTCTCGCAACACAACTTTCTCAGCGGTGCCGTCGATGGTCAGCGTGATGATGTGCGAGTAAAACGCTTCATCCTCAAGTGCCTTGATCAGATCCTTTTGCGGGACGCTGATGGTTTGCGGCGCTTTGGTGCCACCGTAGATGATGGCCGGAACTTCGGCTGCCAGACGACGCAGGCGGCGGCTCGCACCTTTCCCCGCGTCAGTTCTGACCTTGCCGGCCAGCGTAAAGTTAGTTGCCATGGTGTTGCTCCTGTTTCGTTCGTGAGAACGGTTGCCCGTTCGTAAGAACAGTTAAGTAAACGCCGTTGTGGCTGCGACCGCTGCAACGACGTGGTTTAGAAAATGGTTCAGCGAAACATCGCGCTGATGGATTCTTCATTGCTAACGCGACGCATCGCTTCGGCCAGCAGCGTGGCGATCGTCAATTGACGAATACGCGAGCAATTCTGCGCTGCATCGCTGAGCGGAATCGTATCGGTGACGATCAACTCATCGAGCGCCGATTGTTCAATATTGTCGATGGCCTTGCCTGACAACACCGGATGCGTGCAATACGCGACCACTTTTTTCGCGCCGTGCTCTTTCAATGCTTGGGCGGCCTTACACAGTGTGCCGGCGGTGTCGACCATGTCGTCGACCAGAATACAGGTGCGGTCCTTAACTTCGCCGATGATGTGCATCACTTGCGCGACATTCGCGGCCGGACGGCGTTTGTCGATGATGGCGAGATCGGCATCATCCAATTGTTTGGCAACGGCGCGGGCACGCACCACACCGCCGATATCCGGCGATACCACCATCAGGTTTTCGTAGCGCTGGCGCTCGATATCATCGAGCAGTACCGGTGAGCCGTAGACGTTGTCGACCGGCACATCGAAGAAGCCTTGAATCTGTTCCGCATGCAGGTCGACGGTCAGAACGCGATCAACACCGACGCCGGTGATCATGTCCGCCGCGACGCGCGCGCTGATCGGTACCCGCGCCGAGCGCACGCGACGATCTTGCCGCGAATAACCGAAATACGGCACCACTGCAGTGATGCGGCCGGCCGAGCTGCGGCGCAGCGCGTCGACCATGAATACCAATTCCATCAGGTTGTCGTTGGTCGGCGCACAGGTCGACTGCAGCACAAAAATATCGGCGCCGCGTACGTTCTCGTTGATCTCGACCATGATTTCGCCGTCGGAGAACTGACTGACGGTCGCATCGCCCAGCGGAATGTGCAGGCGTTGGGTAACTTTTTGCGCCAGCTCCGGGTTGGCGTTACCGGTAAAAACCATCATTCGGGGCACGGTTCGTTCCTGTGGTTAAAAGCCTGTGGTTGAGCGCCTGTCGTTATCGAGGGCTGCGTCGGTGAAGGCTGTAATGGTTGCGCTTCCGGAGCGTCGCGCCCAACCAGACTGGGCGCGAAGAAAAATGGCAGGGGTAGATGGATTCGAACCACCGAGTGGCGGGATCAAAACCCGCTGCCTTACCGCTTGGCGATACCCCTGTAATAAAACTCTATGTCGCCGTCAGACCGAGTGCCGCATGGACCGGCGACACATTCACGCCCATTGCCACAAACCCACGATAATTCGCTGGGATTTGCGTCAGTACTGACTGTGCAGCGGCGCGATCAGCGAAGTCGGCGAACACACAGGCACCAGTGCCTGTCATGCGCGCGGGACCAAACTGGCTGAGCCAGTCGAGGGCAAATGCCACTTCCGGATAGAGCGATCTGACCACCGGTTCGCAGTCATTGTGACCTGTTTGCCGGTGATTGAGCCCTGTTTCCCGGAGGCCCCCCCGCAGAAAGGCGGCTATTGTGATGGGGCTCGAATTGCGTGTCAACGCCGGTTGCGAAAAAATTGCTGCCGTCGAAACTGCGCAGGGCGGCACCAAAATCAGATAGTTACGTGGCGGCAGAGCGACCGGCTGCAAATGTTCGCCGACACCCTCGGCCCAGGCGGTGCGACCGCGCACGAACACCGGCACATCGGCGCCCAGTTGCAATCCGAGTGTCGCCAGCGCATCGAGCGATAGCTGCAAATTCCATAACTGATTCAGCGCCAGCAGGGTGGTAGCGGCATTCGAACTGCCGCCGCCGATGCCGCCGCCCAGCGGCAGCTTTTTATCGAGCCGAATCGCGGCGCCGTAAGTGCAGCCGGTGTGCTGTTGCAGCAGTCGCGCTGCCCGCATGATCAGATTGCTATCGGTCGGCACGCCGGGCAGCTCGGGTTGCAGCGACAATCGATCGGCCGCTTCGAAATGCAAGGTGTCGCCGTAGTCGAGCAACTGAAACAGCGTCTGCAAGGTGTGATAGCCGTCGGCGCGACGGCCGGTCACATGCAGAAACAGATTGAGTTTGGCGGGTGCGGGCAGGGTCAGCATAGCGATAGCGCGTCAGCGACAGGCCGCGTTGCCAAGCAGCCATTCATTGATGATGAGCGTTGCCTGGATGCTGGCGGGATTGCTCATCTTCAGTTTGGCCGGTAGCGCGGTGTCGCCATTTTGATGGTAGGCGAGGTAGTCGATGTGCCAACCGTTCTGCTGCAGCGAGTCGGGCGGGCCCTCGGGCTGGCGTTGAATTTCAGCAGTACCGGCGGTAGGCGATGCTTCGCCACGCACCCAGTAGCGTAGCGCGCGCAACGGAATCGACCAGCCAAGCTGTTGCTCCATTAATATCTCTGGCTCGGCAGTCAGTACCGGCTCGCGGCCTTCGAACCACAACTGCATTTGCGCGCCGTGGCCGGCAATTTTGGCGACGGTCTGTCCCAGCGGGCCGGAAATCCGCACATCGAAGTTATCGCCGCATTGCCGCCAGTTCAGATAGGCGCTCTCCGCAAGCTGAGGTCCGCGCAAGCCGATCTTGCCGCTGAGTTGCCAGTGCTGGCCATCGTCGGTGCCGGGTCGAATACCAGTGCCGCTGCATGCGGCAAGCAGCAACGCCGCGCTAAGCAATAGCGCTCGCATCGGCAGCAGCGCTCGTTTATGCGGCATGAGCAAGGATGCAGCCACGCGTTATTTCACCACCGCATCCGGGGCAAAGCGTTTAATGGCGGCGCGCACCAGTTCGCTATCCGGTGCTTGTTCCAACGCCTTGCGCCAGATCTCAAGCGCACGTTTTTCGCTGCCTGCCTGCCACAGCACTTCGCCCAAATGCGCAGCGACTTCCGGGTCAGGAAACGCGGCATAGGCTTTTTCGAGCCATTCGCGCGCGCTTTCCAGGTTGCCACGGCGATATTCGGCCCAGCCCATGCTGTCCATGATCGCCGGGTCGTCCGGCTTTTGATCGAGCGCGCGCTTGATCAACGCATATGCTTCGGCATGGCGATTGGTCTGATTCGCCAGCGAATAGCCCAGCGCGTTCAGCGCAATGGCGTTATTCGGGTCCTTACTTAGAATCGCGCGCAGATCTTTTTCCAGCAATGGCATGTCGTGGCGGCGCTCGCTGAACGTCGACCGCGTGTACAGCAGGTTTGGCTGCTGCGGAAACTTTTTCAGCGCCTCGGTCATCAGTTCGCTGCCGCCCTGAAAGTCTTTCAATACCATCAGCAGCTCGCCTTCGATTAGATACAACCGCACCGCGTGCTGCGGGTAGCGCGCCCGCAGATCGCGCAGATGTTGACGTGCGGCACCGGCGTTATTGTTGGCGAGCTGCAGTTCGATAATGCGACCGAGCGCGACGAAGAAATCGGGGCCCGGCGGAATTTCCTTGTAATGCTCGATCGCGGCATTGCGCTCGCCGCGCTGCTCGGCGATCTGGCCGAGGTAAAAATGGGCTTCCTGTACATGCTGATTCATGGCCAGCAATTGCTTGAAGTAGTGCTCGGCATCGTCGAGCGCGCCGGTTTCCTTGCTGACCAGTGCGAGTGATAACAGCATGTCGCCATCGCCTGGCGATTGCACCACCAGGATCGCGAACTGTTCGCGCGCCAGCTGCATATCGGTTTGCGTCAACAGCCGGGCATACTGCAGGCGCAAGCGACGATTGTAGGGATTCTGATCGACCATCTGTTTGAGTCGTGCAAAAGCCTCTTCTTTGCGACCCATTTCTTCGAGTAGTTTCGCTTCGATAATGATGGCGTGCGTCTCGTCGGGCGCAATATCGAGAACTTTGCGAATCAGCGCGAGCGCTTCCGCCTTCTGACCGCGCTGTTGTAACAGCAGCGCCTTGCCGGTCATCAGCTCGACATTGTCTTTATGTGTCGCCAGTAATTGATTGAATTGCTCCAGCAGCTCGTTTTGCACGTTGTCGGGTAATTGCAGCGCGGCCGCCGCGATGATCGCGAAATTCGCCTTGGTGCCGGCGTCGAGTACTTTCACCATATGCGGCATTGCTTCCAGCGGTCGCTGCGCTTTGGCGAGTTGCGAAGCCAGCGTGAACTGCGCCTCTAGATCATCGGGCTCCTGCGATACCCACAGTTCAGAGGCTTCCAGCGCAGCGCGATCCGCTTTCAGAAACTGCGCCAGCCGCGCAGCGCGTGCCGTGACCTCGGTATCGCGGGTCGCTTGTGCCTGCTGCAAATAATTGCCGAGCGCGAGATCGTATTCACCGCGACGCAGCGCAAATTCGGCCACCAGCAGGTCGTAAAAGCTGTCGCCCGGAAAGGGGCGGGTTTTCACCGCTGGCGTTGGGGCCGGGCTGGTTGCGGCAGCTTCAGGCGGTACGATCGGAGCATTCGGTTTGGCGGGCGATGTCTTGCAGCCAGCGAACAACAGCCCGCCCAGCATAATTAACGCGATGACTGAAGGAGATTTGGACCGGAGCGATTGGGTCATTAAACATCTGCTAGTGCGGCTGACAACGAGCGGCAAGTCTAGGGCCTGCGCGCACGCTTTGGGAAGTTGCGATGCCGACGATTTGCGCGCTGCGCCGCACATCGCCCGCTGGCGCTGTGCTCCCGTACAAATGCACATTCCTCAACTACCTTGTTAGAATTACGCGCTTTTCTGCTGAGACACCCGCCTGCATGAGCCTGCTGGTCATTGGAATTAATCACAAGTCGGCGCCGGTGGCGGTCCGCGAGCGGGTTAATTTCGCGCCGGAACAAATGGAAGAAGCGCTCGCCGATGCGCTGCAAGGCGCTCAGCTCGATGAAGTCGCGATACTTTCTACCTGCAATCGCACCGAGATTTTTGCGATCGCGACCGACGACGAAAGCAGCGATCAGCGCCTGGTGCAATGGCTCGGCCACTATCACCACATGTCTTACGACGAATTGCGCGAGTGCGTATACGCCTATCGCGACCATCACGCGCTGCGGCACATGATGCAGGTAGCCAGCGGTCTCGATTCGATGATTCTTGGCGAGCCGCAAATACTCGGTCAGTTGAAGTCGGCATTTGCGGTGGCGGCGCATTCGGGCGGCGTCGGCAGCGAACTCGGTCGTATTTTTCCGTATGTGTTCAATATCGCGAAACGCGTGCGCACCGATACCGCGATTGGTGAAAACCCGGTGTCGGTGGCCTACGCGGCGGTGAATTTGACGCAGCGTATTTTTGCCGACTTGAGCCAGACCCGCGCGCTGTTGATCGGCGCCGGCGAAACGATCGAATTGGTAGCGCGTCACCTCACCGAAAAAGGGGTGCGCGATATTGTGGTTGCCAATCGCACGCTCGGCCGCGCGCGCGAACTCGCCGATCAGTTTCGCGCCGAAGCGGTATTGCTCGCGGAAGTGCCCGAACAGTTGGTGAAAGCCGACATCGTAATTTCCTCAACCGCGAGCCAATTGCCGATTCTCGGTAAAGGTGCGGTCGAGCACGCGCTGAAACTGCGCAAGCACAAACCGATTTTAATGCTCGATATCGCGGTGCCGCGCGATATCGAAGAGCAGGTCGCTGAGCTCGATGATATTTATCTCTACACCGTCGATGATCTGAAAGAAATCGTCGACGAGAATCGCAAGACGCGTGAACACGAAGCGCGCAAAGCAGATCAAATTATCGCGCACAGTGTCGACGAGTATTATCAGCACCTGCGTGGGTTGAATGCGGTATCGACCGTTAAAGCATTGCGCGCCAAGGCCGAAAATTTGCGCGATGCCGAAGTGGAGAAAGCCTTGCGCGCGCTTGCGCGTGGCGATACGCCGGAAATCGTATTGACCGGTCTCGCGCGTAATCTCACCAATAAGTTGTTGCACAGTCCGAGCAGTCAAATGCGGCGCGCGAGCGCGATGGGGCGCAACGAAATCATCACCTGGTCGCGTGAATTGTTTGAGCTCGATGGCGCCGTCGAGAGCGAACATTCGGCGGCCGACGATAGCGAATGACAGCGTCTTAATGAAAGCCAGCGTATTGCAAAAACTCGATCACCTGCTCGATCGGCACGGTGAATTATCGGCACTGCTCAGCGATGCCGAGACCATTAACGATCAGGATAAATTCCGCTCGTTCTCGAAAGAATTCGCCGAAATCGAACCGGTAGTGCAGTGTTATCGCGCGTATCGGCAAGTGCAGGCGGATATCGATACCGCAAAAGCGCTGCTCGACGAAGGCGATGCCGACATGCGCGAGATGGCGGAAGACGAATTGCGCAGCGGTCGCGCCTCGATGGAAGTGTTAGAGGCACAGTTGCAAACGCTATTGTTGCCGCGCGATCCAAATGACAGCCATAACGTGTTTCTCGAAGTGCGTGCCGGCACCGGTGGCGATGAGGCCGCGATTTTTGCCGGCGATTTATTTCGCATGTATTCGCGCTATGCCGAGCGGCGCGGTTGGCGTGTTGAAATTCTCAGTGAAAGCGCCGGCGAACATGGCGGCTACAAAGAAGTGATTGCGCGCGTCGAAGGTCAGGATGTGTATGCGCGCTTGAAATTCGAATCAGGTGCGCATCGCGTGCAGCGCGTGCCGAAAACCGAAGCGCAAGGACGCATTCACACCTCGGCATGCACTGTGGCGATTCTGCCGGAAATCGATGAAGTCGAAGCGATCGACATTAATAAAGCGGATCTGCGCATCGATACCTATCGTTCCAGCGGCGCGGGCGGCCAACACGTTAATAAAACCGATTCGGCGATTCGTATCACGCACTTGCCGACTGGCATCGTGGTCGAGTGTCAGGACGAGCGCTCGCAACACAAAAATCGCGCGCGCGCGATGTCGTTGCTGAATGCGAAATTACTGGCGCAGGCGCAAAATAAACAGCAGCAGGAACAGGCTGAAGAGCGACGCAATCTGGTGGGTTCGGGCGATCGTTCCGAGCGTATTCGCACTTACAACTATCCACAGGGGCGTCTTACCGATCACCGTATTAATTTGACGATTTATCAGCTCGAGGATGTGACTGAGGGCAACCTCGATCCGGTGATCGAACCGCTGATGCAGGAGCATCATGCGGATTTGCTGGCGGCGATGGGGGATGCATGACGCCGGCGCGATGTAAGGATTCGAAATCGAATCAGAGTTGATAACAATAAAATGACGATTCATGAATTATTAAAATGCGCGCAAGCAAAAATTCATTCCGATAGCGCTGCGCTCGACAGTGAATTGCTATTGAGTTTTTGCCTGCAGAAAGAGCGCGCTTATTTATATACATGGCCGGAAAAAAATGTTGATGCGGCGGTCGAGCAGCAATTCAACGCGCTAATCGATCGCCGCGTGCAGGGTGAGCCGATCGCGTACCTGATCGGCCGGCGCGAATTTTGGTCGCTGCAATTGCGGGTGAATAACAGCACATTGATTCCGCGGCCTGACACCGAGCGCCTCGTCGAAGTCGCACTGCAGGTGCTGAATCAATCATCGGCACAGGTACTCGATCTTGGCACTGGCAGCGGCGCGATCGCGTTGGCGCTGGCGAAAGAAAATCCGCAATGGCAGGTGACGGGGGTTGATATTGCCGCCGATGCGGTTGTGCTCGCGCAACAAAATGCCCGCGATCTGGCGATCGCTAATGCACAGTTCTTGCAATCGAGTTGGTTTGACCAGATCGCCGCACAACATTTCGATTTAATTATCAGCAATCCGCCGTACATCGATGCCGACGATCCGCATTTGCAGCAAGGCGACGTGCGCTTTGAGCCGCGCCGTGCCTTGGTGGCGGAGCAAAATGGGCTGGCTGCGATTACGGCAATCGCGCAGGTCGCACAAGCTTGGTTAAAACCGCGCGCGTGGTTATTGTTCGAGCACGGATACGAACAAGCGCCAGCGGTGCGTTCGCTGCTATCGCAATTTGGGTATCACGATATTTCGACGTGGTGCGATTGGGGTGGGCGCGAGCGGGTAACGGGAGGACGCGCGCAATGAACGATGCTCCTTTGACTGATAAAGAGCTGCTCCGCTACAGCCGCCAAATTATGCTGCCCGATTTCGACATCGCCGGGCAGCAGCGATTGCTCTTGGCAAAGGCATTGATTGTCGGGCTCGGCGGCCTCGGGTCGCCGGTGAGTATGTATCTCGCGGCCGCCGGCGTCGGCGAGTTGTGGCTGGCCGATTATGACAATGTCGATCTGAGCAACCTGCAGAGGCAGATCGTGCACAGCGATGCGGCGATCGGTCGCGCCAAGGTGGAATCCGCCGCCGCGACGCTGCGCGCACTGAATCCAACGACGCGCCTCCATTCCCTGCAGGAGAAGCTTGAGGGCGCGGCATTAATTGATGCGATCGCGGCGGTCGACATCGTGATTGATTGTTCCGATAACTTTCGCACGCGGTTTGCGTTGAATGCTGCGTGTTGGCAGCAACAGGTGCCGTTGGTATCGGGCGCCGCGATTCGCAGCGAAGGTCAGCTAATGGTGATCGACCCGCGTGTCGCGGACAGCCCTTGCTATCGCTGTCTGTACGACGACGCGGTGCAAGACGAGCAGTTGAGCTGTTCGCAGAATGGCGTGCTGGCCCCGATCGTCGGCGTGATTGGCGCGATGCAGGCGCTGGAAGCGATTAAATTGCTCGCTCAATATGGTCAGCCCGCCATCGGGAAGCTGTCGATATTCGATGGCAGGACGCTGGAATGGCGGAGTCTGCGTCTGCGCAAAGCTCAGAATTGTGCCGTTTGCAGCCTTTGATGCGTTGTCGAAAAAACTGACAAGCTTTTTGATTGTGTGACCTGCGTCACATTCACCGCATGGTGCATGGATGGTGCTTAGCGCCCTATATTCAGGCTACGTAGTGTGTCATCAGTGCTTGCTAATCGATTGCACGCTCTGAAAGCGGCGTGCTCAAATGTCGACTCTCTTTTCAGCTGCCATTCTCAGATCTTCACCGCGCTAAAATTTTTATCGTAAATTCAATGCCTTATAGTTGGTGCTGACTACGGCTTAAATATTGCGTTGTCTTAACCGACCTGGATGCCTATGCGAATCGGAATTCGCCCGAATCCGAACTTGTAGGGGAGAAAAACATGAAGCGCTTAACTACCATTACCAGAGTAGTTGTCGCGGCCGGTGCAATGCTCGCCGCCGGCAGCGGCTGGAGTTATACCATTAATAGTGGGGCTACCGACGTCGGCAGTCTGGACGTGCTTATCAACTGGACTGATTCGCTGTCGAACTCGAATCCAACCACCGAAACCAATTGGGTCAATTCACTGTTAAACCCAGATACGACGTTTACGCTAAAAACGGAAACGGTTTCGTATCAAGCGGTTGATGGCGGTGGTGCATACGCGTTTGCGCTGCAATCCGATCCTGGATACTACGTAATAAAAAACGCGACGTTCTGGGCATTGTTCCAGAACGCGACGTCGCTCGATTGGGCGGTATTCAATCTGGATGGTTTGCCGAGCGGTATCAATTTAGGCGGCGATGACCAGCTCACGATTAGCCATGTCAGCGAGTTTGGCGGTGCGGTTAATGTCCCCGAACCCAGCAGTTTGGGTTTGCTGGCTGCCGGTATTCTCGGTCTCGCGGTAGCGCGGCGCTTCGTGAATAAGGCACGGTAAGCGAATCGCTCACTAAGCTAAAAGCCCCGCACTGCGGGGCTTTTTATTTTTGCCCTATTTTGTGGACAGATAACCCCGACTAATTTTTGCCAGGCGCCAATTCAACAACAGCGCCGCCACCGCCAGCCCGGCAATCAGTCCTGTCCATAGACCGAACACACCCCGCGCCGCGCCCAGCACATCCGTCAGTCCGAGCAAATAACCCAGCGGCAAGCCCACTCCCCAATACGCGATGACGGTAATCCACATGGTCATGCGGGTGTCGTGGTAGCCGCGCAGGCTGCCGACCGCCGTTACCTGCAACCCGTCGAATAGTTGAAATGATGCCGAATACACCAGAATCGCCGCGGTCAACGCTCGCACCTCTTGGTCGGGGGTGTACGCCGCCGCGATGTAATGCGGAAACAACAGCATGACAGCGGCACTACTCAGCGCGAACAGAATTGAAGTCAGCGCGCCAAGGCCCGCGAAGCGGCGCGCGCGTTGCGGATCACCAGCACCCAGTCGATGGCCGATTTTGACGGTCAGCGCTTGCCCCAGACTCGCCGGCACCATGAACATCAGCGCGCTGTAGTTCAGGGCGATTTGATGCGCTGCCAGCACCGTTGCGCCGAGTCGTCCGATCAGCAATGCCGCGCCGGCAAAGATGCTGGTTTCGGTAAACATCGCCCCGCCGATCGGCAAACCGAGCCTCAGCAGATCTGTTAACCGTTGACGATTGGGGCGGCGCAGACCGGTGGCAAATAACATCGGATACCAGCGCGCACGTTGGTGCACGGCAAGCAACACTAACTGCAGCCACATGACACAGCCGGTGGCCCAGCCGCAGCCGGCGCCGCCCAGTTTCGGCGCGCCAAATAAGCCATGGATAAAGACGTAGTTGAGCGGCAGGTTCACCAACAGCGCGATCAGCTGCATCAGCATCACCGGCTTCGAGCGCCCATTACCGTCGCTCAATGAGCGCAATACCTGAAACAGCATCAGCCCTGGGATGCCGAACGCGATGCCTTGCAAATAGATTTTGCACAGCGGTTGCAGCGCCGCATCGACCTGCATCGCCGGCAGTAGCAAATGACCGTTCACAATGACAATGATGCTGAGCAGTGTCAGCCCGATGCCCAGCCACAACCCCTGTTGCAGCGTGGCGGCTTCTTCGATGCGATCACCGGCGCCAACAGCGTGCGCGATGCGCGCGGTGACTGCGCTCAGCACGCCGATACAGAACACGTAAATGGGTAGCCATAAGCTGAAACCGACCGCCACAGCGCCCAAATCGATCGGCCCGACCGCGCCGGCCATGATGGTATCGGCGACGCCCATCGCCAGTTGCGCAACCTGGCCGACGAGCATCGGCCAGGCCAATTGCAAAAGCTCGCGCCAATCGCGCAGGCGCGACTGCAGGGGGTTGGGTTGGTTCACGAAGAGTTCCAGGCAGTGCTATGTCGGCGATATGTCAGCTCAGACACAGCAAAATCGAGTTTGAATGCTAGGGTGAGAAGTATAAAGACAACGATTGCCGGCCGGCGCAATCAAGGCGAGGAATTTTATGCTCAAGATGGCCCTGTGGATCGTCAATACGGTGGGAATTCTGGTAATCGGCGCGATGATATTCGCGCTGCTTGCCGCTGTGCGGATGTATATCGTCGATCGCCTGCAGCGTCAGCACGCGATTCGCCGCAATTTCCCGCTGGTTGGGCGCATGCGTTACGGCATCGAAAATCTGGGGCCGTTTTTGCGCCAATATTTGTACGACACCGACCGCGACCGCTTGCCGTTTAATCGCGCCGAACGCAGTTGGGTCTATCGCGCGGCGAAAAATCTCGATAACACCGCAGCCTTTGGCTCGACGCTGGATTTGATGCAGCCCGGCACGATCATTTTTGCGAACAGCGTATTTCCGGTGCTTGAGCAGATGGCGGAGCACCCGCGTCCACTGCCGCTCGGACCCCACACGCCAAATCCTTATCTGCCGCAGTCGATTTTCAATATTTCCGGCATGAGCTTCGGCGCGCTCTCACAACCGGCAATACAGGCGCTTTCCTACGGCGCGGCGAAGGCCGGTTGCTGGATGGATACCGGCGAAGGAGGGTTGTCGCCGTATCACCTGGAAGGCGGCTGCGATATCGTCATGCAGATCGGCACCGCGAAATACGGCGTGCGCGATTTGCAGGGCAATCTCAGCGACGCCATGCTGCGTCAGCTCGCCGCGCATCCTCAAGTCAAAATGTTCGAGTTGAAATTGAGTCAGGGCGCGAAGCCCGGCAAAGGCGGAATTCTGCCGGCGGTGAAAGTCACCGAGGAAATCGCCAAAATTCGCGGCATTCCGGCAGGCGAGGATTCAATCAGCCCGAATCGCCATCCCGAAATCAACAATACCGGCGATTTGCTCGACATGATCGACCGCATCCGCAGCGTGACCGGCAAACCGACCGGCCTCAAGCTCGCGCTTGGCGAGCCGGCATGGCTCGATGAATTATGTGCATTGATCAAGCAGCGCGGCGAACGCTCGGCGCCCGATTTCATCACCGTCGACAGCGGTGACGGCGGCAGCGGCGCCGCGCCAGAAACGCTGATCGACAATATGGGGCTGACTTTGCGCGAAAGCCTGCCAGCGCTGGTCGACAAGCTGATCGCACATGGTTTGCGCGAGCGTATTCGCGTGATTGCCTCGGGCAAATTGATCACGCCGGTGAATGTGGCATGGGCGCTCTGCATGGGCGCCGATTACGTCAACAGCGCGCGTGGATTTCTGTTTGCGCTCGGGTGCATTCAGGCGATGCAGTGCAACAAGAACACCTGCCCGACCGGCATCACCACGCAGAATCCAAAATTGCAGCGTGGGCTCGATGTTGAGCTGAAAGCGGAGCGTGTCTTTCACTACGTCAAGAACATGCAGCACGAAATCGAAATGGTTGCGCATTCATGCGGCGTCACCGAGCCGCGACAATTGCGTCGTCAGCACGCGCGCATGGTGGTTCAGGGTGGGCGCTCGGTACGACTCGATGAATTATTTCCGCCGGTAACCGAGCCGCTGCGTATGGTTGATAGCGCATAAAAGATGATCTTCGAAAATTCAGGGCACGAACTTGGGCGTCCGACAACATGGTGCACTGCCCAAGCGGGTTGCGCCGAAAGGGGAAGCTTTTGTTTCGGGGCAACGTAGCGCTGTCGTCGCAGGCAGGGCGGGCTCGTCCTCGGAGCACTCGGCAAATTCTGCGAGGAATCCAGCGCGAAAGCTTCGAGTGCTCCTCCTTCTGTCCCGAAAAAAAGCATCCCCTTTCGGCGCCCGTGGCACCCAAGCTCGTGCCGGGAAAGTTTTTTGAACTGAGTGTGGTTTGCTAATGCATCCCCGCACGGCGATAATCGCGGCGAATTTTTAATCGAATGAGAAGCATCCTTGATCCGTAAATGGCTTAAATCCC
>Ga0070671_100000013_pt1 | contig 173287 bp, 163 predicted proteins | sample KBSS73metaG_FD_65341 | JGI IMG/M metagenome (GOLD analysis project Ga0070671, IMG submission 65341) | Switchgrass rhizosphere microbial communities from Kellogg Biological Station, Michigan, USA - KBS S7-3 metaG | ecosystem: Host-associated > Plants > Roots > Rhizosphere > Soil ...
TGCGTGTGAGCTGCCGGAAGGCACTGAGATGGTAATGCCGGGCGACAACATTCAGATGGTGGTGACGTTGATCAACCCGATCGCGATGGAAGATGGCCTGCGCTTCGCGATCCGCGAAGGCGGCCGTACCGTCGGCGCCGGTGTCGTCGCTAAAATCGTCGCTTAATAAATGCAGTTTAAAAGAGCGCCTTCGGGCGCTCTTTTTGTTAGTAAAAACAAGCTGTTTTTGTTGTTTTAACAAATCCTAAAAAAAGGCACGAAGCGGCGAAAAGTTTGTTGACAGGGTGGGGGTCGCTCATTAGAATGCCGGCTCTCAATTTCAGGGTGGTCGCAGTTAGTGCGGTTGCCGGATAAAGAAAATAGGTTAAGAGGGGTTGGTCAGGTGGTACAAAATCAACGTATTCGTATTCGCCTCAAGGCCTTTGACCATCGTTTGATTGACGCTTCGGCGCAAGAGATTGTGGACACTGCTAAGCGCACTGGCGCTCAGGTGTGTGGCCCCATCCCGTTGCCGACGAGAATTGAGCGGTTTACGGTTCTCACTTCGCCGCACGTTAATAAAGATGCGCGTGATCAATACGAAATTCGCACGCACAAGCGCATGCTCGATATCGTGGAACCAACCGAGAAAACGGTTGATGCATTGATGAAGCTCGATCTCGCAGCCGGTGTGGAAGTTCAGATTAGCCTCGGCTAATCACAGGAAATTTTGTAGTAGTTAGTATTTGGTTTGGCAGTAATAGAAAGACCCGCTCAGGGCTTTCCCCTGGGTTTGTGTAACGCTCGCAAGGGCGGCCATAGAGGGTGAAAGCCCCGTACACTGTGAGGCTCAAAATGGCTATTGGTTTAGTCGGTCGCAAGTCCGGCATGACCCGCGTTTTTACGAACGACGGTGTTTCAGTTCCGGTGACGGTGATTGAGGTTTCTCCCAATCGCGTTACTCAGGTCAAAACGGCAGAAGGCGAAGGGTATCTCGCCATTCAAGTCACCACGGGTTCGCGCAAGGCGGCTAAGGTCGCCAAGGCAGAAGCTGGGCATTTCGCCAAAGCGAATGTCGAAGCGGGTCGCGGTCTGTGGGAATTCCGTCTCGATGAAGAAGAAGTCCCCGCGGTTGGTTCTGAGCTGACGGTATCGCTGTTTGAGCCCGGCCAGAAAGTCGATGTAACCGGCGTATCCAAAGGTAAGGGCTATCAAGGTACTGTCAAGCGTTGGAATTTCCGCACGCAAGACTGGACGCATGGTAACTCCCGCTCGCACCGCGTTCCTGGCTCCATCGGTCAAAATCAGAGCCCGGGTCGTGTTTTCAAAGGCAAAAAAATGACAGGCCACATGGGTGTTGACCGCGTGACGGTGCAAACGCTCGAAGTGGTGCGCGTCGATGCCGAGCGTAATCTGCTGTTGGTGAAAGGTGCAGTCCCCGGTGCGGCCGGTGGTGATGTGCTGGTCCGCCCTGCAGTCAAGCTCAAGAATTCCTGAGAGGGGTGAGCAATGGAATTGAATATTGCCAAGCCCGGTAGTGACGTCGCCGGTACAGTTCAAGTTTCTGATGTAACTTTCGCAAGAGATTACAACGAAGATTTGGTGCATCAAGTGGTTACCGCGTATCTGTCTGGTGCCCGTCAAGGCACGCGTGCACAGAAGACTCGTGCAGAGGTTCGGGGTGGTGGCAAGAAGCCCTGGCGTCAAAAGGGTACGGGCCGTGCTCGTGCGGGCACCATCCGTTCGCCGCTGTGGCGCGGCGGTGGCATTATTTTCGCCGCTAAACCGCAAGATCACAGTCAGAAAGTTAACAAGAAAATGTATCGCGCTGCGCTGCAGGTGATTCTTTCTGAGTTGGCTCGTCAGCAGCGTCTGGTGGTTGTCGAGAGCTTTGCGCTCGAGCAGCCAAAAACCAAATTGCTACTGAAAGCGCTTGGCGAATACGGTCTCGAAGACGCGCTGATTGTGGCCGAAGAAGTGACCGAGAATCTTTATCTTGCGTCGCGCAATCTGCACAAAGTCGATGTGCGAGATGTGCATGGCGTAGATCCTGTGAGCCTGATCGCTTTTGACAAAGTAATCGTCACTGTGTCGGCGCTGAAAAAGTTCGAGGAGATGTTGGGATGAACTCTGAGCGTATTTATAAAGTGCTGCTCGGTCCGCACATTTCTGAAAAAGCTGCGATTAGCGCGGAAAGCGGTAACCAAGTAGTTTTCAAGGTGCTGCCGAGTGCGACCAAGCTCGAAGTGAAAAAAGCAGTTGAGAAGCTGTTTAGCGTGAAGGTCCTCGGCGTTCAAACGCTGAACGTTAAGGGCAAAGTTAAGCAGAATAAATTTGGCGTGGCGAAGAAGCCTAGCTGGAAAAAAGCATACGTACGTCTGGAGCAAGGTCACGATATCGACTTTGCAACGGCCGCGGAATAATCGGAGTCTGTTGAAATGGCAATCGTAAAAAGTAAACCGACTTCCCCGGGCCGTCGTTTTGTTGTGCGCGTGGTCAATCCGGATCTGCATAAGGGTGAACCATTCTACCCATTGCTTGAAAAGCAAAATAAAACTGGCGGCCGTAATAATAATGGTCGCATTACTACGCGTCATATTGGCGGTGGTAGTAAGCAGCATTACCGCCTTGTCGATTTCAAGCGCAACAAAGACGGTATTGTCGGCACAGTTGAGCGTCTGGAATACGATCCGAATCGAACTGCATTTATTGCGTTGGTTCTGTATGCGGATGGCGAGCGCCGTTATGTCATTGCGCCGAAAGGTTTAAAGGCTGGCGATCAGATTCAGTCCGGCAGCGACGCGCCGATCAAGGTCGGTAACGCATTGCCGCTGCGCAATATCCCGGTTGGTAGCACGGTGCATTGCATCGAGATGAAGCCAGGTAAAGGTGCGCAGATTGCGCGCTCTGCTGGTGCGGCTGTGCAGCTAATTGCCCGTGAAGGTCAGTACGCTACCTTGCGTCTTCGCTCCGGTGAAATGCGTAAAGTGTTGAGCGATTGCCGCGCAACGTTGGGCGAAGTATCCAACAGCGAGCACAATCTGCGCAAAATCGGTAAAGCTGGCGCCAATCGTTGGCGCGGTATTCGCCCGACCGTGCGTGGTGTGGCAATGAACCCGGTCGATCACCCGCATGGTGGCGGTGAAGGCAAAACTTCATCTGGTCGTCATCCGGTATCGCCTTGGGGTACTCCGACCAAGGGCTATAAGACTCGTAAGAACAAGCGTACCAATAAGTTGATAGTGCGCCGTCGTAACGACAAGTAATGAGATTTCAGAAGCTTCATTTGAAGCTTGGAAGAGAGGATTAGGTTGTGCCACGTTCACTGAAGAAAGGTCCATTTATCGACCTTCACCTGCTGAAAAAGGTGGAGACGGCCGTCGAGAAGAACGATCGTCGCCCAATCAAGACTTGGTCGCGTCGCTCGATGATCGCGCCCGAGATGGTTGGTTTGACCATCGCCGTACATAACGGCCGTCAACATGTACCGGTTCTCGTTTCCGAGGACATGGTTGGGCACAAGCTCGGCGAATTTGCAGCGACGCGTACCTTTAAAGGTCACGCGGCTGACAAAAAAGCCAAGAAATAAACTTTGCTGAGAGTGAGGTTGAGATGATGGAAGTTACCGCACGATTGAAAGGCGCGCGTATCTCCGCTCAAAAAGCCCGATTGGTGGCTGACCAGGTTCGCGGCAAAGGCGTTGAGGATGCACTGAACATTCTAGCGTTTAGCCCGAAAAAAGCAGCGAATCTGATCAAGAAGGTTTTGAACTCGGCGATTGCTAATGCTGAGCACAACGAAGGCGCGGATGTTGATGAGCTGAAAGTGTCGTCAATCTTCGTCGATGAAGGTGTCACCTTGAAGCGCATCATGCCTCGCGCGAAAGGTCGTGCCGACCGTATTTCGAAACGAAGCTGCCACATCACGGTTAAAGTTGCCGACGGCCAGAGCTGAGTAGGAGAGAGCCCACATGGGTCAGAAAGTACACCCGACAGGTATCCGGTTAGGCATCATCCGTGATCACAATTCGATCTGGTATGCGGGCCGAAAAAATTACGCGCAACACTTGGTCAGCGACCTCGGCGTGCGCGAATACCTACAGAATAAACTCGCCAGTGCATCGGTGAGCCGTATTGTAATCGAGCGTCCGGCGCAAACCGCGCGCATCACGATTCACACCGCGCGGCCCGGTATTGTGATTGGCAAGAAAGGCGAAGATGTCGACAAGCTGCGTAAAGAGCTCGCCGACAAAATGGGTGTGCCAGTACAGATTAATATTGAAGAGATTCGTAAACCGGATCTCGACGCAAAGCTGGTGGCCATCAACGTGGCTCAGCAACTTGAGCGCCGCGTAATGTTTCGCCGCGCGATGAAGCGCGTCGTGCAAAACGCGCTGCGCCAAGGCGCGGAAGGCGTCAAGGTAATGGTTAGCGGTCGCCTCGGCGGCGCGGAAATCGCGCGTACCGAGTGGTACCGTGAAGGGCGTGTGCCACTGCACACGTTACGTGCTGATATCGACTACAACACGCACGAGGCGCACACCACTTATGGCGTCATCGGCGTGAAAGTTTGGATTTTCAAAGGCGAGATTCTGGATGCTCGCGAATCGGTCGACGGCAAGACCAAAAAGAGCGCGCAGGCATAATCACGCAGCGCTAAAGGTTGGAAAAAATGCCGGACGCATTTTTTCACTGAATATGGTTAAGGGTTTCAGCGATGCTTCAACCAAAGCGTACAAAATTTCGCAAGCAGCATAAGGGTCGGAATACCGGCCTTGCGCAGCGCGGCAGCAAAGTTAGCTTCGGCGAGTATGCGCTGAAGGCGATCGGTCGCGGGCGTTTAACGGCGCGGCAGATTGAAGCCGCACGACGGGCGTTGACTCGTCACCTCAAGCGTGGCGGCAAAGTATGGATTCGCGTGTTTCCGGACAAGCCAATCACCGCGAAGCCTCTCGAAGTGCGGATGGGCTCGGGTAAAGGTAACGTCGAATACTGGGTCGCGCAGATTCAACCTGGCAAGGTGCTTTACGAGGTTGAGGGTGTTCCAGAAGAGTTGGCGCGCGAAGCTTTTGCTCTCGCCGCTGCGAAGCTGGCGATTCCGACCACGTTTGTTAAGCGGACGGTAATGTAATGAACACAGAAGAGTTGCGTGATAAGTCGGTGGACGAGGTGAGTGTAGAGCTGCATAAAGCGCTCGCTGCTCAGTTCAAGCTGCGCGTACAAAAGGCCACTGGTCAATTGACGCAGACGCATTTATTGAAGCAGGCGCGTCGCGATATAGCGCGCATGAAAACCGTGCTCACACAGAAGGCGGGTAAATAGTCATGGCAGAAGCACAGGTAGAAGTTCGCAGCCGCACCGTCACCGGTCGTGTGGTCAGCGACAAGATGGATAAAACCATCACGGTATTGGTAGAGCGTCGGGTGAAGCACCCGATGTACGGTAAATACATTACGCGTTCTTCGAAGCTGCATGCGCATGACGAGAAGAATGAATGCCAGATTGGCGATGTAGTTACTGTCTATGAGACACGTCCGTTATCGAAAACCAAGACATGGGCGTTGTTGCGAATTGAAGAACGCGCCGCCGCAGTTTAACTGCCACCCGATTGATTGATGCGCTAGTGCGAGTTTGGAGTAGAACATGATTCAGACAGAATCTTATTTGGAAGTGGCCGACAATAGCGGCGCACGCCAAGTCATGTGCATCAAGGTGCTCGGTGGTTCGCATCGTCGGTATGCGCGTATCGGCGATTTGATCAAAGTCACCGTGAAAGACGCGATTCCGCGCGGCAAGGTTAAAAAAGGTCAGGTGATGAACGCTGTTGTTGTTCGCACCAAAAAAGGCGTACGTCGCGCTGATGGTTCGCTGATCAAGTTCGACGATAACGCTGCGGTGTTGCTGAACAACCAGCTTGCTCCGATCGGTACTCGTATTTTCGGACCGGTTACGCGCGAACTGCGTGGTGAGCGTTTTATGAAAATCATCTCTCTGGCGCCGGAAGTGCTGTAACAGCAACGGCGAATTACGAGCGGAGAGCAGAGGAAAGGTTATGCGCAAGATCAAACGCGAGGACGAAGTAGTCGTCCTGACCGGTAAAGATAAAGGCAAACGCGGCAAAGTCGTCAGAGTGCTTGACGATAGTCATGTGCTGGTGGCCGGCGTGAACATTATTAAGAAGCATCAAAAGCCGAATCCGCAGCGCAATGAAGCTGGTGGCATTCTGGAGAAAGAGGCGCCGATTCAGGTTTCCAATGTCGCTATTTTTAATGCGGCAACGAGCAAAGCTGATCGCGTGGGCTTCAAGATTTTAGAAGACGGTCGCAAGGTTCGGGTTTTCAAATCCACTGGCGAAGTAATCGACGCGTAAGCGGACGGAAGCAGAAATGGCTAGATTGCAAAAGCTCTACAACGATGAATTGCGCACCAAGCTGAAAGAGCAGCTCGGTATCGATAACATCATGGCGGTTCCACGCATCACCAAAATCACGTTGAACATGGGCGTGGGTGAGGCGGTAGGTGACAAAAAAGTGATGGAGCATGCGGTTAAAGATCTCGAAACTATTTGCGGTCAAAAACCCGTAGTTACTCGCGCTCGTAAGTCGGTTGCCGGCTTCAAAATCCGTGAAGGCTGGCCGATTGGTTGTAAAGTGACGTTGCGTCGCGAACGCATGTATGAATTTCTCGATCGCCTTATCACCATCGCTATCCCGCGCATTCGCGATTTTCGTGGTATCAGCCCGAAGGCTTTCGACGGTCGCGGCAATTTCGCAATGGGCGTGACCGAGCAAATTATTTTTCCAGAAATCGAATACGACAAAGTCGATGCGCTGCGTGGTCTTGATATCACCATCACGACAACCGCGCGCAATGATGATGAAGGGCGGGCGTTGTTGAGCGTATTCAACTTCCCGTTTAAAAACTGATTACACGTAACTGAAGCCGAACAGCACAGGTAGCGGACATGGCCAAAACATCGATGATTGAGCGCGAAAAAAAGCGGGCTCGTACCGTAGCGAAGTTTGCTGCAAAGCGTGCGGCACTGAAAGCGCTCATTCAGGATCCGAAAACCAGCGATGAAGACAAGTGGAATGCACAGATCAAGCTGCAACAGCAGCCGCGCAATGCGAGCCCTTCGCGGGGACGCAATCGCTGCGAAATCACCGGTCGTTCGCGCGGCGTTTATCGCAAGTTTGGCTTGTCGCGTATTAAGTTGCGCGAAGCCGCAATGCGCGGTGATGTGCCCGGTCTCGTGAAGGCCAGCTGGTAATCAGCGCAACGCAAAGATTTCAGGAGCAGATTCATGAGTATGCAAGATCCGTTAGCCGACATGCTAACTCGCATTCGCAATGCACAAATGGCTGGTAAACCGACGGTAGCAATGCCATCGTCGAAACTGAAACAAGCCGTTGCTGCTGTATTGCTGCAAGAAGGCTATATAGCAGCGCAGCGTGTGGAGACGATCGAAACCAAGTCGACGCTCCATCTTGAGCTGAAATATTTCCAGGGCAAGCCGGTCATTGCCGAAATCGACCGTATCAGCTCGCCGGGTTTACGCTCATATAAAGGCAAAGGCGATTTGCCGAAAGTTCGAAATGGTCTCGGTATCGCGATTGTTTCGACCAGCAAGGGTGTTATGACCGATCGCGCAGCTCGTCAAGCTGGTGTAGGCGGCGAAGTTCTGTGCACCGTGTTCTAAAGAAACGAGAGACAACGAGCTAAATACCATGTCTAGAGTAGCGAAGAGCCCGGTAGTTGTGCCGGCAGGCGTCGAGGTCAAACTCGACGGCAGTAATGTGTCGGTTAAGGGCGGCAAAGGTGCGCTGTCGATCAATTTGCATGACATTGTGGCGGTTCAGTTAAACGACGGCGTTGTCACGTTTGATGTGAAAGATGGTCGTTCTTGGGCTCATGCCGGTACAGCGCGCGCGCTGGTTAATAATATGGTGTTGGGCGTAACCAAGGGCTTCGAGAAGAAGCTCGAGCTAATCGGCGTAGGCTATCGTGCGAAAGCTGCCGGTAAGACACTGAATTTGACGCTGGGATTTTCGCATCCGATCGATTATCAGTTGCCGGAAGGCGTGACCGCTGAAACTCCTACCCAGACCGAGATTTTATTGCGCGCCGCAGATAAGCAGCTGCTTGGTCAGGCTGCAGCTGAGATTCGTGCATTTCGTCCGCCAGAGCCTTACAAAGGCAAAGGTATTCGCTACTCAGATGAACGCGTGCTTCGTAAAGAAGCCAAGAAGAAGTAAGGCATGACTATGAACGCAAAAACAGAATCGAGATTGCGTCGCGCGCGTCGCTCACGGGTCAAAATGCGCGAATTGCTGGTCAACCGCCTCAGCGTGCATCGCACATCACAGCATATCTACGCACAGATTATCGCCCCTGAAGGTGACAAAGTGCTGGCCAGTGCTTCGACTTTGGATGCTTCGCTACGTAGCGGTGGCACCAGTAATGCGGCTGCGGCTGCGAGTGTAGGAAAACTGATCGCTGAGCGTGCAAAGGCGGCCGGCGTAGTGAAAGTTGCATTTGATCGCAGCGGTTTTAAATATCATGGCCGAGTCAAAGCTCTGGCTGATGCGGCCCGCGAAGGCGGCTTGGAATTCTAAGGTTTGAGCGATGGCTTCTAACGAATTGAAAGGTAAAGACGGCGCGAACGAAGGCCTGCAGGAAAAATTAGTGCAGGTCAATCGTGTCGCTAAAGTGGTTAAGGGCGGTCGCATTTTTGCGTTCACTGCGCTGACCGTCGTCGGTGACGGCAATGGCAAGGTGGGTTTTGGCCGCGGTAAAGCGCGCGAAGTCCCGGCAGCTATTCAGAAGGCAATGGAAGCAGCACGTCGTAATATGATCGAAGTCGATCTGAACGGCGATACGCTGCACTATGCGGTTAAAGCCCGTCATGGTGCCTCGCACGTATATATGCAGCCGGCATCGCAAGGTACCGGCATTATTGCGGGTGGCGCAATGCGTGCGGTGCTTGAATTGGCGGGCGTCCATAACGTATTGGCGAAGTGTTACGGCTCCACCAATCCGGTGAATGTCGTACGAGCAACTTTCAATGCGTTGAAAGAGGTTACTTCACCGGATGCCGTTGCAGCCAAGCGCGGTAAAACGGTTCAAGAAATCCTCAGTTAATCGAAGCTGGATAGATTGTCATGGCCAAGAAAATCAAAGTAACTCAAGTGCGCAGCGCCTTTGGCCGTCTGCAGGCTCATAAAGCGTGTGTCATTGGCTTGGGTCTGCGTCGCATCGGTCATACCGTTGAGGTTGAAGATACCCCGTCGGTGCGCGGCATGATTAACAAAGTGAATTATCTGGTTCGCGTCGAGGAGTAATGGGCATGACTGCAAATATGCGTCTGAACGGCTTGAGCCCAGCGCCCGGCCATAAAAAAGCGCCTAGACGTTTAGGGCGTGGCATTGGTAGCGGTTTGGGTAAGACAGGTGGTCGCGGCCACAAGGGTCAAAAATCGCGCGGTACTGGCAAGGTTCGTCCGGGGTTTGAGGGTGGCCAAATGCCGTTGCAAATCCGGTTGCCGAAATACGGTTTTGCATCCCGCATTGCGCGCGTCAGTGCTGAAATTCGCACTTCCGAATTGAATGCAATCGAGGACGCTGTAATCGATCTGGATGCGCTGAAGCGCGCAGATCTGATTTCGCGCAAGATACTTCGCGCTAAGGTATTCCTAAGTGGTGACGTTACTAAGTCTTTCACATTGAAAGGTTTGGCTGTTACCAAGGGTGCACGCGAAGCGATCGAAAAAGCCGGCGGTAAGGTCGAGGAATAATGGCCAAACCCGGTCTGCAATCTGCGGGGTCGCAAGCGGGCATGGGCGAGCTTTTAGCTCGCCTTCGTTTTCTTCTGCTGGCGCTAATTGTCTATCGCATCGGTACGCATATTCCGGTGCCCGGTATCGATCCCGCACGCCTTGCGAATATGTTCAGTCAAAACCAGGGGACGATCCTTGGTTTGTTTAACATGTTCTCGGGTGGTGCGCTCCAGCGCATGAGTATTTTTGCGCTCGGGATTATGCCGTACATTTCGTCATCGATCATTGTTCAGCTGTTGAGTTCCGTTAGTCCGCAGCTTGAAGCGCTCAAGAAAGAAGGCGAGTCTGGTCGCCGGAAGATTACGCAGTACACCCGTTACCTGACGGTGGTTTTGGCACTGATTCAAGGCGCGGGCATGACCGCCGGTCTTGCAAATCAGGGAATGGCATACGCGCCGGGTGTGGCATTTTATTTCGTTGCAGTCATATCGTTGGTAACCGGCGCGTTATTTTTGATGTGGCTTGGTGAGCAAATTACTGAGCGCGGTGTCGGCAATGGTATTTCGATGCTCATTTTCGCCGGTATTGTTGCGGGGCTTCCGCGTGCTATCGGGCAATCGCTGGAGCAGGCGCGTCAGGGCGAGATGAATTGGCTGGTGCTGCTATTCATCGTGTTGTTGGCGGCGGCGGTTATTTTTCTTGTTGTCTTTATAGAACGTGGACAGCGCAGAATTACTGTCAACTACGCCAAGCAGCAGCGTGGTAATCGCGTGTATCAGGCGCAGTCCAGTCATTTGCCGCTAAAGGTCAATATGTCCGGCGTTATACCGGCGATTTTTGCGAGTTCGATCCTGCTGTTTCCGGCATCGGTCGCGCAATGGTTTGGTAAAGGCACTGATAAGGCGGAGTGGTTGCAGGATATGGCTATGGCCATTGGCCCTGGCCAGCCATTGAACATTCTGCTGTTTACAATACTAGTGGTATTTTTCTGCTTCTTTTACACGGCATTAATGTTCAATCCGTCGGAAGTCGCCGAAAACTTGAAAAAATCGGGTGCGTTTTTACCTGGCATTCGCCCTGGTCAGCAAACAGCCTCCTACATCGATGGTGTGTTGACTCGGCTGACGATGTTTGGAGCCTTATATATAACGCTGGTTTGTTTACTGCCACAGTTTCTGGTGGTGATGTGGAACGTTCCTTTTTATTTGGGCGGCACGTCACTGTTGATTGTGGTTGTCGTGGTGATGGATTTCATGGCGCAGGTGCAGTCGCATTTGATGTCGCATCAGTACGAGTCGTTGATGAAAAAGGCCAATCTGAAGAATTATGGCCGCAGCGGTTTAACACGCTGATTGCGTGAAATTGATGGGAGTAATACCAATGAAAGTTCGTGCGTCTGTGAAAAAGATTTGCCGTAACTGCAAAATTGTTCGCCGTCGTGGTTCGGTACGTGTGATTTGCAAAACCGAGCCTCGCCACAAGCAGCGCCAAGGTTAATCGGCGGTTATTTTTATTGATTTTTAGCCACTGCGCGGATAAACTTCCGCGCCTTTCGGTAGGCCCGTTGGTGGCATTTGGTACTGGAGTAAGGTGAATGGCTCGTATTGCTGGTGTCAACATACCAGATAACAAACATGCGGTGATCTCGCTGACTTACATCTACGGGATTGGCCGGACCTCCGCTAAAGCGCTCTGCGCTAGAACCGGAGTCGCCGAAACTGCCAAAGTGTCAAGTCTGACCGAAGATCAATTGGATTTGCTGCGCAACGAAATTGGCAAGTTGACGGTAGAAGGCGATCTGCGCCGTGAAGTTTCCATCAACATTAAGCGGTTGTTGGATCTTGGTTGCTATCGGGGTCTCCGCCACCGCAGAGGCTTGCCGTTGCGCGGTCAAAGAACGAAAACCAATGCGCGTACTCGTAAGGGTCCGCGTAAACCGATTCGCAGATAATCGATTGCGAAGCGCTTTAGTGTAGCCGCACCCTCATTGTGCGGTGTCGATATTAGAGTAGGCACAGATGAACAAAGGCTCCAAAGCGGCTCCCCGCAAAAAGGTGAAGAAAACTGTTGTTGACGGCATGGCGCACATTCATGCGTCCTTTAACAACACTATCGTTACGATTACTGATCGTCAGGGTAATGCCCTTTCGTGGGCAACATCGGGCGGATCAGGTTTCCGCGGTTCGCGTAAAAGCACGCCGTTTGCAGCTCAGGTTGCAGCCGAGCGCGCTGGCAATGCTGCCAAAGAGTTTGGTTTAAAAAATCTTGATGTTGAAGTTAAGGGTCCGGGACCCGGCCGCGAATCAGCAGTTCGTGCGTTGCACAATTGCGGTTACAAAATTAACAACATCATTGACGTAACGCCGATTCCACATAACGGCTGCCGTCCTCCCAAAAAACGTCGCGTTTGATTTAGTGCTGCTACAGGAATTTATTCATGGCTAGATACCTCGGCCCAACTTGCAAATTATCGCGTCGCGAAGGCACCGATCTGTTTCTGAAGAGCGGCGTTCGTCCGCTTGAATCGAAATGCAAAGCGGAAACCGCTCCTGGTGTGCATGGAGCTCGTCGTGGGCGTTTGTCGGACTACGGCATTCAGCTGCGCGAAAAGCAGAAGGTCCGTCGCATCTATGGTGTGCTTGAGCGCCAATTCAGTAGCTACTACAAAGAAGCTGCGCGTCGTAAGGGGGCAACTGGTGAAAACTTGTTGCGCTTGCTGGAGTCCCGTCTTGATAACGTCGTTTATCGTATGGGGTTTGGCTCTACTCGCGCCGAGGCGCGTCAACTTGTTAGCCACAAGGCAATTCTGCTGAACGGCCAAGCGGTCAATATCCCCTCGCTGCAACTGAAGCCTGGTGATGTGGTGTCGATCCGTGAAAAATCCAAAGCGCAATTACGTATTCAGCAATCGCTTGCATTGGCCGCTCAGCGCGCTGATTTGCAGTGGCTGGAAGTGAATGCTGGAAAAATGGAAGGCCTTTACAAGAGTCATCCCGATCGCAGCGAACTTTCGTCAGATATCAACGAAAGTTTGATCGTTGAGCTGTACTCGAAGTAAGCGTTAATTTACGGATTGCCATCACCGCAGGTGCCCTTATGCAGAGCGCAGTGAACGAATTTTTAACACCTCGTGTAATTGAAGTCGAAGAAATTAGCGCGACGCGAGCAAAAGTAACGCTTGAGCCGCTCGAGCGCGGATTTGGTCATACGTTAGGTAATGCGCTGCGCCGTATATTGCTGTCGTCGATGCCAGGTTGTGCAATTGTAGGCGCAGAGATTGATGGTGTGCTGCATGAATACAGCGCGCTGGAAGGCGTGCAAGAAGATGTTATCGAAATTCTACTCAACCTGAAGGGTGTCGCGATTGTGATGCACGGGAAGGATGAGGCGGTATTGAATTTATCGAAGAAGGGCACGGGCGTTGTCACTGCGGCCGATATTCAGGTTGATCATGGTATAGAGATTAAGAACCCTGATCATGTCATCGCGCACCTCAATGGGCGTGGCAATTTGAATATGCGCCTGAGTATCTCCCGCGGACGCGGTTATGTTCCTGCGGACGCGCGTTCAAGCTCGGAAGATGAGACTCGCGCTATCGGGCGCTTGCAATTGGATGCGACCTTCAGTCCAGTGGTGCGTGTTTCGTACGTCGTTGATAGTGCACGAGTAGAGCAACGTACCGATTTGGATAAGTTGGTTCTCGATTTAGAAACCAATGGTACGTTGGATGCGGAAGAAGCAATCCGTCGTGCCGCCACTATTTTGCAACAGCAGCTCGCAGTGTTTGTTGATCTCGAAGGCGAAAAACAGTCTGAGCCAGTAGAGCGCCGCGATGAAGTCGATCCGATTCTATTGCGCCCAGTTGACGATCTCGAGCTGACAGTGCGTTCGGCAAATTGTCTGAAAGCCGAAAATATCTACTACATCGGCGACTTGGTCCAACGTACGGAAGTTGAATTGCTGAAGACGCCAAATCTTGGCAAGAAGTCGCTGACTGAGATTAAAGATGTACTTGCATCGCGTGGCTTGTCGCTCGGCTTACGTTTGGATAATTGGCCGCCTGCGAGCTTGAAGGGCGACGAAAAATCGTTCTAAGCGCGTTGCTCCTATTAATAGTTAATTTGTTGCTGAGATAGCAACCGCAGTGAAAGGAAATTGTTATGCGTCATCGTAATAGTGGCCGTTACTTTAATCGAACAAGTGCGCATCGCAAGGCCATGTTTCGCAATATGACAACGTCGTTGGTTGAGCACGAGCTGATCCGTACGACCTTGCCGAAAGCAAAAGAGCTGCGTCGTTATGCGGAGCCGTTAATTACACTTTCGAAGAATGACAGCGTGGCCAATCGCCGTCTCGCGTTCGATCGTTTGCGTGACAAAGTTGCTGTCGGTAAATTGTTTACTCAACTTGGTCCTCGTTATAAAGCTCGCCCGGGTGGTTATATCCGCATCCTGAAATGCGGGTTGCGTGCTGGCGACAAAGCACCAATGGCTTATGTCGAGCTGGTTGATCGCACGACTGATGCGCCAGCGGTAGATATTGCAGAATAAATAGTTGTCGATTGCATAAAAAAGGCTCCGCGTGCGGAGCCTTTTTGCTTTGTGGGTCATGCCCAATTGTCATCTTTTGATGCAATAAAAAAGCCCGCACTTGGCGGGCTTTTTTAATACGGTTACTTAGCTCATTTTGCTTTTGCGGCGCATAACGGCAATACCCAGCAGGCCTGCGGCCAGCAATGCGATACTGCTAGGCTCTGGCACATTGGCAGATTTTGCTTCAGCAGTCAGCGTAGACTTGTCGAGATAAAAGCTGCCAAACAAGCTCGAAACAGTAACATCGAGGATGCCATCTTTAATTTGAAGCAGCCCATTGGCTGTTGCATCTGTCGTCAAACTGGCGTAGGACCAGTTGTAAAAGAGCGCACCGCCATCGGCAGTCCACAGATTAGAGGTGGTTCCATAATTAATGTAAGTGAAATCCAGTAAATCGGAGCCCGCATCGGCGAATTTCAGTTCAAGCTGGAAGTTCGTGATGGCATCCAGCGGATTGTAACCGGCATTGTCGGTTAAGTTGTGGCTGTAGTGATACGCGCCACCTGAGCTAATCAAAGGGTTCGGGTTGAAGTCCAGCACGTCTGGCGCAATTGAATATGCATTCGCCATCAGCGGGGCTGCGAGCAATAAGCCGGCGATTACCGATTTCATTTCATTCTCCATAATTTATCTATAGTCGTATTAAATCGATCATTACTTGTTTGGTGTGGCGGCTTGCTAATCCCAACACTGCGACAGCGGTTTGCAAGTGCTGGTCGGCTAGATGTCGCTGCCAGCGACTGCCATCGTTGCGCTGCTGATGCTGCCAAGCTCTGCATTACTACTGACCCGCAGCGACAAGCGCAAAGTGTGAATAAACGCACAGTCCGCAGCTGATAAGCAAGTTGCTTACCATCGAGGATAAACTCTTTAAAAACAGTGGGTTATTGTGATTTTTGTAGCGTACGGAATTCGAGAGTTGTAAACAGAGCCGACAGCGCGTCGGCTCGTGAGGGGAGGTGGATTAGGCGATTTTCGCGAGTAGTGGTTTCAGAAATCGACCAGTGTGAGATTTAGCGATTTTAACAACGGCTTCCGGAGTTCCGGTAGCGATGATCTGCCCCCCACCATCGCCGCCTTCAGGCCCTAAATCCACCAGCCAGTCAGCGGTTTTAATGACGTCCAGATTGTGCTCGATGACCACGATGGTATTGCCATGATCGCGTAAGCGATGGAGAACATTGAGTAATTGTTGAATATCGTGGAAGTGAAGACCAGTGGTTGGCTCGTCGAGGATATAAAGTGTTTTGCCGGTATCGCGTTTGGATAGTTCTCGCGATAACTTCACGCGTTGTGCCTCGCCGCCGGATAACGTCGTCGCCGATTGGCCTAGCCTGATGTAAGAAAGTCCGACATCGATGAGTGTCTGTAGTTTTTTGGCGATGGCGGGAACGTTCTCGAAAAACTTGCCCGCTTCTTCGATCGTCATGTCCAATACTTCATGGATATTTTTATTCTTATATTTAATCTCGAGTGTCTCCCTGTTGTAGCGCTTGCCTTTGCACACATCGCAGGGCACGTATACATCGGGCAGGAAGTGCATCTCGACCTTGGTGACCCCATCGCCTTCGCACGCCTCGCAGCGCCCGCCTTTCACATTAAAACTGAAGCGACCGGGCTGATAGCCCCGTGAACGTGCCTCTTGAGTGCCTGCGAATAACTCGCGGACGGGCGTGAAAATTCCGGTATAGGTCGCCGGGTTCGAGCGCGGGGTTCGGCCGATTGGGCTTTGATCGATATCGATACATTTGTCGATATGCTCAATACCTTCTATTGCTTCGTACGGTGCAGGGTGAAGCGTTTCAGCGCCATTTAAAGCGGTGGCGGCGATGGGATAAAGCGTGTTGTTGATCAGCGTGGATTTGCCTGAGCCCGATACGCCCGTCACGCAGGTCATCAAACCCAGCGGTAGGTCCAGCGTTACCGATTTTAAATTGTTGCCGGTGGCGCCGCGCAGGACCAGCATTTGCTCAGGATTGGGTGGCGTCCGTTTTTTGGGTACCGCAATGGCCTTTTTGCCGCTGAGATACTGTCCGGTCAGCGATTTGGGATTTGCCAGAATATTACGCAACGATCCTTCCGCCACGATGGAGCCACCGTGTATGCCCGCGCCTGGTCCGATATCGATGATATGGTCCGCAGCCCTAATCGCATCCTCGTCGTGCTCCACGACAATCACGGTATTGCCGAGGTCCCGTAGATGAGTCAACGTGCCGAGCAGCCGCTCGTTGTCGCGTTGGTGCAGACCGATCGAAGGCTCATCGAGGATGTACATCACGCCAACCAGTCCTGCGCCAATTTGGCTGGCCAGACGAATACGTTGCGCCTCGCCGCCCGATAGTGTTTCTGCCGAGCGGTCCAGGGTCAGATAGTTCAAGCCGACATCGACCAGGAACTGCAAGCGTTCGCGAATTTCCTTCAGGATTTTTTCAGCGATCTTGCCCTGTCGGCCTCTGAGCTTTAGCGTTTCGAAATAATGCAGTCCTTCGCCCACCGGCAGCTGCGTAACCGATGGCAAATTGCGGTCTTTGATGAATACATGTCGCGCCTCCTCGCGCAACCGCGTGCCGCCGCAATCGGGGCAACGCTGTGAGCTCAAATATTTCGCCAACTCATCGCGGACCATCTGCGATTCGGTTTCCCGATAGCGTCGCTCGAAATTAGGAATGATGCCCTCGAACCGATGCGTGCGCTGATACACGTCGCCGCGATCGTTGATATAGCTGAAGCAGATCTCCTCGTTGCCGCTGCCTTGCAAGACAACTTTTTGATGCTTGCGCGAAAGTTTTTGAAACGGTGCTTCGATGTCGAAGCCATAGTGCTCAGCCAGCGATGTCAGCATATGGAAGTAATACACGCTGCGCTGATCCCAGCCGCGGATGGCTCCATTTGCCAAGCTGGCCTCTGGATGCAACACGATGCGCGCTTCGTCGAAGAATTGTTTAACGCCGAGGCCGTCGCAGGTCGGGCAGGCTCCCGCCGGGTTGTTGAACGAGAACAGCCGCGGTTCTAGTTCGCTGATGCTGTAGCCGCAGAGCGAGCAGGCGAATTGCGATGAAAACACCATTTCGTCGCGCTTGCTGTCATCCATAAATGCGGCAATGGCGATACCGCCGCTCAGCTCGAGCGCGGTCTCGAACGACTCGGCGAGGCGTAGCTGTAAATCGCCGCGAACCTTGAATCGATCCACCACCACTTCGATCGTATGCTTCTTGTTCTTGTCGAGCTTGGGCAGATCATCGAGCTCGGTAACGATGTCGTTGATTCGCGCACGCACGAAGCCCTGGCTGCGCAATTGCTCGAAGACGTGCAGATGCTCGCCCTTGCGCTCGCGTATCACCGGCGCTAACAGCATCATGCGCTCGCCTTCGGGCAGCGCGAGGACGCTATCGACCATCTGGCTGACGGTTTGTGCAGCCAGTGGGATATTGTGCTCGGGGCAGCGCGGCTCGCCGGCGCGGGCGAACAGCAACCGCAGATAATCATAGATTTCGGTAATGGTGCCGACCGTTGAACGAGGATTATGCGACGTCGATTTTTGTTCGATGGAGATGGCAGGCGACAACCCTTCGATGTGATCGACATCGGGTTTTTCCATCATCGACAGAAACTGGCGCGCATAAGTCGAAAGGGATTCGACATAGCGACGCTGTCCCTCCGCATACAAGGTATCGAACGCTAGCGATGACTTGCCCGATCCGGAAAGTCCGGTGATGACGACCAGCTTATCGCGCGGTATTTCCACATCGATATTCTTCAGATTGTGCGTGCGCGCACCACGAACCACGATTTTTTCCATCTCATCACCCGTACTGCAAAACGGCAAAGTATACGGCGATTCAGCGCAATCCGTGCTGCTGTCGACCGGTCGATTCGGTATAGTGATGGCCTGCGGCGGTACTCATATTGATCAATATTTATCAGGGGAAAAGTTATGGCACGCGGTGTCAATAAAGTCATTCTGGTTGGGAATCTCGGCAACGATCCGGAAACCCGGTATTTGCCTTCCGGTGGCGCGGTGACCAACGTCACCATTGCTACTTCGGAATCGTGGAAAGACAAGCAGAGTGGCCAGGCGCAGGAGCGCACTGAGTGGCATCGCGTCGTGTTTTTCAACCGCTTGGCAGAAATCGCCGGCGAGTATCTTCGTAAAGGCTCGAAGGTGTATGTCGAGGGCAGCTTGCGCACACGCAAATGGCAGGATCAAAGCGGCCAGGATCGCTACACCACCGAAATCGTCGCCGCTGAAATGCAGATGCTTGATAGCCGTGGTGGTGGCGCTATGAGTGGTGATCCCGAAGCGCCTGCGCCGCGCCGACAGCAAGCAAGTGGCAATAATCCACCACCGATGAGTAATGAAGCTCCGCCTGCGAATTTCGATAACTTCGACGATGACATCCCGTTCTGAGGAGCGGACATTCCATTTTGAAAGTCGTGGTGATAGGCGGTGACGCCGGGCTGCAAAAAACGCTGGCGCTGCAGTTGCAGCGTCAGCACACGATTGCCTGGATTGCCCCGGAAGATATCGCGGCAATTATCGATGTGCCTGCCGAAGCTGATGATGAGCACGGCTGTCTTGTCATCGATATCGCCAGTCATTCGATCATTCGACAAACGCAACCCGAGCTTTTTCCGCAAAGCCACTTCGAGCGTTTGATCCAACACTGTGCTGCGCATAGTTGGCGCTATTTGTTACTTTCGGATTGTCGAGTGTTTGCCGGCGGCAAGCAGCGTCACCGCGAAACCGATAAGGTCGAACCGAATTCGGTCGAAGGCGTGGCGTTCGTGCGCCGGGAAGAGTTTCTGCGCGCCAATCATTCTCTTCATATGATTCTGCGCGCGGGGCCGCTACTCGCGTCATCTGGCGAAAATGTATTGACGCGGCTGGTGGCATTGCTGCGTGCGGGCGGTGCTGTGCCTGCGGCGAGTGAGCCGCGATTTTGTCCGGTGGCCGTCGATGATCTGGCGCGCGTGATCAGTGCTATGAGCGATCAGCTTGATTGCGATGCGCATTGTTGGGGTACTTACCACTACAACAGTTCGGACGCGACCTCTCCTTACGAATTTGCCGAAGCGGTGCTGGCGGCGGCGAGTCAATATTGGCCATTGATCGATCATGTGAAAATCGAGGCTGCGGTTATGTCGCCATGGAGTGGCACTTATCCGCAATTAAATTGCCATTTAATTCGCGACACATTCGGGATTCAACAACTCACTTGGCGCAAAGCGATTCCCGAACTCCTCAAACAAATGCATGCAGGTGAAACGTCATGAGCAAAGCGCAGCAAGGTGCGCAGCAGGCATTGGGTATCGCCGTGTTAACAGTGTCCGATACGCGCACTGAGGATACCGATAGCTCGGGCCATTATCTGGTTGAAGCATTGCGGCAGGCCGGGCACCAGTTGCTCGATAAGCGCATCGTCACCGACGATATTTATCGTATCCGCGCCGTACTTTCCGCGTGGATCGCCGAGCCGACAATACAAGCAGTATTGATCACCGGCGGCACCGGTTTCAGCGGCCGCGATTCGACACCGGAGGCGGTAGCGGTGCTGTTCGACAAAAGCATCGACGGCTTTGGCGAATTGTTTCGGCAAATTTCCTACGAGGAAATCGGCACTTCAACGATTCAATCACGCGCACTGGCGGGACTCGCGAATAACACCGTGATTTTCTGCGTGCCCGGTTCGACCAACGCGTGCCGCACGGCGTGGGAAAAAATCATTCGCAGCCAGCTCGACAGCAACTATCGCCCATGCAATTTCGTCGGCGTGTTGCAGGTGCGCGAGCGCGACCAACCAAAAGCCCACTAGTGTGGCGCTGATACCGATCGACGTTGCGCTCGCCGAAATTCTCGGCGATGTTCGCAACATTCCTGAAATTGAAATCGTCGCATTGCAGCAGGGTCGCGGTCGGATTGTCGCACAAGAGCAATTGTCATCCGTCGATGTGCCGCCCGCTGCGAATAGTGCGATGGATGGTTATGCCGTGCATATGGCCGATGTGGTGCCGGGCGTTCGACTACCGGTAACGCAACGCATTGCCGCAGGGAGTGTTGGCACGTCGCTACAACGCGGCACGGCAGCGCGCATTTTTACCGGCGCAGAAATTCCGCTCGGCGCTGACGCTGTCGTGATGCAGGAAAATTGTCGCGAGCACGACGGCGCTATCAATATCGAAGGGACGGTGTCGTCCGGAGAAAATATTCGGCCGCGCGGCCAGGATATTTATATCGGTCAGTGTCTCGTACGCAAAGGACAGTGTTTATCCGTTACCGATATCGCGCTGCTCGCTGCGACCGGCATTACTGAAATTCCGGTATATCGGCGTCTCACCGTTGCGCTGTTATCGACCGGTAACGAATTGGTCGAGCCCGGTCAGCCGTTGGCAGCGGGACAGATTTACAACTCGAATCGACCACTCCTAACCGGCTTGCTCGAGGCGCTCGGTTGCGATGTCATCGACTTGGGCATCATCGCCGATACCGCAGACGCCACCGCGATGGTGTTGCAACAGGCAGCGAGCGTCGCCGACTGCGTGATTTCCACCGGTGGTGTTTCGGCCGGAGAAGAAGATCATGTTCGCGCCCAACTCGAACAGCACGGCGAATTGCGGTTATGGAAACTCAATATCAAGCCGGGAAAACCGCTGGCTTACGGCCGCATGTGCGGTGTGCCATTTTTTGGATTACCCGGTAATCCCGCGTCGGCGTTCGTTACTTTTGTACTGGTCGCGCAGCCGTATTTACGGGCATTGCAAGGCAGCGTCGACATCGCGCCGATTATCTGGCAAGTGCCGGCTGCATTCGATTGGCCGCACCCTGGCAAACGGCAAGAATATTTGCGTGCGCGTATAGCGAATGGCACAAATGGTTTATGCGTCGAAATTTTTCCGAATCAGAGTTCCGGCGTGCTTGCATCGGTGGCATGGGCGAATGCGTTGGCGATTGTTGCACCGCACCAAATTATCCAGCGTGGCGAGGCTGTACCGGTACTGTTGCTGAATCGCTAGCGCGATAAGAGGTATTGAAGAAGCGTTTGAGTTTCAGACACGGTTGCTCGATACAAATCCACGAAATCATCGCTAGCAGATAACTCGCTCCGAATACCAACACTGCGTACAGCGTAATTGAAAGCGCCGGATATCCTGTCGACAGGGCAACTGTATGCTTAGTCCAGAATCCTCCAGTCGAGAGAATAATCGGCATATGAAAAAGATATATGGCATAACTGTATTTACCGATCGATTGCATCGCCGGATGCAATAAAAAGCGACGCGACCGGCTCGCATCATTTTGCGTCGTCGCGGCCCAAAAAATTAATGCGACAAACAGGAAGGCTGAAATTGTCTGATTCAATAAGGTCAGTCCTGGCCCTACTGCCGAGAAATTGCGGTCAATCAACATAAAGAGAGCGATATAAGCGGCACTGACGCATGCAACGGGTCCCCACCATTTATGCAGGGTTTCCCGGTATTGAGGCTGTCGAATCAGAATCGCCAGCGCCGCACCTGTCGCCAACGCGTCCCATCTGGCAATTGTGAATTTGTAGGCGGCGGCCTCCGCAAACTTTAAATCGTAAAGTGTTAATCCCAATCGTGCGATAATCGCGGTGACTATCGCGCCGACGCAAAGCAATAACAGCGTTTTTCTCGAAAAAAACAATACACATGCAGGCCATAACAAATAAAACTGTTCCTCGACCGCCAGCGACCACAAATGACCAGACATGGGCATGTAGTCCGCAAACGGCGATGACCAGTTATTTAAAAACAGCCAATACCAAATGTTCTGGCCGAAATGATCGATCAGCGGAAAAGGCTGCGAACTTAGCATTGGCACGACAAAACAAATTACGATGAGCAGCATGTAGTAAGGCGGAAAAATACGAAGTACGCGCCGCGCGTAAAAATTTCGCATCTGCCGTGGCGATTTCTCGCTATCGAGCAGGATTCCAGTGATCAAAAATCCCGACAAAACGAAAAATAACTGAACACCAATCCAGCCCGCGTTGGCACAGAGATTGATCATTTTTATGAGAAAGTTACCGTGATACTGCCCGGCAGTGCTGTTGTGCCATAGCACAATCAAGATAGCCATTGCGCGCAATCCATCCAGAGAGCGAAGTCGCTTGCCGCCTAATGCATTGTTGATTGTTAAATTTGCTGTTTGCATTTTGGCGAAGCTCAGGAGTTCACGCTTAACGGTTGGGGCCGAACATTTGCTTGGCTATACCGCTTAGCGAGATAGTTATAGACACGGCTGATGACATCCCGTCGCGGATTCGCGCGCGAGAACGTATGGTCAGCATCCGGAATAAATTGCACCTGAATCATGCCCGATTTCATCCCGATTTTAGTCATGAACTGTGCGCCCAGCGTAAGAATGGCAAAGCCCGGATCGTTCGCGGCAACAAATAATGTTAACGGTATTTTGCGCGCAAACAGGCTTCGCAAATGCGTCGACAATTGCGTCGTTGGGCGATCGAACACCGACTCCTGAACATATTGATTAAACGATTCCAACACGACTTTGACTTGCGAGGCTGCAATGTTGGCGAGATTCACAACATTCACTTTACCTCGTAATAGCTTTATCCAGCTGCTGATGTTTCTCGCCGATTTTTTGTAATACGCGACATCTAAAAAATGCTGCGTTGTTTCCAGCGACATGCCTTCAACATATTGGAACGTAAGCGGATTGATAAGAATAATCTCCGCAATATCGTATTGCGGCAGTTCGAGCGCGGCATGAAACGAATTGTGTGCACCCGAACAAAGACCGACTAAAATAAATTTCGATGTGCCTGTTTGCGCTTGCAAATACTCCAGCGCTGCCGCCGTATCCTCCGTGGCAGAGGGCGGGTAGGGATGATTGATTGTCCCTCTTGTCCGTAAAAGGCTATCGCCCAAACCTTGAAGATCAAAACGCAAACAAACGTGACCGAGTGTCGAAAGCTTGCGAGCGAGCGTAACGTAAAGTCGATTCGGGCCGACCTGATGAACAGAGCCCGAGTTAAGAAAAACAATAGCTGGTTTATCGCTTACGATATTTGTGACGGCTGGAGTGCTCAACATCCCGAACAATTGATTGTTCGGTCCAAATTGGCAAATACGCTCGTTGATATCAACACCGTCGTGAATGGCGATCGTTTCGGATAAAGTTAGGCGAGCATTCGGTTGCGATGTCGACGATGTTGCGCGAGGGGTCGATAACCAATCGACGATGTACTGAATGGCAGCTGTGGGAATTGCCGTGAATTGGGGTTCAGCCATCATATCGGTGAAACCGGGCTGCGCACTCTGTGCAACCTCGACGTCTTGAGTGTGCAAATAATTTTCTAATGCAGTGTCTACTGTCAGGTCATCCCGCTGTATCAGAAGTATTTTACAGTCTGTAGGATAGGTCAGATTTAGTAAGTTGATATTTTTAAGCGCCTCTGCGGTATCGTGTCGCAAAATAAAACCTGCGCTTTCAATGCCGAGAGCATTGAGCGAATCGTCGGCCGCGGCCGAAGCAAGTGCTTTCATTTCACGAACGTATTGGCGTCCGCTATTGCAAGGATTCCACAACACCAAGTGCTCGACATGCTGCTCGCTGGCGGCTACAGCTCCCAGCGTTGCTCCCATGCGTATACCAAGTACACATATCTCATTAACACCACTTAGCGTTCTGGCCGTAGCAATGGCCGCGTGAATATCCTCAAGCCAACGCGTCATTCGCTCGGGAGCAAGATCGTCATCGGGGGAGTTGCCAGTTGCGCTGTAATCGAAGCGCAATGTGGGAACGCCTGCATTTGCGAGACAATCCGCCAAATGACGCAGCGATCGATAGCTGTGGGTGTATTCATACCCTAATGGATTGCAAATTACCGCAGCGCAATTTTTGCTAACCGTTGCAGATGACTTGGCGTGATACCAACCAAATATTTTCCGATCGTTACTCGCTACATCAAAATATAGCGGGGTGCGAGTGATGGCAAGCGAGTTGTCCACGCTGATGTATTGCGCGTTAGCGGTTTTCATTGGCTCGCTTGAGTTCACTGTTCAATCCGGTTTTTCTGCTCGCAGCGTAATGCTACCGCGTATGTTTAGAGCTGAGATATGGGCTTTAAATTTTTTCAGCGAGCGAATCGGTGTCAGTCGAATTTGTTTGGTTTGATTCGGTGAGCAATGAAATGAGTTATCGCTCGGCAAAAAGCCTTCGGCATCGATGTGAACGCTTTGCAAGAAGTATGCGCTTTGCAGCGTTACAAGAACATTGCCGGCTGAATCCATCGATGCGCTGGCGTACAATTCGCTCATGGTTTGCATGGGCAGAGATAAGCCCTGCGGGAAATAAAAATCATCACCCAATACCCTGTCTGTTTGAGTGCAGGTCATCCGAGCGACCACGACATCGTGCTTCGGCGGCCCAAAACGGTACGAATAAGTAATATCGGTAAAGTTGCCGAGCATGGCATCCGAAGATAGCGTAAGCACAGAGCGCGGTAGCAGATCGACGATTTGTTCGGCTTTCGCAATACATGTTTTTCCGTCGCGCCATAGCTCCAAATCGATGCGTGCCGAACAGCGGCTCGCTAATTCATTAAATAATTGCAGATGCAAACCATTAAGGCCTTCATCAGTCATTAAAACTGTGCGCGGCGCCCACGCTCGTCGCAAATAATGCAGGGCTGCTTTGGGACGATTTTCGCTATCGATAATTCCCCAGCCGGCGCCCGGCCATAAATCTTTATAAAACCAGACCAAACCACCGCTGCAGTTATTATCTGCTCGACGCCATTCTGCAAAGACACTTTTCATCACTTCGCCGGTGACGATGCGCGACAAAGCGTAGTAACGCTCGATATCCTGACTTCGCAGTGTCACGGGGTCGATATTAAAAAGTAATTTTAAATAATAATCGCGGATGTCTTCGAAATCCCATCCCGGTCCCGTATCGCGTGGCTGACGCGCTTTCCATAGCGGATGATGGGGAGGTGGTAAGGTTCCGTCCATCAACAGATCGATTGTCTGCGGTTCCGGAATATTCGAAAAACCGAGACATTCTGGTGTGAATTTTACGCCTGCATATTTCACATCATTTACGGAGCGTCGATAAGCGCCTACTCCGTAGTAATGCGCAAGGCCGGTGTCGACATGAATCGGTAAGGCGCCTTCGCAAGGCGTCGAAGGAAAATAAGGAATGGGGGCATGCCATTCGCTACAAAGTTTGGGCAGCGTTTCGGAAAAGAAATCATTCGACCACTCGCCACGTGGTAACCCCAGCATTGAAGCCTGCTGTTCAATTTCACTACTGCCGCAATAAACACCGATGCACACATGGCGCTGTAATCTGCCAAGTTGATAGCGTATTTCTGCTTCTATTAATCCGCGGAAGTCGATATCAGTGACGGGATAATCCATGTTGGCGAACATGAAATCCTGCCACACGAGAATCCCGAGCTCGTCGCATAGCGCATAGAACGAATCGCTTTCGTACGTCATCGTACCGCCGATGCGCAACATGTTAGCGCCAGCATCGCGTGCCAAAATTAACGACGCGCGCAGTTGTTCTTCGCTACCAGTGAGCGTACGGAAATCCGCAACCGTCCAGCATGCCCCGCGGCAAAATGTCGGCACATCATTAATGATGATCTGCACTTTGTCATCGCGACGATCCAGCGCGATATGCTTGAAGCCGATTCGACCGCAATCGATTTGCGTAGTGGCACCGTTGCAATGAATTTCGATATGGCATCGCAGTAAATTCGGCTGGCCATGCGTATGTGGCCACCACAACGGTACCTGCTCGATGGTAATGTTTTGTGTGATGAAGACACGCGAATCTTCGCTACGAAAATTCAGTGGATATTTTTTTTCGTCGAGCGATAAAACGACGCAAGAAATCGGTTCGTGAAAAAATTCTATTTCCATGTCGATATCGACATGGCCAGTAGTCTTAATGGCCGATGTGAGGAGATTTAAGTGCTTTACGTCGTAATGCTGGACGATTTCGAGCGTTACATCGCGCCACGGACCGACAGGATGAATCGGTGGTGTCCAGCCCGGTATGCGGCCCAACAGCGTTGTCCGCAACCAGCGTAAATTCTGCTGCGGCACCAGCGCCGTTTTCCAGCGTGGTCGCGGCTTTTTTTTTGCGAGCTCGGCATCGAGCGATCGAAAGCAAATAAAGATTTCGTTATCTTCTGCGATTAACTCATCGGCATGACATTGCTGCGCGAGAAACATATTGCGCGAATCGAGAATCAGCGAGCCGTTTAGCCAGACTTGTGCCAGCGTGGCGAGGCCATCAAAACATAAGCGGTATTTATGCGCTGGATCTTTGGTGATGGAAAATGTAGTGCGGTACCACCAATCTTCGGAATCGAAGCGGCCCGGCTGATCTATTGTTAATTCAAGACTTTGCGCGACAGTGCCCGGGACCATTGCGTCCCGCCAAGATAATTGCTGCGTCGCCAGATGCTGCGGATCGTTGAGTTCATTGGCCGCGGTGTTTGCGAGCTGCCAGCCAGAGCGCAGCGCGATGCGTTGTATTGGCAAGTGGTGAGTGGCACCCGTGTCAGATGAGATCATAAATACCGATTTAACTATGGTGCGCTCTCAATTCATCCATACCGATCTGCCATTGCTGCGCCATCGCATCGATCGAGGCCAGGTCGAGCGGCTTTTTGCGCGCCATCGAGCGCGCAAGCTGAAACTGAAGCGCTTTGGTGGTTTGAGAAATTTCGTTAAATGCAGTCGCTGCGGTTAACACATTAGGAACGTGTTGTGCATTTAACCAGTTCAGATACGTTGCCGCCAACTCGAAGCATGCGCCGTACATGCGCAACGTAACGAAGGAATAAGCGTGAAAAGCCTCGATATCGGCGGTCAGAAGCCAAGGTAAATCGCCGTCGAATTTCGTTTTAAACGCGCGAAACGGATTATTGATGGGTGCGCGCGACAATTGTGTCTTGAGCATCTGCTGTGATGCTGACAGTAATTCGCCGGCATCGAGTGGTTTAAAATTCGGAATTTTCTTAACGAACTCAATGTACGGCGGCAGCATACGTTTATGCACAAGCCCACTCGTCTGAAAAATGTCGATGAAGTCCTGTCCTTCCAGCCGGAAAAAGCCTTGATTGTGGAAGTAATCCATACGGCTATTTTCGATATCGATGGCGTTGACCGCGACGGTCGATTTTACATGAGCAATTTTATAGGCGGTGCCGGCCGTGTCCGGTAAGAAATAGGAATCGAGTTCAACCAGTACCGGCCGACCTAAGCTGATCTGTTCGTCGATATGCTCGACCAATTGCAGACGCCACGGCGCGAGCTCGCAAATATCCAAACCGAATAATTCGCGAATATCAGCATCTGGAAATTTAAAAAATGTCCACTGATCGCCCTCGAAATCGATGGCGATCACGAATGGGAGCGCAGCGATCGGCTCATGCCCCAGGCCGTGCAGCAGCTCGATGATGACATCCGAGTAGCAATTGGTTTCGGCCCAGATTCGATTTTCGCCATGAATCAGGTGACGCTGATAATTGGCAGGGTCCAGCGCGGCGACTTGCTTCATGTCGGCTCCATCAATTGCACAAGGCTGTTGCGATCAATTCAACGCCAAAATTTCTCGAACCGATGAAGGCATGACTTCGTATCGAATCCATGAGTTTTGAATAGCGCCAACGCAATGCGTTCTAGCCCGAAGCCGATACATGCGGTGTGAGCGGTTTCGCCATCCGCTGTTCTGATCGAGAATTTGCTGCCAAAACTGTCGAGATGATAGTTGCACGAAGTAACGGCGGTCGGTTTTTCTTCAGAGCAAATCGGCACCACGAGTTCGTATTTAAGATCCTGCTCGCGCTGAGTTGCTTTCATAATTTTTGCGCCGCGACCGAAGAACGGATCATCGGCCAATACGGCTGTCACTGCCAGGCCGACTGATTCCAGCATTTTTTTCGCGCACTCGAGCCAATAGTTGCGATGTTCGAGCGCTTCGTCGGGGGTGCCAAGCCGAACGTATTCGCGCTGCCGGAAAATTTGCATGCGCGCGGGATCGATCGACGGTTCATGACGAAATACATATGCCTCCAGATCTACCGTGCGTCCACCGGCCGGTAATGTCGTGTCGGCAGCGGTGGGATAGAGCGGATAACAGGCCGCAGGAATCATCATTGTCTCGCTCGGCGTGAGGCAGCAACTCCAATCTTCGTCGCTCTCGAATTTGTGGAGCATATCAGCGTGCTGTTTCGTATCGCCGATGAAACTATGCACAGAGCCCATGAGATCGGGAAAGTTGCGAATATGATCGATCTTTGCGTAATGCGCGCGATTGAAAATCGGTGGGAAGCGCACGACTTCGGGATTTTTATCTGCGCCCATGCGCGTGACATAGTCCTCGAATCGGCTCACGACATTTTCGAATGCGCCGCTCCGTCCATACACACCCTGGACGCCAGAGGGAATTAATAGTTTGGCCTCAAACAGCTCGTTTAAATATGTTTGATAAGCGCTTTGCATCGCTTCGTTGGCCATGCATCAATCTCCCTTTTGCATAATTTGAATGGCTGAACTCTGACCGAGTATGCGGTCATTGTTCACCATTAGCGCCGCGCCGTAAGCATCGCGTAATTGTCTGTTCAGGCTGAGTTTTGAATCGTTCCGATAACTGGCGATGCCACAAATCATCATTGCCTTGCTGACTGTTTCAATCACCAGCTCGGATGTGCGTACTTTCAGGTTGCTCATGCGTAGGTTAAAGCCGTAATCGGCAAACGCGTCTTGGTCAGCGCTGATTAAGCGTTGATGATATTCACTCACGCATTGTTGTACACCGGCACGCATCGAAAACAAAATCGCATCGAGTTCAGCCAGTCGCAGCGCCGACGGGGGCAGTGTGCCGGGGTTTTTGCGTGCTTCCGCACGCACCGAGCTGCGGGCGTTATTCATCGCGCTCTGAGCGAGGCCGAGCCAGAGTGAGCTCCACACAATGTGGGAAAAAGGCTGCTGAGTTTTGCGGTGGATGTCGGCATAAGCGCCTGGTAATATCTGGCGCGCATCACCCTGGGATTTCAGCGTGAAACCGCTACTGCAGGTGCCGCGAAATCCCATCGTATCCCAGCCTGAAACTTCTACGAGCGTGCAATCCTGCTTACTCACTAATACAGCGGACTGATCATTGCGTCCTGCATCTGGTGAGCGGCGGCAGGTAACCAGAATTGCATCGGCTGCGACTCCGTAAGAAATAACCGGAGCCTGTTTATCGAGCTTAAACGTATCTCCTGATACTTCCACCGCACAGATGCTCGACCGCACATCGCCGCCAACACCTAATTCGGTTGTGGCGGATGCAATCAAATATTGTTCTGCAACCACCGCACGCACGTAATCGGCAAAGAATTGATCATGCAATGTATGGTGAACAATGCACGCTACTTGAATTTGGTGCATCGCATAAATCATCGCACTGGAGGCGCAATAATGTGCCAGGGCTTCGCAAATTTTGGATTGATCGGAAATCGAAAAACCCATTCCACCAAATTCGGTTGGCACATATGAGCTTAATAATTTTTCACGCTTCAGTGCGTCAAATGCCTCCCGGGGAAAGCGCGCATCGCGATCGACTTCATCTGCGGCTGGTGCTATTACCTCTTTTCCAATCGCATGAATTTTTTCAAGAAGGGATGGAAGGTCAGGATGAAGTTGCGGATTCAAAGCCGATTGCATTGCATTTCTCCTAAAGGCAGGCGCGGCTACACTACAGCAGCGATTATTCCGTCAGCTCTTCCACCGCTTCGCAAAGGGCCTGAATACTGCCAAAAGTTTTGCGTCCAAGCATATGGTCGGGAAACTCGATATCGAAATTATCTTCGACCGCGAGCATGAGATTAACCGTCGTTAAAGAGGTCAACCCAGCTTCATATAAATCGCTGTCATCGGCAATTAAATTAATATCGGATGAAAGCCGCGCATGCTTTGCGACAATCCCTCGAATTTGATCCCTGAGCATTTATCTAAACTCCCACAACGAATAATGAAGCTTATAGCTGAAGAAAAAAATAGATATACATCATCGGACAATGATGTCCATGAGGTATAGCCTACCACTCTATTTGTGGCAATTTCTGCACCATATTGACGGTATTAATCCACAAACCGCTCCAGCACCAGGCTGGCGTTGGTGCCGCCAAAGCCAAAACTGTTCGACAGGGTTCGATCCAAGGTCACACCGTGTTGTGTGCTGCGCACAATCGGCACGCCATCGGCCTCAGCATCCAGCGTTTCGATATTGGCGGAAGCAGCGATAAAGTTATGCTGCATCATCAATAGGCAATAAATCGCTTCGTGCACACCGGTGGCCCCTAACGAATGGCCGGCGAGCGATTTGGTCGAGCTGATCGGTGGCATGGTGGTGCCTGCGAACGTTTCTTTGATGGCGCGCAATTCTTGAATATCGCCAGCCGGCGTCGAGGTGCCATGACTGTTGATGTAGTCGATAGGTTTCGTCAGTCCTGCCATTGCCTGCTGCATGCAGCGTTTCGCACCTTCACCGCTCGGTGCGACCATGTCGTAGCCATCGGATGTGGCACCATAGCCGACGACTTCGGCATAAATTTTTGCGCCGCGTGCTTTCGCGTGTTCGAGTTCTTCGAGCACCACGATACCGCCGCCGCCAGAAATGACGAAGCCATCGCGATTCGCATCATAGGGGCGCGATGCTTTGGTCGGGGTGTCGTTGTATTTAGAGGACAGCGCGCCCATCGCATCGAACAGGCACGACAGCGTCCAATGTTCTTCTTCGCCGCCGCCGGCAAAAATAATGTCCTGCTTGCCCGATTGAATCAGCTCCATGCCATTGCCGATGCAATGAGCGCTGGTCGCACACGCCGATGAGATCGAATAGTTGACGCCCTTGATCTTGAATGGCGTCGCCAGGCATGCCGATACCGTGCTGCCCATTGTCTGCGTGACGCGATAGGGGCCGATGCGCTTGATGCCTTTGCTGCGCAGGATATCGGCTGCTTCGACCAGGTTCGCGGAAGAGGCGCCGCCGGAGCCGGCAATAATGCCGGCGCGCGGATTCGATACATCGCCTTCGCTGAGGCCGGAATCGGCAATGGCTTCTTGCATGGCCAAATAGGTATACGCGGCCGCATCGCCCATGAAGCGCAACTGCTTACGATCGATCAGACTGGCAAAATCGATGTCGATGGTGCCGGCCACCTGGCTGCGAAAGCCAAGCTCTTTGTAATCTTCGCGAAAACGGATACCGGACCGACCGGTCTGCAGCGATTCCAGTACTGTGGGTGCATTGTTACCCAGGCAGGACACGATGCCGATGCCAGTGATGACGACGCGTCTCATGAGCGATACCTCTCAGGTGCGTATTGTTATTGGGTTACTGGGCCAGCGCTTCAGTTCCGGCTTGGAACAAACCGACACGTAAATCTTTGGCGGAATAAATAACAGTTCCATCGACTGATACGGTGCCATCGGCGATACCCATAATCAGTTTGCGTTCGATGATGCGCTTCAAGTCGAGCTGATAAGTGACCAGTTTTGCCGATGGCAGGATTTGGCCAGTAAATTTGATTTCGCCAGCGCCGAGGGCCCGGCCACGGCCGAGGTTGCCTTTCCACGCCAGAAAAAAGCCCACCAGTTGCCACATCGCATCGAGACCGAGGCAGCCGGGCATCACGGGGTCGCTCGGGAAATGGCATTGAAAAAACCACAGGTCGGGATAGATATCCAGTTCCGCACGTAGCTCGCCCTTACCGTAGGCGCCGCCCTCCAGTGAAATATGTGTGACACGATCCAGCATCAGCATGTTGTCCGTAGGCAATTGGGCATTGCCTGCACCAAACAAGCGGCCATGGCCGCATTCAATCAAATCTTCCTTGCTAAACGAATGTTGTTGAATCAACGACATCTGCAGTGTCCGCTGGTAGGCTGGAGGGCTGCGAAGCCAATGGCCCCGCAAAAGGAACGACATTGTAATGGTTGAAAAGGGTATGTCCAGTGCGGTTCTGGGAGCTGTTGCCTATAACTGTGCCATTAACTTGACGTACCATATCGATCCGCGTGGCATTGGCATATCAATCGCATGAGCTTCAGCGCGGCGGAGTCGCACCCTACAAACACGGAACAGAGGTCTTCGAAGTGCATATAGCGGTCGTTGGAACTGGATATGTCGGTTTGGTCACCGGCGCGTGCTTTACGGAAATGGGTAACAACGTCATCTGTGTTGACGTCGATGAAAATAAATTGGCGCGGCTGCGACGTGGGGAAATGCCTATTTATGAGCCGGGTCTCGAGTCGGTGGTGGAAAGCGCGACGACGAATGGCCTGTTGACCTTTACTAACAGCATTGCCGATGCGTTGCAAAAAGCCGAATACGTTTTCATCGCGGTGGGTACGCCGCCGGGCGAGGATGGCTCCGCCGATTTGCAATACGTGCTCGCAGTGGCGCGCGATATCGGCAAGCATCTGCAGCGTTACGCCGTCGTTATCGATAAGTCGACCGTGCCGGTGGGTACCGCGGAAAAAGTCCAGGCGGCAATCAGCGAGCAGTTGCAATTGCGCGGCGCCGATATTCCGTTCGATGTGGTTTCCAATCCGGAGTTTCTAAAAGAAGGTGCTGCGGTCGAGGATTTTATGCGGCCTGACCGCGTGATCATTGGCACCGATAGTGAGCGCGCGCGCGAAAAAATGGCCGAACTCTATGCACCTTACGTGCGCGCCAATGATCGGTTATTGATGATGGGCGTGCGCGATGCAGAAATGACCAAGTACGCCGCGAATGCGATGCTGGCTACTCGAATTTCATTTATGAACGAAGTCGCGAACCTCTGTGATCGCATGGGTGTTGATGTGGAGCAGGTGCGCAAGGGCATCGGATCGGATAAACGCATCGGTTACTCTTTCATTTACCCTGGCTGCGGATACGGCGGCTCCTGTTTCCCGAAAGATGTGCAGGCGCTGATTCATATGAGCCATGCGCATGATTTCGAACCCTCGGTGATGGAATCGGTCGAGGCCCGCAACCAACGCCAAAAGCATGTGCTGTTCGAAAAGGTCAGCGCTCATTTTGTGGGTGAGTTGAAAGGGCGCAAGTTTGGTATTTGGGGCTTGGCATTCAAACCAGGCACCGACGACATGCGCGAAGCGTCGTCGATCGTGCTGATCAAATCGTTGGTTCAGGCCGGCGCCATCGTGCATGCGTATGATCCGATTGCGTTAGAAACTGCAGCGCGCGAGCTGCCGCCAGAATGGCTCGCCGATGGCCGCGTCGAATTGCTGAAGTATCAATATGACGTATTAAAAGAAGCCGATGCGATGGTGTTGGTCACCGAGTGGAAGCGCTTCCGTCAGCCGGATTTCGATGCGATGAAGGATTTAATGCGTACGGCGGTGGTGTTCGATGGCCGCAATCAATACGACCCGGAAACGCTGGCAGAAGAGGGTTTCATCTATTACGGGATCGGGCGCGGACGACAAACTGCGTCATGAGATTTTTGAAAATGCTGCTATGTTCGAAGGTCTTTAATCGTCAAATTTACCAACCAACAAATCAGGAATATTCAGGATGTTAATTCCCGTATTACTGTCCGGTGGTGTCGGCAGTCGTCTATGGCCGGTATCGCGTGAGCTATACCCCAAACAATTTTTGCCGCTGACTGGCGATTGCAGCCTGCTGACACAAACGCTGCAACGGGCTGCTGGAATTACCGGCATCAGCGAACCCATCGTCGTTTGCAACGATGAGCATCGTTTTCTGGTTGCCGAGCAGTTGCGGCAGAGTGCGGTCAAGCCGCTTGCGATTCTGCTCGAGCCGGAAGGAAAAAATACCGCGCCCGCAGTTGCCGCAGCGGCGCTTCGCGCGCAGCAAATCGATCCCAAGGCGCTGTTATTAGTGCTTCCCGCCGATCATGTTATTCAGCAACCCGATGTTTTTGCAGCGGCCGTCGTGCAGGGTATGGATGCAGCAAATAGTGGCTCGCTGGTCACTTTCGGGATCGTGCCCAATGCTCCGGAAATCGGTTATGGCTATATTCAAGCCGGCGATGCCGATGCCAATGGCGTGCGTCAGCTGCGCCAGTTCGTCGAAAAACCGAATCTCGAAACCGCGAAAAAATATCTCGCCAGCGGTGAGTATTTATGGAATAGCGGCATGTTTCTGCTGCGTGCCGATGTGTATCTCGAAGAACTTGAGGCGCATGCGCCGGCAATCCTCGCGGCGGTGCGCAGGGCGCTGGATGGCGCGCATTCCGATCTGGATTTCTCGCGATTGGATGCGGTCGCGTTTTCGACCAGCCCGAGCGATTCAATCGACTACGCCGTCATGGAGCACACGCGTAAAGGCGTCGTGATTCCGCTCGACTGCGGTTGGAGTGATGTCGGCTCGTGGTCATCGCTGTGGGAAGTCGAAAACAAGGACAGCGCCGGCAATGTATTAACTGGCGATGTCATTACGCACGATGTTGAGGCGAGCTATATTCGCAGCGAATCGCGTTTGGTCGCGGCAGTCGGCGTACACAATCTCGTGGTGGTCGAAACCTCCGATGCAATACTGATCGCCGATAAATCTAAAGTGCAGGACGTTAAACATATCGTCACGGCGCTGAAAAAAAATCATCGCGACGAAGCCACCTTGCACAAGCGTGTCTATCGTCCCTGGGGCTCGTACGAATCGCTGGTGAATGCGCATCGCTTTCAAGTGAAGCGCATTATCGTGAACCCCGGCGCGCAATTATCTTTGCAAATGCATCATCATCGTGCGGAACACTGGATCGTTGTCAGCGGCACCGCAAAAGTCACCTGCAACGACAAAGAGTTTTTGCTGGGCGAAGACGAATCCACTTACATCCCGCTCGGCAATCGTCACCGCTTAGCGAATCCCGGCGTTATTCCGCTGGAAATTATTGAAGTGCAAACCGGCAGTTATCTCGGCGAAGACGATATCGTGCGTTTTCAGGATGTTTATGGTCGAAGCCAATAACAAGCGCAGCGCGCAATTGTTGTTGACCTCGTTAATCGATAAATAAAGGGCTTTCTCATGATTAAAAAATGTCTATTTCCCGTTGCCGGTTATGGCACGCGCTTTCTGCCGGCTACCAAATCAATGCCGAAAGAAATGTTGCCCATCGTCAACAAGCCGTTGGTGCAATACGGCGTGGAAGAGGCACTCGATGCAGGATTGCGCGAAATCGCATTCGTCACCGGACGCGGTAAACGTTCGATCGCCGACCATTTCGATATCAGCTACGAGCTTGAGCATCAAATTTCCGGAACCAGCAAAGAGAAATATCTGACCAGTATTCGCAGCGTGCTGGAAAAAGGCACGTTTACGATGACGCGCCAACGTGAAATGAAAGGTCTCGGCCATGCCATTCTCACCGGTGAAGTGCTGATCGGTAACGAAGCTTTCGGCGTAATCCTGTCCGACGATTTGTGCATGAATGAAGGCGGCGAAGGCGTCATGGCGCAAATGGCGCGTTTATTCCGCCAATTCCGCTGCAGCATTGTGGCGGTGCAGGAAGTGCCGATGGATCAAATCGAGAAGTACGGTGTGATTGCCGGCGAATCGCTAAAAGACGGTTTGTATCGCGTCGACAATATGGTGGAAAAACCCAAGCAATCGGAAGCGCCATCGAATCTCGCGATTATTGGTCGGTATATTTTGACACCGGATATTTTCGATATTTTGCGCGACACACCGCCGGGTAAAAACGGTGAAGTGCAAATTACCGATGCGCTGCTGCAACAGGCGCGCAATGGCTGCGTGATGGCGTATAAGTTTCAAGGTCGCCGCTTCGATTGCGGTTCCGTCGATGGTTTCGTTGAAGCCACCAATTACGTTTATGAAAATATTTATACACCGGAATAAAACAACAGGGCGAGGTTGCGATGGGCGATAAATTCGATTGTTTCAAAGCGTACGATGTACGCGGCCGCGTACCGGATCAACTCAATGAAAATATTGCTTATCGCATCGGCCGTGCCTACGCCGATGTGGTACAGCCGAAAAAAGTGGTGGTGGGTCACGATATCCGCTTGACCAGCCCGGCCATGAAAGCGGCTGTCGCCAATGGCTTGCGCGATGGCGGCGTCGATGTGTACGACATCGGTTTGTGCGGCACTGAAGAAATCTATTTCGCGACTTCTTACGGCAAGTTCGATGGCGGCATCGCAGTTACCGCCAGTCACAATCCGAAAGATTACAACGGCATGAAGTTTGTGCGCGAACAATCCAAGCCGATCAGCGGTGATACTGGTTTGTTTGACATTCAGCGTGTCGCTGAACAAAACGAATTTCGCGACGTTGCGCAGCGTGGCAGTTATCAAGCCGTCGATACCGCCACTGCGTATATCGAGCATCTGTTGACGTATGTCGATATCAGCAAATTAAAGCCGCTGAAACTCGTGGTTAATGCGGGTAACGGCGGTGCGGGGCTGGTTATCGATCGGATCGAAAAACATTTGCCGTTCAAGTTCATCAAAGTCCACCACGAGCCGAATGGTGAATTTCCGCATGGTGTGCCCAATCCGTTGCTCGAAGAAAATCGCGCGCCGACAATCGATGCGGTGCGCACCAATAATGCGGATATCGGCATTGCTTGGGATGGTGATTTCGATCGCTGCTTCTTTTTTGATGAGCGCGGTGAATTTGTCGAAGGCTATTACGTCGTCGGTATGTTGGCTGAAGCATTTCTATTGAAGAGCAAAGGCGAGCGCATCGTGCACGATCCGCGCTTGACCTGGAATACGATCGATATCGCGAACAAGCTCGGCGGCATAGCGGTGCAGAGTAAAACCGGACACGCCTTTATCAAAGAGCGGATGCGCAAAGAAAATGCGGTGTACGGCGGCGAGATGAGTGCGCATCATTATTTTCGCGATTTCGCTTATTGCGACAGCGGCATGATTCCATGGCTGCTGGTTGCACAATTGATTTCGATCAGCGGTAAAACGCTATCGCAATTGGTGCATGAGCGCATGCAGGCGTATCCCTGCAGCGGTGAAATCAATCGCACGGTAAAAGATGTGAAGACGGTGCTGGCAGCGATCGAGACGGCGTATGCGCCGAAGGCCAAAGAGATCGATCGTACCGATGGCCTTAGCATGGTGATGGGTGAGTGGCGCTTCAATGTGCGCGGCTCGAATACTGAGCCAGTGTTACGGTTAAATGTTGAAAGCCGTGGCGATGCGGCGCTTATGCAAGCTAAAACACAGGAGCTGTTGCAAGCCATCGATGCGGTCGCGTAAGCGTCTCATCGATCTCGTCTCACACTTGGTAATATCCCTTGTACCACTCCACGAAATTACGCACACCGACTTCGATCGATGTCGTGGGGTGGTAACCCACATCGCGCGTGAGCCGATCGACATCGGCAAACGTATCCGGCACATCACCCGGTTGCATTGGCAACAATTTTTTCTGCGCGGTCACGCCAAGATTTTGTTCGATTAGCTCGATGAAGCGCAGCAACTCAACCGGCGTGTGATTGCCGATATTGTAAATACGATACGGTGCATTCGATGTGGCGGGATCGGGCTGATCGCTCTGCCAGTTCGGCTCCGCCGTTGCCATACGATCGTTGGTTAAAATCACGCCTTCGACAATATCGTCGATGTAGGTAAAGTCGCGGCGATGATTTCCGAAGTTATACACATCGATGGTATCGCCAGCGAGAATCTGCTTAACAAAGTTGAAGTACGCCATATCGGGGCGGCCCCAAGGGCCATACACGGTAAAAAAGCGCAGACCGGTCGTCGGCAGCTTAAATAGATGGCTATAGGTGTGCGCCATCAATTCATTCGATTTTTTTGTCGCTGCGTAGAGGCTGACCGGATGATCGACATTGTCCGCTTCGGAAAACGGTTGCTTGGTATTCGCTCCGTATACCGAGCTGCTCGACGCATAGGTTAAATGTTCAACATCGTGATGACGGCACATTTCCAGAATGTTGCCAAACGCGACCAGGTTGGAAGTGAGATACGTCGCGGGGTTTTCCAGCGAATAACGCACACCCGCTTGCGCCGCCAAATGGATCACACGCTGCGGTTTGTATTTCACGAATAGCTGTTGCAGTGCGACGCTATCGGAAATACAAAATTCGTGATGGTGATAATTTGTATTGCCTGCCAAGCGAGCAAGACGGGCGCGCTTTAATGCGACATCGTAATAGCTGTTCAGGTTATCGATACCGATAACCGTGTCGCCGCGTGCGAGCAGGCGCAATGCCACTTCGCAACCGATAAAACCGGCGGTACCCGTAACCAATATATTCAATGCAGCGATCTCGAAGAGTTATAACCCGGTATGGAAAGCCGGGTTAATAACAAACGCAGGATGCGTTTTCTGCGGCTTTAGCCGCGTAATCTGAATACATCACGACGATGTATTCAGATGCTGGGTTAATCACGCGATTAAAGTCGGCCATCAACTTTATCGGCGGGGAACACATATTTGATATCGAATACGACTGCCGTATTTTTTGCCAATTTACGCACGGCATCGATACCCATTTCTTTGAACTGATCGTGTGCGACCGCAACGATGATCGCGTCGTAATGGCGTTGCGCGGGATTTTCAATGGTTCTAAAGCCGAATTCCGCTGCGGCTTCTTCGGGTTCGACCCACGGATCGAACACATCGACATGCGCGTTGCACAGCGTTAATTCCTGCACGATATCGACCACGCGCGTGTTGCGTAAATCTGGGCAGTTTTCTTTGAAGGCCAGACCCAGCACCAAAATATTCGCATCGACAATGTGAATACGTTTTTGCGTCATCAAACGCATCACTTCGCTCGCCACATACACGCCCATGCCGTCATTGATGCGGCGTGCGGCGGTAATAATCTCGGGAAAATAGCCATGCTGTTGCGCTTTGCTGGCGAGGTAATACGGATCGACGCCGATGCAATGTCCGCCGACCAGGCCCGGTCGATACGGCAGGAAATTCCATTTCGTGCCGGCGGCTTTCAATACGTCTTCGGTGTCGATGCCGAGTCGCTTGAAGATCTGCGCGAGTTCGTTGACCAGTGCGATGTTGACATCGCGCTGCGTGTTTTCGATCACTTTGGCAGCCTCGGCCACGCGAATGCTGCTCGCTTTGTGCGTGCCGGCGGTAACGATACGGCGATACAGTTCATCGACGAAATCCGCGACTTCGGGCGTTGAGCCGGAAGTGATTTTCAGAATATTCGTGAGGCGGCGCTGCCGATCGCCCGGGTTGATACGCTCGGGGCTGTAGCCGGCGAAAAAATCTTTGTTGAACGTCAGGCCCGAAATTTTCTCCATCACCGGCACGCACTCTTCTTCGGTCGCGCCTGGGTATACGGTCGATTCATAAATCACGATATCGCCGGCTTTCAACACGTGGCCGACCGTTTCGCTGGCTTTACGCAACGGCGTTAGGTCGGGTTGCTTATTGTTGTCGACGGGGGTGGGCACCGTGATGATGAATACATTGCAATCGGCAATGGCGTTACGGTCGCAGGTGATCTGAAGATGTTTCGAAGAGGCTAATTCTTCAGCGGTGGTTTCCAGGGTGCTATCGATACCTTGCTGCAATTGCTCGACGCGATGCTGATGGATATCGAAACCAATGGTCGGCAGCTGTTTGCCGAACTCGACGGCGAGCGGCAGCCCGACATAGCCGAGTCCAACGATGGCGAGACGGGGTGAGGTGGTTATCGGCATTGTCATTTCCTTGGTTTCGGGTGCGCGCTGATCGCCCGCTCTAGGCTAGCAACGCTGATCCATGGTTGCCAGTTCGCAGCGGGTTTATCGATTGCTGTGCTGGAAGCGCTCGATTAAATGGGTGGTGGAGGTATCCAGCGTGGCGGCGCTTTCTCCGGTCATCACACCAAAGATCGTCGTTGCCGCTTGTTTGCCGAGTTCCACGCCCCATTGATCAAAGGCATTAATGTTCCAGATCACGCTTTGCGCGTGCACCTTATGTTCGTAGAGCGCGATCAACGCGCCGAGCGCATTTGGCGTCAGGCGGTCGATAAAAAGGGTATTGCTGGGGCGGTTGCCCGGGTGCACTTTATGCGGTGCCAGTGCGCGCGCCTCGGCTTCCGGGAGGCCATCGCGCAGCAGTTCATCGATCACCTGGTCGAGTGCTTTGCCGGTCATCAGCGCGCGGCTTTGGCTCAGGCAGTTCGCGTATAAGTGCGTGTGCTGCACATTGCCGGCATCCTCCGGCTGGGCGACGGCGATGAAATCGACCGGGATGAAACGTGTGCCCTGATGCAGCAATTGCATGAACGAATGCTGGCTATTGGTGCCGGGCTCGCCCCAGATGACGAGGCCGGTTTGACCATCGACAGCATCGCCGGCGACGGTGACCGATTTACCGAGACTTTCCATCGAAAGCTGCTGCAGGAAGGCGGGGAACAGCCGCAGCCGGTGCGAATACGGCAGCACCAGCGCACTATGCGCATTCCACTGCGCGCTGTACCAGCATTCGAAGAAGGCGAGCAGGGCCGGCATATTCGCGCTAAATGGCGCATCGCGATAATGCGAATCCATATCCGCCGCGCCGTCGAGCAGCGCGCGAAAATTGTCCCAGCCCACGGCGATGGCGATCGGCAGGCCAATCGCCGACCAAAGCGAATAGCGGCCCCCGACCCAATCCCACATCGGAAATATCTGCTGTTCAGGCGTACCGAAAGCCGCGGCGCGGGCGGGACTGGCGGTGATTGCGACGAGATGGTTATCGATCGAGCGCTCGCCTGCTGCTGCCTGCAGCCATGCATGCGCGGCGCGGCTATTACTGAGGGTTTCCAGCGTCGTAAAGGTTTTCGATGCGGTAATGAGCAGCGTCGTTTCGGGATTCAATGTCGACAAGGTGTCGGCCATTTCACACGGATCGACATTGGCGACGAAGTGCACGCGCAATGCGTTATTCCAGTACGCGCGCAACGCCGCAACGGCAAACCGCGGTCCGAGATCGGAGCCGCCGATGCCGATATGCACCACATCGGTAAAGGGCTTTCCGCTATATCCCACCAATTGCTGCCGCTGCAATGCGTTCACGAGGTGCTGCATGCGTTGCAGCACCTCTGTTACCTCGGCATGCATCGGCGCGTCGGCATTGCGGGCGCGCAATGACATATGCAGTGCGGGGCGGCGCTCGGTCGGATTGACAATGGCACCGTTAAACAGCTGCGCAATATGGTTTTGCAAATTAAGGTGGGCCGCTTGCGCTTCGAACAGCTGCAATGTGTCGGTGGTACAAAGTTGTTTGGAAAAATCGAGCACAAGATGCGCTGCGCTGACCGTCATCTGCGCGGCCCGATCGGGGTTCGCGGCGAACAACTCGATTAGCGAAGTTTGGTTTAATGTATTGCGATGTCGAATGAAGCGCTGACCTAAATCTACGGTATCCATAACACTGGTGGTCTACACTGGGGCTGCATCAGCGATGCGGCTGCACGGAACACGACAGCTAATTAAACGCAATGGCTTGTTAGACAGTCGCGAAGGGCTGGTCCATAATTTCGCGCCCTACATCTGACGAAAGGCATAAGAGCAAGGACCGTTTGTGAATCATATCAGGATATTTAGGCAGTACATACCCGCGCACATTCTCCTGTTTGTGCTGCTTGAATATTTGGCGCTGCTGGTGGCTGTTTACAGCGCGCATCAAATTCGTTTTTCATTTTTCGGTATCAGAGAAGTCGATTTCACCGGCGTATTACCGCGTGCGCAAATTTATGCACTGATCAATCTGATTAGCATGATTGCGATGGGCGCCTATCGTCCGCATAGCACCGAAGGTCTGACCGGCTCGATGCTGCGCTCGATGGTGGCGATTTGTCTGATTGGCACCATTATTCTGTCGGCAAGCTTTTATTTATTTCCTTCGCTCGAGCTCTATTTCGGTCGCGGCATATTGGCGATTGCCAGCGTGGTGTCGTTGGTGTTGATTGCTGCATTGCGGTTTGTGTTACGAAAATTGGTCGGCAATGAATCGTTGCGTTGGCGGGTGCTGATTGTCGGTGCCGGTGAGCGTGCGCATCATCTTCTCGAGACATTCGCGCGCCTGAATGCGGATAAAGATATCGAATTATTGGGCTGCTGGCCGGTCACCGGCGCGGCGTTAAAAGTTGCTGCGCCACAGGTCGTCAATAGTCCCGAGCGTTTGTTCGATTACTGCGATCAGCACAAAGTGCAGGAAATTGTGGTCGCCGTCGATGAGCGGCGGCGCGTCGACAATGGCGGATTTCCGCTGGATGAATTGCTCGATTGCAAATTGCACGGCATTCAGGTGGCCGATGATTTGAGTTTTCTGGAGCGTGAATCGGGACGGCTCGATATTCGTAAGTTATCGCCGGGCTGGTTGGTTTTTTCCGATGGCTTTTCGTTTTCGCCGATGCGCGATGTGCTCGAGCGCGGCTTCGATATTGTGGCCAGCTTGTTGCTGTTGGTGCTGACCTGGCCGTTCATGTTGCTGGCGGTCGTCGCTATCAAATTGGAAGAAGGCATTAACGCGCCCCTCATTTACAGCCAGGAACGCGTTGGCTATGTGGGGCGAATTATTCGCGTGCACAAATTTCGCAGCATGCGTACCGATGCGGAAAAAGATGGCAAGGCGCAATGGGCGCAAAAAAATGACAGTCGCGTTACCCGCGTCGGTAATTTCATTCGAAATACCCGCATCGACGAGCTTCCGCAGATTTTTAATGTGCTGAAAGGCGAAATGAGCTTCGTCGGCCCGCGCCCGGAGCGGCCGCAATTTGTCGAAGAGCTCGCGCAACAAATTCCGTATTACCGCGAGCGCCATCGGGTAAAGCCCGGCATCACCGGATGGGCGCAACTCTGTTATCCCTATGGCGCTTCGGTGGAAGATGCTGAACAAAAACTTACCTACGATTTGTATTACATAAAAAACCATAGTTTGATTTTTGATTTATATATTCTCGTACGCACGGTTGAAGTCATCCTGTTGGGTAATGGCGTACGTTAATTAGTTTTCAAAAATAAAATAACAGGATAGTTTCCAATGTGTGGCATAGCGGGCATTCTCGATTGGCGCGGCGCTGGGCATGCTCCGCAACAATGCGAGCTCGAAACGATGATCGCGCAGTTGTATCATCGCGGCCCGGACGGCTACGGCTATTTTTTAAACGCGCCGATTGGGCTGGCTCATGCCCGACTCAGTATCGTCGATATAACCGGCGGCGATCAGCCGATCTTTAATGAGGATCGCTCGATCGCGGTTGTTTTCAATGGTGAAATTTTTAATTATGTTGAGCTGCGGAATGAGCTGCAGCTACGTGGGCATCACTTTTACACGAAGAGTGATACCGAGGTGATTGTTCACGCGTATGAAGAATACGGCGACGATTTCGTACAGCGACTGAACGGGCAGTTTGCAATTGCACTATGGGATAATAATGCGCGGCGTCTACTTTTAGTACGCGATCGTGTCGGCATAACGCCATTGTTTTATACCCGTGTTGCCGGACGATTTGTTTTTGCCTCAGAAATCAAAGCGCTGCTCCCTATTTTTCCATCAAAACCCGTACTGAACCCTGCTGCACTCGATCAGATTTTTACATTTTGGGCACCGCTCGGGTCGCATAGCTTGTTCGATAAAGTGCAAGCGCTTGAGCCGGGTACGCTGCTGATTGCGGATCGGGAAGGTGAGCGGATACAACATTATTGGGATTGGAAATTTCCGCAGCACCCCGATGAGTTTTGGCAGGGCAGTGAGGAACAGCTGGCCGATCAATTACGCGATTTATTGATCGATGCAACGCAAATTCGTTTGCGCGCCGATGTACAGGTGGGAGCTTATTTATCGGGCGGTCTTGACTCCTCGGTAATTGCCGGCTTGATACACCATCACAGCCGAACTCCTTTACGTACATTCTCGATCGGGTTCGAAGAAAAATCTTTCGATGAATCGAGCTTTCAACGCCAAATGGTCGATCATCTGCATGCCGATCACAGCCATGTCGTTTGTTCGAATCGTGATGTGGGCGACCTGTTACCCGATACCATTTGGCACACAGAAACCACAATTCTGCGCACGGCGCCAGTACCGATGCGGCGGTTGTCAGCATTAGTTCGGCAGCAGGGCTTCAAGGTGGTATTGACCGGGGAAGGAGCGGATGAAGTATTGGGCGGATACGATATTTTTAAGGAGGCGAAAATCCGTCAGTTTTGGGCTCGGCAACCGCAATCGGAGTGGCGCCCACTTCTTTTAAAAAAATTGTATCCGTACCTCGATATTAGTTCGAACCGCTCGCAGATTTATTTACAGAATTTTTATGGCATTGGACTGGATGAGCCCGACTCTCCTTTGTTTGCGCATCTGCCACGATGTTACACGACAACAAGAGCCAAAATATTTTTTTCTGATGACTTGCAGCAACAATTGCGTAGCCAGGCGATGGCTGATCTGAAGACAAGCATGCCGGCCGGCGTGGGGCGGTGGGCGCCGCTGAATCGCGCCCAATACATCGAAGCCAAAGTGCTGATGGGAAATTATTTATTGTGTTCACAGGGCGACCGCATGCTAATGGCGAATTCTGTGGAAGGACGTTTCCCCTTTTTGGATCACCGGGTTATAGAGTTCGCCAGCCGATTGCCGCCTTCGTTAAAAATCAAAGTACTAAACGAAAAATATTTATTAAAGCAGGCGACAAAATGTTATCTCCCCGCGGCTATTTCGGCGAGGCATAAACAGCCTTATCGAGCCCCGGATGCGCCATCGTTTATTGATCAAGTCACCGGAAAATTGCTGCCGTATGTGTCGACGCTTTTATCCGATGAAACACTGCGAGATTACGGTTATTTCGATGAAAAACGCGTTGGCTTATTGATGAAAAAAGTACTGCGCGGCGGGGCGACGAGTTATAAGGATAACCAGGCTGTAGTGGGTATTTTGACGACACAGCTTTGGCACCATATGTTCGTTCAAGGCTCAAGTGTGAATTAATTTATTTAATACGCCTTTTATTGCGGAATGCCACAGAATTAAAAATTAAATACAGTGCGTTTAATCCCGGCAGCTTATAGGTAATGTGAAGGAAATAAATCATGGCGACAAGCAGAAAAATCAAAGAGTACATACTTCAAAATTTTCTTTTTACTTCGGATACGAGTGCGATTCAAGATGATGACTCATTGCTGGACCGAGGATTAATCGATTCGACCGGAATATTGGAATTAGTGACGTACGTTGAAGAGACATTCGATTTTAAAGTGGCGGATAGCGATCTGGTGCCGGAAAATTTCGATAGTGTAAATAATATTGCCAAATTCGTAGCGTCCAGACAAAAAGCATAGCCATGAACCAGTCGATCGCTTTTCTACTCCAGGAATCTTTGCAACGCGCTACCATCAGAGGTCCATTAAAAGAAGCCGTTGTTGTGGAAGGGGCGCCATATAGCTATCGACAGTTGTGGGAAGACGCTTCGCACATGGCTGCAGCGCTCAATCGTCGAGGATTGCAGCGGGGCGATAGAGTCGCGATTTATATGGATAATACTTGGCCCTGCGTAGTTTCTATTTATGCAGCGTTGTTGGCGGGCGGCGTTTTTTTAATAATCAATCCGCAAACGAAGGCGGATAAGCTCGCCTACATTCTTGGCGACAGCGGTGCCCGCTTTTTAATGACGGATGCTCATCTCGCGCACTCATTCAAATCTGTCGTAAGTAATCTGCCCGATCTTGCCGCGGTTATTTGCTCCGGTGCTGAGATGGATTGTGTGCATGTCGAATCCTTTAATACTGTTCTACAAGAGCCAATAAACATCGCTAATAGTGAAAGTATTACTCCGCTCGATTTGGCTGCATTAATTTACACATCGGGGAGTACCGGCAATCCAAAAGGAGTGATGCAAACTCATCAATCGATGCTTTTTGCTGCAAACAGTCTCGTCAGGTATTTGCGCCTGGATGATGCGGACCGCATTCTTTGTGTATTGCCGCTGGGGTTCGATTACGGGCTTTATCAACTTATCATGGCCATTGAGTTGGGCGCGACGCTGGTGCTGGAGCGTTCATTTACCTTCCCGGCACAGATATTTGCGCGTATTCAGGAACAACGGGTCTCGGTATTTCCTGGAGTGCCCACAATATATGCAATGCTGCTTTCGATACACGCCCGCAGTCCTTTGCAACTTCCGTCGGTGACTCGCGTGACCAATACTGCGGCGGCATTGCCGGATGATTTTGTGCCGCGCTTGCGCAATATATTTCCCAACGCACTCATTTACCGGATGTATGGACTTACCGAGTGCAAGCGAGTCAGTTATCTCGAGCCGGAGCTCGCCGATCAGTTGCCAGGTTCGGTAGGCAAGGCGATCCCGGGAACCGAAGTTTATTTGCGATCGGCGGAGGGGCAACCGGTGCAGCGGGGCGAGACTGGCATCCTCTATGTGCGCGGGCCACATGTCATGCTCGGGTATTGGGGGCAACCAGAACTTACCGCGTATATGCTAAAGCCTGGGCAGCTACCCGGCGAGCGCGTTTTATGTACGCAGGATTATTTTCGCATGGATGAGGAGGGCTATCTTTATTTCGTTGGCCGCAATGACGACATTATTAAATCGCGTGGCGAAAAAGTAAGCCCCATCGAAGTTGAAAATGCTATGTATAAAATTCCCGGCATTCGAGAGGTTGCCGTAGTCGGGGTCGACGACGAAACGCTGGGACAAGCGGTACGTGCTTTTGTGGTACTGGACGGAACCGTGGCTTTGACGGAAAAACAAGTGCGTACGCAATGCCTAGCGCGCTTGGAAAATTATATGGTGCCCCGCGATATTATTTTTTGCGTCGAACTGCCCAAGACCACGACAGGTAAAGTCAGTAAAAAACTTTTGATGGAGCAATTTCCGACATGAGCGTACCTACCGCTTGGAACGAGCTGCATCGCCAGCTCCATGAAAGCTTGGTAATCCTGCCGGATAAGCCCGAGGAAACTTCGGAAGGCACATTAAAGGCGTTATGGCAAAAAGCGTTGGGGAATTCAGTCTCGGCGGTAAAGGCGGATACTCTGCCGCTCGAAGAATTGAATCAACAGCAGTTAAATCGATTGCGTAATCTTATTGCGCAGCGCCTTGCTGGAATACCGTTGGCACATCTCACCGGCCGTCAAAATTTTATGGGAATTGAATTCATTGTCGGCCCTGAAGCGCTAGTGCCCCGTCGTGAGACCGAATTACTCGCAGCGGCCGCCCTTGAACAAGCCAGAGAGTGCGCCCTACATTTAAAATCGCTGACAATCGTCGATGTGTGTACTGGGTCGGGAAATGTTGCGCTTGCGCTGGCATCGCATCTGCAGCGAGATAATATTCCTGCCAAGATATTTGCCGCGGATCTTAGCGAAGACGCTGTGCAGCTGGCGCAGAAGAATGCGGACAATTTAGCGTTGAATCACATTGTCGAATTTCGAGCCGGAGATTTATTGGCTCCGTTTGAATTAGCGCGGTTCGCGAACAGCACTGATCTTTTAACATGTAATCCCCCCTATATTAATCGGGCGAAAGTGGAGTCGATGCCGATTGAAATCGCTGCACACGAACCGCGCCTGGCTTTCGACGGTGGACCGTTTGGCGTATCAATTCTTATGCGGCTGATCGATGAAGCGCCGCGCTATCTCAAGCCGGGTGGTTGGTTGGTGTTTGAGGTTGGTCTCGGCCAAGGTCCGGCGCTGGTTAAGAGAATGGAGCGTAATAGCGTGTATAGCGAAATTAAAACAACCTGCGACGCGGCTGGGGCGATACGGGCGCTTTCCATTCGAAAGACGTGAAGTCAGGATTATCGGCGGAGGAAGTCCGCATTTTATTCAGCGATGCAGCTTTCTGGGGCGCCAAATCAAAACGGTTATAGTCATGAAAAGTATTGAAAACGTAATCGGTAAATTTCTCGATTTTGATAAAGAAGCGGAAGTTACTCGCATCATCGACTGCATCCGCCGGCTTCTGCGCGAGCATTTACATCGTCGCGGATTAGTTTTGGGCATATCGGGGGGGGTCGATAGCGCTGTTTGCGCTGCGCTGGCGGTTGGAGCGATCGGTCCTGGAAAAGTTCAGGCGCTGTTGATGCCGGAGCGTGATTCATCATCGGAAAGCGTAGTCTATGGTCGTTTGGTGGCGGAGCACCTGGGTGTTCCTTATTTAATCGAGGATATTGCCCCCACGCTGGAGGCTATTGGCTGTTATCGCTGGCGCGACGAAGCTATTCGTACTGTATTCCCTGAGTACAGTACAGATTGGAAAAATAAAATTATCATTACCGGCGGTAACGAAGGAAAAATAAATCATTTTAATTTGGTAGTAGCAGATCCCGGCGGGAATTTGTTTGAAAAGCGTCTCGGTTATAAGGAGTATTTGCAGATTGTGGCGGCGACTAATTTCAAACAGCGCATTCGCAAGACGCTCGAGTTTTTTCATGCGGATCGTTTAAATTATGCAGTTGTCGGAACGCCGAATCGCGTCGAATACGATCAAGGATTTTTTGTAAAAGGCGGCGACGGTGCGGCTGATATCAAACCTATCGCGCACCTCTACAAGTCGCAGATCTATATGCTTGCACGCCATCTTGGGTTGCCCGACGTAATATGTAATGCGACCCCGACAACGGATACCTATAGTTTGGCGCAGGGGCAGGATGAGTTCTATTACGCATTACCCTACCAGGAAATGGATATCGCATTGTGGCACCGAAATCATCAGCGTCCGGCTATTGAGTTGGCAGAGGTACTGTCGATCACGGAAGAGCAGGCAGAATTTATTTATCGGGATATCGATAACAAGCGGCGTACAACGGGTCCTTTGCATTGGCCCGCAATTCTGCTGGGTTCGGTTTCCGGCCCGATTGCGGCGCCCCGCTGCTAAAGTCGCGCACTATAAAAGAGATGCCGTGAATCAGCCTTATGAGGTGGTTGAGGGAACTGTTGCCGACAACGCGCAGGTTATTGCAGCGGTATGGTCGGGAAGTTTCGAATTGCTGCGAGGTGAGCTTGCGCAATACAAACTGATGCATTCGTATTTCTCCAATCCCGCAGGGTCGGGCCCCGCATTTTTATTGCGTTATAGCCACTCTCAAACGGTGGTGGGCGTGCAATGCATCGTATTGCGCAAATTCATTTATCAGGGACGCGAACTGACGGCGGGAATTACCGCAGATTATGCTGTCGACTCTTCGCACCGATCGCTGCTTCCAGCATTGCAGTTATTCAGGTGCTGCATTGCCGGCGCTTCCACGATCGTGAGTATGTTGTACGGTTTTCCGAATCATAAAGCGGAGCCTGTTACCAAGCGCGCGGGCTTCGAAAAGGCGATGAAATTAGTACGCTACGCCGTGCCATTGCGTAGCGCATCTTATATATCCCCGATGCTTCCATCAGCTTTACGTTTCCCACTCCAGTGGTGTGGCGACATTGCCTTGATGACTGCTGCGTGGGCACGCTCGTTGCTATTGGGCGGAGTAACATGGTCAGTGAATGAGTGCGCACGCGACGGTGTGGATGCCATCTGGACCGCTGCGATGGCCAATCCATTGTTTATGTCCCTGCGATCAAGCGCGATATTGTGGTGGCGATTTAATATGGGTGCGACCGCTGAACCAGGCAGCGCGCCATGGCGCATCGACGTTGCCCGCGCCTACGTAGGGGGCGACCCGATAGGTTATGTGGTGTGGTCGCTCCGCGGGAACATCGCGATCGTCGGAGATTTTCTCTGCATGTATCCTGAGTTGCAAACCGCACGGGTCATGGCTGCATTTCGTAATTTGGCGCGGCGAATGGGGGCGATAGCAATCTCTCTGGAGTATTGCGGCAATGCAAGTGTTGGAAAAGAGCTAGAAAAAGCGGGCTTTTCTCCTAGAGAAAATAGTCCGCTGTATGTGATCCAAAACGCCCCTATGCCAACGACCGATCGATGGTATTTCACTGGCTTTGACCGTGATACCGACTGATGCGTCCATGCCAATGCGCTGGCTGGCTCGGGATGTGAGTGCTACAGTAAGCCCATATTTTCGCGCTCAATTGGTAGCTCTCTGCCTTCCTCGCAATTTAAATAATCGGAGCTAAAGGCCCATGAAAGTTCTCACTAAGGTCTTGTTTTGTCTGCCGTTGATTTTATTGGCGGCCTGTTCGAATGTCCCCGTGGAATCTGGAGCACCACCAGCAGTGCAGGAGTTCGGGCTCGACAACAATTATCAAATTGGTGTGGGCGACGAACTGTCGGTTCAGGTTTGGCGAAATGAAGAGCTGTCGGTGAAGGTACCGGTTCGCCCCGATGGGAAAATATCCACTCCGCTTGTTGGCGACATCGTAGCGGCGGGATTAACGACTCAAGAGCTGGCCAAGCAAATCACGGCCAAATTAGGCAGCTACGTGCGCAACCCCGAAGTTACGGTGATTGTGAACAATCCTGTCAGCGCGGATTTCCTTCGTCGGGTTCGCGTTACCGGCTCGGTACGTAATCCCACGTCGATCACTTATCGCCAGGGAATCACTGTTCTTGATCTTGTTCTTCAGGCGGGGGGGCTTACCGATTTCGCGGCACCCGCGAATGCCCGGCTGTATCGCACAGTGGGTGGAAAAACAAAAATTTATAAAGTGAATCTCGATGCAATTTTACAGCGCGGCGATCTGTCCACAAATTACACTCTTTATCCATCCGATGTGGTGACTGTTCCGGAACGCAGTTTCTGATAGAGGTATTCCGTTGAGTAGGATGTTGTTTCAATGACGCCATTGATTGACGAATGGATCTACGCTCTCAAAAAAGAGTTGGGTAATCACAAGGGCAAGGCAGCGATATGCTTTGCCGTGGTGACTGTGACCATGCTCGCTCTGGGTTTCGTATGGCCTAAGGTGTATCAGTCGAGCGCTATTGTGTACGCCGATGAGCAAAACATTATCAAACCTCTATTGGCTGGGCAGGCCGAATTAACCCGATTGGATACCGATCAGCTGGCAGTTGTACGGGAGCGCCTGAGTTCGCCGGCGGTTCTTGGGCAGGCTTTATTAGAAACGAAACGGGTTGCCAACCTCGATGATAAATATTCGCTCGATCCCAAACTGCGAGAATTGCAAGCGGCAATCACGATAGAAGAGGCGGGTAAAAATCACGTCCGCATTTCGTACAAATCAAAGGATCAGAAACAGGCATTTGACATGGCCACTGCTGTCGTCAACGCCTTCGTGCGGGATAGCGCGCAAAGCAAGCGACAAGAAAGCCGCGACGCTTTTTTGTTTATCGATAGTCAGGTTAAAACTTATAAATCACAGTTGCAGGAAGCTGAAGATCGACTGAAAAATTTCAAATCGGAAAATCCTGGCGGCAGCGATGACTCGACTTCCCGACGCATTTCGGACCTTCGTTCCACGCTGGAAGCATTGAATATCGAGCTACAAACCGCGCGTGCGCGCCGCGACGGATTGGCGCAGCAGATAACGCATGAAAACCAGTCGATCGCGCGCCAATATAAGTCGGATGTCTACCGCGATGCGATGGCGAAGGCGCAGTCGCGCCTCGATACTCTGAGATTAAGCTACCAGGAAACTTATCCCGATATTATCGCGTTGAAGCAGCAGATCGAGGATATGAAACAGGCCATTGCGAAATCCGAAAGTGAGCCGGTTTCCGATACTACGCAATATACTGCAGCCAATCCGGTATATCAGAAATTGAAAACCGATCTCGCCGATGCCGAAATCAACATGCGTACATTGCAGATGCGGGTAGATTCCACGCGTCGATTGATCGGTGACGAACATGATCAATCCAAAGAAAACGCTGAGTTTCAGGCGAAGTCGGCTGAGCTAACACGCGATTACAATGTTACAAAATCGATTTACGAAGACATGCTCGAACGCAGGGAAAAAGCCCGACTTTCAATGGCGCTCGATGTGCAGGGACAGGGCGTCACATACAAAATTAAAGAGCCGCCCGCGTACCCCAATCGCCCCATCGGTTTGCGATTTATGCATTTTTTCCTGGCTGCACCATTGCTGGGATTATTAACGCCGATCGCGCTGATCATTGCTTATATACAGTTGGATCCACGCATTCGCTTTACCGATCGCCTGCATCAATCGCTACCGGAAACCGTAACGGTATTGACAGTGGTGCCGCACTATCGCACCTCGTACGAGAAAACAGTAGCACGTGGCGAATGGAGCAGTATTGTGCTGCTCGGGATCGCTGTTCTGGTGATATATATCGTTGTCGGCATTGTTCGCGTAAGTGGGGTGGTTTGATGGCTGACGACAATGACAACTTCCGGCCGCTTAAACCGGTAATCGACAATACCAATCGCGCAGTTCGTGTCATATCGAACAAGGTGCTGCTGGATGATGAGCATACTCGCGAAGAAATTCGCCGCATGGCCGAGCTGGAGCGACTCAGTTATGCCGAATTGGAGTCGCTAAAGGTTATTCATCCGGGAATGCTTCAAGCGCAAGTCATGAATGCATTTCGCGAATTACGTACCAAGCTTTATCAGCTTCCCAGCAGTCGCGAAAATTTCGTTCTGTTAATTGCATCTGTTGTACCGAAAGGCGGCGGCAGTTTTGTGGCCACTAATTTGGGAGCAGCAATTGCTCTCGATGAAAGCAAAACGGCGCTCATTATCGATTGCAATATTTACGATCCGGCACTGCATCGATTATTGCCGTTGGAGCCTGATTTTGGGCTGGTCGATTATCTGGAAAATATAACGCTGGAAGCAAAAGACATTATTTATTCCTCGGGGGTTCGTCGTTTGCGACTGATTCCCGCGGGAGCCCCGCGACAGCCAGGCGCAGAATTTTTTACCTCCAGCCGAATGCGGCGTTTGATTGAAGAGCTCCGCACTCGCTATCGCGATAGATATATTTTGATTGACGCGCCCGCGATGAGCACAAGTACAGATGCGCGCATTCTGGCCGAGCTCTGCGATTACGTGATGCTTGTGGTGCCGCATGGTCAAGTATCATCTGATCATATTCAGTCCAGCATTGACGCTATAGGACCGGAAAAGCTGGCTGGTGTTATTTTCAATACATAGTAATTAATCAAATTGAATAATTGCCAGGCCGGTAGCGCAAACGAACGGCTGCCAAGTTCGGAGAGCTGGAATGACAAAAACTAAAATCGCAAACGCAATATGCACAGTCCTTACCGTGGCGGGCAATGCAATCCCCTCGGGGGCATGGGGTGCTCAACCGGTAAAAATAGATGTCGGTTTGGGGCTTGAACATCACAGTAATGCATCACGGGTGAATACCGACGAGGAGTCGGACACCGCACGTTTACTGCGAGCTGGCATATCATGGGCCGATCCAGGCGGCCCTTTATCGGGAAGTGTTGATTACCGCGCTGATCGACGAGATTTTGTCGATAACGTTCAGCAGGATGAAACCGCGATTAATGGTAAGGCGGCTTTGCGCTGGGATGCCGCGCCGCGCCTACTCGATGTCATAGTACAGCATGAAATAAGTCGGACGCAGACCGACTTACGTACAGCGGATACCACCAATAACCGCGAACGGCGCTCGGTGTTAACTGGGGGGGCGGATGGTTTTCTGCATTTATCCCCCGTCGACTCAATTGTTATTAGTCCGCGCTATACCGACGTTAAATTCAGCGACAGCACTCAATCCGATTCGCGCCGAACGAATGCGGATGTCATGTGGCAGCACGAGCTTGATAAGCTTACTAAACTCGGCGTTAGCGCCGGTGCAGGCCGCATACGCTTCGACGATACGTTGCAAAATTACGATTCTAGTAATGCTCAGATTAGTTATCAAACAGCTCTGGCACGGTTGAATTATTCCGCAGCGGTCGGATATTCGCGATTTAAGCGAGAGCATCTGGACGATGTGAATGGAAATTCTGTGCATCTTTCTGCGAGCTATCACGGCGAAGGGTTCGATATTGGCGGCAATGCTGTGCGCGAACTCACCGATTCGTCGATCGGGCTTGTTCAGAATGAATTTGCGTTGGCAAATTTCGTCGCCAGCGATAGTAATTTCGACCAAGTGGATGTGCTGCAACGCGACCAGGTTGACGTCTACTGGCGCCAGCAAATAGGGGCGGCCACGTCGATTAATTTCAGTGTGGGTGGTAATCGCGACAATTATAAAACTACACCGCGCGATCAAAAGCTCTATTACGCTCAGCTGGATTATCGCTACACCATTAATGTACGTTGGTCCGTCGGATTATCGGGGCGCTATACGCGCACCGATTTTCTTAATGATCCGCAGAGTCTCAATTATAAAGACACCATTTACACCGCTAGCGCACAATACCATTTTAATCCCAAGTTAGATCTGCAATTATCGTTATCGCGTGAAAATCGCAACGCTAACATAAGCAGTCGAGATTACACCGATAACGTCGCGATGATGCTAGCGACTTATCGATTCAATTAATCCGGTCTACGCCGAATAAAATTGCTGCAATGGCGTGGGTGCGATAAGTTCCCGCGCACGTTGAGCCCACGAAACATATAACTTTAGTTCATCGATATCTTCGGGTAGTGGCAATCGCGGTAACGCAAATCTATATCCGGTATGTAATAGCAGCGAGCTTTGTTCGAGATAGCCCGGCTCTGCAGTGAGCGCCGCGATAAGACCAAGCTCGCGTGCAGCAGTGATGGCTCTACTATCGAATTCGTCCGCTTTTCCGCTTGGATAACAAAATATATTGGCGGGAGCGGTGCATTCTTTCCGTATGCGCTGCGTGGAACGTTCGATCTGGTCTTTTAATGTTTCGGTTTCCGTGCGTGCCAAAATAAAATGGCTGGCCGAGTGTGGTCCAAAACGCATGCCGAGCTTTTCTGCAGTGCGCACCGCGCTCCAGTTGGTAGGCTGCATTTCCGTGGGGGGCATTTCGGGTAATTCGATGTTTGCTTGCTTTGCGATGGCCGATACTGCATCAGCGACCTGCTGAGGCGCAAACTGGCGGGCAAATTTGAGCAGAAACGCCTCCGTGTTCGGTAAACCCAATTCGAGACGATGAATTGCGTTGCCAACTTTAATATTAACCACTTGCGGCTGGGATTGTTTGGCCAAATACATTAGTTTGTAATCCCAGGGCCATAATTTTTTGTCGACAAAATCAGTCACAAGAAAACACGTCGATGGGCAATCGAATTCACCAAATATTTCCGCACCGAGACGAACCTGCTCTTCAAACCCATCGTCCAGTGAAAATGCCACCCATTTTTCTTTAGTCAGCTCACCACGAAGCGCGCGGGTAATGGCGTCTTCTATGGCGATGAACCGATAGTTGTTGGCCTTTAAATGATGCAGACATTGACGCAAATAATTCGGTGCGATCCCGGGTACTCCAAATTCGGGAGCCGCAATGCGATGCAGCATGAAAATAGTCACCGATGGCGGCAAAATTTTTGCTGCAAGGTTCGTCAATCCTGGATATATGACAGCATTTCTTATTATGTTTCTAAGCGCTCCCATCGCTGCGCACTCCGTTAGATGCCAGGCAAGCCAAAAGTTTATCGTATCGTCAGCTTTGCGTCAGGGAAGATATTTGACGATATGGGGTCCTATCAGATTGCTAATTAAGACAGGCAATTTTTGCCATGCGGCAACAAGCAAACGAAACTTAGGTGAGTCTGGCTTGAGCGCGGGCAGTTCACCGTTGCTCGGCAGCCAGTAATGCCAGTAGTGTTGCAGTGGCTGCGCGCCCCATTGGCGCTTGAATCGAAATGTTCCCGAGTCAACTGTGGAGCGGCCGAAATCAAAAAATTGATAGCGGCGCTCAATCGTAAATTCCAGCACAACTCGATACAACAACATATTCATATTTAGTGCGTTTGCTGAGCGCAATGTCGATGCCCATGGAATTTCCATCATATCGCGGTAGCCAAGTAAAAAGGCAGTGGCAACTGGCTTCCCATGCAGACGCACGATGACGATGTGCGATTGTTCGATAAACGATTCGAGAATATTGCGGAAGAAATTTTTTCCATACACAGGGGTACCAAGATCGCGCATGTTGGTGGCAAATACCCGGTAAAAATCATCCAATAGATTTAAATGACCGATACAAATCTCAACAGATTCCTGACGGGCGCGCTTAATTTGCGCACGAACTTTGGCGCCGATTTCGTTGTCGAGCTCATCCACCGTGATGGGCAAACGCCTGATCATCGAAACCTTATCGCTCCGAACCGGCCATTGATTAATAATATGAGTGGCGCGTATCTCCAAATGATCGAGTTGGCGCTCTTGAGCGATAGCAATGGCGGCATCAAGTAGTTGCTGTGCGATCTCATTGTTGTCCGCTAGCGGCCCGCCGTAGTTAAAAAACGGCACGGATATAGCGAAATTGCCGAACAATGAGCTGCGCAGGCGTATTAATGGCAGTACACCGCACAGTTGTCCTTCGGCATTTTTAGCCGCTAGATAAAAACAGGTGTGACCGAAACTGGCTTCTACCACTGCGCGCCATTGATACAGATGATAAAAAGAAGCCTGCGGGTGATTGGCGACGTAATCGTCCCACAATGCCTGAGTGTCACGATTGACCAGCGCCACGTTGGTTGCAGCAGGTGAGGCGCGCGAATACTCATCAAAGCGCGCGGGAAATGAGCGGACAGTCGTAGGAGCATGGGCAAACAAATCGAGCAGCTCGGCTTCCAGCGTTTGCTGTTTTTGCTCGAGTGCAGTCATTTCGCTGGTAACCCGCTGCATTTGTTCTTTTTGTAAGGTGAGATCGCCACCTAGTGCTTTAATGCGTCCGAAGTCGCGAGCACACTCCTGTTTTGCGATTTTGTGCGCTTTGATGGCAGGTTTGATCGATGCTATCGCTTCAATTAACGCGTTGACAGCGATAAAATTTTTATCGGCTTCGTGGGTGTCGTCGGGCCAGCGCATTTCGCAGGCGCGGCGCGGGTCCGAGATGATCTCTTTCAAATTCAACATCGACATTGCCAGGTTATGTACGATTGAGGCAAACAGGTGGCAGGCTAGATGCGTCGCTCAACCGCAGGCTGTCGCTGACCGTCCCAAAGGGAAACTCCTCTAACATCGCGCGCAGACGCGGCAAGCAACGTTCTAAATTGTTGTAATGGCGAAAACGGGATAGCAATCCGGCACCCGGAACGCGGGGTTGGTCCGCATCGATTTCCCACGGATGAAGATAAAAGATCGCAGGTTTGGTGTTATTCACCGTTGCCCGCTTAAATAATGCTCGGGATAACGCATAGGGATAAAGACGAAAATAGCCGCCGCCTGCCGCCGGCATGTCGTAGCCGAAAAACCGCGCAGTGGTCAGCGGGAATTCGAGAAGCGATGCGCCGCTCGTCGTTTCAATGCGGTATGGATGCTTCGGTGAATCAGGAATGCCGTATCGATCGTGATAAACCGGAAAAATGCTGGAGTCCCAGGTAAATCCAAGTTCGGCGAGGATATCGATAGCCCAGAGCGATTCGCGAGTAATCGAATAGCTTGCCGCACGATAGCCGCTAATCGGCTGTTGGACGATATCTTCGAGCATGACTTTTGAGCGGTGAGATTCTTCGCGAAATTGCACCGGAGTCTGCCGATACACCAACTGATGAGAGTAGCCATGTGAAGCAATTTCATGGCCTTTGTGGGCGATTTCGCGAATCAATCCTTCATGGCGCTCCGCGACCCAGCCTAATACAAAAAATGTTGCCTTAATCCCGAACTCATCGAATAGATCCAGCAATCTCCGTGTATTGCTCTCAACGGTGGTCGGCCATTCGCTCCATTCGCTGGGTTTAATGACCTTGGCAAAAGCCGACACATGAAAATAATCCTCCACATCCACGGTCATCGCATGTCGAACAGGTGAACTTTGTATATTCGAAGAGGGCGTCATCATGACAATCATCTACACTGGTTGATCTGAATAAATTCGCATAACAGGATAGATCACTTCGTTGCAGAATTGGCCGATGAAACAAACTAAATTGCGGCCCCTGGTCGGGCTGCTCGCGCTCGTCGCTCTTTTTTTAATCTGGGCGGCTTTTAATTGGCAGGCATTGCAAAGTCTGCATCAGCGCTGGATCCATTTTGATGAGCCCTATGCAGTGGGGTATCCGGCTGTCCTGTTATCGCTATGGTGGTTGCTGCGCCACTGGAGCGCGCTTCGATTGCGCTGCGCTGCGCCGTCCGCAATAGCGCTTGCCGCGGTATTGGGCATACTGATATTTGGCGTGGCAGCTCGACTGGTGCAGCTTATGTTGCTGCAGCAAATTGTCGCGTTGTGCTCCATATGGCTGATAGCCGTTGCCGTACTCGGCTGGTCGGCCGGGCGCCTGTTGATATTTCCGTGTGCACTGCTGGCGCTGGGAATACCGGTTTGGGATTTTCTGGTCGATCCGATGCGTGCGATGACTGTCTGGTTCACGCAGCATATGCTGGATTTTCTCGTGATCCCCGCTCATATCGATGGTTTTCGAATCCATTTGCCAGCAGGCATCATCGAAGTTGCTGGTGGTTGCAGCGGGTTGAATCTGTTTCTTGCGATGATACTGATCGGATTGTTATTCGCGGAGTCGCATCGCTTGTCTCGCGAGCGTCGCGCCCTGATCGTGTTGACGGCTGCGCTTGTTGGCATCTTGGACAATTGGGTGAGAGTCTTTAGCTTAGTGGTCATTGCGCATCGCTCTCAAATGCAGAGTGACCTTGTTTATCATCACGGCAGTTTTGGCTGGTGGATATTTATTGTTGGGTTATTACCTTATTTCCGGTTGGCGGCGTGGATTGAGCATATTGGCAAGCCCGATGTAGGAGGTCATCCGCAAAGTCTTTCATCCACTACCCTGAGGCCGTTGCCCTGGTCTCGGATGATGGGTAGCGTGCTTATCATCATGGTGATGATGGTAGCGCTTGAGGGAGCTGCTCATGCTTTGGAGGAAAGGCGCGGGCATGCCGAACATGGTTTCGCGACGCCGTCTGGAGCAATGCCCGTTTCAACGACAATGGTTTGGCTCCCGCAATACACCGGACAGGATCTCACACAGGCGTGGCGAATTGCCGCAAACGGTGAAAATTACGAACTAGTTGCGCTGACTTATTTAGAGCAGCGTACCGACAAAAAACTCATTTATTTCAGCAACCGCATCGCCGATGAAGATTCGGTGCGTGAGGTGGGGCGAATTGAAGTGGCACCGGGATTCAGCGTCAATACAGCGGTGATTTATCAGCAAGGCTGGCGTCAAGTGTGGTGGTTCTGGTGGGTCGATGGCCGCGAATCGACCGGAGCATTGACAACAAAACTGCTGCAACTGCGCGCGATGTTGTTCGGCGATCCGTCCTCGGCATTGATTGCATTGTCAATGCGTTGCGAAGCCTCTGGATGCCGCGCGATGCAGCCATCGATATTGAGCGAGTTGCATCAGTTGCAAAGAAGGCACGATAAAAACTAAATTAACCCGGAAAGGCGAGCCTCAAATTTGCTGCGTGTATTGGTTATGTCTTCGTGGATGCCGATACGCGTCAGCTCAAGCGCTTTGCTCGCTGCGTTATTAATGCCTCTTCGTGTTGTAACAGCGCCTTGATAATGTTGTCCGACCAGATCGATTGCGGCTTTAGACGTGTCGCCATTCGGATAGCAGAACAGCGTGACCGGTCGTTCGATCTGCTGTTCAATCATGGTGCGGCTGTCGCGGATTTCGCGCAGTAGCACAGCATCAGACAACTGTTGCTGTAATCGAAAATGATTGCAGGTATGTGATCCGATCTCGACCAAATCCGAATTACACATAGCGCGGACATTATCCCAGCTCATTAATGCTGGCATCTTTTCCGCTGCGAGCTGAAGCCCCTGTTCTGCGCGATCAAGACGATCATCCAGCTCCGTATCGGAAAGCACTTTTAATCGCAGGATAAAATCTGCCAGCAGATCTCGTGTAATTACTGGCTGGTTCGATAGATCAATGATGTCATCGAAGGCCGGCAGAGGTGTGCCGCCGGAACGAGCGGCCAACAGCCGCGTAAATCGATTTGGCCAGAATTGCCGCGTTGTACCAATCATGTGGGAAACAGCAAATAATGTGGCCGGTACTTGTTCTTCAATGAGTATCGGAAAAGCGAATTGATAATTGTCGAGCCAGCCGTCGTCAAAAGTGATCGCACAAGCCCGTCGCGGCAGCGATTGATCTGCATTGCGCCGCGCGATCCATTCCGATAGCGGCATCAGCTCGAAGAGTGATTTCAGGGTCTGCAGATGCTGGCGAAAGGTCTCCGGCGTGACTATCATCCCAGGCTCTTCAAACGCATAGCGTGCATCATTGACCGGTAAAATGCGGTGATACATCAGCACCCAGAGATGAGGCGCTGTCGATGAAAATCGGTGCTGCCCGAGACCTGCGGCCAAATGGGTCAATGTATTTTTAATGAGCTGCTTCACAAGGCGCTGCACCTGCAGGGCTAAACACTGAATGGAGTGAGATTGTAGTGAATCGCCCGGGGGCCGGAAAAACAATTTTGCATGTCATCGATACGACCGGTCCCGGCGGCGCAGAAACTGTCTTCATCGAGCTGGCGGATCGGCTGCGAGCTAGAGGCTTTCGCTCAGTTGTATTGATTCGCGGTCCAGGTTGGGTTTGCGACCAATTGCTAAGGCGCGGAATCACACCTTATGTCTTCGATGCGAAGGGTTCTTTCAATTGGCGCTTCGTACGCAAATTGCTACGGATCATTCGCAAGGAGCGCGTAGATCTTATTCAATCGCATTTGCTGGGGTCGAATGTTTATTGTGCAATTGCCGGAATTCTGGCACGCAAGCCGGTGGTTGCCACGTTTCACGGCATGGTAGATGTGGGGCCGAACGAACGATTTCGCAAAGCGAAGCTGGGGTTGATGAATTACGGCGTAAATAGATTTGTCGCGGTATCAAAAAATCTGCGCGATGCCATCGATCGACAAGGTCTGCTAAACCCGGACAAATGCGGAATTATTTACAACGGTATCGATTTATCGCGGTATCGGTGTCTAGTCAGTAGCGAGTTACGCGAGCGATTAAACGTGGATCGCGAGGCGATCTTGATCGGTAGCCTTGGGAATGTCCGGCCGGCGAAAGGTTACGATTTATTGATTCGTGCGGCACGTCAGGTTGTGGATGGTTACCCGAACGCACATTTCGTTATAGCCGGCGATCCAAAATCGTCACTGCAGCGCCAGCTCGATGAGCTGGTGAAGGAACTCAATCTTACCGAGCATTTTCATTTCATAGGATTTTGCGACGATAGTCCTTTGTATTTGGCGCAGCTCGATTATTTCGTACTCAGCTCAACCTCTGAAGGATTATCGATTGCGACCATCGAGGCGCTAGCCGCGGGCCTGCCTTCCGTAATCACGCGGTGCGGCGGCCCCGAAGAGATTGTGATACCGAATGTCGATGCATTAATGGTCGAGCCGGAAGCTGACTCTATAGCGACAGCGCTTTTGCAACTGTTAGGCGACAAGAATTTATCGGATCGGTTAGCGCGGGAGGGCAGGCAAAACATCGCGAAAAAATTCGATATCAACGCCATGCTCGCCGGTTACGAACGTATATACGCTAGCGTTTCAAATTAGCAAAATAGGATTTGAGTTCATGCCATGCGGGCCCGAGATCGTCGATGCGATTGATTTCGTGTCGCGTGGAAAAGGGGTGAGGTGCAAAAAACTCGATTAACCGTCGGGTTTTTTGTCTAAGTGAAAATCCTGAATCGCGCAAAAATAGGTAAAGGCTATCCACGTCGCCCAGTAGCCATCGAAGACGTCGATTGATTCGATAATTAGCGGGTGCCAGTACGGAAGCACCGGTGCAGGCATGCAATAGTAAAGACGGGAAATCGACGCCTGCATCAATGGCGAGTTGCAATGAACCCCAAAAACGAGTGTTGACCTCCATAAGGTAAGGCGCGCCCTCCGGTGTGATTTTGAATTCAATCATTGCAACGCCATGCCATTGCACGGCATCGAGCAGGTGAGTTGCAGTTTCTACCAGCGCAGAATCCAGGGGTGCGCTGCGCGATAATACGCTGACGCCGCCGCGCGGCGGCTTCTCTCGGAGTCTTTGATGCGCAAAGAAAACGACAGGTTTGCCATGGTTGTATAAAGCAAAAACTCCTGCGCCATGGCCGGGGATGAACTCTTGCAGCATGAATGGAAAATCGCGCAAATATTCTTTATGTTGCAGCAGATTGTCCAGTTCATCGAATGAATGAGCAACATGGACGGTAGAGCTCAGCCAACGATCGCCAAGCCAGCGGCGCGATTGTGTCGGTTTGACTACAACAGGAAAGCTCAGTCCTGCCATAATGTCGCGATCGAGCGCCTGCGCCGATACGTAATAATCCGAGCGTGGGTGTGTGATGCCGAGATCTTGAGCAAGCTGGATTAACCGCCATTTGTCGGCCAAACTCATGACCTGCGCTAAATGAGCAAATGGCAGCCGCGCAGCGTTCAAAATTCTGTCGTTGAGCAAAATCAATTGGCTCGATATTTCGGTCACAGGAAATACCCAATCGATTTGCTCAGTGGCGGTAATAGCTTTTAGCCATTCGCAAAACGCCTGCGGTTGCAGTGAAGGTGATGGATATTGGCGATACTCACTCGAGTATTTGCTCGCGCCCGCCAACGCCGTCGGTGTTTCATCGGCGGTAATGATCGAGCATGAGGCTAATAAGCCGAGTGAACGCGTAACCGCCAAGGCGCTGCGTTGGTTTGCGTCGAGCACAAGAATGCGCAATTGAAGATTTCTCGCTATGCGGTTTCATAATGTTTAATTAAGCGGAACAAAAATGCTAGATGCTCTCAAGCAATATATCAATGATCGTTACGGATCGCGTCGTGGATTCGTCAATCATTTTAAGTTTCTATTTCAGCAACGTTGCGGCAACCTAGCGTCATTAGCTATGGTTGATTGGGCAAAAATAGATCGATTTATTTTTGTTTGCCATGGAAACATCTGCCGTTCGCCATTGGCCGAAGCGGTGGTACGTCAGCGCCTTCATTTAAGTGCCGAGTCATTCGGATTGGATTGTACAGATGGCGCTACCGCTGATCCTCGTGCGATTGCTTTTGCCAGTACGAATGGATTAAGCCTCACTGAACACCGCGCACGGCATATTAAAAATTATCAACCGCGCGCCGGGGATTTGATTGTAGGTATGGAGCCTGCTCATATCGAGCGCTTAATGCAAATTCAGACAAAAGACTCGATGTTGACTCTGGCGGGACTGTGGGCCTCCGTACCAAAGCCTTACATTCACGATCCTTTTTCCGCAGGAGAAGTGTACTTCTCCGCCTGTGAGAATTTTGTTGTAGAAAGTGTCGAGGGGATGGCAGAGCAATGGCTCGCAGTAAGAGCGTAGAAATTGAAGATATTTATGCACTCAAATTCGGTGCGATTTGGCGACAATTCCAAAGCGAGCATTTTTCGTTTTGGATGATTTGCTGCTATTTATTTGTCGAATATGTCAGGCCGCAGTCCATTATTCCTGCAATTAATATCCTGCCGTGGGCACAGTTTTTCATTTTGCTTTCGTTCGGCGGATGGCTTATCGATCCTCAGCGAAAAGGTGCAGGAGATCCGGCGAACAAGTGGATCATATTGTTTTTTTGTACGATTCTTCTCTCCAGCTATATGGCGTATAGGCCGGATTTTTCTTATCCGGAACTCAATAAATTTTACACATGGCTAATTATTTATTTTCTAATTATTAATATCGTTAACACTCGGCCTAGGTTCTTTATTTTTTTGGGTGTTTTCGTTATCGCATCGTTCAAGATATCGTTAAGCTTGGCGATGAAATGGGCAATGCGAGGTTTTAGCTTCACTTCCTGGGGCTTAATGGGGCCGCCGGGGTTTTTCCAGAATTCCGGCGAGTTGGCAATTCAGATGGCCGTTTTTTTCCCCATTGCATTCACTCTCGCCAGCTTTTTTAAACCTGTCGTATCGAAAAAAATGGCTCTTCTTCTCGCGTTAATGCCCATCACTGCTGTGCTCACAATTTTAGGATCGAGCTCGCGAGGCGGGCAGGTTGCTCTCGCTATCCAGCTTGTCGCGATGTTTTGGAGGAACCTAATAAAACCAAAGGTATTAATCGGTGCAATTATTTCTGGAGTTATTTTATTTTCTCTTGTTCCGGAGGAACAGAAAGCAAGGTTCGCATCTGCCGGTAATGATGGCACCTCACAGCAGCGCCTGTTGTACTGGAAGCACGGTGTCGAAATGATAAAAGCCCATCCTTTGCTCGGCGTCGGTTATTTTAATTTTGTTCCCTACTACCACGATTATTACGGTTACGATTCTTTGCGAGGTGGTGTAGTTGAGCTGCCGCATAACATTTTTATTCAGGTGGGCACCGATGCGGGATTGCTAGGCCTATTTATTTTTGTTGCAATGATGTACAGAACTGTTCGAGCCAATACGCAAACAGCGCGCGGGCTAGCTGGCGCGGTGGACCAAAAAGATGTTCTATTTAGGCGGCTTGCCTTCAGTCTTAATATTGCTTTACTTGGATTCGTGGCGGCGGGGCAATTTGTAACCGTAGCGTATTATCCTTTTATGTGGATTAATTTGGCGTTGACAGTTGCGCTGCATAGATCAACAGTAGCTACTGATCTTATTAAGGATAAAAACAAGCGCCACAGTCTCTCTTCCCCAAAAATTACTTAATTTTTTCTAGTGAGGCTAATACAGTAGTTAGATTTTGCGTCCATTCGGTTTCCAGTGTTTTCTTAAAATTGCTAACTGAATGTTTGAATTTTTCGCGCTCCGAAAGTATTGCTAAAATGGCCGCCGCTATCGCTTTAGATTCATTAGCTACATGTAGTCCGCCCTCTCTAAAATATGTGCGTAGGGCCTTTGTGTCGGATAATACAAAAGGTTTGCAGGCGGCTACTGCCTCATATGCGCCGCACACAAGACAGTCCTCTCTAGTAGTCAAATCAATCACGACATCTGCGGAGAGTATTAGCCCATGATACTTTTCATCGGGTACATAGCCGGTCAACTCGACATTGGATGGTAGTGGCCGGCCAAAGCCTTTTTCTCGTCCCTTGCTAGCCCCCGTAATAAAAAATTGAACATGGGGCAGTGTTTCGGCTGCAGCAACTACTTCAAAATAAGGTTCGTCAGCAGCCCAGCTGCAAATAAATAGTGCATTAGATGTGAGTTTAGTTTTGTTTATTTGATGGCTTCCATCAAAATCCGTCGGAAGCGGATCCGGCAAGACGAGCGCATGGCCCCCAAGTTTGGTAACTCTCGTTGCTAAAGCGTCATTCGTAACGATAATGAAATCTGCAAATCGTATTATAAATCGCGTAATTGGAAGAAGTAGCCATTCAGGTTCGCCGGGATAAATTCCGGCATTGTGCGCGTCGACCACGAGTCTATAGTGAAGAAAGGGTTTGAGAAGAACCGCAAGCAACGAAAGTACGATCGAAGGGTTTTGAACAAAGACTGTTTTGCGACGCCATTGCCACAATAACTTTGCCGATCTAAATGCCGATTTTATATACCGAGATAATCTTCCACCCCGTTCAATTATTTCAACCAAACAAGCATTTAACCGGCGAGAAAGATTTCTATTTCGTACTTGTTTTTCCCACGTTAACCATAATGCTTGGTTGGGTTCGGCATCGCGCCATGCGGTTCTCGATTGTTTGTTCAATTTTGATCTCTGTATCAATAATAAGCTAAAACTCCGCTGCCTAAGGCTAAGGCCACCTGAACATCGGGTCGCCTTCAATTAGTGAGCGGAGCGGAGTGTAGCTAATTAATACTGAGCAGTCATTGCACCTGTAATATAGGGGCGGCTGGTGGGCTTACCGTTGTTGTTGGGCTCGTTGTCGCGCCGCCTGTACCGACGTACGAATTGCCCAGAATGTCTTTCGCTGACGGAGTATCCGATGTCAATACAATGTCGTCCACATACATTTTTTGCGTTGCCGGTGATCCACCATTCCAATAAGTGAAGAGATGGGCGCGATCCGACACGGATGTTGCAGAATAAAGAGTTTTGCGATTGGTAATGTCTTTGATAAGAATCCCATTTTTCCAAACTCGCACACGTCCAGTGCCGCCGCTCGATACCGGGACGTTATCAAATTTGACGTAGAATTCGTAGGTTTCCCAAACACCGGAGACAGGGGCAAACAGACTCGAACCAAACATGTCCCATACCTGCTCCCCTTCAAAAATATACTGGTCAGCAATTGTTGAACCTTTGGGATTGATGTACCAATCATTATATCCCTCGTTGTTCCCAGCGGTATCTTGCGTGTGTAACCGCATAAATTTAAGATGATTACCTTCCCCATAGGAATCATAGTTAAAGCCAACAGGCATGAACGTCCGAACTCGGAACCAAACTTGATCGCCCTTCTTTAACAACGTCGGATAATTAATAATTCCGCCCCACGTGCCGAAGCCGGTGTCGCCCTGCTTGATATTCACCACGGCTGCTTTCCCGCCCGCATAGGCGACATCGCTCGTTATATAAGTCCCTTTCGCTGCGTCGCTGAAAAAGCCGTTCCCTTGAGCAACTGCACCAACAGATCCATTGTCGAAGTTCATGTCAATGCGCCAAGCAAAAGCGCTACAGGTGATGGCGGATGCCGCTATTACCACAATGGATTTGCTGATTAAGTTTTTGAACATCGTTCTTGCCTCAAGTGATCATATTTAATCCGTGATGGGATTGAGGAGAGTTTATACGCCCCGTCGTATTTCGCGGCGGCTTATGCTACTCAATTACCGGATTGGTGATGCCGTCCACAGAAAACTTTTGATCTAGCGCCCAGCTTATCTCGCATTAAGTATATGTACTTACGATGATTTTGCGGAGGGTAGCCGGTTCAGAAACGGTATAGGCACCTTTGAAAGATACGCATGCGCTTCGGGGTCTCGCCAGAGATTTACCGAGAGCGCGACGGTGGTGAATATATAAATCACTACCTGAATGCCTACGTTCAACCAAAACTCTCCTGTTTGGCTTGCAAGTTGGCTTACCAAAAAACCCGCTATTGCAATAGCGAGTGTGGTAAACAGACTGTTGAGGCGGATATTCATGTCGTAAATTGTTTTAGATGCATGCCACACCAGGAAGAACTGGCCGCCCATAGCGAGCATGATTGCAATAGCAGCGCCTTTCTCACCGTAGGGAGGTATTAGTACGAGATTAAAAACTGTTATGCCGCCCATTGTGACGTAATTATTAAACGTAATACGTTTAGTTTGGCCGGAGATTAAAAAACTAAAATTCGCATAATTGACGAGGCACGAAAAAATGCTCGCGAGTACTAAAAAAGGAACTGAGGCTGTTGCGCCATGAAATGATGGTGCTGACATGAGTTGGATTGTTGGGGTTGCGAAAATGCTAATGCCAAGTGCGATCACTACTAAAAACACACTCATGATACGAAAAACATTGCTGAATATCTGTTTGGCATTCTGATCTTTATGATAATTGAAGCGCTCGACATCCCACACCTGAGTGAATGGGCTCCAAACTAAAAAAGTTAAGATGCTCGCAAACTTTAGCGCAAGTTCGTAAAGCCCTACTTGATCTAACGAACCAAAAAAACGAATTAAATATCGATTTGATTGCCAAATGTAGAGCCCTGCTAGTCCAGAGAACCACAATGGCCAACTGAAGGCCAGCATACGTTTCGATAAGTCGAAGTCGAATCGATAACCATTGCTCTTTAATATATAGGATGAAAGGGCTGTCGCAAAAATTGCAGAAGAAAGGCCTCCACTAATGACCACCCCCATAACGCCCATGCGTAGAAAGGCGATAAGCCATATATTCATTCCGAGTTGAACTATGAGTTTTGCCAAGCTCACGACAATAAAAAGAATAGGTTTTTGTTGAAGGCGGATAAAAGTGAACCCGTAATATTCCAGCGCTTGGGTAACGATTTGAAATCCAAAAAGACCTACGACCAACCCGAATTGATCGGTACCGAATAACAGATTGGAGGCAGGGGTTCTGCATAGGAAAATAATGAGAGACGCGATGCCGCTGATTAAGCCAGTAATGGTCAAAGCTACGCTAAGCACTGCGCGTCGACGCACGGAATCATCGGTTTCGAGATAGAACTTGGGTATGGCGTCACCTAAGCGCGCACCAAAAAAGGGCTCCATCAGCGCCAAGGTAAAAGTAAGAAGTCCTACAACTCCGTAATCGGCGGGAGTCATGTAATGTGTATATACGGGCAGCATTAGAAAACTAACAAGTTGTCTAGATATGGTGCCGATTGCATAAATGGTGGAATGCTTTACTAATTTTCCAGGTGTCGCGGGCTTGGTCACAGCGAATCTCGAATTATGAATTCTGGGGGTTGTTGCTATCGATTAACGCCAGCAATTGCCTGCTGCACTGCAGCAATTACGCCTTCTTCATAGCTTTCCAATGAAAATTTGGCTTCTACAAGTTTGCGGCCTGCTACTCCAGCCGAGCGGCGGAAATTTCCGTCATCGGCCAGATGGATCATCAGCTCGATCAACGTCGCATTATCGGCTGGCGCGAAGGATACACCGGTAACATTGGGAATAGTGGTTTCGGAAAGTCCCGTGCAATCCGAGATAAGTGCCGGAAGAGCACAGGCCGAGCCCTCAAGTATGGAGATACCGAGCCCCTCCTCAGAAGATACGAGCGCGTTCACGTCGAACACGTGCTGATAATAAGGCAGCGTCTCCTCTACATATCCCGTAATTGTCACCTTGGGTAACAGGCCGCGCTGCAATACCTCATTACGTAGGGCTTCCTCCAATCGACCTCGACCCACAAGACAGAGATGAAGATTGGGTCTTTGCCGAACGGCTTCAGCAAATGCTTCCAGCAAAAATAATGGTCGTTTCGTTTCTGTCAGTTGCCCTACTTGTCCGATAACGATGGCATCCGGCGCAATCGATAGGTTGGTGCGCCATCGGTCATCGCGTTCGATGGGATAAAAACGACTGGTGTCGATACCGTTGTAAACGACATCTCCCGCCACATTGGCCTTCGTTCTAGCGTCCATTTGTGTGTATTTGCTCGGGAAAATGTGCTTGTCCGCAAATGGTACGAGCCAGCAATAGTAATACCGTCGATTGGCGGGGTGATGGAAATGACACAGTGACGGGATATCGAAAATGCGGCCCAGCGGCACGGCTAACTGGCACGGCAGCCCTCCGCTCAAGTAGATTAAGCGAGGGTGCAATTTTTTTATCAGACGGACCAGTGTGTGGGATGATTTTGCGTAGGCCGCAATAGGTAATTTCGTCCTACGTCCATTGATCAGTAGCTCAGGTATACGGAGGTCAACGATCTCGATGACGTTTTTACGTATGAGATCGTCTATGACCGGCAGGGTGCGGGCGAAAGTAATGCGATAGCCGGCAGCATGCAATGCTTTGATGGATTGAATAACACAAATTTCAGTGCCTCGTACTCCACCTTCACCCCCGTTGTGAATTAATAAGATGTTATTCATGCCCCTCTGCGCCATTGCTTTCACAGTGATATGGTCAGTCAAGTTTAACGACTTCACAAAACACGAGGTCGTCATTTGCCATTGAGCATTTTTTAAACCAGAGTGATGAGCATGCTCGAGTCAAAGCGCATTGATCAGAATTCAGTGCACTATGTGAAAAACAAGTTATAGCAGTGAGGAACACTTTATGTATTACATTCGGTCCAGTTTTATTCCGCTTTTGATTGTTCTATGCACTGGACTGCAAGTTCATGCCGCTACGTTGCTGGAGGAAACATTCGATTCAACGGGATTCTCATCGAGAGGATGGTTCGATTCGACTAGTCCTAGTATATCAACGACCCAGCATATTAACGGCAGCACTGGATCTTTGCAGATGCGCTATCTAGCGGGTGCAGTGGCACCAGCAGAACTTCAAACCCCGCTGCGACATTCATTTACTGCCAGCGATGCGATTTATGTTCGCTACTACGTGAAATACAGCGATAACTGGCAGGGCTCCAATAGGCCTTATCATCCTCACGAGTTCTACCTGCTGACTACTGCGGACGATCGCTGGATTGGCCCGGGTAATACTCATTTCACGGCATATATTGAGCAAAATGAAGGTACCCTGCAGCTGGGTATGCAGGATAGCCTAAATATAGATTCGACGAAGATTGGAACTGACTTAACCAACATTACCGAAAAGAGAGGTGTCGCCGGCTGTAACGGTAACCCCGATGGTGTGAGTTCCGATTGTTACAAGGCGAGCACTTATCGAAACGGTAAGTGGTACCGGTCTCAAATCGTCAATTTTTCGGATGCGCAGGGTGCTAACTATAAAGGTGGCTGGCATAAAATAGAGGCGTTTATGCAGTTCAATACTGTTTTAAATGGTAAAGGGCAGGCTGACGGTATCATGCGGTTATGGCAGGACGGTACCCTAGTGGTCGACCGTAAAAATGTGATTATGCGTACGGCTGCTAATCCAACTATGAAGTTCAATAGCATTCTCATAGGTCCATGGATAGGCGACGGTTCACCGGTGGACCAAACGACCTGGGTAGATGATCTTTTGGTCGCAGACAGCATGCCTCAAACCGCTTCACCGCCGAGTCCGCCAGTTCTTCAAGTTTTGCCTTGATAGAGTTAGCCTTACCATGAGACTTGGATGTCCATTCTGAATCTCGCTATAACTGCTGAGACACCGGCGCACTACATGTTTTTGGTCAGGCGTGACTCTTGGCCGAACTGAAGGAATAGCCTCTATAATGCCCCTGTCGCAATTGAGTTCTGAATGAACTCATGAAGATGCACCCCTCTGTGATGGGTGTTCGACCCGCTTTTATAAAAATGCTCGAAGGGGCTAAGTGCGAGCTGAGATGAACGCAAAAAAGCATATTTATGCAATCGAAGGAGCTAGAGGTCTCGCTGCCTACTATATTTTGTTCCATCATGCTTTTTTTTTGGTGAATAACGGTCAGTACTTTTCGACCAATTGGGCGATTAGATTGATCCATGACTTTTCTGCTGGCTTTCCTATTCATATCCTAATGATGTTCTTTTTGCTATCAGGGTTTTCTATTCATTATGCAAACTATGGTCGTATACAGTCATTCGAATGGGCGAGCTTCAAAAGCTACTATTACAAGCGAATACGGCGCATTTATCCCATCTACCTATTGGCCGTCGCGCTGTCTTTAATCGCCATAATCATCCTCCAGCAGTTACAGCCAGAAAATAATTGGACGCTTCCAGCGCGTATACAGCTCTCTGGAACAATTTTGCTGTTCAGCGACCTGGAATCGAGAAGTGGTACCTGGGTACCTACGCTATCCACCAACGGACCGCTTTGGTCGCTTTCGTACGAAGCACTTTATTACTTGCTATATCCATTTTTTTCGGTAATGGTCATAAAAAAAGGTATGTTTACCGCGCTATGGATTTCCGTCGCGATATCAGCGGTGGCAGTTTTGTTTGCTTCTATTTTTGGTCCAACACAAATAAGCAATATGTTGAGTCTTTATGTTTTGTGGTGTTTGGGTGCGTTCATTGCTGCTTTAAAAATAGAGGGGCGTCGGTTTCACTTCGAACCGATCAATATATTCGTGCTTACATTTGTTTGGGCCCAAGGCCTATGGATATTTGCAACGTTTCTGCTCTGGCGCATTCCGATGGGATTCTACCTTTATGCCGGAATCTTTATCTTTTTGGTTATGCTGAACGGCGTTGTCGGGGTATGGCCAGATAAATGGAGCACTCGGGATCGATTTATCGGATGCGTAAGCGCTGTTGGTTGCTCCGCAGTGCTTTTGTACGTAAGTTACCGATTCGGGGTCACGCAGAATTTCGAGTTCCTCTGGATTCGGATGGGTTTGACGCTACTCATCGGACTATTATGGTTGTTTACGAAGCCGGCCAGCCTATTCAATTGGATTAAACGCTGCTTCAATAGATGGCATAGCACAGGCGTCTATTCGTATGGACTGTATGTCTTGCAGTTTCCTTTGATGATTATTGCTTATGTTTTCGCCGAAAAATATTTGGGATCGGTGTTGTGGGGTTTTGCGTCAATCGGTTTAGCGGTATTAGTTGCGAAGCTAGTGGAGCAAAAGCTTCAACCTGAAATCGCGCGATATTTGGATTCGGTCTTGCGCAGTCATCAGGCGCCACCTGCTCGATCTTCAGTGACTGATTAGCTCATCAATAACGGCCGCAGCACAGCAATATTTATCCGGTAATTAGAGAGTGCAATGACCGAGCACGATAAAAAAATCAAAATTATTTTTTTTGATGAGGCGGTCGCTTTCGGAGGATCCGTTGTGGTTCTCGCGCATCTATTCAATAATATTGACCGCACTCGGTTTGTTCCGCTGCTTGTCAGTGGATTGGACAATGAAGCCCTTCATACATTATTCAAATCTGAGGATATTTTTTTCCACTTTCGCCAAAGGCTGAACTACGTTGCTCGAATGAGGTGGATGGATACCTGTCCGGTCGATTCGCAACATGCGAAGCGTCTGTGGAGCTATCTGTTTACGATTGCTCAGGTCGCAGCGAATCTCGGCCCTAGTTTTAGGCTGCTTTTTCGCGTTCTGATGCAGCGACCCGATTTAATTCACAATAATAATGACCATAATGCATTGAATATTGCGCGGCTGCTCAATATTCCTCTTGTCTGTCATCTGCATGGTTCCGCTGACGCGTCTGTATATGCACTTCCTTCCATGAAGCGCGCTCGGCGGTATATAGCGATTTCGGCATATATAGCCAAGCTTGCTGTAGGGCGTGGGATGGATGAGAAAAGAACTGTGATCGTTCCGAATCCCGCACCGCGATTGGAGCCAAGTAACGAACTGCGCTGGCCCACCCTGGCGCATTTTCATATCGAGCCTGGCAGTTTTGTAATTGGACACGTCGGGCGGCTAGTTCGCTGGAAAGGACAGCTAGAGTTTTTGCAGGCATTTCAGCAGGTCGCTGCCGAGTTTCCTAATACGATTGCATTGATCGTCGGGGATGATAACGAGAGCTTCACGCATTCGTACCGAGAAGATCTTCTGAGTTTTGTCAGAAGCCACTCGCTTGAGGCGCGGGTTAAGTTTACGGGGCATTCATCCGAAGTTTTGCAGCTGATGTCCTGTTGCGATGTGATAGTGCATAGCTCAATTGAACCAGAGCCGTTCGGTTTGGTGATTACCGAGGCTATGGCAGCTGGAGTTGCAGTTATTGCTTCGAAAGATGGCGCTCCAGCGGAAATTATTGACGATGGGGTAAATGGTTTATTAGTTGATCCGAAAAATACGGCTCAATTCGCCGATGCGTTATCTCTATTGATTACGGATAACGCGCTGCGCACTCAATTCGCAGTAGAGGGGAAACGCCTTGCGGACGAGCGTTATTCACCAGAGTTGTTTGCGCGAAGAATGGAATCTATTTATCAGGACGCCCTATATCGTCCGGATATGGTTTGTATTGCCATGAACGCATCGGTTGCTACACAAGGCACACAAGATAAAAAGTAAGACAAATTCAAAGGGAGAGCAGGTGTGGCTGGTCCGCTGGTAAGCGTAATCATTCCTACCTATAACCGCGCATATTGTTTAGCAGACACCCTCGACAGTGTGCTTGCTCAAACATATTCGAATTTGGAAATTATTGTTATCGACGACGGATCCTCCGACGATACGCGCAAATTATTTGAAGGTCGTTACGCGCAAGAATATCGTATTAAATATTTTTATCAGCATAACACCGGTCTGCCAGGAGCGCGTAACGCCGGGATTCGCCATGCCAATGGCAAATATATTGCGTTTTGCGATTCCGATGACATTTGGTTGCCGCACAAGCTTACGGTGCAAGTGGCGTCTATGGAAGGTTTCCCGGAAGTTGGATTAAGTTGGACCGATTTATCTGCAGTCGATCCTGACGGCAATCGTCTCCATGAGCGATACACCCGTGTTGGTTATGCAACCTGGGGACTTTTCACGATGGAGCAGCTGTTTCAAAAAACGGCCCAATTATCCGCATTGCAATCGGATTTGTCCCTGAACGGCGATGTATATGTTGGCAATATTTTCACGCCGATGATTGTTGGCGCCATTATCAATATTCCCACCGTTATGGTGCGTCGCTCGATTATGGATAAAGTGGGTTTATTCAATGAAACGATGAAAGTTGGTGAGGATTACGATTTCGATTTACGTATGTGCTGCGAGGCTCCTGCTGCGTTTATCGACGTGGTCACCATTGATTATCGTGTAGGTGCGGCCGATCAATTAACTCGACCGGAGCTTTTGGCTGATCAGGCTAAAAATAGCCTTCGCACTTTGGATCCGATTGTGAAGCGCCATCGCGATCGAATTCAGCTGTCCAATGCAGAGCTGCGTCGGGTTTTCGCGGGTCGCTATCGCTGGCTGGGCCAGGCGGAAATGGATATGGAAAATTTCGGTGCCGCGCGCTCTGCATTTTTTTGTAGCCTTTGCCGACAGCCTATACAACCTAGAATATTGGCTTTATTTCTGGCGTTATCGGTTCCGTCCGCTGCGGTATCAGCGTTGCGTTCACTGTTTCGAAAATTCAAGCAGTTGGTTGGCTGACGTATTCGACATCGATAAACGATTCAGCAACGGCCATACAATTGAGAAATCAGAGTTGCATTAGTATGCGCGGAGTAGCGCTCTTGTAATCGCTGCATGCCTCGCGTTTGTATCTCGTCGCGATTTTGTTGCAGTAACTGTTTCAGCTCTGTGCCGTATTGGATCGGCGTGTGATTGGAGACTAATACTCCACCTGCATTATTGTGCAAAAGTTTATTTAATCCACCCACCGCATGCGCCGCCATTAGTGTTCCCAATGCCATCGCCTCCAGCGCGGTCATCGGCAGTCCTTCATGATCTGAGCACATGATAAGTGCGTCTAGCGCTGCAATGCATGAGGCAATATCGGTGCGATGGCCGTGAAAAGTCACAGCATTATCGATGCCTAACCGTTCCGATTGTTGTGTCAAATCGGCAAGCAATTTCCCTTCGCCAAAAATATGGAATCGCCATGGCCGTTGTGGTTGTTCATCGATCAACAGCTTGGCCATGTTTAGAAATATATCGATTCGCTTTACCGGGTCGAGACGACCGACGATGCCGATATGGATCGCATCGGGCTCTCGTTCGCGAAAGTCGACGGGTTTTACCGATGCGCGTACTGCATCGATATCGACACCATTTTCGATGATGACGATGCGCTCGGGCACAAAATTGTTCTTCAGTTTTTGTGCGAGATCGTCCGACACCGCAATAATTTTTTGTTGAAGATGATTGCCGGTCCAGCGATCGAGCGCCTGTACCAGCTTGTGTGGAAGTGTCTTGGGCGGGTTTTCATTCGCGCCGTGCACCGTGCGCACCGAGCGCGCGCGCACGCTCAGAGCATTGGCGATCGAGCCGAATATATTTTCTTTTTGACGATGGGTATGCAGCACGTCCGGGTTGTGTTTGCGAAGGAGTTTGATCAATTGAATGAAAATCGTCGGGCTGGCTAGCTTGCCTTCGTCGAGGATGTCGATCGGGATGCCTTTGGAGCGCAGCCGCTCGGCGAGTTCGCCATCATTTAGCAGAATTGCTCGCACCTCGACTGCAGGCATTTTGTGCAGCTGGCTGAGCAATGTAAATAGCTGTACCTCCGCGCCGGCCCAGCGGTCGCCCGAGGCTAAATGAATGACTTTCAATGTATGGGAGGACAATAGTGCGCTCAGCAACTAAACTGTTTGCCGCCGTCATTGGCTAGCAATCGAAGTGCGGTAAATGTTAGCAGCGATCCCATGATCAAGCGAATGCCTCACCAGTAAGGATTGTAGTTCCCATGTGTATTACTCTGTTCTGGATATTGCTATTACTGTCACTTTACAGTTATTTCATTTATCCGTGCATTCTGCTTGCTTTAAACACGACGCGCGCGCGCGGCTTAACGAGAGCGGCGAACACACCGTTACCCACCATGAGCTTGATCGTTACTGCTTATAACGAGGCCGGAAGAATCCGCGACAAGCTGGAGAATAGCCTCGCCATCGATTACCCAAACCTCGAGATTATCATCGCTTCCGACTGTTCGTCGGATACAACCGATGACATCGTTCGCGAATATGCGGACAGTGGTGTGCGATTAGTCCGCGCGCGCGAGCGCCTCGGCAAAGAAAACGCGCAATGGTGCGCCATTCAGGTGGCGATAGGGGAGATCGTAGTGTTTTCCGATGTCGCAACTCAGATTCCAGCGGATGCGCTGCGTAAATTGTCAGCCTATTTTGCCGATGCCAGCATTGGCGCTGTTTCCAGCGAGGATCGGTTTATCAGCCAGGGCGGCGAGGTCGCAGGTGAGGGAGCCTACGTCAAATACGAAATGTGGTTGCGCCGTTTGGAATCGCAGTTGGCGGGATTGGTGGGGCTCAGCGGTTCATTTTTCGCCGCTCGTAAGAGAGTATGTCAGCAGTGGGATATTGATTCGCCGAGCGATTTCAATACTGGCCTGAATTGCGCACGCGGCGGTTATCGTGCCGTGACCGCATCCGATGTGCTGGGCTTTTATAAAGATTTGAAAGATCCGCAAAAAGAATATCAACGCAAAGTGCGCACAGTGTTACGCGGCATTACCGCTATCGCGCGGCATCCGGATGTTCTGAGTTTCAGCCGTTATGGGCTGTTTGCATTTCAGATTTGGAGTCACAAAATCATGCGTTGGGCAGTGCCGTGGCTGCTGGTGTTGCTGTTATTAGTGAGCTTAAAGCTATTTGGGTCGGGATGGTTTTATTCGTTGGCATTTGTGGGGCAGTTAATTTTTTACGGCATTGCAATTGCTGCGCATATCGATGAACGCGCCAAAGCCCATCCTGTGGCGCGTCTGATTTATTTCTTTGTTCAGGTCAATATTGGGTTGGCCGATGCATTGTGTCGCTTCCTGGCAGGTAAGCGCATGACGACATGGCAACCTTCGGCGCGATGATTCCTGGTTGGTTAATACACGGTGATTTGCCGCCAGTTGGCAATCCCATTAGTTGGCAAATCGACGAGATTCCGTTTCCCACTTTTAATGGATACACGTCCGTCGGGGTTCAGTCCGGTACGGCGGCGTTGGCGTTGGGATTGTTGATGGCGCGCCAGCGGCGAGCGGATATTCATGCACCGACGGTTATCGTGCCCGCATACGGCTGCCCCGATTTAATTGCAGCAGCCGAATATGCCGGCGTGCGACCGCTGTTGGTCGATACTGCCGTTGATGATCCCGGCTACGATCTAGGGCAGTTGGCGAGCGCTATCGACGCTCGAACTATTGCGATTGTTGCGATTAATTTTCTTGGAATCCGGGAACGGCTCGCGGAGCTCCGCGCCATCGTTGCGAAACACGCTGGCGTTACCCTTATCGAAGATAATGCGCAATGGTTTCCAGAGCCGGGCGATGGCTTGGCGCTAATCGGCGATTTGGTTTGTTTGAGTTTCGGGCGCGGTAAACCGGTGAGTTTGCTTGGCGGCGGCTTATTACTGATACGCAATGATCTGGATGTAAAAACTCCTGCGCGGGCTGCGGCCAGGACGGATGCCGCATTACGAACGAAGACCAACCTGCTTAATCTTTTGTTACACCCCCGATTATATGCCCTCGTGAATCGCAACCCGCTGCTTAAGATCGGGGAAACGCGATTCAAAGCATTGAGCGAGATTCGCATGCTCGATGCCCGTCGTGCCGCACTGCTGCGGGGGGCAGTGACGCATAACCTTAGCATGCCACGAAATTTAGAAGATGCGTGGCTACAGGCTATTACTCGAGTCGACGATTTGTATGAACTGAATGTTGTATCTACGCGGCGAGGCCGATTGCTACGATATCCTGTATTAGCAAGTTCGGCGGATATTCGAAACGATTTATGGACGCGGTTGGATCGAGCCGGTTTGGGGGTTTCGGCGATGTATCGGAATGCATTGCCGGAAGTGAATGGAGTGGCCGGAAAATTCGATATATTTCGCGATTATGTCAATGCGCAAAATTTTGCGGCGCGTTTGTTAACGCTACCTGTCCATCAACGGGTGCCGCTGTCCGCAATTGCTCGTATGGAGTCGATCGCCAAGATTCATACATAACCGCATTCAAAAATCTAACGGAATAAATTGAACCAGCGCTATCGCCGCGCGCCAACCTCTTTTGCTTATCCGTTGTAATAATGCGAACGCCTGATGCAACCATGGACCTGGATCTTTCCAATTCCAGTACGCAAAGCTACGACAGCGCACCAGTGATCGCAGCCATTCGAACAGTGTGATTTTGCCATTCGCATTCTTAATCGTGAAAGTTTCAAAGTCGCGCGAGAAGTCGACCCAGAACTTGTGTTTTAACGTTGGCAATAGGGCGACATCCGAAAGGTCTGCGCCCGCCAATTCGCGCACCGCGAGATACGGCAGATTTAAGCCGCAATCTGCAAGATGTGAAATTGTGCTGAATGGTCGTGCATTGAAATCGATCAGATGTAGCTTGCCGGTGGCGATGTCGTGAAGCCACTCGATGCCAAAAATACCGTGATAATCGATGGTATTTAACAGGCGTTGCGTCTGCTCAATAATTTCCGATTCTATTTTTGGATAATTCGCGGGGATTTCACCCATCGACGTAGCGCCGACGTCGGGCAAGTGCTGGCGCCAGCGACGATGAGTCGCCAGTGTCACAATATTCCCGGCTGCGTTGCAGAGTCCATAACAATCAAAAATATTACCGTCTCCACCGCGTAAGCGACGTTGGACGATAACGTTGGTTAAATCGTTTTGCTGTGCCCACGTAAGCAATGCGGCACTATCATGGAACGAGATATTTTTGCCGCCAATTTTATTATTTAGTGCTGTTTCGTAACTCGGCTTAACGAGGTAAGGAGCGGAATGGGAATCAACCCATTTGATAAGTTGCATCAGGTTTGGCTGGTCAATCGACGGTACTATGCTGACTCCGGCATTCTCTGCGATACGATAAAGGCGATGCTTGTCGATAATGCCAAGCAAATCGTCGTACTTGTTTCTCCAAAGCCTGCAGTGGGGATGGAGTTTATCGTGGTATTGCGCTAATAAAAGTGCTTCATGATCGCCGGTCGGCAAGATCATCGGGCGAGCGTCCAGTTTTTGTGCATGTGCGATGAGCCATTCAATCAGATCGATATCGTTATTAATTTGACGATCAAGCAAATATTTTGTGGCCAGCCGGGTGTAATTGACTGGTTCTTGACGCAAAAATATTGCCGCGTGAACTTCAATGTCCATTGCGGCAAGGCAGCGGATGGTTGCCAAGCCGGTGCCAGTTCGACTCAGAACAATAACGGGAAATTCAATGGGCATATATGTGGGCAAAGGCTCAGTGTATGAGTCAATTCTGATAAATTGCTTACAAGTCGATTAAACGTGGCACCAGGCTGTTAATAATGGTCGCGATAATGCGCAAAGTTTAGTTGTATCTCGATAAATAAGCGAAAGTGATTACTTGCCGGTATTTCGAAGCGACAGAATAGTTCTGTGGAAGAATGATCTATCCGATTAAATCGTTTAGATATTCCCGGCCGAACATTGAATTAATGCTGAGGGCGATAGTTACCGCACGAGTTTTAGCGGCAATGATTTTCTTCACGTGACTAAACGCAGCGGGATGACTTCTGGCGAAGGCTCGATAAAGTTCTACCGCGCAGTTTTCGAAGAAAAATTTAACCCGCGTTTTTTGTAAACGGGCGGATACCAACGGTGGATAGGGTTCAGCTAGCACACGTTTGTATTCCGCGTCGCCGCTCATGAAGTCGTATTGGGCGGAGCCGTACATGGCGTTGAGCTGCATAGCCAATATGTGAGAAACATACCCGGGGCGTAGCAAATTACTTTGCTCGATAACGAATCCCGATTGCAGCATGTGAACGGTGTTGCGCCATAAAAAGTTATAGAGATAACCAATCGTCCTCGCACCGCAGCGTATCTGTAGAAGTTGTACCTCGCCGCGGTCGAATGCAGTGGCAATTAATGACTGGTGAAATGCCACCCAACTTTGTTGCGTGAACGATCCTTTTTTTCCGGCTCTCTCCCAGCGTAGCGTGTGCAAAATGCCGAGCTGTTGGAAGTACATTAATGCTTCATGAGTATTGGTTGCCGCTTTAATACTTAATCGTCCCTCCTTTTCGTATTCCTTAAACGTGCGGCGCATTTGCCAGCGCCGATTTTTACTCATGCGGCCAATAATCGAATCGATACTGGTATCTCTGTACAAGGGCGCGATCCAAATTGCATGCTCAATTTCGTCCCTTGCTTGCAAACTCTTACCATCGAAGTGCAATGATTGATAACTCTCTTTGGGAATGTTGTTGAGTTGAATTTCGTCCCAGTCAAGATCGCTTTGGAGCAGGTCGTAAAGCGCCTGCTCGATCGTAGCAAGCTCATGCCCACGTTTCGTTAACACTCCATTGTGTTCGATAAACATATTCAGGGACTCATCGGAAACTTCATTTAATGTCAGTATCCGCGAGGAAAAAAGAATACGACGTTTCACGTTGCAAGCAGCCACAATGGCGAGCCCGACCAGCTCGTGATTGCAATAACATCGATACAAATGTAGATCGGATTTTTCTTTCTCCTGCACGAGCTTGAGCCATGTGCCGATCCAGCTCCAGGATAAGAAGAACGAGCAACTCGCTCGTGCTTCCAATTCTCGCCATTCTCTTTCCAATCCATCCAGATTTTTGAGGGGCGATAATTCACCCCGATACGCGGGGCGAATATCGCGCTGCATAGCTGCAGCAATTACACAAGGGGCTTGGCTCATTTTCGGATCGGTCCAGTTAATCGTCGTGTTGCCATTTGCCTGTGATCTTGGCGTCTCGACTTTCTCAGATTCGGTGCATTGGCCCATAAAGTTCTGGCGTGCCTTAATTCACTGAGTTCCATGAAGCGCTTGTACTTGCTGCACATGTTGTTGAATTTCTTTCGATTCGGGTACTAGTGCCGCAGCGTCACGCAGTAATGCTAAGCCTTTCTCGTGTTGGCCGCTTTGGGCTAAAAGCAGACCGTATGTATCCAGAATCGCAGGATGCTTGGGCTCAAGAGCATAAGCTTGCGCGGCCGTCGACAGTGCACGCTTATCTTTCGTTTCTTGATAAAGCAATGCCAGATTATTCAGCGCCTCGGCATTTTTGGGATTACGTGCCGCGGCCTTTTCGTATGCTCCAATTGCGCCGTTCATATCTCCGGCTTTTTGTTCCTGCAATCCGCGCACCATCCAGGCGGAATCGCTGGCAGGAATCTGCTGTTGCCATTCGCTAAGAAAATGCTCTGCTTCATCGCTATTATTGGTTTGCTGTAACCGTTGGTATAACTTCATTGCGATGGAATCACCGGGCTTTTTTGTCCAGGCTGAGCGATAAAAAGTGACAGCGGATTTATCTTGCTTGTCCAGGGCGGCCAAGTCGCCTTGCAATTCGAGGACCTCCGGAAGGGCTGATTGTGGAGCGAGCTGGGCAGCAATTTTTCGAGCTTCGTCGGGCTTTCCGGCGCCGAGTTCGATGCGCGCAAGCAGGATCAGTAAAGCGGTATTGCGTGGGTTTATTTTCAAACCGGTAACTGCGTAGTTGCGCGCGCTGTCAAAATCACGGGCTTGCAAAGCCTTAATGGAATTGATGCTCGCGAGCGCTTGCTTCAGCTGCAATGCATAACTCGAAGCGGTATCGTTCGGAATAATTCCCAGCAATTGCGCGGCGATTTCCGGCTGTTGCATGCGAAGGTGATATTCCGCCAGAGCCGCACGTGCATTGTTGTTGTCAGCTACGGCCAACACTGTGTTATCGATATTCGCTGCTAACGACTTCATTGCTACCGCTGCAATCAAACCCTGCAGCGCTGCGATATTCTCGGCATGTTGCTTTAGAATTTGCCGATATTGTGTCTCAGCGTATTCAGGCTGCTTACGAAGTAATTGCAGTTGGGCCATATCCAGCTGTGCGGGTAAATAATCGGTCCGTTGTTTCAAAGCGGTTTGCAATGCCGATTCCGCTAGGTCGGGGCGCTGCAACAACAGCGCAGTCCGGCCGAGTATCCACCAGTTTTCCGCTTTCGGCGGGTTGGAAGCTGCAAGGGCGCGTGCAGTGGCGATGGCTTGATCCGCTTTATTCGAATTCGCAAATGCGATAATCAGGAGCCGCTGCAGGCTGTCATCTCTATGGACGTTAAGAGCTCTCTGCAGTGATGCAATCGCTTTATCGAACTGCTTGTTCAACAAATAATAGCGCGCGAGCGTCGCCGCAATCGCTGGATTGTCAGGCTGTTCAGTTTGCGCGGTAGCAATTAATTGTTCACCCTCTTGGGGCGAGCCTGTTTGCGTCAGTGCAATGCCGACAAGCATTTTCAAGACGGGATTTTTTATCCGTGCTCGCGCCGGTGCATCAAACAAAGCCAACAGTTTTTCCGGTTGCGAAAGCTGCAACTGAGTTGCAGCCAACGTCGTTAGGGCTAGATCCGGTGACACCTCCGGATCTACGTTCGCGGCTAGATAATTGGCTGCACCATTTAAATCCTTTTTATTGTAGCGAATTATTCCCAGCAGGGTACCCACGGTATCGTTGTGCGATTCGTTGTAAACCTCAGTAAGGATGGGCTCAGCTTCGTCGAGTTTTCCTGCCTGAAAAAGCTCCAGCCCCTGCTTGAATTTATCCTGAAGTAATTTCCCTTCCGGATTAGCATCGGCAAGTGTCTTCGCGTATATCAGCGCTTCATTGGAACGCCCCAGCTTGGTCAGCGTAGTGACCAGTCGTTGCAAAACCTCCACTTTTTGCGGCAGCAAAATATCCGTTTCACGCAAATTGATCAGCGCCTTGCCGAGTAAATCCTCCGCTTCCGCTAAATCACCGCGTTGTTCGGCCTGACGTGCCCCTTCTGTTAATACATCAACGTTATCCGGATTCTGTTGCAATAATTGCGCAATACGCGAATTGGCATCGGCGCGGTCGCCATGTAGCAGACTGATCTGAACGAGCAACAAGTTCGCTGCGACATTTTTATTCGACATTCTTGCCAGCAGCCTCTGGGCCGCATCGATATTCCCGTGCTGAAGTTCGGCGCGTGCTCGAATCAAATTTGCGCTTTCGTCCTCGCCAAGATGGAGGCGGCTCTCGTTGGCATTTAAATAGTCGAGTACCGATTGATGCTTTTGCTGCAACGAATAAGCCTGGGCGAGGGTTAGCGCCTCATTTTTGTCGGCATCGGCGGCGAGCGGCTCCATTAATTTGGCTGCCGGTTTACCTTGGCCGAGTTCGTTTAAAATCGCGGCGAGTTCGGTGATGGCGGCACGATTGTTCGGATTTTGCTGCAGTGCATTGCGTGCTTCGATGATGGCAGCGCGATACTGTCCTTGTCGCCGATAGCTTTCAGCGCGATCGATATATTCCTGCGTTTTTACTTGCTTGATACTGGCATTTTCTGCGCCGCCACAACCCTGTAAGAAAGCGGCGGCAAGGATAATCGCACACAGCGGTTTGACTGACGATGTGAAAGTTTTCAACCGGGTTTTCGATGAGTGAGAGAATCCATGAGTTCGAGTGGCCATGAGTTCGAGAGTCCATGAGTGCGCTTAAGCGAACGTTATTCGCCAGGAATATTGATGTCGTATTTTTTGACGAGGTCGTACAACGTGGGGCGCGTGATGCCGAGTAATTTTGCAGCGGCGGAATAATTGCCATCAGTCATCGATAGGGCTTGCTTGATTGCGATGCGCTCCGCTTCCTGGCGCACATAACGTAAATTAATCGAAAGCTCATTCGGCGTAACCAGCGCCAGGTCGATCGGCGAAATCAATTTTTCTTCACACATGATCACCGCGCGCTTGATCTTGTTTTCCATTTCGCGAATATTGCCGGGCCATGCGTAACCTTCGATCGCTTCGGCTGCCTCAGTGGAAAACCCATTGATCTTGCGTTGCTGCTGTTCGGCAAATTTCTGCAAAAAATGGCGAGCGAGTAGAATTTTGTCGCCTTGCCGTTCGCGCAATGGCGGGATGTTGATCACGATTTCGCAGATGCGGTAATACAAATCTTCGCGGAAGCTGCCTTCGGCCACCATGACTTCGAGATTTTTATTGGTGGCGCAAATAACCCGCACATCGACCGGAATTTCTTCGCGACCGCCGATGCGCTCGATCACCCGCTCTTGCAAAAAGCGCAGCAACTTGGCTTGTAGCGATAGCGGCATATCGCCAATTTCATCGAGAAATAAAGTCCCTTCGTGCGCGGTTTCCACTTTGCCGATGGTACGCTTACCGGCGCCGGTGAATGCACCTTTTTCGTAACCGAACAGCTCGCTCTCGATTAAGTTTTCCGGTACCGCCGCGCAGTTAATGGCGACGAAGCGTTTATCCACGCGCGGGCTCAGATTATGGATCGCGCGCGCGAACACTTCCTTGCCGGTGCCGCTTTCGCCGAGCAGCGTGCAAGTAAGATTGGTCGGCGCGACTTTTTCGACGGTACGACAAATTCGCAGCATTTGCGGATCGGTGGCAACCACACCGGCGAGAGGAGAGCTGCGCTGCTCCAGTAATCGACGATTTTCATGTTCCAGTTGATAGATGTTGTAAGCGCGCTCGACGATCAGATTTAGCGTATCGGCATTGATCGGCTTCTGATAAAAATCGTAAGCGCCCAGCGCAACCGCACGCACGGCATTTTCATAATCGTGATTGCCGGTAATCACAATAATTTTCGTCGATGGTGCCAGTCGAGTAATTTCCTGGACCGCTTTAAAACCTTCTTCAACACCTTCTTCATCCGGCGGTAAACCGAGATCCTGCAATACAACGGCAGGTTCGTATTGGCGCACGGCTGCAATGGCGCTTGGACGATCTGCGGCGATCACCACATGGTATTGATCGAAGTGCCAGCGCAGTTGACTGCTGAGGCCGGTGTCGTCCTCAACGATCAATAACGTTTGTTCAGATTTGGGTTTGCTCATCGTATTGATTCGAATCAATTGGAAAGAGGTAGGGCGATGATAAAGGTAGTGCCTTCACCCGGCGCGCTATCGACAGCGACTTTGCCGCCGAGTGAGGCGATGAATTCTCGCGTTTGATAGGCACCGATACCCATGCCCTTGCCGGATTTAGTGGACACGAACGGGCGGAACAGTTGATTTTTAATGAAGTCCTGATCCATGCCGGCGCCATTGTCCTCGACCGTGATGATCGCATCGTTACCCTCACTATGCAAAGTGACGTCCACAAAACCGCTCGCTTCGGTGGCGTCCTGCGCATTTTTTATAATGTGTGTCAGTGTCATGATCAGGCGATCCTGATCGGCGTTCACGCGCAGATCCGTTTGTTGCAAACGCAGTGATGGTACGGGTTTTTGCTCTTTGCATTTTTTTACCGCTTCCATCAGCACGCGATGCAATTCGAGACTGCGTAGCTCGGTGGATTCGTTGTGTTGCAATTTGCGCAATAGATTGCTCATGCGTCCGACTGAATTATCGATAGTGCGAATGGCATCTTCGATAAACGCGGGATTCTCGCGATGCTTGGCAGCGTTTTCAACGACCAGTGCTTGTTGCGCAATCAGATTTTTCAAGTCGTGCATGATAAAAGCGGTGAGCTTGTTGAACGCTTCGAATTGCCGCGATTCGGCAAGCATTTCCGCGGCCTCATGCCGATCGAGATACGAAGCCACTTGGCGGCCAACGGTTTTCAATAGATCGAGGTCTTCCCACGTCAGCGAGTCATCGTGCTCGGGTGCCGTCAAAATCATGAAGCCGAGTAAATCGCTTTCGGTGAGTAGCGGCAGCGCGAGCCATAAATTATCGATACGATAAATCCAATCCGGCAGCAAATCGTTCAGCGAACCAAGGCGATTTTTATCGGGCGATTGCGGCGAGAATACCCATTCGTGATCTTTCATCGCACGACAAAATGCGGTATCGACCGGTTCGTCGACACTGATGTTGGGAAGTTGCAGGTTATAAATACCGATGGGGGTATAGCGTTGTCCTTGGCGCAACCACAGCGCGCCACTCGGGCTTTTGAAAATCGCGGCAACGACTTTTATGGCGCGTTCGTGGAAATTTTCCTCACCTGATGGCTGCGATAAATAATTAATCAGCTTCAACCATTCGACGCGGTAATCGTATTTGTGATGAAAGAAATGTTTGTTGATCCAGACATTCAGGCGCGCACGCGCGGTTTCGGAAACAAAGACGCTGGCAACGGCCATCAGTGCAGTGAAGAGTACGAGTATTTGTATGACGGCGCCCCAGCTGCCGCCATACAGTTGCACGTAATAACCGCCGATTGCCATCAAGGCGAGGAACGAGCCCGCTACCGTGAGGCTGGCGGTGTAGAACACCGCAGGTCGTGATAGTGTTAGTCGAGATGGCCGACTGCCGCGATTAGCGACAGCGCCGGCCCCCAATGTCATGAAGAGGCCTGCGAGGGCATTTACGCTGCCGCGGGCCTGCCATAATTCCGCATCGAGTTGGGCGAACATCAAGCTGTGCGCAAACAGATAGATGTCATAACCGAACATCGATCCTATTGCGACGCTCAATAATTTAATTAAGCGATTTTGTTGCGTATTGCGATAAAGCTGTTCGACAGAAACCAGCCCCGCAATACCGAGCACCAACCCGGTCCATACCAGCGATTTGCTGTTATAGACGAGCGCATAGTTGGCGATAAATAAATAGCTGCTTCCCAACAGCGCGGCGATCCATATGCCATGAATAATAATGCGCAATCGCAAGGGCAGCATTTTTCCGCTGCTGAATCTAAGGCAGCTCAACATCGCGCTGATCCAGGCGCCGTCGCGAGCAATTTCCAGAATTAGCAGGACTGGCGGATCGAGTTCGAGCCAGCGGTAATTGGCAGCGAATGCCAAGTGCCACAGCATGGTTACTGCGGCGGCAAGAACCAGCGAACTATGTGCATTGCGCAGATACCATAAGTAGCCAAGCACGGCGGTAAAAACGAAGAAAATGCAACCGCCGATCAGGTTGCTCAGAAATGGGATCTGATTTAGCTCCATGGGTTCAGCGGCAACTCGAATATTGGCGGAACACTGTCGAGCAGTGACTCCAAATGAAAATGGCTCTGCTGATTAAGCAGAGCCACAGTATAGTCGCGGAGATCGGCTTTCGCCGGCACGGAATCTGAGAATTATTTGCCGAGCTGGCGTAAGTTGCCGACGATATTTTCCATCGCACGATCGAACAATAAACCATTTTCGAGTGGTACCGCACGGCGTTGTTGTAGATCGTACGCGAAGTCCTTGCGCGATTTTTCCATCACCTTGAAGCCAAAGCGGTTCACGAACACAAAGGTGTCGGAAATGTCGATTTTCGTGGAGAGCTTGCAGCGAAGAATTTTGCCGCGGCGGCTGTCTTCGTATGAAATCCACGTACCTACCGGCAGTGCATCGGCTTTTTTGATGAACTCATACGTCAGCGCTTTATAGCGGGCCTGCTGCCGTTCGAGCGCAGTCATTTCCTGCCAGGTTTTGCTGCCGGCGCCGGGTGTGTGGCCAAGTGCAACAGCCTGTTCGGCGCTGATCGACTCGAATTGCACCGGCCCTTCGCTTTGTAATTGATCGAGGATTTCTCCGATCGTGCGAATCGAGCTTTGCGATGCTTCGGCGGTTGTCGATATTTTCGTCAAGCCCTGCGCGATGCGTTGCAGCAGTTCGGGCTTGATTTTGCCGAGACGTTGCAGCGAGCGCGAATCTTCGTGTTTTTGCGAGGCCCAGATTAAATCGTCGACGACCTGCATCGATTCAATCCATTCCGGACTATCTTCGCCATTTTTTAAATGCACAAGCACCAGCAACTGCTGCCATTGTTCAACCAGGAAGGCCGTGATCGGCGGTGGCAGGCGCAGCTTCTCGAGTTTTGCGAACAGCAATTGCTGCACCACGGATTTCGCTTGTTGCGTTTTGGCCTGACCTTCAATCGATTGACTAGTGCGCCGCTCGACCAGCGAGGTCCGGTGTTGTTCCTGCTGAATAAACGCTTGTAATTCCGCAAGCTTTTCCGCGAACACTTTTTCGTTGTCGGCGTATTGCTCGTTGATGGTTTGGATAATGTCGAAGATCTTGTTGTAGAGCTTATCTTTCTTGATCTGCTCGGCTTCATCCCAGCCGAGGCTGGCATCGGCGATGACGTTGATCAGTTTGCGTGCCGGATGTCCCGCTTGGTTGAAGAACGATTTATCTTTCAGCGCGACTTTCAGAATGGGTATTTGCAATCGACTGATCAGCGCTTGGATCGGCACAGGTAAATTGCGGTCATCCAGCACGAAATCGAAAAACATCGCGACCAGATTGATGACATCCTCATCCGGTTGCTGCAATGCGCGTGGAGTTTCGGGATTGTTCGCTGCCAATAAAGACTGCACGAGCTGGCGTATATCGATAGGCTCGGCTTCTCCGCTATCCGCCATTGGCCGCTGCTGCATGGTCAAAAGAGTGAGCAGCTCGGTGTTCGCCATTACCGGCCCTGGATTGGCACTGTAAGCATTGTAGTTCGGTATGCGCGTGAGACCGAGGCGGCGCATGCTCGCCAATAGATTGCTCAATTCGATGAAATCGAATTGCAGTTGTGCTGCCGCCTGCGCGCTGGCATCGAGTGCCGCTTCGGCAGCGGTTGCGCCCATACCAGCGTCGGTGCCGACACCGACATCGGCTTGTTTATTAATCCCGCGCGTGATTTTGGGCAGAACGCCGGAGTTAATTAACAACTCGTTCGCCGCGGTATAAACCTTGATCAGCTTGCTGGCGACTAATCGATCGAATTGCTTGAAGATAATAATCTTGGCTTTGATGTTGATCTCGAACAGCTCACACGCCTTCGCAAACGCGCGGCATATATGTTCTGGATCGAGCGGATTATTGTCCTGATCGATGTTGACGCGAGGGATCAGATAATCGAGACGGGTGGCGAGGTGATATAGCGCCTCTTGGCAATTGACTCGCGCTTTACCGATCATTCCCGATATTGCAACTTCCTGCTCAAGCGTATCGTTTTGGACCAGGCTCAGGTTTTCAGCGGCAGTAGCGTCGGTGGAATTGCTGCGCGGTTGCGATGACTGCGCCACAGCCAAAAAACCCTGTTCGAAATTTTGCTTGAAGGAATTAATAACGCCGGCTTTCTTGAAACGCAATTCGCGCATCGATTCGAAATAGAGATTTTGTTCGGCGTTGCTGGAGGCCCGGCTGGAAAGGTCGAAAAACAAATCATCGCAATTGCTGAAAAGATCTTCGAGATTGTTGAGCAGAACGACTTGCGCATCATCTTTTAATTGTCGAACCAGCGGGGGCAAGCTGGACCAAGCGGTGGAAGTATTTTCCACCATTTTCAGATAATCCTTTTCCTTCGACATTTGCTTCAACTCCCCGCCAGTTGGGCGAGCCTTATTCGGCGCGATTGCGCGTCCGACGATGAAATCACTGCCGCCGTTAGCGGCCGCAGTTGTGGGCAAGTTCCTGAATCATAGATGAATCGGGAAGCAAAAGACAGGGCATTGAATTGTCAGGATTTTTTACAGAGAACTGGTTCGCAGTCGGCTATGGGACGGAAACGGAAACAGGGGCAGAAAGGGAGCTTTCCAACCCGCTTTGATCGAGGGCGGTGATGGCGAACGAATACTCGCCGGCAGAGGGCAAGTTAACCTTTAGTGAGGTCGTGGCGCCGCCACTCACCGGGAGCATGGTGTCCGCGTTCGCGGGGGTGTCGGTAGCGGTGTAGTAGATCCTATAACCGGCGAGCTGATTGGCGGCTAGTGGCGAGCCATCGGCACGTGTTGCTGGTGCGCTCCAGCTGAGCTGAACACTGTGCATTGCGGCTGGAGTGGGCGCAGGTACAGGGCTGGGCGCAGGAGCGGGAGATGGCGCAGGGGACGGTGCCGGCGCAGGTGCCGATGATGGGCTCGATGATCCGCCACCACCTCCACCGCCGCAGGCAGCGAGAAGCAAGGCCAGGCTGCCAACGAGTAGAGTTTGTTTGCCGGGGTGAGCGAGCATCTATAGGTAGGTTCTTTATTTTTAGAGAGAAAGAATATGTAAGTAAATTCGACAGTCATTGTAGGTGGCGGATTGCAAGATATACAAGCCGAAAAACTGTCACTTTTGTAATTTTTTCTGCCTATGCGCAATTGTTCACAAGTATTTTGACGCTAAGGCACTTATCGGTCCCGATCAACCGCCAGTTTGCAGAGCCGCAATAACGCTTCTTTGTGTTGGGAGGATGGCAGTTCCTGCAGTGCCTGCTCAGCCTCGTTTGCGTAATGGCGTGCTCGCTCCATGGTGTATTCGAGCGCGCCGCAGCGCTGTACCGCACGGATGATGGCATCGATCGCCGCTGCATTCCGGTCGGTGATAGCGGCTTGTACCAGAGCTTTTTCTTCGTCGCTGCCGCGTTGGATAGTGGTGATCAGCGGCAGCGTGGGCTTGCCTTCGCTTAAATCGTCACCGATGTTTTTGCCCATTTTCTGGGGGTCGCCGAGGTAATCGAGTACGTCGTCCGCCAGCTGAAAGGCAATGCCAAGATTCAGGCCGTAGCGATAGAGGGCATCGGCGATATTCGTTGGCTGGGTGCTGAGCAGTGCGGCCCCCTTCGTCGCTGCCGCGAACAATACCGCGGTTTTGTTTTCGATAACCTTGAAGTAAGCCTCTTCCGTCGTCGTTGGATCGCCGGCCTTGGTCAACTGCAGAACCTCGCCTTCGGCGATGGTGTTGGTGGTGTCCGCGAGCAATTGCATCAACGACATGTTGCCCAGCGCGACCAGTAATTGAAAGGCACGCGAATAGAGAAAATCGCCGACCAGAACGCTCGGCGCGTTGCCCCACTTCGCATTTGCTGTGGCGCGGCCTCGGCGCAAGCTGGAGATATCGACGACATCGTCGTGCAGCAGTGTCGCGGTGTGGATGAATTCGATGACAGCGGCCAGCGTTGTGTGCTCGCGATCGATCGGGGCAACCGCGCCCGCACAGAGTAGTACTAACAGTGGACGCAGCCGTTTGCCGCCGGCATCGACAATGTAGTGGCCGATATTTTCTACCAGCGGAACGTTTGAGTGAAGTTGCTCGACGACGAGCTTATTAACCTGATTGAACTCATCGTTCACCAGGGCGCGGATGTGTTGCATCGGATGCGAAGCTACTTGAGGGGAATGGCCGAATCGTAGGGTTGGCTCGGAACCGCTGTCAAGAAATCCCGTGAAAAACGGGGGTTTACATGCCGTCTTGTTCCAATTGCCGCAGTTCGACCGAGTACGAGCGACAGTTTTTCCAGAGCCATTCGTCGAGATTATTCGCTCGATCGAGATCGCCGGAATCGCGGGCGCGAATAGCACCGAGCTTCGCGGTGCGGCAGCCGTCCCAGTCATCGCGCAGGTTGGTGGTCTCCACGGGCGGAGTTGTATTGATCTGATTCACGATCACCGGGCGTCGGTTGTAAGGATTATTCGGATGCGGCTGGCAGCGCCAATCGCGAGTAGGGTAAGCACAGTCTGGAAAACGATGAATATCGGGTTTGTTTTTGGGCTCAATGGGAGCGGGTGGCGGCGACGGCAGTGAAACGGCACCGCCACGCGCGTCTTTGAGGCGATCGAGATCGCTGTCAGCCCAGCTGCCGGCTATCGCGCCGAGACTGCACAGCAAGAACGTCAGTCGAACTTTGCGTAACATCAATCGAATTCCTCACGTTACCGGTAAGACCGCCACGACAGCCTGTTTGCATGGGTCCGAGCGGCCGCCGGATTAGCTGCGTGAATTCAGCGCGCCCATCAAGCCTTTCACTGCGCCAGGGATATCGCCTGGCAGCACTACCGTTTTTGCATTGGGTGATGCGGCGAGGTCGCCAAGTCGGGCGACATATTTCTCGCCGAGCAAATACACCATTGGCAGCGAATTCTGGCCAATCGCCAACGAGATTTTCTCGATCGCCTTTTGACTGGCTTCCGCCAGCACGACGGTTGCTTCGGCATCGCGACGCGAAGCTTCGAGCCGGCCTTCCGCTTCGAGAATGGCAGCGGCTTTCTCGCCGTCGGCACGCGTGACGGTGGCGCGACGCGCGCGCTCGGCGGCGGCTTGTTCTTCCATCGCGGTCTGCATGGTAGTGGACGGTTTGATGTCCTGCACTTCGACGGTTTTCAGCGTAATGCCCCATTCGGCAATATCGTCGGAAATAGCGGCTTTCAATTTCGCTTTGATCATGTCGCGCGATGACAGCGCGCTATCCAGCGACATTTCGCCGACGATGGAGCGCAGCGACGTCTGTACCAGCGTGCGAATCGCAACGGTGTAATTGTCGACGCCATACACCGCTTTTTCCGGGCTGATGATGTTGATGTACGCAACGGCATTGGCAATGATCACCGCGTTATCTTCGGTAATCACTTCCTGACTCGGGATGTCGAGCACGATATCTTTGGTGGTAACGCGGTACGCGACTTCATCGATAAACGGAATGACGAAATTCAGCCCCGGCTGCAGCGTGGTATGAAATTTACCGAACCGCTGCACCACGAATTTGTATCCCTGCGGCACCATGCGTACGCCCTTCGCGAGAGTGACGCCGATGGCGATGAGGATGGCGATCAAGACGGGAAGCGAAGCCATTGATATCTCCTTTAATAAATGGGCTTTAGAATTTTTCGACTAGCAGTGCATTGCCGAGCACGTCGATCACCTTACAGCGATCGCCGGCGCCAAGCTGTGTTTCGCAGATATAAGGCCATTCTTCCTGGCCGAGTAGAGGCACTGAAAAGCGGATAAAACCACGCACGTGCTCGCCGCTGGCCTTTATCACGGTGCCGATTTGTCCGACGGCGGCTTCGCGCGATATTCCCGCCTTGGTTTTATCGCGCATGCGCGGCACAAAAAAACGAAACCACGCGATCGCGAGCAGCGCCGTGCTCAGTGCCCAGATGATGAGCTCCGTTGGCAGCGATAGCGAAAATACGGAGGCAACCAGCGCCACGATGATCGCGCCGAGACCAAACCACAATACGGTAAAGCTGGGGATGAAAATTTCGACAACACACAATGCGATGCCGAGTAGCAGCCATTGCCAAATTTCGATATGCATCTCTTGACTCCGGTTATTCGATTATCCGATTAACAACGCGTCCAGAGTCTAGCAGCTCGACCATTGCGGCGGTTTACAGCACCAACTTGCCACCGACAAACAACAACATGCCAGCCAGCGCTGGGCGAAGATAATGATCGGCGACCGAGCTGGAGAGATGGCTGCCGATATAAATACCGGGCAGCGAGCCGGCCAGCAGGTTCAACAAAAGATGCCAGTCGACGTTACCAGCGCCGGCGTGACCGAGGCCGGCCAATAAGGTCAAAGGCACGGCATGGGCAATTTCGGTACCCACCAGTTTGGTGGTTGGCAGTAACGGATAGAGTAAAAACAGCGCAACTGTACCGACGGCGCCGGCGCCGATAGACGTAATCGTTACGATCGCGCCGAGCACAATACCGGTAATGACCGTCGCGATATTCTGCTGCGACGATGTCATGCGCGTAACCCAGACATCGTTGCGATGACTGTAAGCGAGCAATTTGTTTTTAAAGATAATGGCCAGTGCGGTAAAAATCAGCGCACACCCGAGCGCGGTTTTGATGAATGAATTCATGCCGGCGCTGCTAAAGCCAACGTGATGCATGACGCCCAGCGTAATTGCGCTCGCCGGCAAACTGCCCATAGCGAGCAGGCCGGTGATCTTCCAATTGATATTGCCGCGCCTGTTATGCACATAGATACCGCCGGCTTTGGTAATCGCGGCATACAGCAGATCGGTGCCCACCGCGCTGGATGGCGCGATGCCAAAGTGCAGCAGGATTGGCGTCATCAATGAGCCACCGCCGACGCCGGTTAAGCCGACGATGAACCCCACGGCTAAGCCGGCGACGAGGTAAATCCAATCGAACTGCATAAATAACCTTTGTGGTTGAGGTGTTTCTGGGGCAACAGGGCGCGCAGCGTAGCAGCGTGGCTATTGCGCGGAGAAATGACAAAAAGTTAGGACCTTATAACCGCCCGTGGGCAACCCTCGCGTGAGTGCGAGGTCATTAGTGTTCCGCAGCCCCTGTTTCGTTTTACCGCGGCGGAGCGGATAGACTCGCCGCTGGCGATCGATCAAGAGGAATAGAAGATGTCAGCACCGTTTTCGATGCCGGCCGAATGGCATCCCCATCAATGTTGTTGGATGGCGTGGCCGTGTAATCCCGCGATCTGGCCGAATGGTATGGAAAACGCGCGGCGCAATTTCGCGGCGGTGATACGCGCGATTCTCCAGTTCGAGCCGGTGACGCTGCTGGTTCGTCCCGAGGATCGCGCTTTTGCCTATCAACTGTGTGGTGACCAGGTCAGCTACTGGGAATATCCGGTCGACGACTCGTGGATGCGCGATTTCGGCCCCACCTTCGTGGTGGGCGCTGACCACAGCGTTGCCGGCGTTAACTGGCGTTTTAACGGCTGGGGCAAATACCCGCACGCAAATGACCAGCATGTCGCGAAATATGTACTCGATAAATTGCAATTGCCGTGTATCGACGCAGCACTGGTACTCGAAGGCGGTGCGATTCATGTCGATGGCGAGGGCACGGTATTAACGACCGAGCAATGCCTGCTGCATCCGAATCGCAATCCCGAATTATCGCAGCAGCAAATCGAAGCGTTGGTATTGCAGCATCTGGGCGCCGAAAAAATGATCTGGCTGCGCGAAGGGCTGGCCGATGACGACACCGACGGCCATATCGATGAAATCGCGTGCTTTGTGCAGCCGGGTGTTGTGCTCGCGTTAATCAGTACCGATAAAAACGATATCGATTATCAACGGTTGCAAACCAATCTGAGTATTTTGCGCGAGGCCACCGATGCGCGCGGTCGCAAGCTGGAAGTACTTACCGTTGAGCAACCCGATGTCAGCTATAAGGGTGAGCTGCGCTTGTCGCAGTCCTATGTCAATTTTTATATTGCCAATGGCGGTGTGGTGATGCCGGCATTTGGTGACCGGCGCCGCGATGCGCTCGCGCTGGGGCTGATGCAGGAAATATTTTCGAAACGCAAAGTGATTCAGTTGCCGGCGCGTGAACTCGCTTATGGCGGCGGCAATATTCACTGCATTACGCAACAGCAACCGGCAGGCTAATAACGGAGGAGATCGATATGAATCGAGTGACCGTGGCCGCAACGCAAATGGCGTGCGACTGGGATCGCGCCGCAAATATTCAACGCGGCGAAAAACTCGTGCGTCAGGCGGCGGCGCAGGGCGCGCAAATTATTTTATTGCAGGAGTTATTCGAAACGCCGTATTTCTGTATCGATCAAAATCCCGAACATTTTGCGCTGGCAACGGCGCTCGAGGAAAACCCCGCAGTAAAACATTTTCGCAATATCGCGCGTGAATTGCAGGTCGTGCTACCGATCAGTTTTTTTGAGCGCGCGAATAATGCGTATTACAACTCGATGGCGATGATCGACGCCGACGGCGCGGTGCTCGGTATTTATCGCAAGACGCATATTCCGAACGGGCCTGGCTATCAGGAAAAACAATTTTTTAATCCGGGCGATACCGGTTTCAAGGTATGGAAAACGCGCTACGGCTGTATCGGCGTGGGTATCTGCTGGGACCAATGGTTTCCGGAAACCGCGCGGGCATTGGCATTATTAGGCGCGGAAATAATTTTTTATCCGACCGCGATAGGCACCGAGCCGCACGATGCGAATATCGATTCGAAGGATCATTGGCAACGCGTGATGCAGGGGCATGCGGCCGCGAACATGGTGCCGGTAATCGCATCCAATCGCTTTGGGCCGGAAAGCAGCCGCGGCGACCACAATTTGAACATTACGTTTTATGGATCGTCATTCATTTGCGATCAAACCGGCGCGATGTTGCAGGTGGCCGAGCGCAGTGGCGAGGCGGTATTGGTACAAAGCTTCGATTTGGATGCACTGCGTCGCAGCCGCGCCGCTTGGGGATTATTCCGCGACCGACGCCCGGACTGTTATGACATTCTGTTGACCGTCGATGGCGGCGTGCAGCAGCAATATTGAGCATCGTCACGCCGTCAGGCGGCAACCGCGCCGACAATTCCCTCTCTGCTGTGCGGTAGCGATGACGTAAGTTGCTCGGCGCCGCCCACGTTCGCTGCCAAATCAATCACATTCTCCAGCGTGCGCTGCTGCGCAGGTCGTGTCTTTTAAGCGATTGCGTCCATAATTATCGCGAAGCTCTAACCGGACAATAGCTGTGAAACGGACAATGGTCGTGGCAAAAATTAATCATGGAATCACGCGAGTTCGAGGATGAGCGGACGCGAGCAGACCGTCATTCATGAGGCAGTAGTGTTCTTTGACGAAGGTGCATTGGTCAAAGAAATGCTGCAGGTTGAGTTCGAAGCTGTGCTCGATCAGGTGGTGGGTATTCCGGAGTTTGCCGGACGGGAAATTTGCGCGTGCTTTTTGCGTATAAACCAGCGTTTACAAATCGTCGGCGCAGTGTTCTTTCTCGTCGATTTCGATACCCGCGGATACGTTAATCGCAGTTGGAATATACCGCTGCAGCATCTGCTCGAAAATGCGGGCCGTGGTCCCGATCTCGGCGGCGGGCGCATTCGCCTGTCGTGTCGCAGTCAATGTTCGATTCCCTGGCATTCGCGCCAGCTATGGGATCCGGTGTTCGAAGGCGAGGATAATTCGTTCGCGCAAATGGTCGCGGGAATTCAGCGCAATCGTCTCGGCTTGAACGCCGAAATTCCCGATATCACCGATGCGGTCAATCAACCGCCGCTGCTGCGTTCGCTCGAAGCGAGCGAAGAACCTGACAGAGGACCCAGTCAAGCGGAGGCCGAGCGCAATATCGTCGAGCGCGTGACCCAAAAACTGCAGCAGGAATACCGCCATAAATTCACCGCGCTGAAAGAAGATCAGCAACTGCAGCTGGCGACATTGAAATCGTCGCTGCAGCAGCAAACCGATCAAGTGCACCAGCATTATCAAATTCAACTGAAGCAACTGAAAGGCGCGTTCGAAGCGACACAGAAATTATTGCGCGATGAAAAGAAACGCAGTCAGACACTCAAGCAAAAACTGACGGCGCAAGTCGATGAGTTTCAGCGTGGGCGCGAGCAATTTCAACATCAGCTCAGCGCGCAGCAGCGCGAAGTGGAAAATGAACGCGAGGCGGCACAGCGCGAGAATATGGCGCAGCTACAACAACGGTTCGATGTCGAGTTGAAAGCGCGGGTCCAGCAATCGGCGGCGGAGCTGCGCGAAATGCTCGATATGCGCGAAGTGGAATTGTTTTATCGCGAAGAGCAGCTCGGCACCTTGCGCGAGGAAATTGCGCGGCTGCGACAGGAGCGTGAGCGTTTGATCGGACAGGGTGGCGATCGTCTGCTCGATGATCTGGTGGAAAGCGGCGTCGCGTTCGTTGCCTATCAGCCGGGTGTCGATGCGATGACGATTCCGGTCGCCGATATTCCGCGTTATCTCGAATCGCCGGTGAACTATGTCGCGGAGAAATGTGCGGTGGAGCCGGAGTTATATCAGCAGTGGCTGAGCCATCACGAGCTGCCGGTGTGCACGGCGCCGCAGCATGACGGCACCATGTGCGGCGACCTGCTGGCTAAGATCGATCGCCCCAGCGACTTTCTTCCCGGCAGCAGCGATCGCTGTGCACTGCATGGTGAACATCAGCCGTTACCGAAGCCGGCGCAGCAGGTGAGTTCAAGCTGATGCTGCGCGAGCTCGCACAGCGAGCCGAGTTCCAGCAGATAACGCTACCGGAGTGGGAGCGGGCCGGGGTGCAGGTGGTGCTGTGGCGGCTCGATCGACTCGATGCGGTTGGTTCTGGCAATAAATTGTTCAAACTTGCCGAAAATTTGCGCGCTGCCAGAGCGGCGGGGTACTCGCGCCTACTCAGTTTCGGCGGTGTTTTCTCCAATCATATTCACGCGTTGGCGCTGCAGGGTGCGGCGCAGGGCTTTGATACGATCGGCGTAATCCGCGGTGAGCCCGAGGCGGCGGCCAATCCAACCTTGCGTGACGCGGCCGCGGCCGGCATGCAGCTGCATTTCGTCGATCGCGATAACTACCGCGATGCCCATCACGCGGGCCTGCGCCGCGATGCGCTGATTGCTGAATTGCAGCAGCGCTTCGGCCCCTGTTACATCATTCCAGAAGGCGGCGCGAATCGCTTGGGCGCCAGCGGCTGCCGCGTGCTCGGCGAAATAATCGCCACCCATGCACACCGCTTCGATACTGTCGTTTTACCGTGCGGCACTGGCGCAACGCTTGCAGGGATAGTCGCCGGCTTGCGCGATCGCGTGCCGGTATCCGGGGTATCGGTACTGAAGGGGGGTGAGTTTCTCCGCGCTAACGTGCGCGACTATTTGTGCGAATTGGCGGCCGATGACTGCGTGCTGTGGGCGATCAATCTCGAGCATCATGGCGGCGGCTATGCGCGCGTGCCCGCCGCTCTGGAACAATTTGTCGGACGGTTTCAGGCAGCGACCGGTATTCCGATCGAGCCGATTTACACCGGAAAAATGTTGTACGCTATCGACCGCCGCATTGAACTCGGGGAGTTTGCTCGCGGTACTCGCGTGCTGGCTATCCATACGGGTGGTCTACAGGGGGCGCGCGGATTCTCGTATCGACACACCACAAAACAACAAGCCGCGATCGACGCAGGCTGACCTTGCCGCTGGATGATTCGGTAATGAATGCATTGTTAATGGATCAAAATTTAAAAAGACATCTGCTGCAGACGTTGGTGCCGGTCAAAGCATTGACCGAAGATCACCTGCTGACGCTGATGCGTGACACGCAAATCGAAGTGATTTGCCGCGGGCAGACGATTTGTCATCGCGGCGATTGCGATAACACACATATTTATTTGCTCAGCGGCAGCGTCAGTATCGGTATTCACGGCGCCAATATTGTGGTGCAGGCCAACGATGCGGAAGCACATTTGCCGCTCGCGCATTATCAGCCGCGCCTCAGCCCCATCGTTGCTCTCGAAGATTGCCAAATCATCCGCTTCGACAGCGAGCAGCTCGATGCGATGCTCGCGTGGGATCAAGCAGCTAACTATATAACGCTCGATATCACCGGTCAGCGCGATCTCGATGAAGACGCCGATTGGATGCTGACGCTGTTGCGCTCGAATTTGTTTTACAAAGTGCCGCCGATGAATATTCGGCAAATTCTGTCGCGGTTCCAATCGCAATTTGCGCATGCCGGCGATGTCGTCATTCGGCAGGGCGAGCTGGGCGATAGTTGTTACTTCATCAAGGAAGGCAGCGTTTCGGTTTATCGCGCTAATGATGTGAAGGGCAAATCTGAATTGATCGCCGAGCTCGGTGTGGGCCGTTGTTTCGGCGAGGATGCGCTGGTCAATGACACGCCGCGCAATGCCACCGTCGCCATGCGCGAAAATGGCGTATTGATGAAGTTGGAAAAACAAGATTTCTACGTGCTGCTAAAGTCACCGCCGGTGCACGGTCGCACGCTGGCTGATGTCGAACGTGAATTGGGCGCCGGTGCACAATTGCTCGATGTGCGCACCGAGGAAGAATACGATCTCGCGCACGCGCAGGATGCGCTCAATATGCCGTTGAATATTTTAAAGCTGAAATCGCGGTTACTCGATCGCGAGACGCATTACATTGCCTACTGCAACAGCGGTCGCCGCAGTACGGCGGCGGCGTATTTACTGTCGGAAGATGGCTATCGCGTCACCGTATTGCGCGGCGGTTTCGAAAAATTGTCGCTGTCGCAACGCGCGCACTTTCTCAATGTCGGCGATACCGCCTATCTGGCCCAGCAACGTCAGCTGGCGGTCGAGCCGTTGCCCGGCAGTAAAGCCCAGTAGCCTGCGAAAAATAGTATTAGCCTATCGATACATAGCAGACTCGGTTCGTAGCGCGTTGCCGCTGTGTCGATCGTAGATTTTCTCTCGCTAAATCCGTAACGCCTGCCTGTGTATAATGCCGTTCACTTGGCATGGCGAGGCGCGCGCTCATGGATTCCTTTCGCAACATCGGCATCATCGGTCGCGATGGCAGCGGCGTGACTGAATCGCTGCAACGATTAATTGCGTTTCTGCATGGCCGCGGTCTTACCATCATCCTCGGCGATCACATTCAACATCTCCTCGATGATAATTATTTGCGCGATGTGCGTATTTCGTCGCGCAAGATGATCGGTGAGGTCAGTGATCTGATCATCGTTGTCGGCGGCGATGGCAGTTTGCTCGCCGCCGCGCGCACTCTGGCCCGTTATGATGTGCCGGTGCTCGGCGTCAATCGCGGCCGCCTCGGTTTTCTCACCGACGTATCGCCCGACGAAATCGAATTGCGCGTCGGCGAAGTACTCGATGGCCATTACCGGATCGAAAAACGCTTCCTGCTCGATGTCGTGGTCAAACATAACGGCGAACCGATCGGCGCCGCGGATGCGTTGAATGACATCGTCGTGAACTCCGGTGCATCGGCAAAAATGATCGAATTCGAGTTGTATATCGAAGGCGAATTTGTTTATCGCCAGCGTTCGGATGGTTTGATTATCTCGACACCTACCGGCTCGACGGCGTACTCGTTATCGGGCGGCGGTCCGATCATGCATCCGCGACTCGATGCGATTGCGCTGGTGCCGATGTTTCCACATACGTTGAGCAGTCGTCCGATCGTCGTCGATGGCGCCAGCGAAATTAAAATCGTCATTTGCGAAAGTCACATGGCGCAATTGCCGGTGACCTGCGATGGTCAAGTGAATTTGACCGCGCAGTGTGGCGATTCTGTTTACATCACCAAGAAGCCGCACAAACTGAAATTGATTCATCCGCTGGCACACAGTTTCTACGCGAGCTGTCGCGATAAATTGGGCTGGCATACCTCGCACTATTAATCGATAAATTCCTCATTTCGTAATCGATCTCATGGCTGAACTGAAAGCGCTCGAAGTGTCCTCCGGCGAAGATCTATCGTCTTTCAGCCGCTATCTGTGGAGTATCGGTTTGCCGCACCGCATCATCGCGGCCAACGATCGGCAACTGGTGCTGGTGCAGTATCCTGAGCAAATCGACGTGATACGCGATTTATTCGCGCGTCAGCGCCGTGGTGAAACTCTGCCGGAGCAGCCCGAGTTACCAGCGATACCCAAAAGCGTGTTACTCGGCTGGCGACATGTGCCGATGACGCTGTTCTTAATTGCGCTCAGCGTATGCGGGTTCGTCATTGCCGCGTTCACCACGCCGCTGCTGTCGTGGTTCACTTATTTTCCGTATCAGCAGCATGGCAGCGAACTGGTGTTCAGCGCGATAAATGGCCAGTACTGGCGATTCCTGACGCCGATTTTTTTGCATTTTAATTTGCTGCATATCGTGTTCAACATGCTGTGGTTGTGGGAACTCGGTCGCCGTATCGAGCTCGCGCAAGGTTCATGGCGATTGCTGATTATTGTGTTGATCATGGGTATCGGGTCGAATGTGGCGCAGGCAGTATTCGCGAGCGCTGCGATTTTCGGTGGCATGTCCGGTGTCGATTATGGCTTGCTCGCGTATTGCTGGTTATGGGGATGGCGTCGACCCGATTCGATCCTGCATGTACCGACGCCAGTATTGATCGCGATGGTGGTGCTGATGTTGCTCAGCATGACCGGCTTTGCGGTATTGATGGGCGCGGGTGCTGTTGCCAATGCGGCACATATCGGCGGTTTATTAATGGGATTTGTCGTTGGCGCGATTGCGCTGGCGGTGGCGCCGTTGTTGCGCCGCAGTCGCTAATTTTTTAGACGGAGTCAGGCATGGATTTTCAACAAATCATTACCGCGATGACGCCGGAGATTTATCGCAATCTGAAGCGTGCGGTGGAAATCGGTAAATGGCCCGATGGGCGTGCATTAACCGCCGAGCAACGCGAATTAAGCATGCAGGCGGTCATTGTCTATGAAGCAAAATTTCTCGATGAAAAAGAGCGCACCGGCTATATCGATCGCGGTAGCAAAGCCGAAGGTGAGGTGTGCGACGATGAAAAACACGAGCACGATGAACCGCAATCGCTGAAGTGGTTGCAGTGATAATCCCGAAGCAATGACTACGCAAAAAATGTAATCCGGTAGAGACAATGAAAGTAACCACAGGAGATTGGCCGTGGTAACAGTGTTTGGTATGTCGTTGTCGGGCAATTGCTACAAAGTGAAATTGTTGCTCGAACAACTGGGTCGCCAATATGTCTGGCAGGAAGTCGATATCATGACGGGCATAACGCATACGCCGGAGTTTCTGGCGATGAATGCCAATGGGCAGGTGCCGTTGCTGGAAATTACGCCCGGCCGCTATCTCGCCGAATCCAATGCCATTCTGTGTTATCTCGCCGACGATACGTTGTTATGGCCTGCGGAAAAATTGCAGCGTGCGCAGGTGCTGCAATGGTTGTTCTTCGAGCAATACAGCCACGAGCGGTTTATTGCCGTGGCGCGTTTCATCTGTAAATTTTTAGCGGCCGATCATCCGCGTCGCGCCGAGCTGCCGCATTTGCACGAACGCGGTCAGCGGGCGTTGACGGTGATGGAAAAACATCTGGCCGATCATACATTTTTTGTCGGTGAGCGCTATTCGATTGCGGATATCGCGTTGTTTGCTTACACCCATTGCGCGGCCGATGGCGGTTTCGACCTGAGTGCCTATCCGGCAGTGGGCAAGTGGTTGCAGCGCGTGCGTGCGCAACCGAATTTTATCGAGATGATGTGAGACCTTTGTTGAATACATTATTGGCAACAGGCCAGCTGCGCAAAATGCGTGTCGAATTAACCGCGCCGGTATCGTATCGGCTGCGTGTTGGCGACACCGAAATCGATTTAAATGCACTGCTGGGGCAATCGATTGCGTTGCAGTTCACCGGGGCGATTCATTGTTTGCATTGCGGGCGTAAAACGAAAAAGAGTTTCAGCCAGGGTTTTTGTTATCCCTGCTTTCAAGCGCTCGCGCAATGCGACAGTTGCATTGTCAGCCCCGAGAAATGTCACCGCGATGCCGGTACGTGTCGCGAACCGGAATGGGCCGAAGCCCACTGCCAGCAACCGCACGTCGTTTATCTGGCGAATTCATCCGGCATTAAAGCGGGTATTACGCGCGGCACGCAGGTGCCAACCCGCTGGATCGATCAGGGCGCGGTACAGGCATTGCCGATTCTCGGTGTGCAGACGCGGCAGCAATCAGGCCTCGTCGAAATGATGCTGAAGCGCTACGTTGCCGACAAAACGAATTGGCGCGCCATGTTGAAAGGGCAGGTCGATGCCATCGATTTGAGTGCGGAACGCGACCGCCTGCTCGATGTGTGTCGCGATGAACTCGAACAATTACAGCAACGATTCGGCGTCAACGCGATCCAATTATTGCCGCACGCCGAACCGATTACGATCGCCTATCCGGTGCTGCAACATCCGGATAAGGTCGTCAGTCTCGATTTCGATAAAACGCCAGCAGTGCGCGGCAAACTGCTTGGCATCAAAGGACAGTATTTGATGCTCGATACGGGTGTTATCAATATTCGAAAATTCGGTGCATATCACGTCGAGTTTTCGGCTGCTTAATATGAGTGGAGCAATGGCTTTATTTTTGGAGACCCTTGGCGACAGGGATGTCGACAAGGAGCTACATGGACGTACTTGCCGCGTGTCTCAAAAAATAAAGCCATTGCTCCACCGGCACCGAATGATCATTGGAGTAAAGTTATGCGCGAAGCTCAACCCCGCAGCATTTATCTGAAAGATTATCGGGTACCCGATTTTCTGATCGACACTACTGAATTGCATTTCGCACTGTTCGAAGAAAAAGCAATCGTTCGCTCAAAACTCGCATTGCGCCGTAATCCCGAATCTGACAATCAGAACGCACCGTTACAGCTCGATGGGCAGGATCTATTACTGCGCAGTGTCGCGCTCGATGGTCGACAACTGGCAGCGAATGAATATCTGCTCGATCCCGATAGCCTGACGATAGCCAATGTCCCGGCGCAATTTATTTTCGAGTGCGAAACTGAAATAAAGCCGCAGGAAAATACCTCGCTCGAAGGACTCTATAAATCGCGCACGATGTTTTGTACGCAGTGCGAGGCCGAAGGCTTTCGCAAAATCACCTATTTTCTCGATCGTCCCGATGTAATGTCGGTTTATACCGTAACGGTCGAGGCCGAACGTGCGCGTTATCCGGTATTGCTTTCCAACGGCAATTTGTTGATCCAGAGTGAAGTCGGTGGCGAGCGTCATGCCGCTACCTGGCACGATCCGTTTAAAAAACCGTGTTATTTGTTTGCGCTCGTCGCCGGTGATTTAGCGCATATCGAAGATCATTTCACGACATCGAGCGGGCGCGATGTCGTGCTGCGTATTTACGTCGAACCGAAAGATCTCGATAAATGCGCGCATGCGATGGCGTCGCTGCAACACTCGATGCGCTGGGACGAAACGGTTTATGGCCGCGAATACGATCTCGATATTTTCAATATTGTCGCCGTCGATGATTTCAACATGGGCGCGATGGAAAACAAAAGCCTCAACATTTTTAACACCTCGTGTGTGCTCGCGCACCCAGCGACCACTACCGATTTGGGTTTTCAACGCGTCGAAGGTGTCGTTGCGCATGAATATTTTCATAACTGGTCCGGCAACCGCGTCACCTGCCGCGATTGGTTTCAGCTGAGCTTGAAAGAAGGCTTCACGGTTTTTCGCGACAGCGAATTTTCTGCCGATATGGGTTCGCGTACGGTCAAACGTGTCGAGGATGTAAGCCTGCTGCGCACCTTGCAATTCGCCGAAGATGCGGGACCGATGGCGCATCCGGTGCGGCCGGATGCCTACATGGAAATTTCGAATTTCTACACGCTGACCGTGTATGAAAAAGGCTCGGAAGTCGTGCGCATGTTGCACGAATTGCTCGGCCCGGAATTATTCCGCAAAGGCACCGATCTGTATTTCGAACGCCACGATGGACAGGCGGTGACATGCGATGATTTTGTGCGGGCAATGGAAGAAGTCAGCGGTCGCGATTTAATGCAATTTCGGCGCTGGTACACGCAAGCCGGTACGCCGCGCGTCGATGTCAGTGGGATGTACGATGCGAACGCACGTACCTACACATTGACGGTGCGGCAATCGTGCCCAGCGACACCGGGTCAGCCGCGCAAAGAGCCGATGCATATTCCGCTCGCGATGGCATTGCTCGGTGATGCCGGCGCGTTGCGTTTGCAGCTCGCGAATACTGAGGCGGATTACGAGCGTGCCGATAACACTGAGTTGGTGCTCGATGTCACTCAGGCCGAACAGCAGTTCACGTTTATCGATATTCCCGAACCACCGGTGCCGAGTCTGCTGCGCGGTTTTTCCGCGCCAGTTAAATTGCATTTTCCGTATTCGCGCGATGAGCTGATGTTTTTGATGCGCAGCGACAGCGATGGTTTCTGTCGTTGGGATGCCGGTCAACAGCTCGCCGTGGCGATATTGAGCGATATGATTGCGGCGTATCAACGCGGTGATGAAATGCACATCGATCAGTGTCTGCCCGATGCGTTTCGACAATTGCTGAACGACGAATCGCTCGATCGCGCCATGGTGGCGCTGATGCTGACCTTGCCCAGCGAAAATTATCTCGCTGAAATTTACGACATCGTCGATGTCGCGGCGATTCACACTGCGCGACAGGCGTTGCGCGTGCAAATCGCCAATACCTTGCGTGTTGAATTGTGGCGCACTTATCGGGCCAATCGCAGCAGCGAGCCGTATCAAGCCAATGCCGCGCAGATCGCGCAACGCAGTCTGAAAAATAGTTGTCTCGCCTATCTGATGTTGCTAGAGGAAGCGGATATCGTCGCTGCCTGTGTCGAGCAGTTCGAAGCCGCGCACAACATGACCGATGTAATGGCGGCGTTGATGGCACTCGTTAACAGCCGGCAAGAGGATGCAAAAGCGCGTGCGCTTGAACAGTTTTATCAGCGCTGGCGCGATGAGCCGTTGGTGGTTAATCAATGGTTTCAGGCGCAGGCGACCTGTGTGTTACCCGGTACTCTCGAAACCGTACAGCGGTTGATGCAGCACGCGGCATTTGATATTAAAAATCCAAACAAGGTGCGCGCGCTGATCGGTGCGTTCGCTGCGCAAAACGCGGTGAATTTTCATCGTGAGGATGGCGCGGGTTATCGTTTTCTCGCCGATCAGGTCATTGTGTTGAATCGGTTGAATCCGCAGATTGCCGCGCGTCAATTGGCACCGTTATCAAAGTGGCAGAAATATCCGATTGCGGTGCAGCAACGCATGATCGAAGCATTGCGACGTATTGCCGCTGCGCCTGATTTATCGCGCGACGTGTATGAGGTTGTCGCAAAAAGTTTGGCGCAGGCCGGTCAACCCACTCAGCGAAAGCGGAGTTAACCATGCAAATTCGTCCACGTCGCTCGGTGTTGTATCTGCCGGGCAGCAATCAACGCGCATTGGAAAAATCAAAAACATTGCCGATCGATGCGGTGATTCTCGATCTCGAAGATGCGGTCGCACCCGACCAAAAAATCGCAGCGCGCGAATTGGTTGCCGCTGCGGTGACAGCGGGTGGTTTCGGCGGGCGCGAGGTCGTGATTCGCATTAACGCGCTCGCTACCGAGTGGGGTCGAGACGATTTGCAAGCGGCTGCCAGCGCGCGGCCCGCTGCGATCTGCGTGCCTAAAATAGAATCGGCCGAGCAGGTGCATGAAGTGGCAGCGGCGCTTGAAGCGTGCAACGCCCCAGCGACTATTGCGATCTGGGCGATGCTCGAAACGCCGCGCGGTATTTTGAATGCGGCGCAAATTGCATCCGCGCATCCGCGCATGCAGGTACTGGTGATGGGCACGTCGGATCTGGCAAAAGATCTGCGCGTGCCGCACACGCCGGATCGACTCGGTTTTATCACATCGCTGGGGCTCTGTGTGCTCGCCGCGCGTGCGTATGGGCTCGATATTGTCGATGGCGTGCATCTGGATTTGAGCGGTGGCGATGAATTTCGCGCGATCTGCGCACAGGGGTGCGCGCTTGGCTTTGACGGCAAAACATTAATTCATCCAAATCAAATTGCTGCCGCGAATGAAGTGTTTGGGCCGAGTGCGGATGCAATCGAGCACGCCAAGCGCATTATTGCAGCGTGGCAAGAGGCAGAGCGCAGCGGCGCGGGTGTTGCCGTACTCGATGGCAAGCTCGTCGAGAATTTACATGCGGCGGAAGCGGAACGTGTGCTTGCTATCGCAGCGGCCATCGTGGCCATTTAATAATTTTTGCAGTGCTTTAAGAATTTACAGTGCTTTAGGAAAGAGATGATGTGATGCGTCTCTGCCGAAAATCGGCTAACGCAATTGGCGCATCTGCAACGCAGCGGGTATCAGCACCACGATAAATAATAAAAACGCCAGCGAGTAACTGCCACCGATATCGCGCAACGATGCGGCAATGATCGAACCCACGGCACCAATGGCGAGAAAGGTGCCGCTCAATCCCATCACTTGACCGAACGCGCGCGTATCGAAACGGCTCGCAATCGTGGCGCCCAATAACGGCAGATAACCGGCGTAGACAAAACCGAGAATACCGGTACCAATCGATAACAGCAGATAACCCGAGGCGGCACTGATGCAGAGAATCGCAACGATCATGCCGGTGACAACACACCAAAACAAAACCCGCTGATCGCAATGATCGGATAATTTCCCAAATAACAACTTTCCGAACAACATCAGCACCGATAACTGCGCCACCAGAAAAGCGGTTTGTTGTTGGGTGACGCCGATATCCTGCGCGTACGCGCCGAGGTTCATCTGAATCGCATTGAATGTCAGCAGCAACGGCATGAAACTCAAAACGATGATGCGAAAGTGTGGTGATCGCAATAAATCGGCGGTGCTTTGGGTTTGCGGTTTGGGGGGCTGACGATTGTCATCGTATGTCATTGCCGCCATTTCTTCTTGCGGCGGTCGCCGTTGCAATATTCGCCATGCAATCGGCGTAACGACGATGGCGGAAATCGATCCAAGTAAGATGAATGTCGTGCGCCAACCAAATGCCTGCATTAATGCAGCGGCCAGTGGCGGCATCAGAAAGCCACCGAGCGATGTGCCCAGGGTCGCACAAGCAATCGCGAGGCCGCGATCTTTAGTGAACCAACGCGTCGCCAATGTTTGCGCAGCCATCGCGCCGGTTAACACCAAGCCGAGCGGCAATATCAATAAATACACGGCGATGATTTGCCATAGCGCCTGCGCCAACGCGATCAGCATCAAGCCCGAGGCAAACGTCAGCGCCCCGCCGCAAATCAACCAATGACTTGGCAGACGATCGAGTGCGCGACCGGCGAGCGGCGACAGCAAACCGGAGATCACCTGCGAAGCGACAATGGCGAGCATGATGTGGCTGCGCACCGCACCGAATTCCTGACTCCACGGCACCACCCACAAGGTGAAACAGTAATAGTGCAGGCCGATACACAGCGATTGAAATAACAGCGTAATCGCGATGATATTCCAGCCGTAGTACCAATTGAGTTTTCGCAGAATTTTGTGCTGCACGATGTTAATAATTATCGCGATGGGTCGGTTTTTCACCATAGCAGATGGGAATCTGTCGACCAACGCTTGTTTCGAATAATCACCGCCGAAAGTTAATTTTTAATTCAGCGGTTGTTCAGCCCCACGCCGCAAAACTGGCTTCGACTTATCGCTCATCAGGTAGAGCGATGTCGATCGCCGCCAACGGGGTCAATAACAGAGGCCAATACGAGGATAGTGAAATGAATATTCGTTTGATCGCAGCAACAGCCGTAGCCAGTATCGCTTTTGTCAGTGGCGCATTCGCGGATACCGCAGCAACCGCCGACGTACAACGCGACGTCAATCAACAACAACGCATCGAACAGGGCCTGAAATCAGGTCAACTCAATACCAAAGAAGCATCCAAGCTCGAACGCGAGGAAACCAAGGTCGAACGCGATCAAACCCGCGCGCTGAAAGATGGAACGGTATCGGCGCAGGAGCAGCACAAACTGACCGCCGAGGAAAATAAAGTCAGCCGCGATATCTATCAACAGAAGCATGATGCGCAAACGGGTAATCCCAATTCAGCATCATCACAGCGTATGCAGGCCGATGTGCAACGCGATGTGAATCAACAGCAGCGTATTGAGCAGGGGCTGAAGAGCGGGCAGGTAACCAATCGTGAAGCCGCTAAGCTTGAACATGGTCAGGCGCGCGATACCGCACGCGAGGCGCGAGCCGGTGCCGACGGTCATGTCGGCGCGGCCGAGCAGAAGCATATCCAGGCAGCGGAAGACCGCCAGAGCCATCGCATCTATCGCAAGAAACACAATGGCTAAATAATTGGCGAGTGAAATAAAAACGCCGGCATTTGCCGGCGTTTTTATTTCTGGGGAAATTAATACCAGATAGATAGGAAGAAACGAATCACGTCCGCATCGAACGAATAGAGCGGCTCGGTACCGGCAGTAACGCCCTTGACGCGAGCATCGTGGAAATCGCTGTAATCGAATTTGATGTGATCCCAATACAAATTGAGACTGCCCTTGTCGATCCAGGTGCTGTGAAATGGCATTTCGTAACTGATGCCGGCACCAAATGTCGACGAATGAAAATCGCTTAACTGTTTATCGCGCGTCATGTGATTCTGATAATCGAAGCGCGGAAATAGATCGGCATAAAAGTTGGCGGCCGATTGCTTGTAATAGCGGGCATGAATGTCGAACAGCCAACCCGATGCGAGCGTGTGGTCGTAGCCCAGTTCGAAGGTATGACTTTTGATATCCCAGCCATCCTGGTAATAGCGATAATTGCCGTAAACGGCAGCGCGGTAATTTGGTAAATGGTAGCGCGCGCGCAACGCCGTCGTATAACTGGTGCGCGCATTCGGAAATATCTCTGGAGCCCACGCGTAAGTGTTGCCGCTGGTGTAGCGAAAGCCGCGATAAGGATTACTGAGGTAACCATCATCGACCATGATTTCTTCGCTGATATTAGCGATTAAATTGCGCGTCAGAATCTGACTGAGCCCCACACGATATTCCTGATGCACCGCGGTCTCTTTAAAGTTGGAGTCGCCATTGCGTTTGATCGTGTTATTGCCGCGGGTGTAGCCCATGCTCAGTGTGGTCAGATCGCCGAAGAAATCCTGGCTGATATCGAAGTGAAAGGTCTTCGCCAGATAATCGCTTTCCGAGCTGTCGATATAGCCCGCGCTAATCAGTGCCCGATCGTAGAGATAGCTGACGTCGATACTTTTTTCGGTGCGCTTGTCGGTAAAGGCGCTGGCCTGGGTGACGACATCGATGGAAGCGCTGCTGACGTTATCGACAAAATAATTTGCGCTGACGGAAAACTTGTCGGCGATATTTTTTCGCACGAGTACCGAAGGACCATCGACGGTAAGACCGCCACCGTCGTAACGGTGATACAGCATATCGACGCGTTCTTCCGGCAATACCGCAGCGAACAACAGCGGCGAACCGCTCAACAGCAAGATGGCGAATGAACGCAGCGTTTTAATTACAGCCACAACCGCCTCCGCTGCCACCCTGGCCGCCGCGAGAACCTTCGCGCACGCCATAAACATGCGCCAGATAAACGCCCGAAACCGGATCGCGCTCGAAGCTCATGATCGGATCGGCCATGTGATCGCGCTCGTAGGGCTTTACCCACGGCTCGATATTGCTACAGGCAGAAGCGAGTAGCGCAAATGCGGTAATGACGGTAAGACGCAGCATTATTCTCTAATCAATTCCTTGATCTGTTGTTCGTAGTCGTTTTCATAGCCTGGCTTATAACCCTTGTGCAGATAGCGCATATTGCCGTCGCGATCGATCAGCACGGTGGTTGGCATGGCACTGACGTTATAGCTCGCGCTGACATTGCCGCTGTCGTCGAGCAAAACCGGAAACGTGACCGGGATGTCTTTCAGCAATTTATTCGCGAGCGCCGAATCTTTATCGACATTGACACCGACGACGTTGAAGCCGAGTTTGCCATAACGCTGTTGCAATGCGTCGAGCTGCGGCATTTCCTGACGGCAGGGGCCGCACCACGAAGCCCAGAAATTCAGCAGGATGACTTCACCGCGGTGTTCGCTGAGCCGGATATTGTTGCCTTGTGTGCTTTTCAATGCAAAGTCGGGAGCGGCATCGTTCGCTACGGCCAGAGTCGCGAACGCACTGAGAAAAATGGCATAAAACATGGATAAAACACGGTAAGAACGCATAATTACAGGACCTCTAGGCGGGTTCTTTTCGAGCATAGCAGCCGCTAGAAATACACACTGAAGCCAGTTCGCAATTCCAAGTTATTGGCGTGGTCTTTCTCGCCGAAAATATTGCGATTGAACAAATAGTCGCGCGCATCGATGCGCCATGCCAGCCAGTCGTTCAACAGTAAGCGAAAACCGGCGCCCACGTTCACCGTAAATGCGCTGTCGCCGGCGAACTCGGTGCCACCGACGCCGCCGATTAAATAAAACGACGAATTGAAGGCGCGCTTGCCGAAGAAGACTTCGCCGGGTAATACATTCCAGCCGACATCGACGGAGTAATACGTGTATTCGCGATCGCTATCGCTGAGCAGATTGGCGCCGCCGCTCAATTTCTCGAAACTGGTTTTGTCGCCCTTCGAACGGCCGTATTCCGCCTCCAGGAAAATATCTTCGGTGACGTGATAGGCGAGGGTGGCGCCCATGACTGGATTGCTGCCGAAATCCTGAATGCTCAACATGCCGTAATACGCGCCGACCTCGAAATCTTGCGCGTCAATTTTCGGCACCTTGGTTTCGCGGCGTTGCAAATCGGGCTCGATCACCTGATTCGCACGCGCTGGCGAGACGGCGTTATCCGCAGCGAACGCGGTGGCGGCAGTGCCGAGGAGCACTGCAGTTAAAAGAAAGCGCTGAATCCGATTTTCCATTCTTCTGCATTCTGGTTGGTGGATTGATCAGTGAGTATTGCATAGTTCCGATATTGCGCACGCACGAGGAAGCGGCGCGTCAGGTAATAGCGCACGCCGACACCGACATCAAATACCTCATCGGAACGATTCTTCGATTGCACCAGCGTCGATTTTGGATCGATAAAAACCATACCCGCGCCGAGCGTAAAAAATGGCGAGAGACGCCATTCAGGAAACGGTTGATGGACGAGACTGATAGTCGCGATCTCGCCATTGGAGAACGAACCGAAATATTGCGAAGCCTCAAGCTCGGTCGAAATATTCGGCGTGAAATGATAAGCACCATACACGCTGACGACATCAGCGCCTGAGAAACTTCCCATCATCAGGCCGCCTTCCCAGCGGCGTTTTTTATAGGCGTCGAAATCGGGATAGGCGAGTGCCAACTGCTCGCCATCGGCGGTTAATGTCTTGGCCATTTGTTCGAGCGAAACCCAGCCTTCCTTTTCACGCGGGGTATCTTTGCGCACGCGGACTTTGATCCAGTCGGTGCGTTTTTTCAGTACCTCGACCTGTTCGCCCCGCTCGGCGATATAAAACACCGGATAACCGCGACCGGCTCCAGTGTGCAGTTCGATATAGGGCTCGGCCACGCGCACAAAAAATGTATCGCTGTCGGCGCACGCGTTTGCGGTGCCAAAGATCGCGGCGCACAACAGCGAAAGCGTAATGATGTTTGTGCGGAGAAAAGCGACCGGCACCAGGCAATCCTTGATTAAGAGAGGCAACTAAAAGCTAGGCAGTAGTTTAGCAGGCGAGCAAAAAACAGCAGCGTAACTGTTAATTTCTTTACGAGTGGCGATTTCTTCATTGTGCCGCTGCTGCTTTGACCACATCGTTGTAATACTGCGCGCCGATATCGAGCCATTCGGACAGTAGACGCAATTCACCTTTGGTTAATAGCTTAGAGTGATTGATGTCGACCCCCGTCGGTATCGGATCACCGTTAACTGGATGGCAGTTGTTCTGCAGCATGCAATTAAAAAAAGCGGCACTAGCATGGGCACCCGCTCCGCTCATTGGCGCTGGAATCGACAGTGGAGCTTGCAATTGTACCCCTTGGCCATCGAGCATCGGACTGCCATCGGGATTAAATAGTGGAGCCAAAATGTCCGCTCCAGTGGCATCTACTTTGTTATGCGGCTGTAGTAACTGGAAATAAGAAGTCATGACTCTCGCATCCTGCGACGAAGCGTCGTGGGCCAATATTAATTGACCTCCAGGTGACTGGTTGACGCCATTCACTATCCAAGGTGCGACATGGCAATTAGTGCACTGATTATCGATGGGGTTGTTTGCATTATCGACAAACGGATTGCCCATGTTGTCAAAAGCCCGGGGTTTGTCCCAAATCGGCTGAATATGTTCCGGATAATTAATAATGATCCGACAGCTTGTATTCCAATGCGGCACCATCGGCGTGCTCGGATTTTCCAGACAGCCGGTTTCGCTGGTGACTGGAGCAACAGGCACCTGCTGTGGTCGTGCTGGATCGGCAGTAATGTAGCGATAGTCGAGTGTTGGATTTTTCTGACCCGCATTGAAGGCCCATTCATCGCTGAAATAAACATTCAATGATGGCAGGCGTGGTTGCTGCTTGTTGCGCGCATACACTTCGGCGATGCTTTGGCCGGCGCGGTTACCAGTCAAAGTGACATCGGATGCTGATACGCCCGCGAATAAACCATTGCTTGCGGTGCCGCTGTTCGAATCCGGTGCGTTGGTATCGAAACGTCCGTGCGTTAATGTTTGTTTCGCAGGTGTATTTGCATCGTGACAGCCGGTACAACGTACGACCTCGCCGGTGCGAAATTGCCACCAGACTTTATGGTTGGGAGAAATGCTCTGCGCATTCGCGTCGAGAATATTGAAAGTCAGCGGCACATTTGCTGGCACCTGCACCGCAACGGAACCGTCGGCTTCGATCGGGACATAACCGACGATATGGCGCAAATAATTGCCATTGATGCCGAATGCGAAATTCTGCACGCGCAAAATCTGATTATTGCCCGCGGCAATTTCATCGTTCGGATCGGGAATCGGCACGCCCTGCACAATCTGCAGAAAACGCGCACGGCGTGTTTGATAGGCGGGATTCGCGGGATTTGCCTGATTCACGATCATGTTCGCCGGCGCCGGTAAGCCAAAATTGCCGACGATATCGTCGAGGTTGTACACCGAGCGAATATCCAGCACCGCAGTACCGTTGGTGTTCAACGTATTTAATACAGTGTTGCCGTAATCCGACAAATCGTTCGTACCGTTGCCGGCCTGATTATCGATAGCGGGTGTAATGGCTTTCGGCGGCGAAGCGGCGACGATGTCGGTGTAAATCACGCCTTCTTTCGGCGTCACAATCGGTTTTTGTGTTTGTGCGCTTGGATCAAAAATCCAAATGCCGTAGAGCAATGGTGCCGGCAGCGCATTAGTCGGCGTGCTCGAACTGCAGGGCAGCGGCGTATTGTTCGCATCGAGATAACGGCATTGACTCCAGCTAATTAACAGCCGGCCGGTGCCATCAAACAGTGGCCACACCGCACCGAATTCGCCGCCGGGCGATAGCGTGTTATCGGTATGTACCGGATTTGCCGCGAGCGATTGCTGTGCCGGTCCGGTTAATCCTGGATTTTCCCAGGTGCCTTGCGTGTTATCGCTGAAGCGCGCGGCGTCTATCGCCACTAAATCGCCGCCCATGCTCGCCGCGCGATAGGGGCGCAATATCGTCACTAAGCGCCCATCTTCCATTTCGCGCGGATTACTGAATTGCACATCGGTATTCGGATCATTACTGGTGCGATGGCTGTTGTAGCCGTACAACAGCGACAAATTCATTCCACTCGGATTCACCGTGTATAGATTCATCCGATTGTTGCCATTCATGTTGTCCCAGCGCGTGAATACCAATTTCCCGTTGCGCATCTGCGCGGGTGAAAGCTCATGACTCTGGTTAAATGAAATCTGATCGATGTTGCCGCCATCGGCATTCATGATATGCAGCACACCGGCTTTCACACGCGGCGTAGCGGGAAGTTCGACCAGGCCGGAATACGCAGGCGAGCCGGCGGAGGTGAGTTGACCGCGGCTGGTCTGCTGCCGATCCGATACGAACACGATGCGGTCATCATCGAGAAAATGCGGCGCGACATCGCTGCCTTCGGATTTATTTTTGCTCGCGATCACCGCGCCGATTTGTTTGGTCGCGAAGTTGTATACCCAAATATCCCAGCTTGGCTGATCGATCGGATCGGCGTTCGGAATCATCGGAGCATGTAACGCAAAGACTAACTGCTTGCCGTCGGGCGATATCGCGAGATCTTTGACGTCGTATAAATCTTCCTGTCCGGGAAACAATGCATCAGTGATATTTACTTCCGGTGCATTGCCGTCGGCACGGCTGCGAATCAGTAATTTTGCGCCGGGATGAAAATCGAAAGGATTCTGCAAATTATTTTGTTGATTAATCGGTACCGGTTGTGTCGGAGCGGGGCGTTGTACATAAGCGATCGGATATTCAACGGTGCCGGGATCGGTGCCCTGATTATCGCCGGCAACACTGACGCCACCGCCGCCACCGCAACCGTGCAAAACGAGTGAGAGCGATATCGCCAATGCGACCATCGTTCTCTTTATCAGTATGTGTGCGGCAGAAAATGAAACCGCAGGCAATGCATAAATCCGCTTCACGCGTAGATTGCTCCATATCATTTTTTAAAATCGTCGCAAGTATAAACAGCAGTGCGAAGGTGCTTGTCCGTCGCAGCAGACAATTTGTTTAATCTGTGTTCACCATCACCATTAATTTCGAAATGCACTACTACACTTGCGCCAAAGCGAGTTAAAAGCACGGCAACTTTTAGATTTAAGCCAAGATTTATAGATTTAAAACAAGATTTTGACAAATCGAAGTTGGTGCTGATCAAGGTTGATCGGAATGACAAATTTTTGGCCCAAGCGGAAGTGTTTGCACATGAATGCACGCGCGCATTGTTTTCCCCCCAAGCGCTTTTTGTCGGCAACCGTCGCTGTTTCGATTGCATTGATCGCGTTGCCCGCTATGGGCGGCACTGCGGAAAAAGCCAAGCGTATCCACGATCGTCTTACCGGTGTCCCGCCCAGCGCGAGCGTACTGGCGAGTATGCAAACCCTGCTCGGGAGCGATCCGATCGCGGCCGCTAATCTGGCTATGGACAACCCAGCCTTTTATAACGCCACGTTAAAAAACTGGGCGACGCCGTGGACTAACCGCGAAGGCAATAAATTTGCGCCGTTAAATGATTACACCGCCACGGTCATCGGCTTAGTGCGCGATCGCGCCGATTATCGAAAGGTGCTTTACGACAACGTTGTATATGTACCTAATGCGGGCACTTACGGCGCTTACAACAGCTCGAATAACGATGCGTACGTGGCGCTTGAAAATTCCGGCGCAAATATGGGGCTTACGTCCGTGCTGGATAAAACTTCGCAATCGTCGGTTCCGCCATTGGCCACCGCGGGAGTGTTAACCACTCGTGCTGCTGCGCGCGCTTTTTTTGTCGACGGCACCAACCGTGCAATGTTTCGCTTCACGTTGAAAAATCATTTATGCCACGACATGGAGCAAGTGCAGGACACGACGCGCCCGAGCGATCGTATTCGGCAGGATGTACCGCGCAGCCCTGGTGGCGATAGTCGTTTGTTCATGAACGGCTGCGTCGGTTGCCATAGCGGCATGGATCCAATGGCGCAGGCCTTTGCGTATTACGATTTCAATTACGACAAAACCGCGCCCGATCAGGACGCGGCCAGAGATGCCGGTCAGATTCAATACTCCCAAGGGGTCGTACAGCCGAAGTATTTCATCAACTCGAATCATTTCGCCGAAGGTTATGTAACGCCCAACGACCATTGGGATAACTATTGGCGCAGCGGCCCCAACACGGCCATTTTCGGCTGGAGCGATACACATGTTAAGGCGTCTGCACCGCGTACCGTAAATGGTATTTATGGGGATGTCGGTGCTAAATCGCTCGGCGAAGAATTGGCGAACAGCGAAGCGTTCGCGGTGTGCAGTGTGAAAAAAGTTTTTCAGACGGTGTGTTTGCGCGATCCCGCGAGCGCCGATCAAACTGCCTTCGCGACTATGGTCGGCAATTTGAAATCGAATAATTACGATTTAAAACATACCTTCGCTGAAGCCGCTGTTTATTGCTCGGGTAATTAATGGACATGCCTGTGATGAAGCCAATACATCAAACAATGGAAAAACTCGTGGCTCGCACGCTGTTGTTCGCGGGTTTTTTATTGCTCGCCGCGTGCGGTGGTGGCAGTGGCGGTGGTACATCCACTAATCCGGCGGCGCCATCGGGCGGTGGGCCGGCTGGCTTTACCTATCAAGGACCGAGCCCGCAATTTCAGGACGTGCAGAATTTCCAGACCGCATTTTATTTGAACGTGGTGCCGCATTGCGGCGGCTGTCACACCACAGGCGGTCAGGGCAAAACGCCCTTCGCCGATGTGAATGATATTAACGTTGCGTATCAGGCCGCGCTGACGGTAGTGAATCTGCAAAACGCGCCGCTTTCCGCGGTTGTGAATAAAGTCGAAAACGGTCACAACTGTTGGGAAGCATCGAACGCAGCGTGTCGCGTGCAGATGATTACGTATATTCAGAATTGGGCTGGCAGCGGTGGCACGGCCTCGACATCGGTGAAATTGGTTACACCGACAGATCGCGATCCGAATGGTGCCGATACCAATGGCGACGGCACCGGTGATGGCTTCCGTAATTTCCCCGATCAGGCCACGTACGGCTCGTCGCAACTTTACAGTTTGGTGACGACGCATTGCAGCCGCTGTCACTCGGAAACATCGGCCGTCAAGCAGCAGCCGTATTTCGCATCGGGCGATGTTGCGACTTCCTATGCCGCGATTCAAAGCAAAATCGATTTGAATGATCCGGCATTAACGAACACATCGTTGAAAGCGAAATCGCGTTTGGTCGTGCGCTTGCGCGATGAGTTCCACAACTGCTGGAGTCCGAGTTGCGCCAATGATGCCGCGGCAACGCAAACGGCTATTGCACAGCTCGCGCAGAGCAGCACCTTGGTGTTGCTCGATTCGAGCGTCTACCGCAGTAAAGCGCAAATATTGAATGACGGTATTGTCGGCACTAGCGGCGGCCGCTACGAAACTTATCAGATTGCGCTGTGGCGCTTTCTCGAAGGCGAAGGCACGGTCGTCAGCGATACCAGCGGCGTTTCTCCGGCAATCAGCCTCACCGTCAACGGTACCGAAGGCGATACCGGCGATTTCAAATGGATCGGCGGCGGCGGTATTCAATTCAACGGCGCCGTGGCCTACGGTTCGGCAGCAGCCAGTAAAAAATTATTCGATCTGATCGCACCCGGTGGCGAATATTCACTGGAGGCATGGACGTTGCCCACCAACGTTGCCGATGAGGATCGCGAGATTGTTGCGTACAGCGATGGCACCAGCAATCGCAATTTCATGCTCGGCCAGACCATGTACAACTACGATTTCTACAATCGCAGCAGTGCGACCAATTCGCGCGGCATGATTGGAACCACGAAATTTTCCAGCGATCCCGCGAAAGAAGCATTGCAGTCCGCATTGCAACATGTCGTCCTTACCTATGATCCCGTTGCTGGCCGTAAGGTGTATGTCGATGGCGTGCTGGTCAGTGCGAGTTATCCCGACGACCACGGCACGCTCGTTGGCGATTGGGCCAACAACTATGAAATCGTCATGGGCGGTACGCTTAGTACAGCGGTCGCGACCTCATGGAAGGGCGCATTGCGGATGGTCGCCGTGCATAAGCGCGCGTTGAACTCCACGCAAATCAATCAGAACTTTGGCGTGCCGCCCGGCGAAAAACGTTATGTGATGTTCAATGTATCGAAACTGCCCGGCATGCCCGCCAGCTGTCTCAGCACCGATGGCACCGTGAGTTATTGCTACATCTATTTCGAGATGAGCCAGTACGACAATTACGCCTATCTTTTCAATAAGCCGTACTTCATCAGCCTCAATTCCAATATTTCGGATTTAACTGGTCTGCGTATTAAAGGTATTCATATCGGTGTCAACGGCAAGCTATCGCCGGTGGGGCAGGCATTCGTCAACGTCGACGCAACGATTAATACCGCCAATGGGTATGTGGCCGGCAATGAACCGGGCTCCGGCCAATTGCTCGCGAACGTCGGCACCATCGTGCCGAAAGTCAGTGGTGCCGATGGCGATTTGTTCTATCTCGAATTCGATCGCATCGGCAGCAATGGCGATCAAACGCCGCCGCCAACCGTGCTCTCATTTGCTTATACGCTCGATGGTGTCGCAGCGATCGATTTGGGGTGGCGGACCTTCGATGAAGTTAACCAGATGTTTGCTCAATTGACCAATGTATCGCTGAGCGATTCCCTGCCGAACTTCGATAATTCCGCCACGCTTTTAGTGAGTGACGTTTTCAACAGCGTTCGTTCGCAATTACCTGCAGTGGAAGATTATCAAGCGTATGTTGCTTCGCATCAGACGGCAGTCACTCAATTGGCTACTGCATATTGCAAAGCACTAATGAGTAACGATCCGAAGCGGCAAAGCTTCTTTCCGACTAACAATAGTTTCGCGAATTTCCGCGCCGATTGGTCCAATAATTTGATCAATCCGATGGTGGATAAATTTATGGGAGGTACCGATGTGGGCGGCGTCGCGACACGCGCGCAAATTGAAGGTGAGCTACTAAAAATGGTTAGCACTTCCGGCGCAGGCCGAAAACCGGCTATGTGTGCGTCCGGTTGTGACGACGCAAAAACGTTAAATGCGGCAACAGCCGCTTGTGCTGCGGCATTGGCGAATGCCGCGCTTATGCAGCAGTGAATGGGGCAATAAAATGTCGAAACGCATACTACCAATTCATCCGGACGCGCCGTTGCTGCTGAACAATCATCCCCGCCCCCGCACGCGCCGTGAATTTCTTGCGCAAAGTTTTACCGCGGGCTCCGGGCTGGTTATTGCCAATAGCTTGATGGGGCTTTTTCCAAATACCGCCCGTGCCGATCTTTCAGATGATCTTAAAACGCAAATTGCAAATTGCAGTGCTGGCAACTCCGGCACCGGCATGATTCCCTTCTTATGCTTTGATCTGGCGGGTGGGGCAAATATTGCCGGGTCGAATGTGCTGACAGGTTACAAAGGCGGCCAACAGGATTTTTTATCCCCAGCGGGATACAGCATGCTAGGTTTGCCGAGCGGGATGACGCCGAATATGCCAGGGCAGATCGATACTTCCCTTGGTTTGGCATTTCATGCGGACAGTGCTTTTTTGCGCGGGATAAAAATGACTTGTTCGCCAGCGGCCATGGCCAAAGTAAATGGTGCGGTGATTCCTGCACGCTCGGAAAATGACACAGGCAATAACCCGCATAATCCGATGTATGCGATTTACCGGGCTGGTGCGCGTGGCGCGCTGGTAAATTTGATTGGCTCCGACAATTCGGATTCGGGGGGCAATTCCATGGCTCCTTCGATGCTGATTGACATCAGCGCACGCCCAACTCAGGTAACGCGTCCTAGCGATGTAACCGGTTTAGTCGGCTCTTCTTCTGATGTGCCTCGCGTTTTAAGTAATGACGACACCGTCATGGCAATGGAGTCGGTGGCTCGTGTCAGCAACTTGAGCATTCCTCTTGCTGCAACCTACAGAAGCGGCCAGCTTATTGGCGGGGCCACATTGGCACCCACTACGAGTGCTAATCCGCTAGGGCAGCAGGAAGCGGCTGAATGCCAAATTATGAAAAGCGCGGACAGCACCGACAGATTTGGTGCCACCTCACCGGATCCAAGAAGCGATGGTGCCATTCAATCCATATTTACCAATCCCGATCCTGCATTTAGCAATGGCGTCAGCAGCAATAACGAGTTTCTAAAAACCGCCTCAATTATGAAGCTCGTTGTCGGGCTTGCAGGAACGAGTCATTACGCAGCGGCCGGTACCATCTCGATGGGCGGTTTCGATTATCACACCGGTAATCGTTCGACTGGCGAGGCGCGTGATTTACGTGCCGGGCAGTGCATGGGGGCGTGTCTGCAATATGCGCATCTTATGGGGGTGCCGTTGATGCTCTACGTATTCAGCGACGGCTCGCTATCGAGCAATGGCGGAATGGATAATACGGCGGGTGGTCGCGGCAAAAATAACTGGGACAGCGACAATCAGGCCACCGGCGCCGCATTTTTTCTTGTCTACAATCCGTCGGGCCGGCCCGCATTATTAGGGATACCCGGCACTACGGATAAACCGGAAAATCATCAGCAATTAGGCTGGATGCGTCCTGACGGCACTGTTGAAACCGCCAGCAGCCCCGGCGCAAACAGCGTGACGCAATTGGTCGATATGGTGGTACTGAATTATTTGGCGCTGCAAAACAATCAGGGATTGTTGGCGCAAGCGCTGAATCGACCGAGTGCATCGATTCTGGGCGGCACCAGTAACTGGAACAAATACACGGCTTTTGCGCCACTGGCGTGATGCATAGCGGATCGCCCGAATCGATTTAACGCGCCGTTAATTATTGTCGGTGGCGGCTGTCAACGGCGCGATGTCGACTCGTTCACATTGGCCAGCTCGCCAACCTCATCCATTAGGCTATCCTTCCCAACACTATCTTTTCGCCGTGGTACTTGCCGCGGCGCGCTGGCATTTCCAGGAGTCGAAATATGCAGCGTTCAGAATATCGTCGCGGTCTGCGACGGATAACAACCATGGCCTCCATTCCCGCCACGGTTCTTGCCACAGTGTTTTGCGTGTTAGCGTTGCCATTGCACGCCGCCGCACCGACCGCAAACGACAACGCCGCTAACGCACCACAGCGCGCACTCAACGAGCAAACGCAAGATATTAAAAAGCAGGCGCTCGAACTCAATCGCGATCTGTTCAACCTTGAAGAAGAGTTGTTATTCCCGGCCAATACGCAGGTCGCGGTATTCGTTTCGCTCGACGCGGGCGAGTTTTTCCAGCTCGATGCGGTGCAGATCAAAATGGACGATAAAGTCGTCGCCAATTATCTGTACACCGAGCGCCAGGTCGATGCATTGCATCGCGGCGGCGTACAACGTTTGTATGTTGGCAATGTGAAGGGTGGCAAACACGAGATTGTTGCAGTGTTGACGGGTCGTGGTCCGCATAATCGCGATTATCGCCGGGGCGCAACATTTACCTTCGATAAAGCCGATCAACCCAAATATCTCGAATTGAAAATTGTCGATTCCTCGGCGAATTACGAACCCGAATTTCAGATTAAAGAGTGGCAATAACGCATGCGCAGGTTGTTCGCGATCGTTGCCCTCAGCTGTGCGTTACTGCCGGCCCCCCTTTTTGCGGCTGAAGAAAAAGTCGCGGCTGAAGAAAAAATTGGCGCCGATGAAAAGGCGCCGACCAGCGTGCAGGATCTTCGTTACGGTGTCGTGTTATACGATTTTTTTCAGGACGATTATTTCCAAGCGCTGACCGAGTTGATGCTCGGTGAACAGCAGCAGGATATGCCGCATCACGCCGAATTCGCACAATTGCTGCGCGGTGGTATCAGTCTTTCCTACGGCATGGATGCGCAAGCGCGGCAGATTTTCGAACAATTGCTGGCGCAACATCCGCAGGCCGCTGTGCGCGATCGCGCGTGGTTTTATCTCGCCAAAAATTATTACGAGCGCGGCGACAGCGCAAATGCGGCGGCGATACTGGATCGCGGTGGCAATAATTTGCCGGAAGAATTGTTGCAGGAGCGTGATTATCTGTGTGCGAACATGGCGTTGCAGCGCGGCGATTTAACCGCGTTCACGCTGCCAACTTATGACGCTAACACCACAAATCCGTGGCAGCCCTACCTGCTGTTTAACCTCGGCGTGGCGCAGGCAACGCATGGCAATGCGCAAGCTGCGACGCAAGCATTTACGCAACTCGCGTCGATGCCGCTGAGTGAAGAGGAGCACAAGGCGCTGCGCGATCGCGCGCTCACTGCATCCGGCTATAACTATCTCGGTGCGCAACAACTGCAACAGGCCGTGGAGACATTTCGTCAGGTTCGACTCAACAGTCCTTTCGCCGATAAAGCGTTGCTCGGTTATGGTTGGGCCGCCGCGCAATTGGACAATTATGCGCTGGCGCTGCAGCCATGGCAGGAATTAAATCAGCGTTCGCTGCTGTTGCCCGCGGTGCAGGAAGGTTTGCTGGCGGTGCCTTACGCCTACGAAAAATTAAATGCACCGGCGCAGGCGCTCGAACAATATCAGCATGCCGAGCAACTGTATCTGCAGGAAATCGCCCGCATCGACGATGCGACCAAAACACTGCAAACCGCTTCGCTGCTGAATTTGTGGCTCGACGAAAAAGCAAAAGAAACCTGGCTGTCGCGCCATGAAGAATTGCCGGTAACGCCGCAGCTGCCCTATCTCGAACATTTGCTGGCGCTGAATTCGATTCAGGAAGTATTGAAAGACATGCGTGATCTCGGCGTGCTCGATCAATATCTCAGCGAATGGCGCGAGCGCCTAACCGCACTGGATTGGGCGCAGGCACTGCAGTATCAACGCCGCCAACAAGCGTTACGCAATCGCCCCGATATGAAATTGAATGCCGATCTTGAACAGCTGCAACAGCGTCGCAACGATATCGCCAATCAACTGCAACAAGCGCAACAAAATCGCGATGGTGCGTTGCTGATGGATGAAAAAGATATTGCCGTATCGAAACGGTTGGAGCGCGTGCGCAATCGCATCGAATTTCTGCAACAGCATGGTCAGGATGTCAGCGCGGCGCAGGCTGCCTACCAACGTTATCGCGGCTTGCTGTTATGGCGGACGCAGGAAAATTTCGCGGCGCGCAATTGGACGATGACGAAAGAGTTGCGCGATCTCGATACGCAATTGGCGTTGTCGCAACTCGATAAGGTCAGTGTCGATCATTTGGTCGAACGCGCAAAAACACCGGAGCAGGGCGAGCGCATTCGCGCACTCGATGCCCGCTTGCAGACGGAGCTGAATAATATTCATCGCGCACAGGCGCAGGGCGACAAGGTGTTGCGCGAGCACGCGATTGCCGAATTGCAGCAACAGCGGGTGCGGCTTGTCGCTTATCTCAGCCGTGCCAAGCTGGCCGAGGCGCGGTTGCTCGATAAAGGCACCACGGAGGCGCTGCCATGAAGTTTCGTGGGTTTTCGCGTCGGCGTGATATTCACTGCGCGCTGCTTTTTTCGATGGCATTGAGCGGCTGCTCGTTATTCCACGAAGCGCCGACAGCGCCGGAGCCGACCTTGGCTTCGCTGAAACCGGCGAAATTGCCGGAGCAGACGCAACCGTTGCCACAGGTTGGTCTACAACAAGTATCCGAACATTATCGCGAGGTGCTCCGCAACACGAACGATGCCGATCTGCGCGTGCAGGTCAATCAGCGTCTCGCCGATTTGCAAATGTTGAGTGGCGAGCAACAACAATTGGCGGGCAAGCAGGGCGCGCGGTATTTCGACGATACGATCAAATCGTATCGCGAATTGTTAGCGCAATATCCCAATCGTCCCGAGAACGATCGCCTGCTGTATCAATTGTCGAAAGCATGCGATCTGGACGGCCGCAGCGATGAATCGTTGGTCGTATTGAATCAGCTGGTGCGCGATTATCCGCAATCCGATTATTACGTCGAAGCGCAATTTCGTCGCGGCGAATTGCAATTCGCGCGCTCGGATTACGCGCAGGCCGAAGCCGCGTATGGTGAAGTCGTCAAGCGCGGTCGCGACTCGAAGTATTATCAAAATGCGATTTATATGCAGGGCTGGTCGCAGTTCAAGCGCTCGAATTACGACAGCGCGTTATTGTCGTTCACGAATACGCTCGATTTATTGTGGCAAAAAGATCAGTCCCTCGATGATTTGCCGCGCGCGCAGCGGGAAATCGCCAACGATGCGTTGCGCGTGATGAGTTTGATTTTTTCGTACGGGCCTATGTCGTCTGAAAAGAGCGGCGCGGAAACGATCAATGCGTTTTATGCGAAACAGGGCGTGCGTCATTATCACGCCGAATTGTATCGCCAGCTCGGCCAGCTCTATCTACAACAGAAACGTTATCGCGATGCGGCGGACACTTATCGCGCGTATGCAAATTCGTACCCGCTTTCGGCTGAAGCGCCGCCGATGTATGTCGCACTGATCAACGCCTACGACGAAGGTAATTTTCCAGGCGAAGTGCTGAATGAGAAAGGTGCGTTTGTGAAACGCTTCGGTATTCGCGGTGATTACTGGGCAAAAACCGATGACACAGCACACGCAATATTGTTGCCGCATCTGAAGGATTATCTCGGCGAGCTCGCGCAATATCATCATGCCGAGGCGCAGCGATTGAAGGGCGCTGCCAATAAGTCAGCGAATAAATCCAATGCCGAAAAAGCGATAGCGGGAAAAGCCAGCGACGCTGACAACAAAGCAGCGGCACAACAAAATTTCCGCCAGGCCGGCGATTATTATCGCGAATACATCGATACCTTTCCGCAGGATCCGCAGGCGGGGCGGATGGTGTTTTTGCTGGCGGAGACGCGCTTCGAGGCCGAGGAATACGTCGCGGCGATCGAAGCGTATGAACAGGCTGCGTATCAATACAGTGATAACGAACGCGGCGCCGAGGCGGGTTATTCGGCGCTGATGGCGTACGAAGAATTAATTAAACGTGTGCCGACTGGTCCTGACAACAAAGAGCAAAAAGATAATTGGCAACAGCAAAAAATTAATAGCGAATTACGCTTTGCGAAAACCTATAAAAACGATCCGCGTGCAGTGGTAGTGCAGGCGCATGCGGCCGATGAGCTGTTCGAACGTAAGGAATATTCCGATGCGATCGCGGCGGCTGGTGTCGTGCTGCAATGGCAACCGGCGGCAGAACAGCGTCTGTTGCGCAGTTCGTCGCTCATCATCGGCCACGGTGAATTCGAACAGCAGCACTATGCGGCTGCGGAACAGGGTTATCGCACGGCGCTGACTTATATTCCGAGCGGCGATGCACAGCGCGCGGCCGTGCAGGAACGGTTGGCGGCATCGGTCTATAAACAGGGCGAAATACGTTTGGCCAGTGGCGATAAACAGGCGGCAGCGCAGGAGTTTCTGCGTGTGGCGCAGGTGGCGCCGGATTCAACCATTCGCGTCAATGCGCAATACGATGCAGCCACGCAATTCATGGAAGGCGAGCAGTGGCAGGCCGCGATCAGCACGCTTAATGATTTCCGCACGCGATTTCCGAATCATGCCTTGAGCGCGGGTGTCGCAACGAAATTGGCAATCGCGTATCAGCAAAGTGGTCAAGCCGGTGCCGCCGCTAACGAGCTGACGCGCGTCGCACAAACGGACAACGATCCAGCGGTGCGCCGCGAAGCGCTGCTCAGCGCTGCCGAGCTGTATCAGAAAGCTGGCGATAAAAATAATGCGATCGAGCGTTATCGCAGCTATGTAAAAACCTATCCGCAACCGTTCGGTCCGGCGCTGGAAGCGCGTTATCAGCTGAGCGAGTTATCGCAGCAAGCCAGCGTTGGCGAAGGACGAAAATATTGGCTGCAGCAAATCGTCGATGCCGATGCTGCTGCCGGCGGAGCCCGCACCGATCGTTCGCGGTTTCTGGCGGCGCAATCTCAGGATGAATTGGCCGACGAGCAATATCGCAATTTCACCGCGGTGCATTTGACCTTGCCGTTGAAGGAAAGTCTGAAGAAGAAAAAAGCCGCGCTCGAATTGGCGCTCGCTGCTTACAACCGCTGTGCCGATTACGGCGTGCAACAGTTTGCCACCAAGGCGACGTTTCGCATCGGCGAGATTTATTCGACGTTAAGCAGCGATTTGTTGAAATCGGAACGACCAAAAGATTTGAGCGATTTGGAAAAAGAACAATACGACGTGTTACTTGAAGAACAGGCCGATCCGTTTGTCGATAAAGCCATCAAAGTGCATGAAGGCAATGTGCAGCGCAGTTGGAACGGCATTTATGACGAGTGGGTTCAGAAGAGTTTCGCGGCACTGCAACAACTGTTGCCAGCGCGTTACAAAAAACCGGAAACGCAAATAGTGGTGAGCGATGAAATACGCTGATTGCAATTTCCATCGCGTTGCAATGTTTGTTGGGGCATTGGTTGCTGCCACATTCACGCTTGGCGGCTGCCAAATATTAACTTCGTCAAAAACTGATGCGTCGAGTGCGGCTACTGCCGAAATTCCGCCGGCAGCAGAAACTGCATTCGCGAGTGCAGTGGCGGCGCAGCGCGCGCAGCAATGGGCCGATGCCGAACGGCAATTTCAGCAATTGGCGGAAAAATATCCGCAACTGTCGGGGCCGCAATTAAATCTCGCGCTGTTGTATGCGCAAACGCAGAAGCCCGAGTTGGCCGAGACGCATTTCAAGCGCGCGTTGCAAATCAATCCGGCCAATCTGGTGATTTACGATCAGTACGGTATTTGGTTGCGCGGTCAGGCACGGTTTACCGAGGCGGAAACAATTTATCAGCAGGCACTGGCGCGCGATGCCAATCGTCCCGACACACATTTGAATCTTGCGATTCTCTACGACATTTATATGGGCAAATTGCCGCAGGCGCTGGAGCACTATCAGCGCTATCTTGAATTAACTCACGATGAAAAGAGCCCCGTACAAGGTTGGGTGACAGAACTGCAGCGACGCATGAAGGCGGCGGGTTAAACCAAATGAAGACTTTCTCGTGCATTGCCAAATTATTATTGCTCGCGTGTGCACTTGCGCCGCATGCCTTCGCCGAGAAAAAGCAAGGTGAAGCCAATGTGGTGTTGCACAGCACGATTACCGGCAATCAGGAGCAGCCGAAGGTGCTTTATATCGTGCCGTGGCAGCCGCCCGGCGGTGCCGATCAATTAATGCAACCCGTGCAGCCGTTGCTCGATGATGTGTTTGCACCGATCGATCGCGCCGAGTTTCAGCGTGAGCTGAAATATCGTGCTGCCAGTGCGCAACCAGTGCCGGCGCCTTGAGTTAAATTTTTGTCGAATCGTTCGCAGTTTTTGAGCGCGCAGGCGTTGCTGGCAGCGCACTATCGAAAACCCGCTATAGTTGAAAACATTGCGGAAAATCGCCTTTAAAACCAGTAGGACACCATCATGGATCTATTTCATTCTGCCATTCGGTTTTTTCAGGAAGGCGGTTTCTTTATGTACCCGATCGCGGTCGTGATCGTGTTCGGTTTGTCGATTTCTATCGAACGCTGGCTGTTTCTAACAAAGGCACGCAGCTCGAATCGCGCCGCCTTCGACGAGATTCTGCCGATGGTGCAGAAGGGCGATTACAAAGGTGTGCTCGGTTACGCCGGGTCGTCGCCGGCGCCGGTGGCGCGCATTATCGCCGCCGGTATTGCGCGGCTTGCGCACACACAGCGTCGCGATGACATTGAATATGCGATGGAAGAAGGCGTCATGGAGGCGCTGCCGCGTCTCGAAAAGCGCACGCAATATCTCGCGACGCTCGCGAATGTCGCGATGTTGCTAGGTCTGCTCGGCACGATTTCTGGCTTGATCAGCGCATTCGCTGCGGTTGCAAATGTGAATCCAGCGGAAAAAGCGCAAATGTTATCGGCGAGTATTGCGGAAGCGATGAACGCAACAGCATTTGGTTTAACGTCGGCGATTCCGATGCTGCTGATCCATACTTTGCTGCAAACCAAAACCACCGAAATTATCGACAGCCTCGAAATGGCCGGCGTGAAATGTCTGAATATTCTCTCCGACAAACGCGCACTCGCCCAGCAGACCCGCGCCAGCGATTAAATCACCCGGATCGGTAGAACAACATGGCAATGCGTAGACTGCGAGCCCGTCAGGAAGAAGCAGCCGATCTCGACATGACGCCGTTCATCAGTTTGCTGGTGGCGTTGGTGCCGTTTCTGCTCGTCAGCGTGGTGTTTTCACATATCACCGTACTCGATTTGAAACTGCCGAATGCGGCCGGTCCTGGCATTGCGAGCGAGGATCAAAATCAGGAAGTCGAGCTGATATTGCGTAGCGATCATCTCGAGGTGAATTATCCGCGCGGTACGCTGGTGAAAAAAATCGATGACGCCAACGGAACGCATGATTTCGTGCTGCTGTCGTCGGTGCTGCAAGAGGTCAAGCGGCAGTTACGCGATCATTCCATCGATAAAAAATCGATCACGATATTATCGGAGCCGGATACCTCGTATCAGACGATTGTCTCGACCATGGATACCGTGCGCTCGTATAAAACCACGATAGCGACCAGCGTGGTCGATGCTGAATTATTTCCAGATATTGCATTCGGTGATGCGCCAGCTAATAACGCAGCGGGGTCCGCGCCGTGAAAGCTTCAATGCGCGCGCGCCGTATGGCGCGTAATCATCGCAGATTGCATTCTGTGGCCAAGCTGACGCTGGTGCCGATCATCGATATTTTCACGATGTTGCTGTTCTTTCTGATGGTGAATACCGGCAACGTGGAAGTATTGGACTTGGATAAAACTATTCATTTGCCCGATTCCTCCGCGCAGACGCGTCCCGAAGAAACGGTGCTGATTAAAATCAATGCCGAAGACATTATTGTGCAGGGCCGCAAAGTGGCGAGCGTGCACGATGTGTTAATTGGCAATGAAGATGATATCGCCGCGCTGCATCAAGAGCTTGATATGTGGGCTGCACGTAAATTGGATAAGACAGGCGACGACAAGGAACGCGGGCATCCGGTGACGATCATGGGTGATCAGAAAATTCCGTATCAGTTGTTGAAGCGTGTCATGAGCACGTGCGCATTGGCGGATTTCCGCGATATTTCGCTGGCAGTGGCGACGTTGCCGGAAGGCGACTCGACACCAACGGCTACAGCACCAGTTAAAGGAGTTTGATGGTGACTGTATTGCGCGTACCCAATCCGAAATTACCGTGGTCGTCCAGCTACGTTGAAGACGCGCGCTTTCGCAAAATTCTGATCGCATTGCTGGCTATCTATATCGTGTTGGCCATCATTTTTTCAATCCTACGGCTGCCACCGGTGGTACATCCGGAACCCAAAGATTTGCCGCCGCAGCTTGCGAATGTGGTGCTGCAAAAAGTTGAGTTGCCGAAACCCGTCGAGCAGGCAAAAGTTATCGAGCCGAAAAAGGCTGAGGTGAAGCCGACACCCGTCGCTGCCAAACCGAAGCCACAGCCGGTGCCACCGAGTAAGCAGCCGGTACCGCCTGCGCGTACCGCAGGACCCAGCGCTGGCAAAGAAGGCGGTAAAGAGGCGCCGATCGAATTGATGCAACAGGCGCGTGAAAAAGCCGCGAAATCCGGTGTTTTGCAATTTAAAGACGATCTCGCGGAAATGCGCGACAGCGTCGATGTATCGAAAGTCACACGCAGCAATTTAACCCGCGCCACCGGCACGGCCGAAAAAACCGAGCGCTCGATTATTGCCGGTAAAGCCGTCGGCGGCAGCGGTGGTATCAACACTGCAGCGCTCAGTCGCGATACTGGCGGTATTGCTTTGTCCGGGCGCGAAACCACGCGTATCGATGGCGGTGGCGGGCTCGGTGGTCTCAGTGCGGAAGCGGGTGGCCGCGGTCGTGGCGAAGGCTCCGGTATCGGCACTGGCACCGGCAAAGGCTCGGGCAAGAAAGGTGATTTGGTTTCCGGCAGCGACAGCTCGGGCGGCCGCAGTGATGAAGCCATTCGCCGCGTGATGGATCAGCAAAAAGGCGGTATTTTCGCTATCTATAATCGCGCCCTGCGCCAGGATTCAACGCTGCAAGGCAAATTCGTGTTCGAAATGGTGATCGAACCGAGCGGTGATGTTTCCGATGTGAAACTGATTTCCTCCGAACTGAAAGACAGCGATCTCGTCAGCAAAATTCTTGCTCGTGTCCGCCTCATTAATTTCGGTGCGGCGAATGTGTTGCGCACGCGTGTGAATTACTCCCTCGATTTCCTACCCAACGCTTAGTTGTATTGCACTGCGCCGCGCCGCTAAATTGCGCTGGCGCGGACCGCAGTCATTTATTTATTTTTGTGCACGCATGCACTGTTGCTACTAATTGCGGACTACTTCCCACTCGTAAAAATCAATATGGGAATTGGTTCAAACCCCATTTCGTCAAACACAACCATAATTTGGTCACCTTCCGACAAAGTACGACACTTTTGGCCCGAGGTGTGCCGTGGATATGCTGAATTTACTTGCGCGTTGTCATCCGCTTCATCAGATCGATAAAGCCGAAATTGCGTCGTTGATGGATCGTGCAAAAACACGTGACTATAAGCGTGGCCAAATGTTGTTGCGCAGCAACTCTGCGCAGGCAGGCCAGCTGAGTTATCTACTGGCAGGCAGTGTGGAGCTGCGGCGTTCGTTCTTCGACCGCCAGTTGGTCAAAACGGGTGACGAGCTGGCATTACAACCACTCGATTATCTGTTGCTCAGCGAGGGTGGTCAGATCGTTGCGCTTGACGATTGCACGCTGATACAAATTTCGCGTGAGGCGATCGATCGCAGTCTAGCCGCATGCAGTCCGTGCGATTACAGCGTGGCATCGCTGAGCGATACCGATCTCACCGAGGAATATCTAGTCTCCGATGGCGCTGTGGCCGTCGATTGGATGTCGCGTTTTTTGCAATCGTCGCTCGCGCAGAGTTTGCCGGCGCAATGCATTCAACAGTTGCTGGGTTCGCTGGTGGCAACCGAGGTAGCCAAGGGCCAAGCAATTGTTCGTCGCGGCGAATTGGGCGATGCCATGTATGTCGTGACGCGCGGCGCGGCGTCGGTTTATGTCGATGAGCAGAGCCTGTTTCACGGCCGCGAAATTGTTCTGCTGCCCGGCGATTACTTTGGCGAAGAGTCGCTGGTCGCCGATACGTTGCGCAATGCGACAGTGGTGATGGAAACCGACGGCGTGGTCGCTCGGCTCGATCGGAAAGCTTTCGATAAGCTGGTGCGGCCGCATCTGATTCGCGAAGCCGACGATACCCTGATGGAACGCTGCTTGACTGCCGGCGTCAACGATTCGCTCGCGGTTATCGATGTGCGCTTCCCCGTGGAGTTTCGTCGCGATGCATTGCCCGCCAGTACCAATATTCCTATTTCAGTGCTGCGTGCGCGTTTGTCATTGCTCGATAAGACACGTCAGCACGTGGTGACGCGTGCCGGTGGTCGGCGCAGCGAGCTGGCGGTGTTTTTGCTGCGTCAGGCGGGATTCGATGCCTATCTGATGGCGTCGAACGATCATCATTTTGCGAGTGTCGAGGTGTTTGCCCGCGACTCGTTTGTCGAGCGCATCGCGTAAGTTATTCGACCAATTCTTCTCTGCTAAGCTAGGCGCCTTTTCTGCTGGAATTTCCGCTGGGTGCGCGCCGATGCTGCGATTCGTTAAACGCTTATTGCTGAGCCTAATCGTGTTGCTGGCGATATCTATCGCCGGCGGCACTATCTATTTTTTTCTGCACCCGATTGCCAGTCCAAAAATGCTGCTGAGCATGGCGTTCGGGCAGAGTAATTCCTCAACAATGACCGCTGCGGTGGCGCAACAACTTGAGGCGCCGCCCGGTTTTACCGTGTCTTTATATGCGCGCGATATGTCGATGGTGCGCATGCTCCATGTCACCGCGACCGGTGATTTGCTGGTGTCGCGGCCGCGCGCCGGTGAAATTGTGTTGCTCGAACGCGATCGCAACGGCGACGGTTTGCCGGATAGCCGCCGCGTGTTATTGAGCGGGTTGAACCGGCCGCACGGCATCGATGTCGCCAATGGCTGGCTCTATGTCGGCGAAACCGATGCGATCGGACGCGTGCAGTTCGATGAACAGACCGGCGCACTGCGCGGCAATTATCAGCGCATCGTTACCGGCCTCACCGGCGATAACGGTCACTGGACCAAAACTGTTCGGGTCGGTCCCGATGGTTTTTTATATGTCGCGCAAGGCTCGACCTGCAATGTCTGTGAAGAGAAGGACCGGCGGCGCGCGACGATCATGCGTTTTAATCTCGACGGCAGCGGCGGTGTTATTTATGCCAGCGGCTTACGCAATAGCGTTGGTATGGACTGGGCGCCGTGGGACAAACAGTTGTATGCAACCGATAACGGTCGCGATTTACTCGGCGATGATTTTCCGCCCTGCGAGTTGAATCGAATCGTTAAGGACGGCTTTTACGGTTGGCCCTACATTAATGGCTTTGGCGTGTTGGATCCGGATTTTGGCAAGGGCAAAGATGCGTTGTTGAAAACAGCGATTGCGCCGGTGCACGGTTTCCGGCCACACAATGCGCCGCTCGGAATTCATTTTTTGCGCGGTACGCAATTTCCTGCGGGCTTCGAGCGCAGTGCGTTAGTGGCATTACATGGTTCGTGGAACCGCAGCGAGCCGGACGGTTATAAAGTGGTGCAATTGCAATGGCGCGATGACGGTTCGATCGAAGAACGCGATTTTCTGAGCGGCTTTCAACGGAACGGCAAAGTGATCGGTCGCCCGGTCGATGTCGCCGAGAGTCCCGATGGCGCCGTGTATGTATCGGATGATTTTGCAGGTGCCATTTATCGCATCGCTTACGGCAGTACCGCACGCGCGGCTGCAGCGCCCGCGAGTGCCTCGCCATCGCAACCCACGCCAGATGCAGAGCTGGCAGCACTCGATGCTGCGCAGCGCACTGCGCTGACCGAGCGCGGCCTCGCGTTGTATCGGCAATATGGTTGTGCCCGCTGTCACGACCCACGGTACGCCACCGAGCTGCGACGTATTCATCCGCTACAACAATTGGCGGCGCGTTACTCGTCATCGCAATTGCAGGATTTTTTGCGAGCTCCGCAACCGCCGATGCCTGTGTTTCCGCTGTCCGACGATGATCGCCAAGCGCTTGCGGTATATCTGCTGACGCGCGAATAAATGCGCTCTCTGTTCTCTATTAATTTTTCCGAGGCGAATTGGAATGCGAAATCAGTTGCGCGAGTTGGCGTTGTGTTTTGCTGCGGGTACCGTCGGCGGCTTCGCTAAGAGCGTGGTGGTCTGGACTTGCGCGCATTTTGCGTCAACCGCATTTTTTGGCTCGCATCTGGCGGGCGCGCTATTTCCGGCGGGGATTTATCAACGGTTGGTGTGGGGCGGACTGGCCGGGTTTCTTTTTATGCTGCCGGTGTTGCGGCATTCGTGGCTGGCAGCGGGCCTGCTGTGGGGTATCGCCGCCAGCCTGTTGCAATGGTTTCTCGCCCATAACGAATTGCATCTGCTGGTGATGCCGATGCTGTCGACGCTGGTATTGAATTGCCTCTGGGGATTGGTCACCGCAGCGATGTTGCGCTTGTTGCGATAGGTCTCAGTGGGTGGCGCGCTACGCTGGTGCGGCGCCCCCATTAGGACGTTCCATCGTGCGCCCAATAGCGGCAGCGCGCATCGGGTTTGATGCTCGCCAACGATAGGAAATCCGTTATACGACAAGGTCTTGGAGGTTGCATTAAGTCGCTGGCAAGTAAATTGCTCCGAGTCGATTGCAACTACATCAGCAGTGCCGACTGTTCCGCGCTGCGAGGAGCCTACGATGCCAAGACCGACTCGTTTTACCGTCAGCGATATTCCGCAATGTGTCGTGCAGACGGGTGTGAACTGGGCGCACACCTTTAAATATCGCGACGATTATCAGTTTTATCTCGAAAGCCTGCGTCATGCCGCAGCGCAGTATGAGTGCGAATTGCACGCTTATGCGCTGTTGCCGAATCGCGTGCAATTGCTAGTCACCCCGCACGCCGAACTCGCTGTGCCGCAGATGATGCAATCGCTCGGTCGCCGTTACGTGCAGTATTTCAATCGTCGCTACGATCGCACCGGCACGTTGTGGCAGGGTCGCTATAAGTCGTGTCTGGTGGAATCCGGCGAGCACATGCTGGATTGCTATCGCTATGTCGATACGCTGGCCGCGATCAGCGGCGTCGTGACTGATCCTTTCGATTATCCGTGGAGTAGCTTCCGCCAACATATCGGCGCCGCGCCGCATTTCGTGCAGGAGCACGCGATCTGGTCATGTCTCGCCGATAGCGAAGCCGAATGTTTTCAGCGCTATTGCGAATTGGCGGTAATTCCTCTCGCCAGCGAAGTAGTGAAGGAAATTAACATCAACGTCGTGCAGGGCAGCGTGTACGGGACTGAAGAGTTTCGCGCGGAGATCGAGAATCGCTGCGGTCAAAAAGTGCGCCCGCGTCCACGCGGCCGGCCGCGCCTGCGACGGGTCGGCTGATTACTGTTTGACGTTATCGATGTCACGTAAGCGGCCAGCCTCGAACCTCAGGACATGGTAATAGCCCTGATCGGGGCCATAAATCCACTGTTCGATTTTGTACTCGCGCTCGCCGTGTAAGCCGGGCGGCGCGCCGCGCAAGGTATAGCCGATCAGTTCTTCGCTCACGGGGTCTCCGCATTTCTCGCGCACCTGGATGGCGAGCTCGCCTTCGGTGACCAGTCGGGTGCCGCAGCGCAGCGCTTCGGCGGGCGCAAAGCCCGAAATGCTGCCGATCAACAACGCGACAGCGACGATTCGTTTACGCATATTGGCCTCAATGTCGGATGACGTGGCCGCATGATACCGCGGCTAGTTAGGGCTTCAGGATGGTTAGTTTGTTATGAATTGTGACGAGTGATGAATGGATCATCGCAGCCGACCGACGGTTAGCTGTGGTAAAAACTGCCCGATATACTTCCCGACAGCCCGCAAGGACTGCTGCGGAGTGAAATGGAGACGGGAATGATTGCAAATCTGATTATCGAAGGATCGCTTGCCACTCTGGCGCTTTTGGTTGGCTATTTGTATTACCGGTACGCCGACCTCCTGAAGGGCGGTATATCGCGTGTGCTCGCCACCGATCATCCGCCGCTGTTCGATGAAGCGCCGATCGCCTTACTGCAAATTGGTATCGACTCGCATATTCAACTCACCAATGCCGCACTGCGGCGCCTGCTCGACGTCAGTTCCAAGCACCTCAGTTCGCGCCGATTCACCGACATTATTTATCCCGAGGACATCGCGCCGATCGAAGTGGCAATACGCGAGCTCGTGACCCACCATGGTGATCAGTTTGTGCATGATTGCCGGGTGCAGCATGGCCGTGGGTATCTGCTGTGGGTGCGGTTATCGCTACGCGCGGTGCGCAACTCCCGCAATCAAGTCGATTATTTATTGGCGGCATTCATCGATATTAGCGATCAACAACGCGCGCAGCAGATTGCTCGTATCGAAGAGCAGAAATTAATGGATATCGTCGATCAGGTGCCGGTTATCGTGTGGATGCAATCGCCCGCCGAGCATTTACTGTTCGTCAATAATGCTTACGAAAACATTGCCGGCCGCTCCAAGGAAAGTGTCTATGCCAATCCGGCGAGCTATCTGGAGTTGGTGCATCCCGAGGATTTGCCGCGCTTGCTGCGATTCCGGTCGCGAGACAATCACGATAAACAATATGAATTGAATTACCGCCTGCTGCGCGACGATGGCGAAATCCGCTATGTGCGCGAAATGTGCAAAGGCATTCACGATGAATACGGCAACCTGTTGCATTGCATCGCCAGCGTGATGGATATCAGCAGCGAAATGGTAGTGCGCGACGAATTGCATGAATTGAATAGTCGTTTGCGTGAAGCCAATTTGCGTCTGCAGGAAAGTGCGAAGATGGACAATCTGACGCGCTGTTTGAATCGCGGCGCGGTGCTCGATGAGGCGGAAAAATCGCTGCAATTGGATCAACGTTATGGGCGCACCAGTACGCTCGTATTCTTCGATATGAATAACTTTAAAGAGGTGAATGACAATTTTGGCCATCATGTCGGCGATCGAGCATTGATTGCGTTCGCCGAACAGATCAAGTCACGGCTGCGAACCACCGATGAATTGGGACGCTATGGCGGCGATGAGTTTATTGCGTTGTTGCGCGAAACAGATAGCGATCAGGCGCGCCAATTATTGGCGACATTGCCGCCAGTGGTTTTGGATAACGAGAATGGCAGTAGCATCATTCTGCGCTATTCGGCCGGAGTCGCTTGCAGCAATGAAGAGGGAATAAAAACTATCGATGATTGGCTGCGGATCGCCGATACACATATGTATCAGCACAAGCTGAATTTTCAGGTAGCACGCAATTCGTAACGTCTGAATGTCGGAAAATAAAAAAGGGGCTTTAAGCCCCTTTTTTATTGATTGCAACAATGAACGCTAGGCGCTCATTGGCAAACTTACTTCGGTTGTTCGGCAGGAGCTTCAGCGGGTGCAGTAGTTTCCGCCGGTGCGGTAGCATCAGCTGCCGGAGCGGTGGTTTCGGCCGGAGCTTCAGCAGCAGGAGCCGGAGCTTCAGCAGCCGGTGCGGCTTGTTCTACAGGAGCAGGAGCTTCTTCTTTTTTGCCGCAGGCAACGAGACCCAGGCTCAGAACCAGTGCTGACATGACCAGGTAGCTTTTCTTCATGATGCTCTCCGAAAAATAGTTATGACGTGAAACGAAAGTTAAAGCGCGCGGCCAGTCTACTGATGCAAGTGGGTGGGTGCAAGAGTGGTGTACGTCAAAGCGGAATGTTTTCATAGAGTTTGCACACAAAGTTACAGCCGAATGAGACCTCTACAATTAGTGCGTGACCGCTGCAATGAAAAAAGCCCGCAACGGGCGGGCTTTGATTAGGTTGAGGAGATTCAATCCGGCAGTCAGCGCATCGCTATTTTCTGCATCGCGGAAACCATCGTTAAACCATTCCAATTGTCGAGGCGTCCTTCGCGCCATCCTGCGAGCCACTGGCCACGCATATTGGTTTCAACATGCGGGCATAAATCCTGATGACGGCCATCGACTCCGGCGAGATATCCGCGTTGATAGGCGCGTTCTTGCAAATTGCGTTTTTGCCTTTTCATAAAGCTGACTCTCCATGGTAAAAATTGGTAAGTCTTGCGAAGGGATTTCGAGAGCACCTATAGGTGATAGAATCGCGCGCTCCTCGAATACTGAATGTAAGCAAACCCGTTATGGCGCCGTCGACTACCAATATCTTCTAGGTCGGCGGGCTTTTAGCTGTACCCGTTATACCCAGCGCGTATCACCTTGCGATTCAGTCACTTATCGACGCGTAAGATTTAGCCGCGCCATCGATTTGCTAAAGCTTTTATGGCTTATAGCATCTTCATCTAGCCCAACCAGAGCAGTATGTTATGACCCAAATCGTGAATCTGACGGCCACCTGTCCCAAGGGGTTGGAGGAACTGCTCGCCGACGAATTGCGCAGCTTCGGCGCCGAGGTGGGCAAGTCGCACGTCGCTGGCGTTTCATTCATGGGTTCGTTGGCGGTGGCGTATCGCGCCTGCCTGTGGTCGCGGCTGGCAAATCGCATTTTGCTGCCGTTGGCGCAGTTCGAGCTGGATAGTGCGCAAGCGCTCTACGACGGTGTCGCCGGCGTCGCGTGGCGCGATCATTTTTCGCCGGACAGTACATTTGTGGTCGATTTCACCGGCACCAATCATGCGATCAGCAATACCCAGTTCGGTGCGCAAAAAACCAAAGACGCGGTCGTCGATCATTTCGTGTGGCGCTGCGGCATGCGGCCGTCGATCGATCTGAAAAATCCGGACTGGCGTCTCAACGTCCATCTGCAGCGCGATCGCGCTACTGTCAGCATCGATCTTGCCGGCGAAAGTTTGCATCGCCGCGGCTATCGCCAGCAGGGCGGCATTGCGCCATTGAAAGAAAACCTCGCTGCTGCATTGTTGCTGCGCGCGGATTGGCCGGGCGTCGCCGCGCGCGGCGGCGCGTTGCTCGATCCCATGTGCGGCTCCGGTACTTTGCTGATCGAAGGGGCGCTGATGGCGATGAATATCGCGCCCGGTTTTTTGCGCGAACGCTGGTCGTTCGAATCCTGGTTACAGCACGATGCAAAAATCTGGTCGGTATTGCGCGAGGAGGCCGATCAACGCAAGGAAGAGGCGCGGCATCGGCAATGGCCGGAAATCCGCGGCTACGATGCCAGCGCGATGGCGATCAAAGCCGCCGAAGAAAATATTGAGTGCGCCGGCCTGACCGGCAAAGTACGCGTGTTGCGCAAAGAGCTGGCGCAATTTGTTAAACCCACCCATCAAGCTATCGATACCGGTTTGATTATCGTCAACCCGCCCTATGGCGAGCGCTTGGGTGAACAAGAAAGTTTGCGTCATTTGTATGCACATCTCGGCGAGCGGTTACGCGAAGAATTCGTCGGCTGGCGCGCGGCGATTTTCACCGGCAATCCCGATCTTGGTAAAACGATGGGATTGCGCAGCAATAAACAATACCGACTGTTCAATGGCGCGATTCCCGCGCAACTGTTGCTGTTTCAGGTCGAGCCGCAATATTTCGTCAATCGCGATAAAGCGCCGATGCGCAAAGTTTCCGACAATCGAAATACGATCGAATCGCCGGCGGTCGAGCTGCCGGTGATCGAGCTAAGCAATGGCGCGCAAATGTTTGCGAATCGATTGCAGAAAAATCGCAAGCGCCTGCAGAAATGGCTGCAGCAATCCCAGGTCAGCTGCTATCGGCTGTACGACGCCGACATGCCGGAATATTCGGTTGCTATCGATTGTTACGGCGACTGGGTGCACGTCGCCGAATATGCGCCGCCATCGTCGGTAAATCCTGATGCCGCGGAGCAACGGTTGCGCGAAGTGCTGAGTGCCATTCCGGTGGCGCTGGCTGTCGACCCACAAAAAATCGTGTTAAAGCAGCGGGCGCGGCAGCGCGGCAAAACGCAGTATCAGAAGGTCGATCAGCGCGGTCATTTCAATGAAGTACGCGAAGGCGATGCACGTTTGCTGATCAATCTCACCGATTACCTCGATACCGGTTTATTTCTCGATCATCGCCCAGTGCGATTAAAAATTGCCGAGTTGGCGCAGGGCAAACGCTTTCTGAATTTATTCTGTTATACCGCTACGGCGAGTGTACACGCGGCGATCGGCGGCGCGCTGTCGACCACCAGCATCGATTTGTCGCAGACCTATCTCGAGTGGGCGCGCCGCAATTTTGCTTTGAATGGCTTGAGCGAAGCGCGCAATCATTGCGTGCATGCCGATTGCCGCACGTGGCTGGCGGATTGCACGCAGCAGTTCGATTTGATTTTGCTCGATCCACCGACGTTCTCGAACTCGAAACGCATGGACGATACGCTCGATATTCAACGTGATCAGGTTGATTTGATTCACCAGGCGATGCGTGTGCTAACGCAGAATGGCTTGCTGATTTTTTCCAATAACCGCAAACGTTTTGAGCTCGATCCTGTGCTCAGCGAAATCTTCGCGGTTGAAAATGTCACGCGCTGGTCGCTCGATCCCGATTTCGAGCGCTCGGCGGATATTCACCAATGTTGGTTTATTCGAAAAAAATAATTCAGGTCGCAAAAATAATCAGCGCGTGAGTAACTCGCGCAAAATCACTTCATACATCCGCGACAATTGATCGAGATCCGCCGCTACCACGTGTTCGTCGATTTTATGGATCGTTGCATTGACCGGTCCGAGCTCGACAACTTGCGCGCCGGTCGGTGCGATAAAACGGCCATCCGAGGTGCCACCGGCCGTCGATAATTCGGCATCGATACCGGCGACGTCGCGAATGGCTTTTTGCGTGGCGCGCACCAACTCGCCCTGCGCGGTTAAAAATGGCGCGCCGCTCAGCGACCATTCGATCGCGTAATCGAGCCCGTGTTTTTGCAGAATTGCTTCGGTGCGCTCGCGCAATTGCGTTTCGGTGAGCTCGGTCGAAAAGCGAAAATTGAATAGCACTTCAAGTGTGCCTGGAATGACATTGGTGGCGCCGGTGCCGCCGTTGATATTCGATATTTGGAATGACGTCGCCGGAAAAAACTGATTGCCGTTATCCCATTGCTGCGCGCTTAACTCGGCGAGCGCAGGCATGGCGAGATGAATCGGATTGCGCGCCTTCTCTGGATAGGCGACATGGCCTTGCATACCTTTAACAATTAATTTCGCGCCCAGTGAGCCACGGCGACCGTTTTTAATGACATCACCGACGATGGTCGAAGAGGAAGGCTCACCGACGAGACACCACTGAATTTTTTCCCCACGTTGTTCGAGCCATTCGACGACTTTTATCGTGCCATCGATGGCGATGCCCTCTTCGTCGCTAGTGATCAAGAACGCGATACGGCCGTTATGTTGCGGATGATTTTGCACAAAACGTTCGCACGCGGTCACCATCGCGGCGAGGCTGCCTTTCATATCGGCAGCACCGCGTCCGAATAATTTGCCATCGATTAATGCCGGCTCGAACGGTGGTGTTTGCCATTGCTGTTCGGGTCCACTCGGTACGACATCGGTATGCCCCGCGAAGCAAACGATCGGGCCGCTGTCGCCGCGTACGGCCCAAAAATTATCGACGTCGCCGAAACGCAGCGGAATGGCTTCGAAACCAATCGCCGTAAGGCGTTGCATCATCAATTGCTGACAGCCGTCGTCGTGTGGCGTCACCGAGCGACGTTGCATGAGATCGAGCGCTAATTGCAGAGTGGGGGTGAGTGCAGTCATCGTAAAAATATCGGTTGGTGGATCGAGTTTTATTTAAACAGTGGCATCGCAATGTTGTCATTAAAATTTCGCGATGCTGTCATGCGTCGGCGTTACATTTCGACTTCGATTAAATGTTGGAGTCGTGCCATGAACGATCGCGCTGTAACTACGGTGACTTCTCGCGAACGGTTGCGCCATCAAATCGCGCAGGAAGTCGAACAATTTTTGCGACGCGGCGGCAGCATCGAGCAAGTGCCTGGCCCTAATGCCGCAAATGCGCGTCCCGTCGGCACCGTGTGGTGGGATGCGCGCGGCAGCATGGCGGCACATTAATTACAGGTTGGCGCGGCGCTTAGTTATGCGCGTGCAATTCCGCATTTAATTCGATCGCCGATTTATTGGTGAGTACTTCGAGTGCTCCGGTGACCGAATTACGGCGGAACAGCAGATCGTGTTTGCCGGCGAGATCGCGCGCCTTCACTTTCTGCACCAGTTTGCCCTGATCATCGAGCACCGCGATCACGGCACCGGCGGTGACATAAAGGCCCGCTTCGATGGTGCAGCGATCGCCGAGCGGAATGCCGACACCGGCATTGGCGCCGATCAGGCAGCCTTTGCCGAGCGCAATGATGACGTTATTGCCGCCGGACAATGTGCCCATGGTCGAGCAGCCGCCGCCGAGATCGGAACCCGCGCCGACGAATACCCCGGCAGAAATGCGGCCTTCAACCATGCCCGGGCCTTCGGTGCCGGCGTTAAAGTTCACGAAGCCTTCGTGCATGATGGTGGTGCCTTCACCGAGATAAGCGCCGAGACGCACGCGCGCGGTATGCGCGATACGCACGCCGCTCGGCACCACGTAATTACTCATCTTCGGAAATTTATCGACCGACATCACTTCGACTACTTCGCCGCGCAGACGCATCTGCAGTTGACGATTCGGTAATTCGCTCAGATCGATCGCGCCATGCGATGTCCACGCAACATTTGGCAGCACACCGAAAATACCGGCGAGCACAATTTGATGTGGCTGCACCAGGCGATGCGACAGCAAATGTAATTTCAAATACGCTTCTGGCACCGATTTCGGACTCTGATCGTTCGCCAGCAATGTCGCCACGCGCGGTTGCGAGCTATCGAGCAGCGCAAGCGCGATATCGGCTTGCACGGTTTCGCCGGCAGCGCGCAACGCATTTTCCAGCGCTCGCAATTCATTGTTATCGAGATCGAGCGCGACGTTGCCGCCGGCATAATCCAACGTTTTTTTGACGACATCGATCACGCTGGCGGCGGGATTCAATAAAGGCGCCGCGTAAAAAACCTCGAGCCATTCGCCTTTTTGATTGCGCGTGCCGATACCGAAGCCGAGAGCGAAGAGAGTCATTGCCAGATACCTGCGTTATAAAGTGTGTTGAGTGAAAATCGTTGCGTAGCGATCCGCGCTGAAGCCGATGAAACGCTGATGTCCGATATCGAGTAGTGGCCGTTTAATCAAAGCCGGCTGCGCGAGGATCTGAGTCGCGGCATTGTGAGCGTTGAAATTTGTCCGCGTTGACTCATCCAGCTGTTTCCAGGTGGTGCCACGGCGATTGATTAAATCGTCGAGCCCCACTTCTTGAATCCAACTTTCCACCTGTGCGCGATCGACGCCATTGGCGCGAAAATCGTGAAAGCGATATTCGATACCGTGTTGCTCGAGCCATTGGCGCGCTTTCTTCACCGTGTCGCAATTTTTGATGCCGTATAGAATCGCAGTCATAAAGCTCGATAAATCGTTGCTGTGTTAAGGCGGCTAGGATAACAAATTGAGCCCTGCTTTCAGGCCTTTTTTACGGTTTTTGGTCGTTTGCGATCAGGATACAGCGCTTGACAGATATCGCATGAGCGCCCATCGCAGCCGCGTGCCGAGCAGTGTTCACGGCCGTAATAAATAATTTGCAGATGCAGATCATTCCATTTATCGCGTGGAAACAGGCGCTTCAGATCGCGCTCGGTCTGCACCACACTCTTGCCGTTGCTTAACCCCCAGCGTTGCGCGAGCCGATGAATATGCGTGTCGACCGGGAACGCCGGTTCGCCAAATGCCTGCGACATGACCACGCTGGCGGTCTTGTGGCCGACGCCGGGCAATGCCTCGAGCGCGTCCCAATCGGCGGGAACCTCGCCCTGATAGCGCTCGACCAGAATCTTCGATAGTGCACTAATCGCACGTGCCTTTTGCGGCGCAAGCCCGCAGCTGCGAATCAAATGCTGAATTTCATCGACCGGTACCAGCGCCATTTTGAAGGCATTATCGGCTCGCGCGAATAATGCCGGCGTAACCAGATTGACGCGTGCATCGGTGCATTGCGCGGATAATAAAACAGCAATCAGTAACGTAAATGCATCGCTATGCTGCAATGGAATCGGCGGCTGCGGATATAACTGCTGCAGCCGCTGTAGGACGAGTTCGGCACGTTCTTTTTTCAGCATGGCTTTTTTTCGAGAGCCCTCTCTAACGCAATAACGCAAGTTTCGTGTAGCAGCGGCGAGGTCATGTTTTCAATGTGGAGACAAAGTGGCGAATGCGCTCCGCCGCCTCTACACACTCATCAATGCTGGCGACCAGTGCCATCCGAATGCGATGGCGACCGGGATTGCCGTGTTCGGTATCGCGCGCCAGATATTGACCCGGTAGCACCGCAACATGCTGCTGCGCGAATAATGCGCGCGCGAATTCGCAATCGTCGATGGGTGTTCTCGCCCACAAATAAAAACCGGCCTGCGGTCGCGTCACATCGAGCGTGTCACTAAGAATATTCAACACCGCATCGAATTTGCGTCGATACAGCTCGCGATTGTCGCGAACGTGCTGCTCGTCGCTCCAGGCGGCAATGCTCGCGCGCTGATTTTGCAGCGGCATTGCACAGCCGTGATAGGTGCGATACAGCAGGAATTTTTTCAGCACTGCCGCATCGCCGGCGACAAAACCGGAACGCAGCCCCGGCACATTCGAACGTTTCGATAGGCTGTGAAATACCACGCAGCGGCGATAATCATCGCGGCCGAGTTCTCGGCATACCTGTAATAGCCCGAGGGGCGGCGACTGCTCGTCAAAAAAAATTTCCGAATAACATTCGTCGCTGGCAATGATGAAGTCGTGTCGATCGGCCAGTGCGATTAATTTCTTTAGCGTGGCGGTATCGAGTACTGCGCCGGTTGGATTGCCAGGGCTGCACAAAAACAATAATTGGCAGCGCTGCCAAACCGCATCTGGAACCGCATCGAAATCAGGCACAAAATTATTCGCCGCGGTGCAGTTGATAAAATAAGGCTCGGCGCCGGCGAGGTACGCGGCGCCTTCATAAATTTGATAAAACGGATTCGGCGCAACCACCAGCGGATTGTTGCTGCGATCGATCACCGCCTGCGCAAACGCAAACAATGCTTCGCGCGTACCGTTCACCGGCAGAATCTGCGTTTCGGGATCGAGCAGTTGCAATTGAAAGCGACGTGTGGCCCATGCCGCGATCGCTTCGCGCAGCTCGGCGCTGCCCTTTGTTGTCGGATATGTCGATAAACCGGCCAGATTGTCGATCAGCGCCGTACGTACCAGCGCCGGTGCCGCATGTTTGGGTTCGCCGATCGACAGCGCAATAAGTGGCAGTGATGGCGGCGTTACGCCGGCTTTCAGCGCGTTGAGTTTTTCAAACGGGTAGGGCTGCAACTTGTCGAGATCAGAATTCATCGAGGTCATATTCAAGGCCGCTCAAGCTGCGGCGCGCTCGTCCAGTTCTTTTTTGATGGTCTGTTGAATCGCATCGCACAATGTCGGATCGACAATCGGCTGCTGATTGGCATCGGTAATAAAGAATACGTCTTCGACGCGCTCGCCGAGTGTGGTGATTTTTGCGTTCTGCAGCTGAATGCCGAAGCTGTAAAAAATGCGACCGATACGCGCGAGCAGGCCGGGACGGTCCGGCGTGATCACTTCGAGCACGGTTTGATTTTTCTTGGTATCGGTAAATAGCGTGGTGGTGGTCGGCATCGAAAATAAACGCAATTGCCGCGGCGTGCGTTTGCGCATGATCTCGGGCGATAAATCGGCTTTTTCTAATTGCGTGCGTAAAAACTGTTTGATGTGTTCGAGCCGCTGCGTATCGTCGTTGATCGGTTTGCCGCTGGCGTCGAGCACGAAAAATGTATCGAACACAAAGCCGGTGTCCGAGTTGTAGAGCCGCGCATCTTGAATACTCAGATCGAGCTGTTCCATTGCGGCAGCGAGCATCGCGAATAAATGCGGGCGATTGCGCGAGTGCACGAAAATCTGCGTCGCCGATTCGAACAAAATTTCGCTGCTGTCCTTGATCAACACGACCGGCTCGTCGCGATTGCGATGCTGCGCAATCGCCTGCGTATGCCAAACAATATCTTCGACTTTTTCGCGCAAGAAATAATCTTCGCCGACATTGGCCCATAGCACGCGCAATTCGTCTTCGCTGAAGCCGAGATATTCGAGCTGATCGATTGCCGTCTGCTGTGCTTCATCGATCCACTCGTTTTTGTCGACTGGATTTTCAAGGCCGCGCCGCAGTGCGCGCTTGGTTTCGGCGTAAAGTTGGCGCAGCAATGACGCGCGCCAGGCATTCCACAGCGTTGGATTGGTCGCGCTGATATCGGCGACCGTCAGTGCGAACAAATAATCGAGGTGCAATTGATCGCCGACTTCAATCGCGAAATTGCGCACGATTTCGGGATCGGAAATATCCTGCCGCTGCGCTACCGCGGACATCAGCAAATGCTTTTCAACCAGCCACATCACCAGATTGGTGTCGCGCTTGTTCAGCTCGTGGCGTTCGCAAAACGCCTGCGCATCTTCGGCGCCGAGCGTTGAGTGATCGCCGCCCCGGCCTTTCGCGATGTCGTGGTAAAGACCGGCGATATACAGCAATTCGATTTTCGGCAGCCGCGCGACGATGCGCGCGACTACCGGATATTTTTGCATCGCGTTGTCGTACTGAAAGCGTCGCATATTTTTGACGACTTCCAGCGTATGCGCATCGACCGTGTAAATATGAAACAGGTCGTGTTGCATGCGGCCAATGATGCGGCCAAATTCAGGTAGATATTTGCCGAGTACACCATAGCGATTCATACGCCGTAGCATCTGCGCGACTTTATACGGCGAACGCAGTAGTTCCATGAACAGGCGCGTATTGCGACGATCATTGCGAAAGTTATCGTCGATCAAATGCACACTGTCGCGAATCAACCGAATGGTCGCAGCGCGAATGCCACCGATGCGCACGTTTTGCGCCATCAATACGAAAATTTCGAGCAGCGCCGATGGCGTGCGCTCGAATACCATGTCGTTATTCACTTCGAGATAGCCGTTACGCACGCGAAAGCGTTGATTCAGCTCGAGTATATTTTCCGGCTCGCACGCGTGCAGAATCGCTTCGTCGAAATGTTGCATCAGCACTTCGTTCAATTCACCCAGCGCGAGTGCCCAGCGGTAATAAACCTGCATGAAGCGCTCGACGCCGAGGCGCGTGCTGGTGTCTTCGTAACCAAAAATTTTGGAGAGCGTGCGTTGGTGATCGAATAGCAGTCGATCTTCTTCGCGGCCAGCCACCATGTGCAGTGCATAGCGCACGCGCCACAGAAAGTCGCGGCCCTCGAGCAGAATATTCAGTTCGTCGTGCGACAAAAATCCGCGTTCGACCAATTCTTCCAGTTGCTGAGTGCCATAGTGTCGCTTGGTGACCCAGCTAATCATTTGAATATCGCGCAAACCACCGGGCGAACTTTTAACATTTGGCTCAAGGTTGTATTCGGTGTTGCCGAATTTGCGGTGGCGCTCGATTTGCTCGGTCCATTTCGCGCGGAAAAATTCGCGGCTCGGCCAGATTTGATCGGGCCCGGTGGCGGCCAGCATGACATCGAACAAATCGTTCGAGCCGGCGATAACGCGCGATTCCATCAGATTGGTGGCAACGGTGATATCGGCGTTAGCCGCTTCGCGGCATTCCGCGACCGTACGCACGCTGTGGCCGATTTGCAGGCCGACATCCCAAAAGAACGTAATGATGGCTTCCGCGCTGGCGAAATAGTCGTGGTTGTTATCGGGCAGCAGAATCAGCAGATCGATATCGGAATGCGGATGCAGTTCGCCGCGGCCATAGCCGCCGACGGCGATCAGTGTCGGTGGTGTTGCCGGCCACGATTGCCGCTGCCAGATCGCCTGCAGCAGGTTGTCGATGAAGCGCGCGCGTTGCTGCACGATGTCGCGAATGCTATCGCCGCGGACGAACGCTTCATTGAAATAGAGATTGGCGCGCTCAATCGCGGCCTTGCACTCGGGCAACGCATTACGGGCGTCCAGATTGATCGTGAAAATCGCGGGATCGGCGTTGTCGGTGGAAAGCGAGGACGGCATGGGGTCAGGCCGTTTGGCGCAGGAATGGTTCGTCCGCGCGCGCGGTCAGCACTTCGACGCCATCGCGCGTAACCAGAATCATGTGCTCCCACTGCGCCGATAACCGGCCATCCTTGGTGGTAACGGTCCAGCCGTCTTTGGGATTCAGCTTCACATGGCGCTTGCCGGCGTTGATCATCGGCTCGATCGTGAAAATCATGCCTTCCTTTAATTCCATGCCGGTACCGCGCTGGCCGTAATGCAGGACCTGCGGGTCCTCATGGAATGTCGTGCCGATGCCATGGCCGCAGTATTCGCGCACGACCGAGTAATAGTTGGCTTCGGCGTGATGCTGGATGACGTGGCCGATATCGCCCAGCCGCGCTCCGGGCTTGACCTCGGCGATGGCGCGATACAGGCATTCCTGGGTGATGCGAATCAGGCGCTCGGCATGCGGCTGCGGTGTGCCGACATGGAACATCGCGCTGGTATCGCCGTGGTAGCCATCTTTGATCACGGTGATATCGACGTTGATGATGTCGCCGTCCTTGAGGATTTTTTTCTCGGATGGAATGCCGTGGCAGACGACTTCGTTCACCGAGGTGCAGATCGATTTCGGAAAGCCGTGATAGTTGAGTGGCGCTGGAATCGCGTGCTGTTCGTTCACGATGTATTCGTGACAGATACGATCGAGTTCAGCGGTGCTGATACCGGGTTGCACATGAGGCGCGATCATCTCCAACACCTCGGCGGCAAGACGGCCGGCGATGCGCATTTTTTCGAGCTGTTCCGGTGTGTCGACTGTCACGATCGGGAGAAGTCCATAAGGAGTGAATTAAGGATGGGCTTTGCCCGAGAAATTCGCTCGGGCATTGTAAACCAAGCGGCCGTCGCCCAATCAACCGCAACGGAGCATTTTTACCTTTCGACGCAGGGTCTGTTGTGGTATAAAGCGCGTCCCGCCGCAGGGCGGGTTATTTATTCGATTTATCTAACGCCGCACACGTATCGTCACAGTGGTCTGGGTGCCTCCCCTCTTAATAAGTTGAGAGGGTGGGTGGATTGCTGGGATGCGTGGAGGACTAACCCAATTAAGGAACAATCATGTCCCAAGTAAGCATGCGCGAAATGCTGCAAGCCGGTGTCCACTTCGGTCACCAAACCCGTTTCTGGAATCCGAAAATGGCACCTTACATTTTCGGCGCCCGCAACAAGATTCATATCATCAACCTTGAGCACACCGTACCGGCGTTTAACGACGCGCTGAGTTTCGTGCGCAAGCTCGCCGCCAACAAGAACAAGATTCTGATGGTCGGCACCAAGCGTTCCGCGAGCAAAATCGTCAAAGAACAGGCCGCGCGCTGCGGTATGCCGTATGTCAGCCATCGCTGGCTCGGCGGTATGTTGACTAACTACAAAACCATCCGCCAATCGATCAAGCGCCTGCGCGAGCTCGAAGCACAAAGCCTGGATGGTACGTTCACCAAGCTGACCAAGAAAGAGGCGCTGATGCGTACTCGCGATATGGAGAAGCTGGAGCGTTCAATCGGCGGTATCAAGGAAATGGCTGGTCTGCCTGACGCACTGTTCATCATCGATGTCGATCATGAGCGCATTGCGATTCAGGAAGCCAATAAGCTCGGCATTCCGGTCATCGGGGTGGTCGATACCAACAGCAATCCGGATGGCGTTGATTACGTTATCCCTGGCAATGACGATGCGATCCGTGCGGTCAAACTGTATGCGACGGCTATCGCCGAAGCCGTATTGGCCGGTCGTGGTGATAACGGTGTTGCGATGACTCCAGACGAATTTGTCGAAGTCAAAGCCGACGAGGCTGGCGCCGCTGAGTAAGTAGCGTGCCACCTAGCTGATTAAAGGGGGCTAGGCCCCCTTTTTTCGGACGGTCACTTATCAGTTTCGGATAGCCACTTACGCAATGGCTAAGCCGTTATATTAAATAGCGCGGATTGCGTGGCAATCCGGTCGACGTGGAGGAATCTGCAATGGCAGAAGTAACTGCATCCTTGGTAAAAGAACTGCGCGAGCGCACTGGCCTCGGCATGATGGAATGTAAAAAAGCGCTGGTCGAATCCGAAGGCGATATCGAAAAAGCGATCGAAGAGCTGCGTAAATCGAGCGGCATGAAAGCGGCGAAAAAAGCCGGTCGCACTGCGGCGGATGGCGTGGTCGCCACCAAGCTGGCTGCTGATGGCAGCTACGGCGTGCTGGTCGAAGTGAATAGCGAAACCGATTTCGTGGCGCGCGATAGCAATTTCCTGGGCTTTGTGGCGCAAGTTGTCGATAAGGCATTTGCGACGAAGCAAAGCGATGTGGCTGCGTTGATGGCCGGCGATCTCGAAGCAGCGCGGCAGGCGCTGGTGCAAAAAATCGGCGAGAACATCAGTGCCCGCCGGGTTCGCGTAGTGAGCGCCGCTAACGGTGTGGTTGGCACTTACGTGCACTCCACCAACCGCATTGCGGTATTGGTCGCGCTGAAAGGTGGCGATGCGGAACTCGCGAAGGATGTTGCGATGCATGTGGCCGCGGTTAACCCGCAGGTCGTACGCCAAGAAGATATGTCGGCGGATGTGATTGCGAAAGAAAAGGAAATCTACACCGCGCAAGCCGCTGAAAGCGGCAAGCCGGCGGAAATCATCGAGAAAATGGTGATGGGTCGGGTGAAGAAATTTCTGGCTGAAAGCGCGTTGCTCGATCAGCCGTTCGTGAAAAATCCCGAACTGACCGTCGGTGCCCTGGTCAAGCAGGCCGGCGCGGAAGTGGTCGAGTTCGTTCGCTTCGAAGTCGGTGAAGGCATCGAAAAAGAAGAAGTGGATTTCGCCGCCGAGGTTGCTGCGGCAGCACAAGTCAAAGGCTGAGACAGGCCAAGCGTACACGGGGCCCAACGGCCCCGTTTTCGTATTCCGGAGACGCAATCGGGCGGGCTCTAAGTCATGGCGAATGGTGGAGAAGGGTATGTCGAATCAGTCGCGCGACCGTAAATTCAAACGTATTCTGCTCAAACTCAGCGGCGAAGCGCTCGGCAAGGATGGCGTGGGCATCGATCCCAAAATCCTCGACCGCATGGCACTGGAAATCGGTCAGCTGATCGGTATCGGTGTTCAGGTCGGACTGGTGGTCGGTGGCGGCAACTTGTTTCGCGGTGCAGCATTGCAGGCGGCGGGCCTGGATCGCGTCACCGGTGACCACATGGGTATGCTGGCGACCGTGATGAACGGTCTGGCGATGCGCGACGCACTGGAGCGCAGCAATATTACCTCGCGCGTGATGTCGGCGATTCCGATGAGCGGCGTGGTCGACTATTACGACCGCCGCAAAGCGGTGCGGGCCATCGAGCGCGGTGAGGTGGTTATTTTCGCAGCCGGCACCGGCAATCCATTTTTTACGACCGACTCTGCCGCGTGCCTGCGTGGGATCGAAATCAACGCAGAGCTGGTGCTGAAAGCAACCAAGGTTGACGGCATTTACAACGACGATCCAATGCGTAACCCCAATGCCGTAAAATACGACCGCCTCACGTACGACGAAGTGCTCGATCAGAAGCTCGGCGTGATGGATCTGACCGCCATTTGCTTGTGCCGCGATCACAATATGCCGGTGCGTGTATTCGCAATGGAGAAAGTGGGCGCATTGCTGAATATCGTTGTCGGCGGTAACGAAGGCACGCTGGTGCAGGGTTGAGACGCAACAGCGGCGCTCGCACAGACTAGTGTTTTGGGAGAACTCTCGTGATTGACGAATTAAAAAAAGACGCCGAAGACCGCATGAAAAAAGCGGTTGAAGTGCTCGGACATAACTTCAATAAAATCCGTACCGGTCGCGCGCATCCGAGCATTCTCGATACGATTCGCGTCAGCTATTACGGCAACGATGTGCCGCTGAGTCAGGTTGCGAATATCGGTGTTGAAGATGCACGCACGCTGACGGTATCGCCGTGGGAGCGCAACATGGTGCCCGACGTCGAGAAGGCGATCATGAAATCCGATCTCGGTTTGAATCCGAGCACGGCCGGCACGGTCATTCGTATTCCGATGCCGCAGCTCACCGAAGAAACACGCAAGGGCTTTATTAAGCAGGCGCGCGCGGAAGCGGAAAATGCGCGCGTGTCGATCCGCAATGTGCGGCGCGATGTTCTCGCCGACGTCAAGGACCTGCTGAAAGAAAAAGCCATCGGCGAAGATCATGAGCGCAAGGCTCAGGACGATGTGCAGAAGCTGACCGATCGCTACATCGCCGACATCGACAAGGCGCTGGCCGCGAAAGAAAACGATCTGATGGCGATCTAACGGTCCCTTCGCTGCCGAGGCCCTATGACCGAAAGCAATCCGCCCACCGCGCTGCAGCGCGTTCCCCGCCATGTCGCGATCATTATGGACGGTAATAACCGCTGGGCGAAGGCGCGGGGCTTGCCGGGCGCTGCCGGTCATCGCGCGGGTGTCGAGGCTATTCGCGGCGTGATGCGGACGTGCCGTAAGCAAGGTGTGCAGGTGCTGACGCTGTTTGCTTTCAGTAGCGAAAACTGGAACCGACCGAGCGCCGAGGTCGCCGCGCTGATGCAATTGTTTTCGGCCTATCTCGGCAGCGAAGTCAAAAAACTGCATCAAGACAATGTGCGGCTGCGTTTCATCGGCGAACGCTCGCGGCTAAAAAGCGGCCTGCTGAAAAAAATGGAAGCCGCCGAACAACTCACCGCACATAACACTGCATCCGACCTGGTCATTGCTGTCGATTACGGCGGGCAGTGGGATATCGTCAATGCCGCTCGGCAGTTGGCGCAGCGAGTCGCGGCCGGCGAACTGGCTCCAGAGCAAATCGACGTCGAGCATTTCGATAGTGTCACAGCACTGGCGACTCTGCCGAAGCCCGATTTGTTGATCCGCACTGCGGGCGAGCAGCGCATCAGCAACTTCCTGCTCTGGCAGCTGGCCTATAGCGAACTCTATTTCACCGACACCTATTGGCCGGATTTCGGCGAACTCGAAATGTTGCGCGCGCTGCAGGCATTCGATCAGCGCGAGCGCCGATTTGGCGGTCGCGAGTCGCTCCCGATCGTCGAGGCCGCGAGCGATGCTTAAGCAGCGCGTCATCACCGGTACGGTGCTTGGTTTCGCCGCGATCGCTGCGATCCTCGCGTTGCCGCCGGTGGCTCTAGTGGTGGTTTTCGCCGTTATTACGATTGCGGCGTGCTGGGAATGGGCGGATTTGGCGGGCGTTCAAAGCCGAGTGCAACGCGGTATTTATTGCGTGTTTTCCGCGGGGGGATTGGTGGCGCTGGCCGCAGCGAGTGGATTTCACGATGACGTTGTGAACCCGCTCGGCATACGTTTGATATTGGTGGTGGCGGCGCTGTGGTGGCTGCTGGCATTTTTCTTCGTTAAAACATTTCCTAGTAGCGCGGTCCGCTGGGGCGCGAGCTGGACTCGACTGGCAATGGGTTGGCTGGCATTGCTGCCGGCATGGCTCGCGTTTGCATTCCTGCGCCTGCAGGATCACGGCGAATGGATCATCTTGTTCCTGCTGTCACTGGTGGCGGCGGCAGATATCGGTGCCTATTTCAGCGGCAGTGCCTTTGGCCGCCATAAACTGGCGCCGGCGGTCAGTCCGGGCAAATCGTGGGAGGGTTTTTGGGGCGGATTGGGAACGAGCGCGGTGTTCGTGGTGCTGGTGCACCAATTTTTTTGGCAGCAGATGCCGTTGCTGGCGCTGCTATTGGTGTCTGTGGTGACGGTGTTGGCGTCGGTGCTCGGCGATTTGGTGGAGAGCATGGTCAAGCGCTTTCGCGGTGTGAAGGACAGCAGCAATCTACTGCCAGGGCACGGCGGCGTAATGGACCGCCTCGATAGTATTAGCGCGGCCGCGCCGGTGTTCGCGCTCGGATTGTTGCTAGCAACATGGTGACGTTAAAAGCAGTCACAGTGCTCGGCGCCACCGGCTCGATCGGTGCCAGCACACTCGATGTCATCGCGCGTCATCCCGATCGGTATCGCGTATTCGCGCTCACCGCGCACGCGAATATCGACAAACTCGCCGAACTCGCGTTGCGCTATCGGCCGCGCTTTGTCGTCGCCAATGACGATGGCGCGACGCGGCTGCAAGCACTCTTGGCAAACGCCCCCGAAATCGAAGTGCTCGCCGGTGTGGCCGGCTTGGAATTGGTTGCCGCGCATGCCGCGGTGGATGTCGTGGTCGCGGCAATTGTCGGCGCGGCCGGGCTGCAGCCGACCATGGCCGCAGTCAAGGCCGGCAAGCAAGTCCTGCTCGCGAACAAGGAAGCGCTGGTGATGGCGGGGCCGCTGTTTATGTCGGCGGTCGCCGAATCCGGCGCGGTATTGCTGCCAGTCGACAGCGAGCACAACGCCATTTTTCAATGCATGCCCAGCGATTATCGCCGCGGGCTCGGCAGTGTCGGCGTGCGCAAGATTCTGCTGACGGGTTCCGGCGGCCCATTTCGCAATACGCCACTGGACGCGCTTGAACGCGTGACACCGGCTCAGGCTATTGCGCATCCGAACTGGGCGATGGGGCCAAAAATTTCCGTCGATTCCGCCACGATGATGAACAAGGGACTCGAATTGATTGAGGCCTGCTGGCTGTTCGATGCGCGGCCCGAGCAGGTGCAGATAGTCGTGCATCCGCAGTCGGTGATTCACAGCATGGTCGAGTATGTCGATGGTTCGGTGCTGGCGCAGCTCGGCAACCCGGATATGCGCACGCCGATCGCGCACGCGCTGGCATGGCCTGAGCGCATCGAATCCGGTGTCGGTGCACTCGATCTGATCGCGCAAGCGCGGCTCGATTTTCAGGCACCGGATTTCGCGCGTTTCCCCTGTTTGCGCCTGGCGATTGAAGCGATCCAGCGCGGCGGTACCGCACCGGCGCTGTTGAATGCCGCCAACGAGGCGGCCGTTGCCGCATTTCTCGACAATCGGTTGCGCTTTACTTTTATTCCGCGCGTTATCGAGCAAGTACTGGCGGAAATTCCGGCGGCTGAACCGCATACGCTCGAGGATGTCCAAAACGCCGATCAACAAGCGCGTGAGCTGGCGCTAACCTTTATTCGCGCCGCAGGTAATTAATGATGGCGGCAGGTAGTCAATGATGAATGTTGTACAGATGATTCTGGTCACCGCGGTGACGCTCGGCATATTGGTGACGATCCACGAGTACGGCCATTTCTGGGTGGCGCGTCGCTGTGGCGTCAAAGTGTTGCGCTTCAGTATCGGCTTCGGTAAACCGTTGGTGCGCTGGCACGATCGCAGCGGCACCGAATTTGTTATCGCCGCGGTGCCGCTGGGTGGCTACGTAAAAATGCTCGATGAGCGCGAAGGTGAGGTGCCGCCGGAGCTGCTGCCGCAAAGCTTCATGCGCAAACCAGTGACGAGCCGCATCGCCATCGTCGCGGCCGGGCCGATAGCGAATTTCCTGCTGGCGATTGTGTTGTTCTGGATCATTTTCATGGCCGGTATCAGTGGCGTTACGCCGCTGATCGGCGCAATCAAGCCAGATTCGCCGGCCGCAGTAGCCGGGCTCAGCGCTGGTCAGGAAATCGTTGCTGTCGATGGCGCCGAAACCCCGACCTGGCAGGCGCTGGAAGAACGGCTGATGCGCCGCATCGGCGAAACCGGCACGTTGCAACTCGCGGTCAAGCAACCGGGCTCCGATATCGTCGACACCCGCACGCTCAAGCTCGACGACTGGCTGGCCGGCGACGAGGCGCCCGATCTGGTCGCCGGGCTCGGTATCGAACTATGGCGCCCGCGCGGCGAGACGCTGATCGAGCGGGTGATGCCAGATGGTCCTGCCGAGCGAGCCGGTTTGAAAGTCGGCGATCGCATCGAAGCGGCGGACGGTGTAGCGATGCCCGATTGGCAAACCTGGCTCGATTATGTGCGTGCGCGGCCTGAACAATCGCTCAAGCTGAGCGTGCAACGCGCCGATCAGCATCTTGAAATCGACGTCACCCCCGAGCGCAAGGTCGATGCCGCTGGCAAGCCCTATGGGCTGGTGGGTTTGGTCGGATCGATCAAATGGCCCGAGTCGATGCAGCGCAGTTTCCATTATTCGCCGATTGCAGCAGTCGTCCCCGCGTTGAAGCGCACCTGGATGATGTCGGTGGTATCGCTTGAATCGATCAAGAAAATGCTGCTCGGCATGATCTCGCCAAAAAACTTGAGTGGTCCGATCACGATTGCTAAAGTGGCGACCGCTTCGGCCCAGATGGGCTGGGAGCCGTATGTCGCGTTTCTTGCGTTTTTCAGTGTCAGCCTCGGTGTGTTGAATCTGTTACCGATCCCTGTGCTCGATGGCGGTCATATTTTGTTTGCATTGCCGGAATTACTGACTGGCAAGCCGTTGCCGGACAAAGTGCAGGCATTTGGTCAACAGATTGGGTTATTCCTCATCGTCGGTGTTATGTTGCTGGCGCTGTATAACGATCTGCTGCGGCTATAAATCACCACCGAGTGCGCTCTCGTAAAAAGTGCCGCTGGAATAACAACGGTGGTGTCGATAATAACGATGCCGCAATGGCTGGATTTATCCTGGTAATAATTTGCTAATGAAACGTCGTCGTTTGTTTTCGGCTATTGGCCTGTTGTTGGGTAGCATTTCCGCACAGGCCGCTGATGGTCTCGTGGTTTCCGATATTCGCGTCGAAGGCTTGCAGCGTATTTCTGCCGGCACCGTATTCGCCGCGATGCCGATCAATGTCGGTGATCAGGTCAGTCAGGATACGGTCGGTAACGCTATCCGCAGTCTGTTTCAAACCGGCAATTTCGATGATGTGCGCATCGCCCGCGAGGGCAGCGTGCTGGTGGTCATCGTGCAGGAGCGGCCCTCGATCAGCGAAATCAAACTCGACGGCAATAAGGCGATCAAGTCCGATGCGCTGCTGGACGGGCTGAAAAAACAAGGTCTCGCCGAAGGTCAGGTATTCAAACGCTCGACGCTGGAAGCGATGCGTCAGGAATTGACTCGCCAGTACGTCGCGCAGGGTCGTTACGACGCCAATATTCAAACCGAAGTGGTCGCCGAGCCGCGCAATCGGGTGTCGGTGCATATCAATGTCGACGAAGGCAACACGGCGAAAATCAAAAATATCGCGATCGTTGGCAACAATAAATTCGATGACGAAACGCTGCGCGAATTTTTCGAATTAAAAACTACCGGCTGGTGGTCGTGGCTGAGCGGCAACGATAAATATTCGAAAGAAAAACTCAAAGGCGATCTGGAAAAACTGAATTCGTATTATCTCGATCGCGGCTTCAGTAAATTTCATGTCGATTCGACGCAAGTCTCGACCACACCCGATCGCAAAGCGGTTTACATCACCATCAATGTCGTCGAAGGCGACGAATACAAAGTCGGCAAAGTCGATTTGTCCGGCGACATCATTCTTCCCGAAGATGAACTGCGCAAATTTATTCTTGTGCACGATGGCCAGACATTCTCGCAGGCGCTGGTGACCAATACCGAGCAATTGTTGACGAAGCGTCTCGGCAACGAAGGTTATAACTTCGCGAAAGTGAAAGGTGTGCCGGAAATCAACGATGCCGACAAGCGTGTCGATATCAAATTCTTTGTCGATCCCGGCAAGCGCACCTACGTCAATCGCATCAATTACGCCGGTAATGCGCGTACATCCGATGAAGTATTGCGCCGCGAAATGCGGCAAATGGAAGGCGCGCCGGCATCATCGGACAAAATCGAGCAATCGCGTGTGCGTCTGGAGCGGCTCGGCTATTTCAAAGAAGCGAAAGTCGATACACAGCCAATTCCCGGCACCGACGATCTGATCGATTTGAAATACAACGTTGAAGAGCAGCCTTCAGGTTCGATCGGCGCCAGTATTGGTTTTGCGCAAGGCACTGGTCTCGTGCTCGGTGCGAATTTGCAACAGGATAACTTCCTCGGCACCGGCAAGCAGATTGGTATCGGTTTGAATCGCAGTAAATATCTCACTGATATCCGCTTCAGCTACGTCGATCCGTATTTCACCGAGGACGGCGTGAGTCGCGGTTTTTCGATATTTCATCGCAAGGCCGAGCTGCACAAAATCAATCTAGCGAATTACACCACTAGCACTACTGGCGGCAATGTGTCGTTCGGTTATCCGCTCAGTGAAACCGAGCGACTGTCTTTCACCTTTGGTGCTGCGCGCACAACTATTGATGCAGGGTTTGCGTCGGCGCAGGAAATTATTGGTAGCCCTCGACCACTTAAAGATATTGATCGTTATTACGATGTTACAAATGTGGGGCCAGATGGTTTTTACGGTGGGCCATCATCGCTTACGCCGGGTATTTTCACACCTCCTACAACGGAAGGTTTTTTGGATAAGTACGGCAACCATTTTAATGAGTTTTCGTTCACCACAGGATGGTCTCAGTCGACTCTCAATAGAGGCCAGCTGGCCACGCGCGGTCATGCGCAAAGCGTTTCCTTCGAGCTTGCGGTGCCGGGCAGCGATCTCGAATATTACAAGCTGACGTACAACGGTCAGTTATTTGTGCCATTGAATGATACATTTACATTGCGGTTCAGTACTCAACTCGGTTACGGCAAGGGCTACGGCAATGTCGAGGAACTGCCGTTTTTCTTGAACTACTATGCTGGCGGTTTCAGTTCTGTGCGTGGATTCCAATCCAGCAGTCTAGGGCCGCGCGGAACATTGGCCAATATTTATCAGACCGGATACCGATTCAATCCCACCACAGGTGTAACCGACACGACAACCGGGGCTGGTTATTATGTTCAAAATGGCAAAATTATAATTACTCAGGACTCTAGAAAGCCTGACCCCATCGGCGGCAACGTACTCGTTACCGGCACCACCGAATTATTATTCCCGCTGCCATTCGTCAAAGATCAACGCTCGCTGCGCACAGCGTTGTTCGTCGACACCGGGCAGGTCTACAGTACCAATTGCTCTTCCAGCCAAGTAAACTGCTATAACGTCGATTTATCCAAGCTAGTGGTTTCCGCGGGCTTTGGCCTCACCTGGATCACCGGCTTCGGACCGCTGACTTTCAGCATTGCCAAGCCTCTGCGCGACAGTGAATTCGATCGAACCGAGTTCTTCCAATTCTCGATCGGCACCGGATTTTAATTAATTCACATAACAACATGAATTCATCGGAGAGTTATCGTGGTTAAGACATTGCAATCAGTTGTATTGATATGTGCGTTGGGTATTGCTGCGGCCGCGCATGCGCAACAGGCCGTTACGCCCGGCAAAATCGCCGTGCTCGATCAGGAAGGTGCGATTTTCGCGACCGAAGAGGCACAGAAACGCATCAAGGCGTTGAATGTGAATCCCGATTTCGATTCGGGTAAGAAAGAATACGAAAAGCTCGGTAAAGACTACGAAACAGCCGTCAAGCAGTTTCAAAAAGATGCGGCGGTGATGAGTCCTGATCAACAGGAAGCGCAGCGTAAAAAACTCGCGGAAAAAAGCTCCGATCTCGAACACCTCGGCCGAAAATTGCAAGCCATGCGTCAAGATGTTCTGCAAAACTTGATGCAGGAAATGGAACCAAAATTTGGCAAGGCCGTCTCCGACATCATTAAGGCGGAAAATATCGGTCTGTTGCTTAACGCCCGTGGCGCTGTCATTCATGCCGACAACTATTACAACATCACGCCGAAAGTTACCGATGCCTTGAATAAAGCTGGCGCCGATACCCCGGCCAAAGCCAAGTAATGTTAAGCAACGCGAAATAAGGTTAATGCCGATGGCGAAAGGTTCGCTGACGCTTGGTGAGATAGCGGATCAATTGGGCCTTGAGTGCCGCGGGAATCGTGCGCGTGAATTGACCGGAATGGCCAATCTCGCGCTCGCCGCACCGAATCAACTTAGTTTTCTTGCCAACGCAAAATATCGGAAATTTCTCGATACCTCTCATGCCGGCGCCATTATTGTCAGTGCGGATTTGGCCGCAGCGGCTACATTCGATTGCCTGATTTCAAGTAACCCGTATTTAAGCTATGCGCGCGCGTCGCATTTATTCGATCGTCGCGAGCGTCCAGCACCCGGCATTCATGCTTCCGCTGTGGTGGCAGCGAATTCGCATATCGATGCGAGTGCCGCCATCGGTCCGCATTGTGTGATCGGTGACGGCGTGACAATCGGCGCTAACACCTGTCTCGGTGCCGGCACTGTCATCGGTGCGCGCAGCGTGATCGGTGCCGACTGCACGTTGCATGCAAACGTCACGTTTTATGAAGGCGTCACCCTCGGCGATGGTTGCGTTATTCATAGCGGAGCGGTTATCGGCGCTGATGGTTTTGGTTTTGCCCCCGGACCGGATGGCTGGGAAAAAATCGCGCAACTCGGTTCGGTAACCATTGGACGCTGCGTCGAAATTGGCGCAAATACCACCGTCGATCGCGGCGCGCTCGAAGATACAACGATTGCCGATGGCGTCATCATCGATAACCTGTGTCAGATTGCGCATAACGTGCAGATCGGCGAGGGCACTGCGATTGCCGGCTGCGTCGGAATTGCCGGCAGCGCGGTGATCGGCGCGCATTGCATGATCGGCGGCGGCGCCGGTCTTGCGGGACATATTACGATTGCCGACGGTGTGCAGATTCAAGGCCGCGCCCGCATCATCGGATCGATCGACAAGCCCGGCTCTTATACATCGGGCACCGGCATGATGGAAACCGCGTTGTGGCGCAAAAATGCGGTGCGCTTCGGTCAATTGGACGAATTATATCGCCGCGTTGTCGAGCTCGAAAAACAATTGAAAAAAAGCTGAAGCGGTTCAGCACCTACACCCGCAAAGGGTATACATAAGCCGAAGGCGCATTGAAATGATTATGGAAGTTAACGAAATCCGCGAGTATTTGCCGCATCGCTATCCATTTTTGCTGGTCGATCGCGTACTCGAATTAAATTTGCCCAAGTCGATTGTTGCGATAAAAAACGTTACCGTGAACGAGCCATTTTTCAACGGCCATTTTCCGCAATTGCCGATCATGCCGGGTGTGTTGATCATCGAGGCAATGGCGCAGGCTGCGGGTATTCTCGGCTTTAAAAGTCAGGATAAAAAACCCTCCGACGGTTCGATTTATTATTTCGTCGGCATCGATGATGTACGTTTCAAGCGTCGTGTCGTGCCTGGCGACCAACTGATTCTGAAAGCCGAATATATTTCCGATAAACGCGGCATCTGGAAGTTCGGCTGCAGCGCATACGTCGGCGAAGAACTCGCCGCATCCGGCACTATTCTCTGTGCCGATCGGAAAGCCTGACGTGATTCACCCCGCCGCGATTGTCGATCCGAGCGCGCGCATCGCTGCCGATGTCGAGATCGGACCGTGGACGCTGATTGGCCCTGACGTTGAAATCGGCGCCGGTACGCGCATCGCTTCGCATGTGGTGATCAAAGGTCCAACGCAGATTGGCTGCAATAATCAGATTCTGCAATTTTCGACCATTGGCGAAGACACGCCTGATCTGAAATACAAAGGCGAGCCGACCCGCCTTGTCATCGGCGATGACAATATTATTCGTGAAGGCGTCACGATTCATCGCGGTACCGTGCAAGATCGCGGCGAGACGCGAATGGGCGATCGCAATTTACTGATGGCGTATGTGCATATCGGCCACGATTCCGTAATCGGCGATAACTGCATTTTTGTTAACAACGCGTCGCTCGCTGGGCATGTACGCGTCGGCGATTGGGCGATCCTCGGCGGCTATGCGCTGGTGCATCAGTTCTGCGACATCGGCGCGCACGCATTTCTCGGCGCGGCGACTTACATCACCAAGGATGTGCCCGCGTATGTGCTGGTCGCTGGCAATCCGGCGGAAGTTAGCAATATCAACGTTGAAGGATTAAAGCGGCGCGGTTTCAGCGGCGACGCCGTCAATGCGCTGCGGCGCGCGTACAAAATTATTTATCGGCAAGGGTTGAGCGTTGATGACGCACTTGCCGAGCTGCAAATTCTGGCGAACGATCACAGCGAAGTGCAATTGCTGATCGATTCGCTAAAAAACTCCAAGCGCGGCATCGTCCGCTAATTCCCATGGCCACCGCGGCTGCTGTCTCAAAACCATTGCGCATCGGCATCGTGGCCGGCGAAGCATCGGGCGACATGCTGGGCGCTGATCTGATCAAAACTCTGCGTGAACAGTCCGCGCGCCCGATCGAATGTTGCGGCGTCGGTGGTTCGCGCATGCTCGCTGAAGATTTTCGCAGTCTGTTCGATCTCGATCGGCTCGCGGTGATGGGTTTTGTTGAGCCGCTGAAGCGCTTGCCCGAATTACTGTCGATGCGCAAACGTCTGCGCGAATATTTTCTCGATTGGCGCGCCGATGTCGTGATCGGTATCGACGCGCCCGATTTCAATCTCGATCTTGAGCTTTGGCTCCGCACTCGCGGCATTAAAACCGCGCACTATGTCAGTCCGTCGGTATGGGCATGGCGGCAGGGGCGCATTCATAAAATCAAACGCGCGGTCGATTTAATGCTGACGCTGTTTCCGTTCGAGGAACAGTTCTATCGCGCCCACCAGGTGCCAGTTGTTTGTGTCGGTCATCCGCTCGCGGATCAATTACCGCTGCAGCCCGATGTCGCCGCGGCGCGCGCGCAGTTGCAGCTCGATGTCGATGCCGAAGTTGTCGCATTGCTGCCGGGCAGTCGCGGCGGTGAAATTGCGCAGGTCGGGGCCGATTTTCTCGATACGGCGGCGTGGCTGTTACAGCGGCGGCCCGCTGTGCAATTTGTGTTGCCGGCTGCCAACGCGGCGCGCCGGCAACAGATCGAAGCGTTGTTGACGCAGCGCCACGATCAGTTGCCGCTACGCGTGCTCGATGGCCAATCGCAATTGGCGATGACCGCAGCCGATGTGGTGCTGATGACTTCCGGCACCACCACACTCGAAGCGATGTTGTTGAAAAAGCCGATGGTGGTTGCGTATCGCATGGGCAAATGGTCGTTCGAGCTGGTCAAGCGCCTGGTCAAAATCAACAATATTGCGTTGCCGAATTTGCTCGCCGAGGAAACGCTGGTGCCCGAATGTTTGCAGGATCAGGTGCGTGCCGATGTGTTAGGTCCGTTACTGCTCGAACAACTCGCCAATGCTGAATTGCGCGAGCAGCTGGTGGAGCGTTTTCTGCAAATTCATCGCGTGTTGCGCCGCAACGCCAGTGCGCGCGCCTCAGCGGCGCTGTTAGATTTGATCGGAGCAGAACAGCGATGAGGGAAGATCTGTTCAGCTGTCTGTACACCGGTGCGCTGCTGGCCGGCGTCGATGAGGTTGGGCGCGGGCCGCTCGCTGGTGATGTGCTGGCGGCTGCAGTCATTCTCGATCCCGCGCAACCGATCGATGGACTCGCCGATTCGAAAAAATTAACCGCCGCGCGCCGTGCGCAATTGTTCGATGAAATTTGCGCGAAAGCATTGAGCTGGTCGATTGCGCGGGCGAGCGTGGCCGAAATCGATTCGATCAATATTCTGCAAGCGAGCTTGCTCGCGATGCATCGTGCCGTTAGTGGTTTGCATCTGCAGCCGGAACATGTGTTGGTCGATGGCAATAAATTGCCGCGCTGGCACTATTCGGCGGAAGCGGTGGTGCAGGGGGACGATCGCGTGCCGGCCATTGCGGCGGCATCGATTATCGCGAAGGTCACGCGCGATCGCGAGCTGATCGAACTCGATACGGTATATCCAGGTTACGGTTTTGCCGATCACAAAGGTTATCCGACGCAGGCGCACATGCTGGCGCTGCAAACGCTCGGCGCTACGCCGATTCATCGACGCTCGTTTGCGCCGGTGCGGATAGTGCTCGAGGGCGGCTTACTTAAAACGAACTGGACAAAAATGGAGGGCGAATCATGAGCGCAGCGTTTGTGCATTTGCGCATCCACTCCGAATATTCATTGGTCGACGGTCTGGTACGCATCGACGAATTGGCGAAGGAGGTTGCCGCGCAGAATATGCCGGCGTGTGCGCTCACCGATCTCACCAACTTTTTTGCGTTGATCAAGTTTTACAAGGCGTGCATCGGCGCCGGTGTGAAGCCGATTTTTGGCGCTGATTTTTTATTGCATGATGAAGAAGACGGTGCGCACGACAGCATCATCTGTCTGTTGGCGCAAAACGATCAGGGCTATCGCAACCTTACCCAATTGATTTCGCGCGCGTGGCTCGAAGGGCAGCAGCAGGGATCGCCGTACATTCGCCGCGAATGGATTGCTGAATGCACCGAAGGCCTGATCGCATTATCGGGCGGACGCAATGGTGATATTGGCCGCGCTATCGGCAACGGTAAAAATGATCTGGCGCAGTTGCGGCTGCGCGAATGGCAGCAATTGTTCGGCGATCGCTTTTATTTGGAATTACACCGCACCGGCCGCCCCGGCGAAGAAGATTATTTACATGCGGCGGTAGCGCTCGCGTTAAAAAATAATTGCGCGGTGGTCGCCACCAACGACGTGCGATTTTTAACGCGCGAACAATTCGAGGCGCACGAAGCGCGCGTATGCATTCATGAAGGTCGCACGCTCGACGATCCACGTCGGCAACGCCGCTACAGCGAGCAGCAGTATTTGCGTTCGCCGCAGGAGATGCTTGATCTGTTCGCCGATATTCCGGAGGCGCTCGAAAATACCGTAGAAATTGCCAAGCGTTGTAACGTCACGATCAAACTTGGTAAACCGTATCTGCCCGATTATCCGGTGCCTGAAGGTTTGACGATGGCGGAATATTTTTGCCAAGTCGCGCATCAGGGTCTCGACGAGCGCATCGATTACTTATTCAGCAAAATCGCGCAACTCGATAAAACGTCACCGGAATTTTTAGCCAAACAAAAAGAATATCGTGCGCGTCTCGATTTCGAACTCGACGTAATCATTCAGATGGGTTTTCCCGGCTACTTCCTGATTGTGATGGATTTCATCGGCTGGGCAAAAAGTCATGGTATTCCGGTAGGTCCTGGTCGCGGCTCGGGTGCGGGCTCGTTGGTGGCGTACGCACTGAAAATTACCGATCTCGATCCGATCCAATACGATTTGCTGTTCGAACGATTTTTGAATCCCGAGCGCGTATCGATGCCGGATTTCGATATCGATTTTTGCATGGAAGGTCGCGATCGCGTAATTCATTACGTCGCCGAACGCTACGGCCGCGAAGCGGTATCGCAGATCATCACCTTCGGCACGATGGCGGCGAAAGCGGTGGTGCGCGATGTCGCGCGCGTGCAGGGCAAATCGTACGGACTCGCCGATAAATTATCGAAAATGATTCCGTTCGAAGTCGGCATCACGTTGCTGGACGCTTACGAAAAAGAAGAAGTGCTGCGCGATTTTGTCGATACTGATGCGCAGGCGCAGGAAATTTGGGAGATGGCGTTGCAGCTCGAAGGCATCACTCGCAACGTCGGCAAACATGCTGGCGGCGTGGTGATCGCGCCGTCGCGGCTGACTGATTTCGCGCCGTTGTATTGCGATGAAACCGGGTCGGGTCTGGTTACGCAGTTCGACAAGAACGACGTCGAAGAAGCGGGCCTGGTGAAATTCGACTTTCTCGGTTTGCGCACGCTGACGATTATCGACTGGGCAAAAAAAATCATCGATCGGCAGCGCGCGCTATTGGGCGAAGCGCCACTCGACATCATGGCGATTCCGCTCGACGACGAGCCGACGTTTAAATTATTGCAGCGCGCCGAAACCACCGCGGTATTCCAGCTCGAATCGCGCGGCATGAAAGATTTGATCAAGCGCCTATTGCCATCGCGCTTCGAAGATATTGTCGCGCTGGTGGCGTTGTTTCGTCCGGGCCCGTTGCAATCGGGCATGGTCGATGACTTCATCAATCGCAAACACGGTCGTGCCGAACTCGCTTATCCGCATCCGCGTTATCAGGACAAATGTCTGATTCCCATTCTCGAACCGACTTACGGAATTATTTTGTATCAGGAACAGGTGATGCAAATTCCGCAGGTGATGGCTGGGTATACGCTCGGTGGTGCCGATTTATTGCGGCGTGCGATGGGCAAGAAAAAGCCCGAGGAAATGGCGAAGCAGCGCGCGGTATTCGTCGATGGGGCGAAGCAACAGGGATTTAACGAAGAACTGTCGTCGAATATTTTCGACCTGATGGAAAAATTCGCCGGTTATGGTTTCAACAAATCGCACTCGGCGGCGTATGCGTTGGTGTCGTATCAAACCGCATGGCTGAAACAGCATTATCCGGCGCCGTTCATGGCCGCGGTGATGAGCTCCGAAATGCAGAACACCGACAAGATCGTCATCTTCATCGAAGAATGCCGCGCGATGAAATTGCAATTGAAATTGCCCGACGTCAACGTCGGCGATTTCATGTTCACCGTGAACGAGCACGGCGAAATCATTTATGGTCTCGGTGCGATCAAGGGTCTCGGCGAAGGCCCGATCGAAAGTATGATCGCCGCGCGCAACAGTGGCGGGCCGTTCACCGATTTATTCGATTTCTGCGCACGCACCGACGCGCGCAAGGTGAATAAGCGTGCGCTCGAAGCATTGATCCGCTCCGGCGCGTTCGATCAGCTTGGCGTCGATCGCGCGATTTTAATGGCCAGCCTGCCCGACGCGATGCTAACGGCAGAGCAGGCCACCAACAATCAGAACGCCGGTATCGGCGATTTGTTTGGCGACGTGGTGCCGACGACGAGTTCGGGCGCCGATCCGTATCGCGATTTTCGCAATGCGCGGCCATGGGGCACCAAGCAGCGGCTCGAAGGCGAAAAGGAAACGCTCGGCCTGTATGTCACCGGTCATCCGATCGACGATTACGAGACCGAGCTGCGCCAATTCGTACCGAATCGCATTGTCGATTTGAAGGCGGAGAAACATCCGCAAACGATCGCCGGCCTAGTCGTCAGCCTGCGTACCATGAAAAACAAACGCGGCGACAATATGGCGTTCGTGCTGCTCGACGATCGCAGTGCGCGCCTTGAGGTGACGCTGTTCGCCGACGCCTTCAGCGAGTATCGCGAGTTGCTGGTGAAAGACGCGATCCTGGTGATCGAGGGCCAGGTCAGCTTCGACGATTATTCGGGTGCGCTGAAAATGCGCGGCAAAACAATTCGCACGCTGCTCGCCGCGCGCAGCGCAAATGTTCGTGCGCTCGAATTGAAACTCGACGAGACCGATTTTCGTGGCGATTTTCGCGGTGAGTTTCAGCGCTTGGTCGACAGCCATCGCAACGGTGCGTGTCCGATCGTCATTCGGTATCGGCGGCATGGTGCGCAGGCAACATTGCGCTTGCCCGAGCAATGGCGTGTGCAACCGTCCGATGACCTGCTGCAGCGGCTGCGCGATCGGTACGGGGCTGAGCGGGTGCGCCTGACTTATCAGTAGGCGAGCGCGCCGCACGTAATAAAAGTTCATAAAAACTGTCAAGAATCGACGACGCAGGCCGAATCGCGTATCGTTGGCGCCCACCCGGGCCAGGCGCCGGCGCGAATGCAGAAATAGTGTTAACAGGCCCAAGAGCGACTATGAATCCAAACTTCCTGGACTTTGAACAACCGATTGCCGAGCTGGAAGCCAAAATCGAAGAGCTGCAGCTGGTCGGCAACGATGCCAACCTCAACATTAATGATGAGGTGGGAAAACTCCGCGAAAAGAGCAACAAACTCACTGAAAAAGTCTATGCGAATCTGACGCCGTGGCAGATCGTGCGCGTCGCCCGGCATCCGCAGCGGCCGTATGCGCTCGACTACATCTCGCGTGTGTTCACCGAATTCGACGAGCTGCATGGCGATCGTCATTTCGGCGACGATGCCGCCATTGTCGGCGGTGTCGCGCGTCTCGATGGCATGCCGGTGATGGTGGTCGCGCAAGAGAAGGGCCGTGGCGTACAGGAAAAAGTGCGCCGCAATTTCGGCATGCCGAAACCCGAAGGCTATCGCAAGGCGCAACGGCTGATGGAAATGGCCGAGCGTTTCAAAATGCCGATCATCACGCTGATCGACACACCCGGCGCGTATCCAGGCATCGATAGTGAAGAGCGCGGTATCTCCGAGGCGATCGCGAAAAACCTCGCGGTGATGTCGCGGCTGAATACACCGATCCTGTGTCTCGTGATCGGCGAAGGCAGCTCCGGCGGCGCGCTCGGTATCGGCGTCGGCGATCATCTGGCGATGCTGCAATACAGCACGTACTTCGTTATTTCGCCGGAAGGTTGCGCGAACATTATCTGGAAAACCACGGAGAAAGCGCCGGACGCCGCCGAGGCGATGGGCCTGACCTCAAGCGTGCTGGAAAAACTCGGCATCGTCGATCACACCATCGAGGAGCCGAAGGGCGGCGCACATCGCGATGTCGATTTGATGGCGACACGCATCAAAAAGCATTTGATCGAACAGTTGAAGCGTCTGCAGGCGATGCCGCTCGATGAGTTGTTGCACAAGCGTTATCAGCGGCTGATGTCGTACGGTAATTGACGGCTATTTGTTTTTAATTCGGGCTGTGATCGGACAGCACTTACAAAACGCTGCAAGTACGTTCCTGTAAGCTCCATCGGCGACATCCTGTCGCCGATGGTTTTGTAAGTGCTGTCCAACCACAACCCTGCTCGGTGCCACTTTCTCAATCACGGCAAGCGCAGCATGGATCTTCAGGCGGGATTAATCCCCTATTTCAATGCTGCACGCTGGTGGATCGCCTACAGCGGCGGTGTCGATTCGCATGTGCTGCTGCATAGGATTGCGCAATTGCGCGATCACGATCCGCAGATTCCTCCACTCGCCGCCATTCATATCAATCACCAAATCAATCCGCGTGCGCATGAATGGGCCGAGCATTGCCGGGAAATCTGTGCCCAACTCGCGATTGAATTGCGGGTAGAAAATGTCACGGTCGCAAATAACGGTGACGGTATCGAAGCGGCGGCGCGCGCGGCGCGTTATGCGGTGTTTGAACATGTCATCGGCGACAATGAATTGCTGTTGCAGGCGCATCATCGCGATGATCAGATCGAAACATTGTTCTTGAGGTTGCTGCGCGGCAGCGGCATTGCGGGTTTAGCTGCGATTCCCGAGCAACGTGCGCTGGGTCGCGGCCGATTATTGCGCCCATTGTTGAATCACACGCGCGCGGAATTAATTGCGTATGCACAACAGCACGAATTGAAATGGATCGACGACGACAGTAATCGCGATCCGCATTACGACCGCAACTTTCTGCGCTTGGAAGTATTGCCGCTGCTCGAACAGCGCTGGCCGGCGTATCGCGATACGCTCGCGCGCGTTAGCGAGCAGGCCACCGAAGCGCAACTCGCACTCGACGATCTCGCCGCAGCGGATAGCACCAGTGTCATTAGCGCCGATGGCAGTCTTGCGATTGCGGGATGTCGTGCTTTAACGCCGCCGCGTCTGCACGGTGTGCTGCGCTACTGGTTGCAGCAGCGCGGATTGCCCTTGCCGAGCCGGCAGCAATTACGGCAAATCGTCGAAGCGTTCAATGCACGCGAGGATGCCGAACCCTGTGTGCAATGGCCCGGTGTCGAGGTGCGGCGCTTTCGCGAGCACTTGTATGCTATGCCGCCATTGCTGCCATCTCCTGCATTTGATGTCGCCTGGCAACCGCCGCAGCCGTTGACGATTACCGGTATCGGCACCGTGCAGGCGACGCCGCAAATCGGGGCTGGGTTGCGTGCGGATCGCGATTATCGCGTCCGCCATCGCAGCGGTGGCGAGCGCTGCAAGCCGCTCGGGCGTGCGCACTCGCAAACATTAAAAAAATTACTGCAGGCCAGCGCGCTACCGCCTTGGTGGCGCGATCGGCTGCCGCTGATTTATTGCGGCGATGAGATCGCGGCGGTCGGCGATTTGTGGGTCTGTGAGGGTTTTGACGCACCGGCCGGGCAATCCGGATGGGACATCGAATGGTTACGTGTCGGCACCGCTTAATTGCGCTGCACATTTGAGCCGGTATTGAGCCACCTGCGCATTTGAGCCAATAGGACCCTTCTGTTAAGCTGGGCGCCCATCTTGTAGGGCCAGCCTCTCCCGCAACGGCCCTTCCATAAATTCCGTTCTACTTACAAAAAGGCTCCACATGGCGACTCGTTTTATTTTCGTCACCGGCGGCGTTGTTTCGTCATTGGGCAAAGGCATCGCCTCCGCTTCGCTGGGCGCGATTTTGGAAACGCGTGGCCTCAAGGTCACGATGTTGAAGCTCGATCCGTACATCAACGTCGATCCGGGCACCATGAGCCCTTTCCAGCACGGCGAAGTATTCGTCACTGAAGACGGCGCCGAAACCGATCTCGATCTCGGTCACTACGAGCGTTTTCTGCGCGTGAAAATGTCGCGTCGCAACGCCTTCACCACCGGCCGCGTTTACGAAACCGTTTTGCGGAAGGAGCGGCGTGGCGATTATCTGGGCGGCACCGTGCAGGTCATTCCGCATATCACCGATGAAATCAAACGCCGCGTAATCGAAGGCGCGGGCAATGCCGATATTGCGCTGGTCGAAATCGGCGGCACCGTCGGCGATATCGAAAGCCTGCCGTTCCTCGAAGCGGCGCGGCAGTTGAAGCTCGAGCTCGGTTCCAATCGCGCGATGCTGATGCATTTGACGCTGGTGCCGTATATCGCAACAGCTGGCGAAACCAAAACCAAGCCGACCCAGCATTCGGTGAAAGAGTTGCGCTCGATCGGTTTGCAGCCAGACATTTTGGTGTGCCGTTCCGATCATGAAATCGATTTGAATTCCCGCAAAAAAATTGCGCTGTTCACCAACGTCGAAGAGCGCGCGGTAATTCCACTGCCCGACGTCGATACGATTTATCGCATTCCATCATTGCTGCAGGCGCAGGGACTCGACCAAATCATTGTCGAGCGTTTTGGTTTGGATGTACCGCCGGCCGATCTCTCCGAGTGGAATCACGTGATCGATGGCGAAATAAATCCGCAGCGCACCGTCAATATTGCGATGGTCGGCAAATATACCGATCTGATCGATGCGTATAAATCGGTGAACGAAGCGTTGAAGCATGCGGGTATTCAATCGCATACGCGCGTCAAGATCGAATACATCGATTCGGAAAGCATCATCGATAACGGTACCGGTTGTCTCGAAGGTAAAGATGGCATTCTGGTACCGGGCGGTTTCGGTTTGCGCGGTATTGAAGGCAAGATTTCCGCGGTGCGGTTCGCGCGCGAAAATCGCGTGCCGTATCTCGGCATCTGCCTCGGCTTGCAAATGGCGGTGATCGAATACGCGCGCGATGTGGTCGGCCTCGCTGAGGCTAATAGCACCGAGTTCGATCGCAAGGCGCAGCATCCGGTAGTGGCGTTAATTACTGAATGGGTCAATGCCGAAGGCAAAACCGAGCAGCGCGACGAAACATCCGATCTCGGCGGCACCATGCGTTTGGGTGGCCAAGAGTGCCGGCTGGTCGAAGGCAGTATTGCGAAATCTCTATACGGCCGCGATGTCATCGTCGAGCGCCATCGACATCGTTACGAGGTCAACAACAATTACGTCGATCGGCTGCAGCAGGCCGGTTTGCGCGTCGGTGGCTGGTCGGCCGACGATACGCTGGTCGAAATGGTCGAGATTCCCGACCATCCGTGGTTTGTCGCCTGTCAGTTCCACCCGGAATTTACCTCGGCGCCGCGCGAAGGACATCCGCTGTTTTCGGGTTTCATCAATGCTGCCGTCGAACACGCAGCCGCTAACCAGTCGAAACAAGCATGAACGCGAAAATTATTTCGGTCGGTGAGCTGACCATTGCCAATAAATTACCGTTCGTCTTATTCGGTGGCATGAACGTACTGGAATCGCGCGATCTGGCGCTGCGCATTTGCGAGCATTACGTCACCGTGTGCGCCAAGTTAAATATTCCGTATGTATTCAAGGCCTCGTTCGATAAAGCGAATCGCTCGTCGATTACATCGTATCGGGGTCCCGGTCTCGATGCCGGTCTGAAAGTTTTCGAAGAAATCAAAAAGACATTTCGCGTACCGGTATTGACCGATATCCACGAACCATCGCAGGCGCAGCCAGCTGCAGAAGTGTGCGATATCCTGCAATTGCCGGCATTTTTGTCGCGCCAGACCGATCTGGTCGTGGCGATGGCGAAAACCAAAGCGGCCATCAACATCAAGAAAGCACAGTTTCTCGCGCCGCACGAAATGAAACACATTCTGCGCAAATGCGAAGAAGCTGGTAATGATCGGTTGATTCTCTGCGAGCGTGGCACGTCGTTCGGCTACAACAATCTGGTGGTCGATATGCTCGGCTTCGGCATCATGAAACAGTTTGAATATCCGGTGTTTTTCGACGTGACGCACGCGCTGCAAATGCCTGGTGGGCGCGCCGATTCCGCAGGTGGTCGCCGTCAGCAAGTCGTTGAACTGGCACGCGCGGGAATGTCGCAGGGACTGGCAGGATTATTTCTGGAAGCGCATCCGAATCCAGATGAGGCGAAATGCGATGGTCCGTGCGCATTGCCGCTCGACAAGCTGGAACCGTTTCTTGCGCAAGTGAAGGCGATCGATGATGTGGTGAAAAGTTTTTCGCCGCTGGCGATTCAATAATTCGGAACGGTAATTAATTCCAGAGGCAAAAATCATTTGCCCAATAATTGCAGCGCATTTGCGTGCACTGAAACTCAGAGGAGATGGTGAATGGCGGTAATCAGCGACATCAAAGCGTTCGAAGTATTGGATTCGCGCGGTAATCCCACCGTGCTAGCCGAGGTGATCCTGGCCGATGGCAGTATCGGCAGCGCATGTGCGCCATCGGGTGCATCGACCGGTTCGCGCGAAGCGCTCGAATTGCGCGATGGCGATAAAACGCGTTATCTCGGCAAGGGCGTGCTGAAAGCGGTCAACAATATCAATACGACGATTCGCACATTGCTGATAGGCAAAGATGCCACCGATCAGCGCGCGCTCGACAACGCCATGATTGCCGCCGACGGTACCGACAACAAAGCCAATTTTGGTGCGAACGCGATTCTCGCAGTATCGCTGGCGGCGGCAAAAGCCGCTGCGATTTCGAAAAAAATTCCGCTCTACCAACACATCGCCGATCTGAA